>ERZ842401.282-NODE-282-length-70976-cov-4.934956_pt1 | contig 70976 bp, 57 predicted proteins | sample MGYA00521270_ERZ842401 | MGnify/ENA primary metagenome ERZ842401 (study PRJEB31892, sample SAMEA3878208) | bioreactor metagenome | biome: Moose rumen | place: Sweden | collected 2011-10 | study: EMG produced TPA metagenomics assembly of the PRJEB12797 data set...
GTACCTGTATAACAGCAAAGGGGTGGCGCCAGTCTGGCAAGTGCGAAGTTTGAGTAACAAAATTGAACTACACATTTGTCAAAACTGCCTGCACCTGCATAATAGCAAAAGATGTGGTGCCAATTTGGCTAACACGGAATTTTGGACATAACAAAAGCGACGATCAAATACCGTCGCTTTTGTTAAAACTTAATCACCGAAAACGGGGATCGTATATTCCTGGTCATCTGCATTCGATCGAACAGTCACACTGCTTCCTCTTTACTTTAGACCCGATTCCCTGTCCAAATGAAGCCTAAGCCATTCTTTCATGAATCAGAAGATACAATCTGACACCTTTAGTGCTTGTCCAAGTGAAGCGTAAGCCACTCTTTCAAAGCTAATGTCGTACCCGTCTGTATTAAGTAATTTAAATATATCAGATAGAGGAGATATTGTCAATCTTCTTTTTTGAAAAAATAATATTGTCTGTAAATTCAGTATATTTAAGACAATATAACACACAATTAAAAAGTTTAAAGTAAATAATCAAAAAGATTGTGCTGAGCATATGTTCAAACTACCATATGTTGTGATTTTATTTGTCTGACAACTATATTATATAAGCTTCGCATTTGCCATACCGGCTGCATTGTCATAGCTGTAAAGGCGAATGGGCGCTGGTTTGACAAGTGCTAAGCGTAAGTATTTTATTTGTCTCTAACTTTGCCAATCTTGAAAGGTACATTATTAATATGATAAAATCATTTCGGTTTACCAAGATAACCGGAGGAGATTTATATGGTTTTTTCGTCCATGACATTTTTATGGATTTTCTTTCCAATAGTATTTGTTTTAAGTCTGATTATTCGCAATACTAAAGCTATCAACATAATATTGCTCGCCTTTAGCCTTTTGTTTTATGCATGGGGCGAACCAGCATATTTGTTTATATTACTGGCTTCTGTTTTCATGAACTGGGGGCTTGGACTTCTTATGGAGGAGTTTTTTTTGCATAAAAAGGCTGTACTTGTAATTTCTCTTGTTGGAAATATAGGCATTATCGCTTACTTTAAATATTGCAATTTTATTCTGGGTACAATTGATGCGCTTCTTCCTATAACACTTCCACGATTTGATATCTCACTGCCGATAGGTATATCCTTTTTTACCTTTCAGGCCATGAGTTACATAATCGATTTGTATAGAGGACAGTATAAAGCGCAGAGGAGTCTTATTAATCTTGCCCTTTACATCTCTTTTTTTCCACAGCTGATTGCAGGTCCAATTGTTAAGTACAAGGACATTGAAGAGCAGATACATACAAGGGATGTTAATCTCGAAAAAAGAGCTACGGGTTTCAGGCGCTTTATATACGGTCTTGGCAAAAAAGTTGTTATCTCTAATGTGCTTGCACAGGCTGTAGATACAATCTATGCAATGGATCTTGAGAATATAAACGGTTCAATGGCATGGCTTGCTGCTGTTTGCTATATGCTTGAGATATATTATGATTTCTCTGGCTATTCGGATATGGCAATTGGTCTTGGCAGAATGTTTGGATTTGAATTTCTCGAAAACTTTAATTATCCCTATATTAGTGCTTCAATCAAAGAATTCTGGAGAAGGTGGCATATTTCGCTGTCTTCATGGTTTAGAGACTATCTTTACATCCCCCTTGGCGGTAACAGAAAAGGTAAATACAGAACTTACCTTAACCTAATAATTGTATTTGCTGTTACCGGGCTTTGGCATGGAGCAAGCTGGACATTTGTCATATGGGGGCTATACCATGGTTTGTTCCTTATAATTGAGAGAATAGGTTTTGGCAAGATTCTAGATAAGTTCAAGCTTTTGGGCGTTATTTATAGTCTTGTTGTTGTTGTGATAGGTTGGGTGTTCTTTAGAGCTGATTCGATACATTTTGCACTGGCTTTTATAAAAAGAATGGTTATGCCCTTTAGCTATGGGCAGGCCGGTGCAGTTATGGGAACAATATTTACTACTAAAACGGTACTGATTCTAATTATAGGAATTATTGCATCTGGACCTTTCCAAAAACTGTTCGAGTGCGGAATGCTTAAGAATATAGCAATTAAGTGGAAAAACAGTTTACTTGAGGCAGTATATCTTTGTATGGTTTTGTTCTATTGTATATTGCTCCTTGCAAATGATACCTATAATCCATTTATTTATTTCAGATTCTGAGAACTAAAGCTATTATTAGAGGTTAGATATATATGAAAACTATAAATCAGAGAATATATATGGTTATACTCACTGTTCTTATACTGATTCCGATTGTGTTGTATGCGATAATTGGCAAATATCTTGACAGCAGCACAGCTGATAAGGAAAATCGAGTAATGACTGAAATGCCTACGCTTGCGGATACACGGATATCTGCGTTTCCATCACTCTTTGATGCTTATATGGACGACAATCTCCCATACAAGGATTATCTGGTTACACTTAACAGCAAGATAGATTATTATCTTTTGAATACATCCTCGTCTGATGATGTTATTGTTGGAAAGGATGGATGGCTTTTCTACATAGGTAATGAGAATAATGATGAGGATCCTCTTGCTGATTACGAGGGAACTAACCTTTACAGCGTGGAGGAGCTTAAGACGATTGCTGACAATATGATAGAAGCCAGAGATTATCTTGCTTCTATGGGCAAAGAATTTGTAATCACAATTATACCCAACAAGTCTAGAGTTTACAGTGAATATATGCCGGATTTGTGCGGACAGGTTAGTGACAATTGTCGTCTTAATCAGGTATACACATATCTTACAGAGAATACTGATTTGACAATTGTAAGTCCTTATTATGACATTTTGGCTTATAAGGAAGCTCATCCCCAAACGCAGCTTTATTTTAAATATGATACCCATTGGAATAACTTTGGTGCTTATATTGCAGCTTCATCGATAGCAAAGGTATGGGGATACGAAATGCCTGACCTTGACAGCGTTGAGCACGTGTATGTGGATTCTGATACCTATGATCTTGCAAGGATGATAAACCTTGGTGATTATCTTAAGGAACAGGCTCCGATTGCAACTGCTTACAGCGGTCACATGGCTCAAATTAGTATTCTTTCTGATGGAATGAGTTTTGAAGGTACTGTAGAATCGAAAATAGCTGATGACAGGAAGTTATATGTCATCGGTGATTCATTTTCGGCACTTCTTTTTCCTTATCTTGCATGTCATTTCAATAGTTCTAAGTCTGATATGTATTATAATTATACATATGAATCACTTGAGAGTTATGACCCTGATATTGTAGTATTTGAGGTTGTTGAGAGATATCTTAACAACATGCTGCATTTTTCTATACAGAACGGAGTGGTATATTGAGCAGGAATAACATGGAAACTTTGTTTGGGATGATGAATTCTGTAGTCCGGGACAAAGAAAATGAAGAGAATCAGCGAATAATTGAGGCTTTAAGTGGAATTCATACATACACAGATGTTGTGAATGTAATGAATTTAAGATTGCGAACTCATGTTAATTTTGGCATTGAGTATGATGTTCCTCAAAGCTGGTGCCGGTTTGATAGCAAAGAGCCGGATTGCGTTATGTATTTTGCAAAGGGCTTTAAGAATGGAAGAGCCGTTATGCCGGCAGCCTTTCGTATAAGTCGAAAACGAGGGGACTACAGAGGCTATGAAAATCTTGACAGGCTTGAAAGGCTTGCGTTGTATACTGCTAAGACTCCTTCTTGTTATAGCTTTAAATATCTAAAGGAAGTTAATATAAACGGCAGAAAAGGTATTAAAGCTGTATGTACAGACAATAAGAGTATTGGCGGACCATATGATACCGATATATATTTTTTCTATAAGAGTAAGACTGAGGTTGTTATTGCTTTCTGTATAACTGCAGAAGATTCAAGAGCATATTACAACAGAGTCTTTTATGAGATTCTTTCTAGCATAAGGTATATTCGCTAGTGTCACCGTATATTGACAGTATTAATCGTAGTATTTGGTGAATTTGACGATTACATTATTTTGAATTTGCGCTATTACTAAATATATCAATTAAATATTTGCTAAATATTCAGATAATAAAATTCCATTTATGTTTACTATATGAAAAATTACAAAATACTCTTACAATAGTGTCTGAAGGGTTCTATAATAAACAAGTCCAAGGATATGGAGATAGGTCATGTTATCTTTTTATTTATGTAGAGGAAATGAGACTGTATCTGATATGCTTGATAAGATCAACAAAGAGGATACGGATGGAATTACCTATGTTTGCGATGAAGTAGAAGATCACTGCTTCATCAATGATGATAAATTCATACATGCAGATAAGATTATAAATTATCATAATGAGTATTGGGCCGTACATGCTCTCAAAAATAATTAACACCTATGCGGCAAGGGGGACATCATGACACAAACGCAGGCAACAGAAAGCACAGGAATCGGTAGTCTTATAAGAGGTCTTATTGAAGAACTGATTGGTACGGATAAGACCGTTATTGAGATTCCTTTCGGGAATGGATTTTTCAATATTAGCAGTAGTACAGTTACTATGTGGAAGATAATGGCTGTACTTATAGTTGTGTGCATTGTACTTAGCTGGAATCTTAAGGTTTATAATATTTCGAAGCGTCAGGCTGTTACTGAAAGTATTGTTGTTGGACTAAGGAACCTTGTTGGAGGTTTTTTGGGACCAACGGCTTGTGAGTATACTGATTTTCTTGTAGCAGTTCTGGTTCTTATAGGAGCAAGTAATCTATCAGGCGTCGTCGGCGCTACACCTCCCACAATGGATTTGAATGTTACTATTGCGCTGGCACTTGTCAGTATTATTTTGGTGGAAGCTTCAGGAATTCGAAAGAGATCTTTTGGCGGATGGGTTAAGTCATTTGCCCAGCCCGTTGCAATTATTACACCAATGAACATTTTGGAGCTCGGAATAAGACCATTGTCTTTGTGTATGCGACTTTTTGGTAATGTACTTGGTGCTACGATTATTATGGAACTTTTAAAATTAGTAGTTCCCGTAGGGGTACCGGCTGTTTTATCAATTTATTTTGACTTCTTTGATGGACTATTACAGGCCTATGTGTTTGTATTCCTTACAAGTCTTTATATTAAAGAGGCAACAGAATAATTGGATATAGATAGAATAGGAATCTGATATTTGCAGGTTCAAATACTAATATGAGTGGCTGCGACTTAACATTTAGATACGCAGCTTGTGACGAAAGGAGAAACATTATGGATTTAACAGCACTTGGAGCAGCAATTGCAGCATTTACAGGAATAGGAGCGGGTATTGGTATTGGTATAGCTACAGCCAAAGCAGTTGATGCGGTAGCACGTCAGCCTGAAGCCAGTAACAAGATTATGACGCTTCTCATCCTTGGAGGAGCTCTTGCTGAAGCTACAGCTATTTATGGTATGATTGTTGCACTTCTGATTATCTTTGCTTAAATAAGAGAGCGGGAAAGGAAACGCGAAAATGGAACTTTTACACATTAACGCGAACGTAATCTACAATATTATAAATTTGCTAATACTTGCAGTTGCCTTCCGTATACTTCTTTTTAAGAAGGTTGATAAAATTTTTGAAACCAGAAAAAAAGATGCTGACAAAGAAGTCAGGGAAGCAACTAATGATCGAATAAAAACAGCTGAGCTTAAGAGAGAGTATGAAGAAAAACTCTCTGATTTGGAAAATGAAAAGAACAAAATTATGAGTGAAGCTCGCGAAAAAGGCTATGCTCAGTACAATGAGATCATAACAAACGCTCAAAAAGAAGCAGATACAATAATTGAAGAAGCCAGAGTACACGCCAAGGCTGATGCTGAGCGTGAACGTGCCAAGTATATGGCTGAGCTTAGCGATGTTGTAATTGATGCAGCTGCCAAGATTGCAGCTAATTCACATACGGCTGAAGGCGATGCAAGTCTGTATGATGCTTTTATCGAAAATGCTTTTGACAAAGGTTCCGATAAATGATTAGGCTTATTTTTTAGTCCCATAAAGCGGACCTTAAGGAGACTAAATGAGAAATAATAGTGGATTTGGCGGAACCGGCTCGCAGTACTCGACAGCGGTCGTAAGGTATGCCGGAACACCACCAACACAAGAGCAATTAGACAATATTAAAAGAATACTTATCGACAAAATTGGTATAGAAGATTTAACGATTACAACTGTTTATGACTCTTCAATCGGAGGCGGATTCATAATCCGTTGTGGTAATTATGAATACGATTGGAGCGATAAAGGAAGAGCACAGCAGCTTCGAAATAAGCTCAAAAATATAAGGCATAATGATTCTAATCCTTCTAGTAGTGTTGTTTCAATGCTGCGAGGTCATGTAGATCTTTTTGATCTCTCGATAGAAAGTAAAGAAGTCGGAAAGGTTTCATGGGTAGGAGATGGAATTGCCCAGGTTGTAGGTCTTGATAGAGCTTTCTATGGCGAAATTGTACAATTTGAAGATGGTACAAAGGGCATGGTACAGGACATACGACGTGACCATGTCGGATGTATCTTATTTGGATCAGATGAAAATATAACACAATCGAGTCAGGTTATCAGAACTTATAAAGAGGCAGGAGTTCCTGTTGGAGAGGAACTTATAGGAAGAGTTGTTAATGCACTTGGAGAACCGCTTGATGGAAAGCCTCCAATTGAAACGTCCGAATACTATCCTGTTGAACGTCCTGCTCCTGGAATCATAGATAGGCAATCAGTTAATGAGCCTATGGAAACTGGTATCCTTTCTATCGATACAATGTTCCCTATAGGAAGAGGCCAGCGTGAGCTTATAATTGGTGACAGACAGACAGGTAAAACTTCTATTGCAACAGATACGATTATGAACCAAAAAGGAAAGGATGTTATCTGCATTTATGTTGCGATAGGTCAGAAAGCATCAACCGTTGCTCATATTATCAATTCACTTACACAGGCCGGAGCGATGGAGTATACAATAGTTGTATCCTCTACAGCTGCTGATACATCACCTCTTCAATATATCGCACCTTATGCAGGTACTGCTATAGGTGAATACTTCATGAAAGAGGGACGTGACGTACTTATCATTTATGATGACCTGTCAAAGCATGCTGTTGCTTACAGAGCTTTATCGCTGCTTTTGGAGAGATCTCCGGGACGTGAAGCTTATCCGGGCGATGTATTTTATCTTCATTCGAGACTTCTCGAAAGATCAAGCAAACTTTCTGCTGAGAACGGCGGCGGTTCAATGACAGCACTTCCTATAATTGAAACTCAGGCAGGAGACGTTTCTGCATATATTCCTACAAATGTAATTTCAATTACGGATGGTCAGATATTCCTTGAAAGTGATTTGTTCTTTGAAGGACAAAGACCTGCTGTTAATGTAGGACTTTCTGTTTCACGTGTAGGTTCGGCTGCTCAAACCAAGGCAATGAAGAAAGCTGCAGGTTCGATTCGTATTGATCTTGCTCAGTACAGAGAAATGGCTGTATTTACACAGTTCTCATCTGATCTTGATGAGACTACCAAGAAGCAGCTAAATCATGGAAAAATTCTTATGGAACTTTTAAAGCAGCCTTTAGGGCATCCTCTTTCCATGCACGAGCAGGTTATAACATTAGTAGCTGCCAATGGCGGCAAACTCGATAATATAGATCCTTCAAATGTCAAAAATGTGCAGGGTAAGCTTCTGGACTGGTTTGAACATAATCAGACTGATATAATTGGAGAACTTACCAATGGCAAAGATCTTCCGGATGACCTTAGGAAAGAAATAGAAAAGGCTGTTGATATATTTTTGGAAGACAACAAGAACCTGTTAGCACAGTAAAAGAGGCAAAAACTTGGCGGATATAAAAGAAATTCAAGACAGAATAAAAAGTGTCAATGACACCATGAAAATCACGAATGCAATGTATATGATTGCATCCAATAAGCTCCGCAAAGCCAGAAAAATGCTTGAAGAAACAGAGCCTTATTTCTATGCAGCCAGGGGAATGCTGGACAGAGTTATGAGGCATCTGCCGGATGATTCCTCCGACCCTTTCTTGAATCAGCATGAAGACAAGGATCCTAAGGAAATAAAAAGAGGCTACATTGTAATTACCGACGATAAAGGTCTTGCGGGTGCATATAATCATAACGTCTTAAAACTAGCTGAGGAACATCTGATGGAAGATGGAGATAATTGGAAGCTGTATGTAATTGGCGAAATGGGAAGACAATATTTTATGAGAAAAAATATTTCTATCGATGAACATTTCCATTATACAGCGCAAAATCCTACGCTATCTCGTGCGAGATGGATATCTTCAATGGTTTTGGAACCTTATCTTTCGGGAGAACTCGAAGAAGTAAATATCATTTATACAGCTATGAAGAACAGTCTTGTATCTGAAACACACTATGAGAAGCTTCTTCCGCTCGAAAAGCCAAGGAACAATGCTGAAATGCTGAAAATGGCCGGAATCACAACTCCTTTGGAAGAGTTTTTGATGTTGCCAAGTCCTGAGGCTGTACTAGATAACATAGTTCCATCACTTGTTACAGGATATATATATGGAGCTATGGTTGAAGCTTTTTGTTCTGTTCAAAACAGTAGAATGATGGCTATGGATACAGCTAATGATAACGCCAAACAGATGATTCATGATCTTTCGATTCAATACAATAGGCAAAGACAAGCTAGAATCACTCAGGAAATAACTGAGATAGCTGCAGGAGCAAGAGCGCTGAAAAGGGCTCATGAACTTCAGGCTAAGATGCACGAAGAAAGCCGGAAGTATCAAAAAGGTAATTAAAGATAATGGTCAATATGTTCGAAATTGCTACATTTTGAATTCTAATAACTATATTGATCATAGCAACGATTATAAGAAATAAAAGAGGTGCAAAGTGAAAGATGGCAGAATAGTGCAGGTCATGGGTCCTGTTGTAGATGTTGAGTTTCCGGATTCTGATCTGCCGCATATCGACGATGCTCTTGAGGTTAATAACAATAACAAGAAATCAGTAATGGAAGTTGCCCAGCACATAGGTGAAAATACTGTTCGTTGTATCATGCTGGCTGCTTCGGAAGGTCTTTCTAAAGATATGACAGTACATCCAACCGGAGGTCCTATTCAGGTGCCTGTTGGGGATGATGTGCTTGGAAGATTATTCAATGTTACAGGCGATACAATTGACAAAGGACCTTCACTTGAACATGGAGAACATTGGTCAATACATAGGGAAGCGCCGCCGCTTTCTTCGCAAAGCCCTGTCGTAGAAATACTTGAAACGGGAATTAAAGTTATTGATCTTCTTGCTCCCTATTCAAAAGGTGGTAAGGTAGGTCTCTTTGGCGGTGCCGGTGTAGGTAAGACAGTTCTGATTCAGGAGCTTATACAAAACGTTGCCTCCGAACATGGTGGATATTCGATATTCACAGGTGTTGGTGAGCGAAGCCGTGAGGGTAATGATCTTTGGTCTGAAATGAAAGAATCAGGGGTTCTTGCTAAGACAGCTCTTGTATTCGGACAGATGAACGAACCACCGGGAGCACGTATGCGTGTTGCCGAGACCGGTCTTACAATGGCTGAGTATTTCAGAGATGTTAAGAATCAGGATGTACTTCTTTTTATAGATAATATATTCAGATTTATTCAGGCAGGTTCGGAAGTTTCATCACTTCTTGGTCGTATGCCATCAGCTGTTGGATATCAGCCAACGCTTGCAACGGATCTTGGATCCCTTCAAGAGAGAATTGCTTCTACAAGAAACGGTTCTGTAACATCTGTTCAGGCTGTATATGTTCCTGCGGATGATCTTACTGATCCTGCTCCTGCGACAACTTTTGCTCATCTTGATGCGCAGACAGTATTGTCTCGTAAGATTGTTGAACAGGGTATATATCCGGCTGTAGATCCTTTGGAATCTTCAAGTCGAATACTTGAAGCTGATGTTGTAGGCGAAAGACATTATAGCATAGCAAGAAAAGTTACAGAAATGCTACAAAAATATAAGGAACTTCAGGATATCATTGCAATTCTTGGTATGGAGGAGCTTGGAGAAGAGGACAAGCAGACGGTCTTCAGAGCTCGTAAGATACAAAGATTTTTGTCACAGCCTTTCCATGTAGCTGAGCAGTTTACAGGCGTTCCGGGCAAATATGTACCAATTGAAGATACCATAAAGGGATTTGAAGCTATTGTAGGCGGCGATATGGATAAGTACCCGGAAGCAGCTTTCTTCAATGTCGGCAAGATTGACGATGTTGTAGAAAAGGCTAAAACACTTGAATGAGGTTGTTTATGGCAGAGGTTCATACATTTGGCCTTCAGGTCATGTCTATAAATGGAATATTTTTTGATGGAAGAGCAGTTAGCATAACGCTACCTTGCATGGACGGCGAAATGTGTATACAGCCCTATCATGAGGAAATGTGGGTTGCTATTTATACCGGCGAAATCAGAATTACAAAGCCTGACGGCGAAGTAGTCATCGGAGTTAATGGCAATGGTTCAGTTCAGTTTGCCAACAACAGATGCCTTGTTCTTGCTGATACGGTTGAGAGGCCGGAAGATATCGACGTTAACAGGGCAAAAGAAGCTCTGGAAATAGCAAAAGAGCGCATGCGACAGAAGAATTCAATTGCAGAATATAAGATGTCTCAGGCTGCAATGGCAAGAGCACTTACAAGGCTTAAGGCTACCGGCAAGAGAATTGGTGGACTCGATTAAAAGAGTTTTATGTATGCCCGCTGTTTGTTATCATCTTTGTAACTCAAACATTCCACATAGAAAACGGCACACACCGCGCGCAGGTCAGTTACATCCTACGCATGGCGTGTGCCGTTTTCTATGTGGAATGTTTTAGTTCCTTAGCTGTTGCCATCGCCCTCATCAATTGGTTCTATCTGGTCGGCATCCTGAGTTATAACTGTTACTCCATCTCCTTCGGGGATTTCACCGTGGAGAATGGTGATTATATAAGAAACTCTGACAAAAGCTCGCTCGTAGTATTGACTGGCTGTTGCCTCGGCTTGCGCATCGAAATCTCCATCATATGCCTCGTGATAAGAAAGTGCCGCTTTTGACATATTGTCGGCAGCTTCATCTGCCAATGTCTCGGCAGCCTGAAAATCCTTGGGAACATCATAGGAAGCCATAACAGCAAATTCTTCATCAAGCTTATCAATATATGTCAGAAGCTGTGACGGTGCATCATCTGCATCTGGATCTATATTATTCATGGCATCATTACAATTTGATACTTCTGAAAAAAAAGATTCCATATTAGATTTATAAGTTTCCAGCTCATCATTTTTGGCACATGCACAAATGTTTGTGATGAAAAGTAGTGCTACTAATAAAATAGTAATTTTGCTTTTAATATAATTCAATTTATAATCCCCTCGTTGTTGATATTTAAGAACTTGCCTAAAATCAATTTGATAAGTTGAACACCTACACTATTCTAATACTACAACCTAAAAAGGGCAATCAATTTATAATGACTCAAACTTCCCACTGTATAAAGTAGCAAGCATAAAAGGTTGTAGTTTGATTATGCATATGGTAGGATAAAAAAGATATCGTATTTTAACGCTTTAAAGTGTTTTAACGGGAGGCTCTTTTGACTAGGCAGGAATTCTTAGATTTATTCAATGATAATCACCCTATTTTCTTGGATGGAGCAACAGGTACCAATCTTATGAAAGCCGGCATGCCATCCGGCGTTTGTCCCGAAGAATGGATACTTTCGCATAGAGATATTTTTATAGATCTTCAACGAAGATATGTACAGGCGGGAAGTAATATTGTCTATGCTCCGACCTTCACAGCATCCAGAATCAAATTAAAAGAGTATGGGCTTGAAGATAAGCTTGAAGAGATGAACACATTACTTATTAAGCTTTCAAAAGAGGCAGTTGAAGGGAAAGCCCTGGTAGCCGGAGATATTACTATGACAGGGCGGCAGCTTTGGCCTGTGGGAGATCTGTCTTTTGAAGAGCTTATTGATGTATATAAAGAGCAAATTGAAGCTATAGACAAGGCTGGCGCTGACCTTATTGTAGTCGAGACGATGATGAGTCTTCAGGAATGCAGGGCAGCCGTTATTGCAGCCAAAGAAGTTTCCGAGCTTCCGGTTATGGTAACACTAACCTTTGAAGCAGACGGAAAGACTTTGTACGGAACGACACCTGAGTGTGCTGCTGTTGTCTTGGAATCGCTTGGTGCGTGCGCAGTTGGAGCCAATTGTTCAACAGGTCCTGATAAAATGGCATCTGTGATAAGAAAAATGGCGAAAGTTACTAATATTCCGATTATTGCTAAGCCAAATGCCGGTATGCCATCTGTTGTCAATGGACAGACAATCTATGATATGGAGCCGGATGAGTTTGCCGGACAGATGAGACTACTCCTTGAAAGCGGGGCAAGTATCATTGGAGGTTGTTGTGGCTCTACACCTGATTATATCAAAACTCTTTATGACAATTTCCATGATTTTGATACTAATAATATATATGACAATGAAGGCGCTCCTCTTGTAAGAGGTGATGATTCTATAAGGCGTCTTACTTCCGAAAGAGAGCTTTTATCTTTTTCTCTAACAGATCCATTTATGATAGTTGGAGAGAGAATCAATCCTACCGGCAAAAAGAAGCTTCAGGAAGAGCTGCGTGAAGGAACTCTTGATATGGTCTGCGATTTTGCAACTAAGCAGGAAGAGGACGGAGCTGCAATTCTTGATGTAAACGTAGGAATGAGTGGCATAGATGAAAAGGAGATGATGATGAAAGTGCTGGGCGAAGTTACTCAGCTATCATCTCTTCCTATATGCATTGATACAAGTAGTATAGAGGTTATGGAACAGGCTCTTCGCTGGTATCCTGGGCGAGCTCTTATAAATTCGATTTCACTTGAAGAGGGTAAGGCTCAAAAGTGTCTGCTTCTTGCTCGCAAATATGGAGCAATGTTCATTCTTCTTCCTGTCGGTAAAGATGGTATACCTTCTACAACCAAGGAGAAAATAGCTAATATAAAAGAACTGACCAAAATGGCTCTTAGTTACGGTCTGTCTAAAAAAGACATAGTTGTCGACGGACTTGTTGCAACGGTTGGTGCTGATAAAGATGCTGCAATTAAAACGCTTGAAACCATAGAGTGGTGTCGCAAAAATGATTATGCGACGATTTGCGGACTTTCTAATATCTCTTTTGGCTTGCCGCAGAGAAGCTTTATAAATACAGCATTTCTTACAATGGCAATCGACAGAGGTCTTACAATGGCAATTGCTAATCCATCTCAGGAGTTACTAGTTAATGCCGCTTTTGCTTCAGATCTTTTGAAGAACAAAGAAGAATCAGATCTTAGATATATATCCAGAATGAGCAGATACGAAGGTGATGCAGGCAAAATATCCAGCGCTTTTAGGGTGGGAGGTGGTTCATCAAATTTAAAAGATGTCCAAACGGAAGAACCCATACAAAATGCTGACCCTGTAAAAGAGAGTAAGGATCTTTTGTATAAAGATGTTCTTCTTGGCAATAAACGTGGCATAGAAAAAGATACAAGAAAAGCTCTTGATAATGGCTGCGAAGCATCAGGACTTCTTAATGATATTCTTATGCCTGCCATAAATGATGTTGGCGCTAAATTTGATAAAGGAACTTATTTTCTTCCTCAGCTTATAGCAAGCGCTGAAGCTATGAAAATTTCCATTTCTGTTTTAGAGCCACTTCTTAAGCAAAACAAAGCAAATGATGAAGCTAAAGCTACAATAGTCATAGCTACAGTTCATGGCGACGTACATGATATCGGCAAGAACCTTGTTGCGCTTATGCTTGAAAACTGTGGCTATAAAGTTATTGATCTTGGTAAAGATGTTGAATCTGAACTAATCGTGGATACAGCTATAAGAGAAGATGCTAAGGTAATAGCACTAAGCGCTCTTATGACAACCACAATGACTGAAATGAAGAATGTAATAAAACTTGCCAAAGAGCGTGGATGTAGCTCGAAGATTATAATCGGCGGAGCTTGCGTGACAGAAGACTATGCCATGGAGATTGGAGCTGATGGTTATTCATCGGATGCTGCCGACTGCGTTAGGGTTGTCGGAACTTTAGTGGATTGCTAAATATAAACATCTTCTGATATAGATGATGGAAGGCTATAAACTGTCTGCACCTTCATAACAGCAAAGGGGGTGGCGCCGGTTTGGCAAGTGGGGAGCTTTAGTAAAATGCAGAATAGAAAGCTTAAAGGAATTCCATGACTTTTTAAACTGGAAATTATATAATTGTACATGTGATATGGTTTTTCTTGTAATACAAAAGGAGCTTTTTACACCTACATCATATGGTAACTATTCCAGATAATAGGAGGCTAAGTAATGATAGGCGCAGATGCGATAGTTAAGTGCTTGGAAAAAGAAAATGTTGAGATTTTATTTGGCTATCCGGGAGTTGCAATTGCACCGTTTTTTAATAGTCTGCTTAGTTCTGATATTAAATCCGTGCTGATTCGTACTGAGCAAAATGCCGCTCATTGTGCAAGTGGCTATGCCAGGCTAAGCGGTAAACCCGGGGTATGCGTTGTTACATCGGGACCTGGTGCGACTAATCTTATCACCGGTATTGCTACAGCTTTTGCTGACAGCATTCCGCTTGTTGCAATTACAGGTCAGGTTAACAGCTCGATGATTGGCTCAGATGTGTTTCAGGAGGCTGATATTACAGGAGCTGTTGAGTCTTTTGTCAAATACAGTTATCTGGTAAGGGATGTCGGCGATATTCCTAAGATATTTAAAGAGGCTTTTTATATTGCCAATTCCGGAAGAAAAGGGCCTGTTCTTATCGATATTCCAATTGATATACAAAATGCTCAGATAAGTAAATTCACTTATCCTGAGTCTGTAAATATGAGGACATATAAGCCGACCGTTGAAGGTAATATGGCCCAGATCAAAAAGCTTGTCAAAGTTGTCGAAAGGTCCAAGAAGCCTGTTATGTGCGTGGGCGGCGGAGTTCATCTCTCTGATGCAGCGTTGGAGATTAGAGAATTTGCTAATAAATGTCAGATTCCTGTTGTTTCTACCATGATGGGACTTGGGACGATTACCAATGACAGCCCTCTGTATTTTGGGATGGTTGGCAATAACGGAAGGGCATATGCCAATAAGGCTTTGAAAGATTCAGATCTTGTGCTTATGGTAGGAGCACGCGTTGCTGACAGGGCTGTCAACAGACCTGAGCTCATAACGGATAATACCGTTCTCGTCCACATCGACGTCGATCCTGCCGAAATCGGCAAAAATGTTGGTCCTACAATACCACTTGTTGGTGATCTGAAACATATTTTTACAAAACTAAATGATATTGATATCAAAGCAGGTGACCACAAGGAATGGCTTGAATTTCTTACAGAGTACAAAAAAGAGCATCTTGATCCAAGGCCTTATGTGTCAAAAGAATATGTGGATCCTAAACAGTTCCTTAGAAAGCTTTCCAAAGCTATGGATGATGACGGTGTATTTGTTGCGGATGTAGGACAGAATCAGATTTGGGCAACAGCCTTTTTTAGAATCAAAGAACGTCAAAGATTCATGACAAGCGGCGGTATGGGAACAATGGGATATGCAATCCCTGCGGCACTTGGAGCAAAGCTTAGCAACTTGGACAGACAAGTAGTTGCATCCTGCGGTGATGGCGGTTTTCAGATGTCTATGATGGAACTTGCAACCATGTCACAGCAGAAGGTCCCTCTCAAGATCATCGTATTCAGAAATAATTACCTTGGAATGGTACGCGAATATCAGCATTATTCATACAAGGACAAATATGCAATGGTCGATATCGCCGGCAAACCTGATCTTGACATGATTGCTAAGGCTTATGATATGGACTATCAACTACTCGACGGCGATTCTGATATTGATGAAGAGATTGATAAGTTTTTGGGCAGCAAGCATGCGGTACTTCTTGAAGTTTTGACTGATCCTATGGATTTGGCCAAGGGTTGAACTACTATATTTCGGAGAAGGATTCTATGAAAAAGATATATTCGGTTCTTGTAGAAAATAGAACAGGTGTACTATCGAAAGTTGCAGGTCTTTTTTCAAGAAGATCTTTTAACATTGATTCACTGACAGTTGGTGAAACCGAAGATCCTACTGTATCGAGGATGACAATTGTATCAAGCGGTGATAAGGCTATTCTCGAGCAGGTTGAGAAACAGCTTAATAAGAAATTGGATATCATAAAGGTCAAGACATTTGATGAGCCATCTTCTATAAGCCGGGAATTGATGCTTATCAAGGTCAAATATAATAAGTCCAACAGACGTGATATAATGGAAAATTGCGAAATCATGAAGGCGCAGATAGTCGATATGTCCAAGTCTTATATGATGATTCAAATTTGCGATGTTCCGGAACGAGCGCAGCTTCTTTTGTCGATGCTTAGAGGAATTTCGATAGTTGAAGTCGCCAGAACCGGAACGCTTGCGCTTACTAAATGTGTTGAGAATGAAAATGGAGGTAGGTAATGTATTGTCCTAATTGCGGAAAAGAAATTCCAAATGGAATTAAGTTCTGCGGCTATTGCGGTGCGAATATAAGTAAAGAACTTGCGGATTATAACAATGCAAAGGCTGATATTCAAAATGTTCAAAATAGTTCGCCAAATTCTACTATGCAATTTGGAAATTTTGAAAATGTATATTCAAGGTCAAATGAAAAGTCTCCAAATGGCAAAAAAAGAGGGAAAGGTATTATTGCTGCAATTGTCGCTGTGATTTTAGTTCTGGCAATTGGAGGGTCGGCGGCAGCTTACCACTTTATAAATGCCGACAAGTCAAAGAAAAGTGACACAGATGATGCCCTTTTAGAAGCTTCTACCAAGGAAGAGGACAGTTCTCTTACTGCTACATCATCAGAAGATGAAGAGAAAATTTCAGGCGAGGAAGCTCTTGAGGCTGCTTGCAAGAAGCTTGCTAAGGCAAAGGATTACAATACAGAATTTCGCTATGAATTTGAAATTGGCGTAGAAGGTGTTGACGAGGATTTGTACGGCACTATAAGTGAAGTTGGCGAATTTGATGTTGTAACGGATTTTGATGTAAATACAGATGATCCCGATGCCAATATTCTTGAAGTTGCAAAGGGGACTGTTACAAGAGATATTTTTGGGGAAAAGAAAAGCGAGGATATCATAGTAAGCCGCGGTGATTATTCGGGGAATTTTGTAACAAGTATTGAGTATGAATCCGGCGATAAATATGCGACTTCTGAAAACCGTACTGTTGATGAAGTCCTTGGCTTTACTGATTATGATTTGTATAGTGCCAAGCTTTTGGATGAAACGGAAGTTGTTGATGGGACAGAGTGCTACGTCTATGTAAGTGAAAACACCTATGAACAAGGCGGTATCGGTTCTGTGTTCACTCCTGTTACAGGAATATATAACGGCGAATCTGATTTGTGCAGCGTTACGATTTATGTTTCTGTAAAGGATGCGGAACTTGTAAAAATATATACAGATTTTACCGATCCGGATGATGATCCTTTGGCACAATCGGTTAATAAGTATTGTAGTACAGAGGATGTAGAATTTTCTATCAATAAACTTACATATTCTATTGTATTTACAGAATTTGACTCCGGAGTTGATATAGATCCTGATTTTGATGATTTGCTCGCTGAATCATCTAACTATAATAAAAGCTTTACTTTGTATTTAAATGCGATAAAAGAGGCATGTAATCCTGATTTTACAGATAATGATGAAGAAGTGGCGGATGATGATACGACTTATGTTTTGGATTCTTATGGCGCATTAACTTATGAAGTACCTAAGGATTGGTACGGTGACGAGATAGACATCGATGACTATACAGGAAATGTATATTTTCCAAGCAATGGAGACGATGCAGTGATCCTGGTTATGTATGAGGATTTTGATATGAGCTCGTTATCTGAAACAGAGAAAAAACAAGCTATCGATCTAATTGTTGTCACAATGTGTAAGGAGTACAATCTTTCTACGGACAACATCAAAAAAGGTACAGTTAACGGCGGTTATGCAGAGAATACTAGAGGCTCTATCACGGAAGATGGAGATACTATGGAAATGGATATAATGGTATTTGAGACAGGTGGTACGGGTGTAGGAATAGTAATATTTGCTGCAAATGATATTGAAAATTCCGGATATCTGCCACAATACTATCATTTGCTTGAAACACTTGAATTTTGAATGTAAATGCTTTTTAAAAGACGTCTCTAGGAAACGTGCCTATGCTAGAGTTATACAGACTTTGAACCCGGATGGAATTTTTGCGTAGCCTGGATTTCCTTAGAGGCGTTTTTTATTAGAAACGTTTTTTGTTGGAAACATTTTTTGTTGGAAACATTTTTTTGTTGGAAACGTTTTTTGTTAGAAACGTTTTTTGTTAGAAACGTTTTTTGTTAGAAACGTTTTTGTTAGAAATGTTTTTTGTTGGAAATGCAAACTTTTCACTTGCCAAAACGGCTATAGCTATATAACAGTAAAGAGGTGACGCCGGTTTGGTAAGTGGTAAGTTCTTTTTTTTAATACATTTTACTTTAAAACGTTAACGCTACACCTCGTGAAAATAATACATAAACAATAACCAGTTGCAATATTATCAGTAATGCGATAATATTAATTTTGTAATGCAAAATTCATTAAATTCTTCATGTTGACGCATTAAAATTGCACGGATATAATTGACCTAAATTGATGTTTGGGGAGTTCTGAAATTCCGATCTCTAATCAAACATTTCACACTTTAAAGAGGTAAAGATAAATGGCAGATACTGAAGTTAAGACATACAAGAAAGTGTTTCAGCTTCTCGTTGATAATACATCCGGAACACTTAGTAGGATATCGGGTCTTTTTTCGAGGAGAGGATATAATATCGAGAGTATAACTGCAGGAACTACTGCTGATCCGCGCTTTACCAGAATTACGATTGTGGCCTCTGGCGATGATGATATTCTCGAACAGATTGAAAAACAGGTTGCAAAGCTTGTGGATGTGAGAGATATACATGAACTCAAACCCGGTGATTCGGTGTATAGGGAACTTGCTCTTGTTAAGGTCAAGGCTGATGCTGCACAGAGGCAGCAGATTATTGCTATTGCCAATGTTTTCAGGGGCAATATCGTGGATGTTTCAAATGAAAGTCTTATTATAGAGATTACCGGTGGTCAGGACAAGATAGATGCTTTTTTGAAGCTTTTGGATGGCTATACAATCCTGGAGCTTGCACGTACAGGACTTGCAGGTCTTGGAAGAGGAATGGAAAACGTTGTATATCTTGACGAGTAATATTTTATTTTTGGTATATTGCCCGTTTTGATGATAATGGTTATCTAAACATATTGTTTAATAATCGATTCAATAAAATGATGGAGGATTTTAATTATGTCAGAAGCAAGAATTTTTTATCAGGAAGACTGTAATCTTTCTCTACTTGAAGGTAAGAAAATCGCTGTTATCGGTTATGGTTCACAGGGTCATGCACATGCACTTAACCTTAAAGAATCCGGATGCGATGTAAGAATTGGCCTTTATGAAGGCTCTAAGTCCAGAGATAAGGCTCAGGCACAGGGACTTACAGTTATGAACACAGCAGATGCCGCTAAGTGGGCTGACATAATTATGATTCTTATCAATGATGAGAAACAGGCTGATATGTACAAGAAAGATATCGAGCCCAACCTTGAAGCGGGCAATATGCTTATGTTCGCACATGGTTTCAATATCAACTATAAGCTCATTCAACCGCCTAAGGATGTTGACGTTACTATGATTGCGCCAAAGGCTCCGGGACATACAGTTCGTTCTGAGTATCAGGCGGGTAAGGGAACTCCTTGTCTTGTTGCTGTAGAGCAGGATGCTACAGGTAAGGCACTTGATCTTGCACTTGCATACGGTGCAGGAATAGGTGGTGCAAGAGCTGGTATTTTGGAGACAACTTTCAAGACAGAGACTGAGACTGACCTTTTTGGTGAGCAGGCTGTTCTTTGCGGCGGTGTTTGTGCTCTTATGCAGGCTGGTTTTGAAACTCTTTGCGAAGCAGGATATGATCCAAGAAATGCCTATTTTGAGTGTATCCATGAGATGAAACTCATTGTAGATCTTATCTATCAGTCCGGCTTCGAGGGAATGAGATATTCTATCTCTAACACGGCTGAATATGGTGATTATGTAACAGGTCCTAAGATCATCACACCTGAAACCAAGAAAGCAATGAAGAAAGTTCTGTCTGATATTCAGGATGGTACATTTGCTTCCGAGTTCATTCAGGATATGAAGAATGGACAGATTCATTTCCAGGCAATGAAGAAGAAAGCTGCTTCTCATCCTTCTGAAGTTGTTGGAACTGAAATCAGAAAGCTCTATAGCTGGAATAACGAAAACGACAAGCTCGTAAACAATTAATATTTGAGCACATTGTAAAAGTCGCAGGATTACGATAAACTAAAGAGGTGGCACCTTGATGGTGACACCTCTTTAATAAAAAGCAAAGTTTTATACGAATTGTATATTATTTCTTTTTATCAATTTATCTAATCTAAAAGGAGACTATATACAAGTGGATAAGTATCCGGATAACGTTCCCAATAATTTATCTAATGTTAATAACAAACAGGACAATTCTGACTCTAAACTTGATTTTGATAAAGCTGTGAACCCAAAATCAAAAAATGGTTTGTCTAAAAATGAGCCTACCTACTCTGATTATGATTTTGACAAGGCTTTAAATACGCGCCATGAACTTGGAAGGGTGCAAATGTGGTTTTGTATGTTTGCACTTGGCATAGTAATGTATGTAATAGCTGCCTTGTACGTTATAAATAAGCACGACGGACTATTCTTTTATTATGGTGACTATAATGTTCAGCAGGTTCCTTTCTATATCCTTGCTCATAGGGCGATAAGAAATGGACAGTTGTTCTGGAACTTCAATCTGGATCTTGGAGGAGATCTTGTTGCGGATTTTTCTTTTTATCTAATGGGAAGTCCGTTTTTTTGGATTACTATACCTTTTCCGGAAAGCTTGCTCCCGTATATGATGCCTTATCTTATGGCACTTAAGTATGGCGTTGCATCTGCCAATGCTTTTTTGTACATGAGAAGGTATACGAAGACGAATCGTGGTGCTCAGCTTGGCGCGATACTTTTTGCTTTCTGCGGATTTAATGCTACCAATATAGTGTTTAATCACTTCACTGATGCAGTTGCATTTTTTCCTCTTCTGATGATTGCTTTTGAAGATTTATGCGATTTTGATAATGGAAGACAGAGATTTGTTCTTAGCAGATCCAGATGGGTTTTCTTTGTGATAATGACTCTGGTATGCAGTATAGTTAATTACTATTTCTTTTTTGGGCAGGTTGTATTTTTATTTATTTATTTTCTGCTTAGATATGTGCCGGGCAGGAAGATATCAGATATTGGCAGAAATCTTATACGCCTTATATCTGCCGGCATGGTCGGTATTATGATTGCAGGACTTTTTTTGTGTCTTGCATTTAACGGGGTTTTAGGCAACAGCAGACTTGATAATATCCTTCTTGGGTACGATGTTGTGGTATATTCCAGTGGATATATGTACTGGGATATTATTAAGAGCATGATTATGCTTCCTGACATCATTGGAAGGGGAACTTTGTTTTATACATCTGCTGTCAAAAACGCTTCGCTTGCGGTTTATCTTCCGATGTTTGGGCTTGGAGGCGTTATTGCATATTTTTATTCCAAAAAGGGTCAATCTGATTGGAAAAAGAGAATGCTTCTTGCCTCAATTATTATTGCCTTTATTCCGGTTCTGAATTCTATTTTCTCTTTGTTTAATTCGCAGTATTACGCAAGGTGGTTCTATATGCCGATTCTCATTATGAGCCTTGTTAGCTGCGAGATGGTCGAAAGTGATTATGGTGATAATATTAGAAAAGGAACTCTTGCAACAATTATCATGTTCCTATTTCTGATTGCAATATCCATTCTGCCTACAAGAGATGATGACGGCAATATTGTCTTTATGAAAATGGTTTCCAATAGTGACATTTTCTGGAGAGATGTGCTGGGGACAGCAATTTTCTATTCGTTTCTTCTTATCATCATCTTCATGTCAGCAAAGATTAAGACAAGGCTTAACCTTTCTTTTGTGGGGGTTGTATTTGCCGGATGCTTTGGGACGATGATAATTCTTATAAACGGCAGTTCTCTTATAAGCGATTTTGGCATGCAGCAGTGGAAGTTTCAGATGCTTGATACCAGACCCGAAATTGATGAAAGCACTTTTTGCAGAATTGAGACCGATTCGACTTCGACTAATTATGAAATGAGCTGGGGGTTGCCAACCATTCATTGCTTCCTTTCTACGGTATCGAAACAGATATTTGATTTTTATGAAGGGGCGGCCGGTATAACCCGCTCTGTTGAATCTGACTCGCCATTATCAAGAGTGGGACTAAGAGCTCTTTTGTCTGCCAGATATTATTTAGAAAATAACAGAATCAGTGATAGTGATGAGTTTCTATCAAATGAAGGAACATTTGACTATGAAAAGGTGAGCGGCGAGGAAGAAGTAAATGGATTTACCTTGTTCGAAAATACCAATTATATACCTATGGGTTTTACATTTGACTATTATGCATCAGAATCTGATTGGGCTGCTGCAAACCCTTCTGATTTAGATCTGTTACTTGTTAAGGTACTTATATTGCCTGATGAAATCGCAGATGCATACCAGGGAAGTATGATAAGGCTAAGTGCATCTGACCTTGCAAGTGATGAAATTGATATATATCAGTTTAGATCTTTATGTAGCAAAAGAAGAAACTCGTCCTGCACTGAGTTCACCACAACCCAAAACGGATTCAACGCTGTAACCAAAGAATTTGACGAAGATGAATATGTGTTTTTTTCAGTGCCAAATGTTGATGGGATGACGGCTATGGTTGATGGTAACAAGGTGGATATTATAACTGCTGATTACGGTCTTATGGCTATACCTGTTTCAAAAGGAAGTCATACTATAGAAGTTAAGTATTTCCCAACTAACTTTTACCTTGGGCTTTTTGTCAGTATCATTGGAATTATCATACTGATTGTATATATTTGTATTATTTGTAATTCAAAGAAAAAGCAGGAGAGTACACTATGAGTGGAATGACTATGAGTCAGAAGATTCTGGCAAAACATGCAGGGCTTGATAAAGTTGTGTCCGGACAGCTTATAGAGGCTGATCTTGACCTTGTGCTTGGCAATGATATTACGAGTCCTGTAGCAATTGGCGAAATGAAGAAATTCAATAAAAAAGGTGTCTTTGATAAGGATAAGATAGCTCTTGTTCCTGATCATTTTGTGCCTAATAAAGACATAAAGTCTGCAGAGAACTGTAAGTGCGTACGCGAGTTTGCCAAAGAAAATAATATTACCAATTATTTCGAAGTTGGCAAAATGGGAATTGAACATGCGCTTCTTCCTGAAAGCGGGCTTACGGTTCCGGGTGATCTGATCATTGGCGCGGATTCACATACCTGTACTTATGGTGCGCTGGGAGCTTTTTCTACAGGCGTTGGATCTACAGATATGGCTGCCGGAATGGCAACCGGTAAGGCATGGTTTAAAGTGCCATCTGCAATAAGATTCGAACTTGAAGGCTCTTTTGATGAATATGTATCAGGTAAGGACTTGATATTGCACATCATTGGAATGATAGGTGTAGACGGCGCTTTGTACCAGTCCATGGAATTTGCAGGTGAAGGCGTTGGCAGTTTATCTATGGATGACAGATTCACAATTGCAAATATGGCTATAGAAGCCGGTGGTAAGAACGGGATTTTTCCTGTTGATCAAAAAACTATCGAGTATCTTTTAGAACATGCACCGGGTAAGGAATATGAAGTATTCGGAGCAGACCCTGATGCAGAATACGAAAGGACGATTAAGATTGACCTTTCAAAACTTTCGCCGACAGTTTCTTTTCCTCATCTTCCCGAAAACACAAGAACATTCGATCAATTTGATGATATTAGAATAGATCAGGTTGTAATTGGCTCATGCACGAACGGGCGCATATCTGACTTACGCATGGCTGCAAATATTCTTAAAGGACGTCATATTGCAGATACTGTAAGATGTATCGTTATTCCTGCTACTCAGAAGATATATTTGCAAGCACTACAAGAAGGCCTTATTGAAACCTTTATAAATGCCGGAGCAATTGTCTCCACACCAACTTGTGGGCCGTGTCTTGGTGGATATATGGGTGTTCTGGCAAGTAAGGAAAGATGTGTATCGACAACCAATCGTAACTTTGTTGGTCGTATGGGGGCTGTAGACTCCGAAATATATCTTGCATCGCCATATGTTGCTGCAGCGAGTGCAGTGACAGGTAAGATTTCGCAGCCATCTGAAATAATATAACTATATGACAAGAAATAGCTAATGCAGGGCGCCTTATTAAGGGACGTTTATGCATACAACGATTAGTCTGACTATATTGTCAGGGCGAGAGGTTAAATATGGAAAACGCAAACGGAAAAGTTTTTAAATTTGGAGATAATGTAGATACGGATGTTATAATTCCTGCAAGATATTTGAATAACACTGATCCCAAAGATCTGGCTGCTCATTGCATGGAAGATATTGATAAGGATTTCATCAATAATGTAAAAAAAGGCGACATCATTGTTGCGAATAAAAATTTTGGTTGCGGTTCATCAAGAGAACATGCACCTATAGCTATTAAAGCCGCCGGTGTTTCATGCGTTATTGCAGAAACATTTGCAAGGATTTTCTACCGCAATTCAATTAATATCGGACTTCCGATCATAGAATGTCCTGAAGCTGCAGAGCAAATTAATTCCGGTGATATAGTGAATATTGACTTTGATAGTGGTATCATAACTGATGAGACCACCGGTCAGAAATTCAAGGGACAGGCATTCCCGGCATTTATGCAGAAAATTATTGATTGTGGTGGCCTTGTAAATTATATAAATTCAGATGCATCAAAGTAAGCTTAAAAAGTGGTCTTCCAAAGATGCATTGAATTAACTTGGAGGTTTTATGGCAGACGAAGATTTAAGAAATAAATTTGCAGCAAAAAAGCCTGCGAATTTTAAGGTTGACCCTGCACAAGGGACGCATGTAAAAAAGGTAATCGGAATAGTATCAGGTAAAGGAGGCGTTGGCAAAAGCTTTGTTACTGCAATGTCAGCCTGTGCCATGAATCGTAAGGGCTTTAAGACGGCGATTATGGATGCTGATATTACAGGACCTTCGATACCCAAGATGTTTGGAGTATCAAGCGTTAAGCAGGTTAATGATCAGGGGCTTATCATCCCGGCATCATCTAAAGGCGGCATTGATATTATGTCGATTAATCTCCTTATGCAAAACGAAACTGACCCGGTTATATGGCGTGGCCCCGTTATTGCAGGAGTTGTTAAACAGTTCTGGTCAGAGGTATGCTGGGGCGATGTGGATTATATGTTCGTTGATATGCCCCCCGGAACCGGAGATGTGCCACTTACTGTATTCCAGTCACTTCCGGTAGATGGAATAATTGTAGTTGCTACCCCTCAGGATCTTGTTGCAATGATTGTTGATAAAGCAGTTAATATGGCCAAGATGATGAATATACCGGTAATAGGACTTGTTGAAAATATGAGTTATATGAGATGTCCTCATTGCAATGAGATTATTTCGGTTTTTGGTCAAAGCAATATTGAATCATATGCTGCATCTAAAGGGATAGATGTTCTTGGACGTCTTCCTCTTGACTCATCATATGCAATGTTGTGTGATAAGGGTCAGATAGAAGATGTTGTATCTGAGGATCTAGATCAGCTTGTATATAGACTGGATGCACTCATTTCATGACGTTTATAGGAGGCGGATTTGAAATTCAAACCAAGTAAGAATCAAATCACATGGGGCATAACCGGGATAATTACTGCTGTTATTATAATGCTTATATATTATGTTATTTTCAAAGGCGGCTATATTATTTCGGGACTTCACTCTATTGTTAATGGTATGCAGGGCATTGTCATTGGATTATCTCTAGGCTATATCTTGTCGCCTATTCTTAACTTCATCGAACAGAAGATTATTGAGAAAATTCTGGAAAAAGCCGGAGTTAAGCGAGATGAAAACGGAGAGTTTCGAAAAAAACGGTTGATTAGAACTATAGCGATTATCATTACTATGCTTTTTGTTCTTTTCATAATATGGGCTTTTCTGTATTACATCATACCTCAGATTTATCAGAGCATAAGAGATATCATACGTAATATACCAACCTATTACAGAAACATAGATCTTGCAATTAACAGATTTTTGGAATCTTCTGATCCTGCCACTATTAGCACGGTTAATACTATTGCGGATCAGATATATGCAAGGGTATACAGCTTTGTACAGGATACGGTATTGCCTAATATATCGCAGATTATATCCATAATATCCAAGCAGGCACTTAACGTAGTTAGTGGTTTTCTGAATCTGATTGTCGGATTCATTGTAGCTATATATGTTCTGAATTCGAAAGAGGGATTTTGCGGTAAGGGCAAAAAAATGGCGTATGCCTTCTTTAGAGAAGATATAGCAAATGAAATCATATCATCATCAAGGCTTATTCATATGACTTTCACCGGATTCATAACCGGCAAGATAGTAGACTCCGGAATTATCGGTGTACTTTGCTACGTAGGGTGTATGATACTTGGAATACCATATCCTCTGCTTATAGCAGTGATAGTTGGTATAACTAATATAATTCCATTCTTTGGACCATATATAGGAGGATTTTTTGGAGCGCTGATACTGGTTCTTATAAGCCCCTTGTCTGCACTTGAGTTCTTGGTATTTGTTGTTATTCTTCAGCAAATAGACGGCAATATAATAGGACCTAAGATCCTAGGCAATTCTACCGGACTTTCGAGTTTTTGGGTAATCTTTGCAATTATGCTGTTTGGAAGCTTGTGGGGGTTTGCCGGATGGATTTTGGGAGTTCCTGTATTTGCTGTAATATAGTCACTTATTTCAAGGGTTACGGATTATTATCTTACTAAGAATAATCTTCCGACAAACGAAGATGAATATATCGATACCGCTTATATTGAAGATGGTAATATTCATTATCTTGGAGATCCTAAGAGTACTAAATACAGATCTCAAAAGATTGGCTCGTCCTGGAGCAGGATTTTCAGATCAAAGCATAAAGATGAGAAGAAAAAGGCTCATAAAGGAAGTAACGAAGATGTTGATAATGATAAGATGACGTAAGGAGTAAAAGGAACTTTTGATACCTACATCATTAGATAGATACAGATTACAAACATTAAAATAGATCAATAAAAATTTTAAAAAAATTGCTAAAGATTGTATTCTTGAAAGTTTTTGATTTGGAATTATAATAAATTTAATCAATTTAAGACGTGAATTTTAGACTTGTATAGCAAAAAAACGGGGGGATAAATCTTAAGAAAAGAGGACAAGGACATGGCAAAAAAAGAACTTGATTGGGGCAACATCGGCTTTAGTTACATAACTACAGATTACAGATATGTATCTAATTATAAAGATGGTAAATGGGATGATGGAGAGATTACAACGGATTCCAAGATTGTATTAAGTGAAGATGCCGGAGTACTTCACTATGCACAGGAGTGTTTTGAAGGACTAAAGGCATATGAAACCAAGGATGGTAAAATCGTAACTTTCCGTCCTGATCTTAATGCATCCCGCTTGAAGGATTCTGCTGCTAGACTCGAAATGCCACAGTTTCCGGAAGATAGGTTTATAAAGGCAGTTGAGGAAGTTGTAGCAGCCAATAAGGATTGGGTACCACCATACGGCAGCGGTGCAACTCTTTATATTCGCCCTGTAATGTTTGCTACAGGTGATGTAATCGGTGTAAAGCCTGCTGATGAATATCAGTTCAGAATTTTCTGTACACCTGTTGGCCCGTATTTTAAAGGCGGAGCAAAGCCTATCGTAGTTAAGATTTCCGATTTTGACAGAGCAGCTCCTCACGGAACAGGTAATATCAAGGCGGGGCTTAATTACGCAATGAGTCTTCATGCAATTGTTACAGCACATGCAGAAGGCTTTGCAGAAAATGTATATCTTGATGCAGCTACACGTACTTATATCGAGGAGACCGGTGGAGCTAATATTATATTCGTTGATGGAGACGGTAATCTTGTGGTTCCAAAGTCTGCATCTGACTCTATACTTCCTTCAGTTACACGTCGTTCTATTGTAACTGTTGCCAAAGAGATACTCGGTCTTAAAGTTGAAGAGAGATTTGTAAGACTTGATGAAGTACATAACTTCAAGGAAATGGGTCTGTGCGGAACCGCTGCAGTCATCAGCCCTGTTGGAATTATCAATGATCATGGCAAGGAAATTCGCTTTGAATCAGGAATGGAACAGATGGGACCGGTTATCCAGAAGTTATATGATACTCTCACCGGAATTCAGATGGGCACTATCTCTGGACCTGATGGATGGATTCATGAGATACCTGTAAAATAACTCAAACTTCCCTTGCGCGGCGAATGCCTTTTTCGATGAGTGAAGTCTGCAAATAACAAAAAGCTGATTGCTTACTTGATGGAGAGCAATCAGCTTTTTGAATTTAAAAATTATGCTGTTTCCTTGTCGGAAGCTACAATTGATGAATTCATATTTGTATTATTGGTTTGCATCAATTTAATTGCCTCTACAGCTGTTTCGTATATCAGGTACATCTCATTTCCGCTGGATGTACTTTTGTCACAGCGCTTCATGTTTGCTTCAAAGAAGTTACTTGCCTTTTGGATTGTTGTAGCACTGATTATATGACCGTTGCAATAAAACGTTCCTGTACCTTTATCATATTTATTGCTTTCATATCTGGTAGCAGAAAAGCTTCCTGCTCCCATTGCTGCTGCTAGTCCATTGATAAGATCAGATCTGTTTGTTGTCATAGTCTACCTCGTTTTATCATATTATTGTATTGCTTTGATATTTTACTCACAGAATATGATGATATCCTTTTTGGAAAGCAATTTCAATGATTAATTTTCCTCAAAAATATATGCTCCTTACTTTGAAAATTCATTAAAAATGATTATTTACTCAAACTTCCCACATCGAAAACTGTACTTGCTCTTGCTAGGATGTGGGGTGTCTGAGTTACTAAAACTGCCTACATCCTAGCCGGAGCACACGCTGTTTTCGATGTGGGAAGTTTGAGTGAGTTATATTTACATTTTGGACTGTGCAATAGCGCTCTTTCTATATTGCATAGGGCTTTGACCGGTGATCTTTGAAAAACGTGTTGAAAAATTGGATTCATCATTGAATCCGACTTTTATGGCTATCTGTGCAATGGGAAGATCGGTAAGATCCAGAAGCTCTCTTGCCTGTGTTATGCGATAGTTGGTCAGAAAGTTGTAAGGTGTAGTACCCATGTACTGTCTAAAAAGTTGCATAAAGTACGATTTACTCATATGAGCCCTTTTCAAAAGATCCTGCATATTGATATCTTCCTGATAATGCAGTCTTATGTACTCTGCAATTGCTTCCATATTTTTCTTGTGATCACTTCCGAGGTTATCACTTTCGGATAGCATACTTCTAACCATCCTGTTAAGAATTCTATGAACATACATTCCGCTGGAAAGGGCTGATTCTGTGGTTTCTTCGGGTAGTTTACCAAGCATATTTTCAAATATATCTCTGGTTGATCTGGGAATATGGACTTTTTTGAGTTTACCGTCAGGAATCAGATAGTTCTCCATTGCCTTTACTCCTGCGCCGTCAGCATGAATCCAGTAGTGATACCATTTGCCGGCATCTTTATATGTTCCGTAGCTTTGAGGGATTCTGCAATTTAGCAAAAGCGCATCGCCTTTTTCCAAAAGAATTGTTTCTCCTTTCTGGTTTATCTGGCCACAGCCTTCAATTGTATAGAATATAAGGTAGCTTTCTTTATTTCCTCTTGAAGTTGTAAAGTTCTTTTTACCATAGAAAAGCCCTGCTTCGGTTACTACATAAGGCTGTGACAGTGCGGCCTGGCTTGGCGTAGACCTTTGCCATATACTTCCTTTTTCTACATCCATATTATAGGTGAGCAAGATATACCTCCAATAAAAACAGTGTACTTTTGCAAAGATTCTTTGGACAATTAACAATTTCGAACCCGATAATCACAGTTATAATCATAATATATTACGAATTGATTGTCATGGGATATTTATTGGAATTATTATAAAAAGTCTTTTTACATAAAAACGGAGGAGGTTTTTGAAATGTTAGTAGAAACAAAAGCGAGGGTAGGTGTATTTTCTATTGCCCTTCAGGCGTATCTGCCGCAGTTCCCGTCTCTTGTACCTGAGTTCGAAAGTCAGTATGAGGCTTTTAAGAAGACGATTCCCGATTCTGTCGAAATCGTTGACGGAGGTATCGTAACTACCAAAGAGCAGTCACAGCAGGCAGGCGATAAATTCCGCGCTGCAGACGTTGATCTTGTTATACTTCAGCTTCTGACATATTGTACATCTTACAATATGCTTCCGGCTGTTAAGGATTTGGATGTTCCTGTTGTGCTTGTAAATCTTCAAAAGCTTAAATGTCTCGATTTTGAGCATGCAGACATTGCGTCGTGGCTTGGAGAGGGCTATGCAGGCGGCGCTGTAGGCGAGATGGTTGCTGATCTTAACCGCTATGGTAAGCGCCATGCTGTTATAACCGGAGTTGTTGAAGGGGGCGATCCTGAAGTCGAGAGAGAACTTAAGCAGTGGTGCCTGGCAGCGCAGGTTAGAAGAAGATTTCGTGATACCAACCTTGCACAGATCGGTCGCCCGTATCCTGGTATGATGGATCTATATATCGATGAATCCAATCTCTATCATCGCATGTCTGTTTATACCAAACAGTTTGATTGGGAAAAGATGTGGGCGATTGCTGACAATATATCAAACGAGGATGAAATTAGAGCTAAAGCAGAGGATATAATAAATACTTTTGATATAGAAGGCGGTGCAACAGTAGAAAAAGTTTGGGACATGGCTAGATATGTAGTAGCCTTTGAACAATGGGTTAAGGATGAACAAATAGGACTAATTGCTTCTCATTATGATGGTTTTGCAAAGGGCCAGGCAGGTGTTCTTGACTCTATGCTTATACCTGCATTTTCAATGCTTATAAAGCAGGGCATTGCCTGTGCGGTTGAAGGTGATATCAAAGTTGCTATGGCTATGAGCATCATGAAGACTTTGACAGGTGCAACACAGTTGTCCGAGTTCTATACCTTTGATTTCAACAATGATATCGTTGTAATCGGTCATTCGGGTTCCGGAGATGCCTGCATTTCCATGCAGAAGAAGCCTACAATGAAGATTGTACCTGTATTTCATGGTAAGACAGGTGGCGGTTATCTGACACAATTCTATCCGCCGCTTGGACCTGTGACTTATCTTGCGATCACACAGGATATGGATGGCAAATTCAAATTTATAGTATCTGAAGGCGTCAATGAGGATGGAGATATACTTCATACGGGTGATACCAATATGCGTACACGCTTTAGCATTGGTGCCAGAGAGTGGAATAATCGTTGGTGCGAATGTGGTCCTACTCATCACTTTGCAGCCGGCCCCGGACGTCAGGCTGACGTTATCCTGAAGGTAGCCAAAATTCTGAATGTACCTGTAGAGGTTGTATGTAGATAATTCTCTACAAAACTATAAATTAAAAATTTGTGTTAGCTTCATAGAAATGGAGCGATTTGGTCGTCATATGGTGTCAAAAGTGATTTTTGACACCTACATCATGAAATGAGGAATTATAATGGGCGAAAATCATTTGGCAATTGATATAGGTGCGTCAAGCGGAAGGCATATAATAGGCAAGGTAAGTGATGGCGTCATGGAGCTTGTCGAAGTATACCGTTTTGAAAATGGTGTGTCTCTAAAAAATGGCCACCTATGCTGGGATATCAAGAACTTATATCAGAATGTAATTGATGGAATTAGAGAGTGTAGAAATAAAGATCTAACACCTAAAACCATGGGAATAGATACTTGGGGTGTTGATTTTGTTTTGCTAGACCACGATGGTGAAATTCTTGGCGATACGGTAGCATACCGAGATGACAGAACAGATGGAATATGTGCAGAACTTGAAGATAACGGAATCCTGACATTTGATGAACTATATCAAAGAACCGGAATTCAATATCAGAAATTCAATACAATCTATCAACTTCTGGCTCTAAAAAAAGAGCACCCGGAATATCTTGAACAGGCAGAAAGTTTTCTGATGATTCCTGATTATCTGTCATATATGCTAACCGGGATAAAGTCTAACGAATATACTAATGCATCTACAACCGCGCTTGTGAATGCCAAAACCTGCGATTGGGATTATGAGCTTATTGAGCGCCTAGGTCTTCCAAAACATATCTTTGGTAAGATAAGTAAACCTGGATGTGTACTTGGAAATCTCAAAACAGAAGTCAAAAATTATGTCGGTTTTGATCTTGATGTTATTATTCCGGCTACGCACGATACAGGTTCGGCTTATCTTGCTGTTCCTGCCAAAGATGATAAAGCAGTATTTCTTTCTTCCGGAACTTGGTCACTTATGGGTGTGGAAAACAAAAAGCCTATTGTTGATGCAGAATCCAAAGAAGCTAATTTTACCAACGAAGGTGGTTATGATAATACCTACAGGTATCTTAAAAATATCATGGGACTTTGGATGATACAATCTGTAAGGCGCGAAATAGGACAAATCACCGGCACTAAGCCTTCGTTTGCAGAACTTATAGAAGCGGCGCAAAAGAAGTCTTATATAGATCTTATACTAGACGCAGATGATCCAAGATTTCTTTCTCCAAAATCAATGATAGATGAGATTAGAAAGGCTGCTATAGAAAAGAATAGCCCCCTTCCTGTTGATAAAGAGGATAATCCAATGCTTCCCGACGGTACAGGCGCAGTTATGGCTGCTATATACAATGCGCTCTCTGATGATTATCGCAAAACCGTAGAAAGTCTTGAAAAGCTTACCGGCAAGAAGTTCACTTCGATCAATATTGTAGGAGGCGGATCTTTGGATATGCATCTTAATAAGAGAACTGCCAAAGCTACAGGTCTTCCTGTCTATGCAGGACCAACGGAAGGAACTGCTCTTGGCAATCTAATTGTTCAGTTTATCTGTAGCAAGGAATATAAGGATATTCAAGAAGCGCGTGACGCTATTAAGAAAAGCTTTGATATTGTTGAAGTATTGCCTGATTGAAATACCTAAAAAGAAAAAACAATTGAACTGACCGTTTTTTAAAACGGCGAGTTCATATAAAAAACTATAAACTATATAATAGGAGGACAGATTTATGGCAGATCGTATCGTTCTTAACACCGTATCATATCATGGGAAGGGTGCAATTCTTGAGATTCCGGGCATTGCAAAGCGTGAGAATTTTACAAAGGTTTTCGTTTGCTCAGATCCTGATCTTGTAAAGTTTGGAGTAACTGCGAAAGTTACGGATCTTCTCGAAAAAGAGGGTATCGCATATGAACTCTATTCCGGAATTAAGCCCAATCCTACAGTAGAGAATGTTGTAGATGGTGTTGAGGCATATAAGAAGGCAGGAGCTGATTCTATAATAGCAATTGGTGGCGGATCATCAATGGATACAGCTAAAGCTATCGGTATTATTATTACCAATCCTGAATTTGCAGATGTTCGTTCACTTGAAGGTGTAGCTCCTACCAGGAATCATGCTGTAAAGACTATTGCTGTTCCTACAACAGCCGGAACAGCTGCTGAAGTTACAATCAACTATGTTATTACTGATGTGCAAAAACAGCGTAAATTTGTATGCGTAGATGAGCATGATATTCCTGCATATGCAGTAGTTGACCCCGATATGATGAATTCAATGCCTAAGGGACTTACAGCTGCAACAGGTATGGATGCACTTACACACGCGATTGAAGGCTATACAACAAAAGCTGCATGGGAACTTACAGATATGTTCCATTTGAAAGCAATTCAGCTGATTGCGGATAACCTTAGAAAGGCTGTTGATAACGATCCTGAAGGTCGTGAGAAGATGGCACTTGCTCAGTATATTGCCGGAATGGGGTTCTCTAATGTTGGACTTGGAATTGATCATTCTATGGCACATACTCTTTCTGCTCATTATGACACACCGCACGGCGTAGCATGTGCAATGTTCCTTCCTATTTCGATGGAATACAACCGTGATTATACAAAAGATAAATACAAGGAAATTGCTAGGGCTTTCCATGTTGAAGGTGTAGATAATATGTCACAGGAAGAATACCGCGATGCAGCAATTGCAGCAGTAAAGAAACTTTCACAGGATGTAGGCATTCCTCAGAAGAATGAAAAAATTCGCGAAGAAGATCTTTCACAGCTTGCTGATGATGCACTTGCTGATGCATGCTGCCCGGGAAATCCAAGAGAAGCTACTAAGGAAGATGTGCTTGCAATGTTCAGAATGCTTATGTAATTTATTTTAACAAAATAATAGAAGAGGTTTATCATGTTTAATATTTTAGAAGCACCTTTTATGGTTGAAATGATCAGAACAGTAACTAATATGTATGCTCATGGATGGGATGAGCGTAACGGCGGTAATGTATCTCTTTTGCTTGAAGAAGAGAAAATCAAGGATTATGTAAATATTGATGCTGTTATCCGCACGATAGACATCCCATTCGATGCGACAGAGCTTATCGGCAAATACTTCCTTGTAACAGGTACCGGCAAGTATTTTAAGAATGTTAAGTACGACCCTGAGAAGAACATGGGACTTTTTAGAATAGGCAAAGATGGGCATACAGCTGAGCTTCTCTGGGGATATAACGATGGAGGAAGATTCACATCTGAACTTCCGGCACATCTAATGAGTCATATAACAAGACTTAAGGTTGATAGTGATAATCATGTTGTAATGCATTGTCATCCTACAAATCTCCTTGCCATGACATATATTCATGAGCTTGATGAAAAGAAATTTACGCATACTCTTTGGGAGTTTTCGACAGAATGTATAGTTGTATTTCCTGATGGCGTAAATGTGCTTCCGTGGATGCTGTGTGGTACCAATGAGATAGGAGAAGCTACAGCCAGGAAGATGGAAACAGCCAGACTTGTAGTATGGGCAGCTCACGGTATTTATGGTGCAGGAAAAGACCTTGATGAGACTTTTGGTCTTATCGAAACAGCTGAGAAGGCGGCTGAAGTTTATATGAAATGTGCTGGGGTACCTCAGATTAACACGATTAAGGATGATCAGCTTAAACAGCTTGCAGACTTCTTCAAGGTTACGCCAAGAGAAGGATATCTTAATGCTTGATGCTATGAATGGATTTGTCCTTGACAAAACGCATTAAAAAGGCAGGCATCTATCTAAAATGGATGCCTGCCTTATGTTTTTAGTTATAAATGCCGATATAAAATCTGATTGCAATGACCATGGAGAAATAGCAGAGGACTGTATGCAGTATAATATTTCTTTTGATATATGTGCAATTATAATATTCTTGTTCATCCTCGTTTTATTTATTGAGAGGAAGAATTATGCTACCAGTTCAAATACAGCTTTCCTTATTTTGCTGGTAGATTCTCTTGTTGCGGCCATTTCTGATGCGATCACGGGTTACACCATTCCAAATGCAGACAAAGTTCCTCTTGCTTTTAATTATTTTATAAATTCAGTATTCTTTTTGTCTATGAATACCGTTTTGTTCTGGTATTGTTATTATCTTCTTCGTATTATCTATAAGACAAGACCGTTTACTACGCTTAATAAAATGTTTCTTGTTACCTGTGGATTTATAGATCTAAGCCTTATCATTACCAATCCTTTTACCAAAGCGGTTTTTTATTTTGAAAATAATGTTTATTCGTCGGGACCACTTAAGAGCGTTTTGTATGCAGTGTCATTTTTGATGCTATTAAATTGCGTATTTGAAACAATTAGAAACAGAGATTCATTACAAAAAGATCAGATATATGGTATGATTTTTGTAACGGTGGGGAATTTCTGTTCTGTATTGTTCCAAATGTATCATCCATACCAACTTATTACTTCATTTACAGTAGCACTGGCGTTGCTTGTAATATATATGTCGATTCAGGATATCGATAATTATATCGATCCACTAACAAGAGCCTTCAATCAACAGGCATTTGAAGATACTCTTGGAGGTTTTGTCAAATCCAAAAGCCCTTTTGCCATTGTCACTATTAAGCTTCAGGACTTTAGAAAAGTTAACGAGACAGCCGGTGTTGTTGCAGGTAACAGAACTCTCGAAATAATATCTTCAAGACTTCGCGATATTGTTGGAAAAGAGAACCTTTTTTACAATTCAGGTACCAGATTCACAATCCTTGTTCATGACAAGTACATGAATGAAAATGCGATAATCAGTCAGATTAAATTTGATCTTCGAAGGGAGATACTTGTCGGAGATATAGAAATAAGGCTTAAACCTCAACTGATAATTGTACGATATCCCGACCATGGCAAAACAGCATTTGAACTTGAAGACTCTATAACTTATTGTATGCGACAGCTTGAGAAATCCAAGTCGATAGAAGTTATGTATGCTGATTCAATGATTCTCAAACAGGTCAAAAGAAATGCCGAAATGGATCGCATAATGCATGAGGCCATTCACAATTACGGTTTTAAAGTATTCTATCAGCCTATAAGAGATGCGCAAACAGGTGAATATCATTCGGCAGAAGCTCTTCTTCGCCTTTATGATGAAGACTACGGATTCATAAGCCCCGAAGAATTTATACCAAGAGCAGAGAAGAGCGGACTTATAATAGAAATTGGTGAATATGTTTTTGAAGAGGTTTGTAAGACAATTAATAGCCGCAAATTCAGCCAGCTTGGCATTGAATATGTTGAAATTAATTTGTCTGCAATCCAGTGTATTCAAAGGGATTTGAAAGACAAGCTCCTTACCATAATGAAAAGATATCATGTCAAACCTGAGATGATAAATCTTGAGATAACTGAGACGGCAACGGCAGGCTCGAGTGAGCAGCTCCTTGATTTTATGAATGGAATGCTTCATAGCGGAATCAGATTTTCGCTTGATGACTATGGCTCCGGTCTTGCCAATATGAATTATCTACTTATATATCCTTTTAATATAGTTAAACTCGATAAGATGCTGGTATGGAAGGCATTTGGGCAGGAAAGAGCCAGGGTAGCACTAAAGTATACTATCGAGATGCTCAAAGAGCTGAATTATGAGATTATTGCAGAAGGCGTTGAAACCAAAGAACAGGCAGAAGGGCTTAAAGAAATGGGATGCGATAAATTCCAGGGATTTCTGTATTCAAAGCCTATAGAAAAAGATGAATTTGTAGAATTTATAAAGAATAATAATCCGAAAAAAAGTGATAAGGAGGCTTTATAATTATATGATTAATATTAAAAATGTTACTGATGATATATTATGGATTGGCGGAAGTGATAGACGTCTTGAACTTTTTGAAAATCTCTTTCCGTTACCCAATGGCGTATCCTATAACAGCTATGTTGTCAAAGATGATAAGACTATAATATTTGATACGGCAGATGTAACTATAGCAGATCAATATGTTGAAAATCTTGAAGTAGCACTTGGAGGCGATAGTCCTGACTTGCTTGTAATTCTCCATATGGAACCGGATCATTGTTCACAGATATCAAGAGTTGTATCTATGTACCCGTCTATAAAGCTTGTGGGAGGAGCTCAGACATTTAAATTCTTGCATCAATTCTTCCCGGAACTTGATAATATTGAGAAAGTCACAGTCAAAGAAGGCGATACTTTAGAAACCGCTAATCATTGCTTTAACTTTGTAGCAGCACCTATGGTTCACTGGCCGGAGGTTTTATTTGCATATGATTCTAAGAGCGGAACACTGTTTTCGGCAGATGCATTTGGAACATTTGGAAGTGTTGACAGTGGTATATTCGCAGATGATTATGATTTCGAAAAACAATATCTTGATGAAGCAAGGCGCTATTATGCAAATATAGTCGGCAAATATGGAGCTCAGGTTCAAGCCGTTCTAAAAAAAGCCAGTGCACTTGATATCAAACGTATATGCCCCTTGCATGGACCAATCTGGAGAAAAGATATTGATTGGTTTATTGATATATATGATAAGTGGAGCTCATATACAGCAGAAGCAGAAGATATACTAATAGTATATGGCTCAATGTATGGTCATACAGCAAGTGCCTCTGAAACTCTTGCACAGATCCTTCATGAAAAGAGTGGGAAGAACGTCAGAATCTTTGATGTAAGCAAGACTGATAAATCATACCTTGTTGGCGAAGCATGGCGCTGCAATAAGATAGTGTTACTTGCGCCTACATATAATGGTGGATTGTATCTTCCTATGGAAAGCTATATCGAGGATCTAGTGGCACTTGGACTTAAAAATCGCAAATTTGCTCTTGGACAGAACGGAACGTGGGCACCGGTATCCGCAAAGCATATGTCAGATAAACTTGCACTTCTTAAAGACTGTGCCGTTTTGGAGAATATACTTACAATTAATTCGGCTCTTCATAAGAGCGACATGGAAGTTGTAGAGAACTTCGCAGATGCTATCGTAAATATGTGATACATATGTTGCTGCCGCTCTTTGCGTGGTATTGCTAATAACTTCCTACTTGCCAAACTGGCTGCACCTGCATAACAGCAAAGGGATAGCGCCAGTTTGGCAAGTGGGAAGTTTGAGTTATTTAATGTTTTTTGAATAAATGTTCAAAAAAGGGTGGATTTTATCATTGTTTTGGGGTAAAGTATGAATTGGGTTGATACTATTTTCATAAAAAAGGGAGGAGATAAAATTTATGTTTGAAAATCTTTTCAAACTCAAAGAACATGGTACGACTGTCAAGACTGAGATTTTGGCAGGACTCACAACTTTTCTTGCAATGGCCTATATTCTGGCTGTAAATCCATCAATCTTAGGAACTGTCATGGATCCAAACGGTGTTTTTATTGCAACAGCAATAGCATCGGCAGTAGCCACATTTTTCATGGCATTCCTCGCCAATTATCCTATAGCACTATCAGCAGGTCTTGGACTTAATGCATATTTTGCATATACTGTATGTCTTGGTGAACTTTCTGATATGGGTGAGAACGCATTTACAGTATGTCTATCTGCGGTTTTTGTAGAAGGTATTGTGTTTATTATCCTATCTATTTTTAGATTCCGCGAGCAGATTATAAATGGTATACCTCATAATCTTAAAAATGGTATATCTGCCGGAATCGGTCTTTTTGTTGCATTTATCGGACTTCAGGGTGCTGGCATAGTTGTTAATAGTGATTCTACACTTGTTGATCTTGGTAACTTTTCAACACCTCAGGTTGTACTTTCATTGATAGGATTTGTTATAATTGTGGTTTTGAGTAGTCTTAATATTCCGGGCTCTGTTCTTATTGGAATCATTGTTACATGGATTCTTGGTATGTGTGCTCAGACAGCAGGCTGGTATGTTGTAAGCGAAGTAAATGCCAGTCTTTTTCCTGATTTTTCAAATGGTCTTGTAAATTTCTCAGGACTTGCAAATACTGCATTTAAGTTTAATTTTGGATGGGCTTTATCACATATCGTGCAGTTTGTTGCTATTACATTCAGCTTCTTGTTTGTAGATCTATTTGATACTGTAGGAACCGTTGTTGGTGTTGCAGACAAGGCAGGTCTTCTGGATGAAGAAGGCAAGCTTCCGCGTGTTGGCAGAGTATTTATGTCAGATGCAATAGGAACAACAATTGGTGCTTGTCTTGGTACATCTACTGTAACAAGCTTCGTAGAATCCAGTGCAGGTGTTGCTGCGGGTGGCCGTACAGGTCTAACAGCTCTTACTACAGGTGTTATGTTCCTTGTGGCAATGTTCTTGTCGCCGGTATTTCTTGCAATTCCGGGATTTGCAACAGCTCCGGCTCTTGTATATGTTGGAATGCTTATGATTACTTCGATTAAGAAAATTGAATTTGACGGAGATATTGCTGATAGCGCAGGAGCATATATGGCACTTCTTATGATGCCTCTTACATACTCAATTGCTAACGGTATTATGTTTGGTATTCTTACATGGGTAATCGTAAAAGTTTTCGAGAAGAAAGCTAAAGATGTGTCACCTGTTATGTGGGTTATATTCTGTCTATTCGTTCTTAGAATCATAACTCTTGTAACAAACTTCAGATAAAGTTTTTAGGGTTTTTTTGAAGATATTATTAAATTCAGGAGCATGATGGCTGTAACCTTATATTCTGCATGTGGTTCGTATGTTTTAGTAAAGCGGTTTTCGAGCCCCCGGAATATAATTAAGTTTCAGGTATCATGCTCTGAATTATATCAGTTTCAATGAACGCGTAATGTTTTATAAACTTGCTGCACTTTCATAACAGTAAAGAAGTGGCGCCTGTATGGCAAGTTCGAAGTTTGGGTTAATTAAATCTAGTGATTATATAAAAATCCACTTGCACTTATTCTGGTTCAATGCTAGAATATAAACGTTGCAGATGTAGTTCATTGGTAGAATATCAGCTTCCCAAGCTGAGGAGGCGGGTTCGATTCCCGTCATCTGCTTTGTAAGTTATCTGCCGGTTCTACCGGTATTTTTTTTACTCAAAAAGTGAGGAAATTTATGGACGCGCTTGAAATCATGTTTGGTAAGAGAAGCATTGCGGATAAGATTAAAAGAGATAAGGAAGAGATTTTGGATAAAGTTCCAGTATCTTTAAAGGGGGAGAGTTTTGAAGATTGTAATAGCGACCTTAAAGATGCAATCAGAAAGCCTACCAGTGTTAACTGTACCGGTATCAAGATGAACAAGCAGATTTCAAAGCTCATGAAGAAGAGATTTATTTCTTTTGACACAGAGACAACAGGCTTTTCGTCAGATCGTGACAGGATTATAGAGATTGGCGCAGTACTTTTTGAAGACGGTGTTGCAGTAAGAAAAATCGGAACGTTGATCAATGCCGGCAAACATGTCCCGGTAAACGTGTCAAAAATTAATCATATTACAGATGATATGCTTATCGATGCACCAAAAGAAGAGGAGGCATATACTAAATTTATAAAATTTATAGGGGATGCGATTTATGGAGATACTATAATATGCGCACATAATGCCAAATTCGATATGAGATTTTTAAATGCAACATTCGAACGTCTACGTATTGGAGCGGATATAAGATATGTCGATACGCTTACCCTTTCAAAAGGTATAGTACAAGGCCTTGATAACTATAAGCAGACGACACTTGCAAATTATTTTGGAATTGAAGTGGTAAATGCACACAGAGCAGATGCAGATGCATATGTTTGTGGTCAGATCATGATAAAGCTTTTGGAAGAGTGTTAACATTTATAAAAGCCCGTCCCCATATGGGACGGGCTTTTATTGTGCGCCTGATAGCGCACGTTTTTGTATTTTTGAAAAACACATTTAAGAAGTAATAATTATGCAACTTCAGATGTACAATGAGGGCACTTTGTTGCTTCTTTATTGATCTCGGATTTGCAATATGGGCAAATCTTGACAGGCTTTGGTGCTTCTTCCTTTTTGTCAAGCTTGTCATGAAGCTTGTTGATTGAACGAACAAGAAGGAATATTACGATTGCCATTAGAAGGAAATTGATAACTACAGTAATAAAAGTTCCGTAGTTGAGAGTTGCTCCGCCTACTTCCTGAGCCTGTGCAAGTGTAGAATAATGGTTGCCATCAAGTGATATGAAATAATTATTGAAGTCTATACCACCTGTAATAAGGCTTATAACAGGCATTATAATGTCATTTACAAGTGAATTGATAATATTCTGGAATGCTCCACCTATGATGACACCAACTGCCATATCCATCACGTTTCCACGCATGATGAATTCTTGAAATTCCGCAACTATTCCCTTTTTCTTTTCCTCTGCCATAGTAGCCTCCTTTAGCGTTTATACTGGATTTATAACTAATAGTTACTCGCATATAAAAGAGCAATTATCAGTTTCAAAATGCACTATTAAAAGTATACCATAGCAAAGGCACCGGTGTACAAAAATGTTTATCTTAGTTTAAAGCTTTATTTTATTGACTTCCCAATTTCAAGGCTGGCGCCAGCCTGGAAAGCGGAAAGTTTAAGTTATCATAATGACAGATAATCTTTTTGGCTCATGATTTCTTCCGGAATTTCGAATCCGCCTTTTTCTATTTTGCTAAAGACGTTTTCAAGAGTATGCATAGAAGCAGCATTCTTTGTCTGGAAGTTTTTAAGTAGATCAGCATATTGAGGACTTGAAGACAATTTCTCTCGAAGTTCCTTCGAAAATGGACAGTAGGAGAAGAGTACCTGTCTCGCAACTTTGTTAAGCCTAAGCGATCCCGTTCTTTCGAATTTCATATAAGCCATGTAATCAGACATGAATACCTGATTGTAGTGATTGGAATATTTTTTTAGCTGATCACGGAGCTTTTCTTTCTGCTCTTCGGACAGGGATCGATTCTTTTTGTAAAATTGAAGATAATCACTGTATTCGGAAGTAAGAGAAGGGTCTGTTACATCATTCCAGTGAACGCCTTGTATGGTTTTGCACATCTCCCATCTGTAATCTGCAAAGCCTGAAATGAGGGTGTCTGACAGATCACCACCATGAAAAATTGATAGGCAGAACCTTGCGGGTGTGTCCCTTCTTCGTCCTTCTATTTCCTGCCAAAGTGTGATTCTACTACCGCAGTTCGGTAGAAGTATGAAATAGGGCATAACTTCTTTGGCATAGGAGAAGGTATTAACGCCGATTTCAGGATTTGAGTACATTACATTTCTGTAAAAGATGCTATAGTCGTCTTTTTTGATTAAATCGATCTGACTTTGCAAAAGGTCATTTCGCATAAATGCATCAGGAAGCGGTTTAGTGATATTGGCTTCATCAAATACAGGAATAAAAGCGGAAGCTCTACCGAAAGTTACACGGTTACTAAGCGAAAAAAGGTTATTAATTTCAAAATCAAGCTTGGCATCAGAATCCTCCAAAAGCTGTTTCATTTCATCTTCAGAAATATTTCCTTGCGATTTCTGCTCGTGAAGATAGCCCGGATAATCCAGATTGAATTCATTTCTTGAAGGCACAACTTCGCCTTCATAGATTAGTTCAAGCCATTCCGGCATCGTAAATATGCGATTGAAAGGATCCGGAGAGTATGACTTCATTATTCGATATAAACTGGCCGTTTGATCGCTACCTACAAGTTCTTCATGGCAATAGCCGAACATAAGGAACATCCTTATTTCGTCGGGAACAAGGGATTCCTTTAGACTATTCAAAAATACCGCTTTATACACCTTGTAGAAATGAGTAGATACATCCCTTCTTACTTTTCTATATTCATCAGAATATGCATCGGTTACAGTTGATGTACGATATGCATTAACTGCTTTTGAAAACGCCTCCGAAGTTTCTGGATCTATGTTACCAAACGCCAGTATTGTGTTTAGAACATCCTTGAATTCCGGAACTGTATCGTAGCTTTCAGGACTTTTATTTTGAATCTGATCCGCCATTTGTTTAATTGTAGCAAAAGAGCTACGAAAGGCGGCAGTTTCTTTTTGCAAAGTTTTAACATATCTAAGTATCTCAAAAGAATATTGACATAGAGCGTTTAGGTATTGAACACAGCTAAGAATCATGGCGACGTCTATATCTATATTGATTGTATAGAATGACTTCCTGAGCGCTGCATCGTTATCTATAATTGCATTTGCATATGCTATACGCCAATCGGGAGCAAGCTTTATATCCGGAAGGGCACTTTGGGCAGTAACTTCAGGGTATGATTTGAGCATTGTGCCTGTTATTGTACAAAGAGAAGGGTACTGTTCGTAATTGGACATGAGTTCTTTATAAAGATCATTTGCATTTTCTAACTGTTTTGTACAAGCTTCTAATGTGGTCTGATAGGATTTATATACGTTGGATACAAGGATAGGAGCAATTTTGGGATTGGCTTTTATTACGCTTATAAGATCTTCAATTCTCGAAAAAGGATATGAAGCAATAGTAGCATCTGTCTGGGCTTTGTATGTGTACATGTAATCATCGCCGGGAGTCTCTACAAGACCGCAAATTGTACCGCCTTTGAGAACAATATTAATTCCATCGTTATATATATTTATTTCGCCTTTGGAGATTATATCTATTGTTTCTACAGGGGAGCCTGCCTGGTGAAGAATCTGACCTTTTTTTAGTTCTATTATCTGCATAAGTTACCTCGGATGAAAATGATCAAATAGAAAGCAGTTGCTAGGTTGAAATACAGTTATCGAGATTACATATATAAACTATCGTCTTTTTAAGTATAACATACTAAGGAACTGTTAATAAATAACTGTTAGTAAATAACTCAAACTTCCCACATCGAAAACAGCGTCTGCCCGCATCCTAGCTGGAGCAAACGCTGTTTTCGATGTGGAAAGTTTTAGTAATCAACATGTTTTTAATGGCTCCTAGGACTTGCCGTTCCATATTCGACGAGTATGGGACCTGTGATATACTTATGATTAAGGTGCTGTGAACAATTAATTTGGCGAGTGGGAAGCTTGAGTTGACAATCTTTATTGTTGCGTAGTTTCAAAGTTTGAGGCTTATTGGGAGAATATTTTATTTTGAAAACGAATTTTTTCAGATTATCTAATATAAAAAATATTTTTAAAGATTCTATGCTTAGCATCATCGCACTTGTTCTTATGAACCTTGTGCTTCAATTTGCTGTATATCCGTTCTGGAATCGTGTTTATGGAAATGAAATATATGGCAAAATTGTGTACATTATGTCTTTTGTCAATATATTCGGCGTAGCCGTTGGATCTGCTGTCAATTATGCAAGAATGGCTGAATCTGGCAAGAGGCATTCAAATGGAAGTGAATATCTTACTGTGGCTTTTGCAGGAGGCTTATTTGGGCTGTTTATAACTTTTTTAGTCTCGTTTTACGGGAAAGCTCAAATGGATATTTGCTCGTCTATACTTGGCGGGATGTTGTGCTTTTTTACTGTTTTAAGATTTTATGCTGATATTGAATTTCGCCTTAATATAAACTATAGGGGATATTTTGTATACTATTTACTTGTGAGTATAGGTTATATTGCGGGGGTTGTTATAGTCAGATTCATTGGTATCTGGCCACTTGCTCTTATTTTTGGAGAAATATTCGGGCTTTTGTATGTGAAGATAAAAGGTAAAAGCCTTTCTGACAAGCTTTTTTGCCATGGCGAATATATCAAAGAGAACCTTGGGGCGATGCTGCTTTTGATATTGACAAACTTAATCAGTAATCTGATTTTCAACGGCGATAGACTTCTTCTTATGAATATTGCCGGCGCAGGGGCCGTAACAACGTATTATATAGCCTCACTTGTAGGCAAGACTATGACGCTTATTACAACTCCTCTTAATAGTGTTTTTATAGGATACCTGATAAGATATAAGGGAGTTTTTTCGGCGAAAATTATTAAAGGCTTATTTGTAATAAGTTCTTTGGCTATTATTATATTTTCCCTTTTGAGTATTCCGGGATCATATCTGATTGTATATCTTTTGTATAGAAACGAACTTGAAAATGTTAGCAGATATTTTGCAATTGCAGGTTTATCTCAGGTTATTTACTTTGTTTCCAATGTTGTGACAACGGTGCTTTTGCGATTTGCAAAGGTTGATTATCAGCTTGTAATAAACATTGCTTACGGTATTATCTTTTTTGCGTTGTGTATACCTATAACATATTTTTATGGGATTAATGGCTTTTGCATTGCTATACTTTTGGTAAATATTTCAAGATACCTGCTTTCTATTTATCTATGCTACAGAAGCGCAAAATAGTTTGAAGCATCTAAATTTATAAGCGTAAGGAACTGTATCCAAATGTTGTGTACAGATTATTTATACGCAGTTCCCAAGATAGAGGTGACTATGTCAAATGCAAATAGTTATTTGGACATAATACATGAATCAAACAAGGCAATGCTCGATGAAGTTGACAGAATATGCAAGGCTCATGATATCAGGTATTTTCTGCATGGAGGAACACTCCTTGGCGCGGCAAGACACAAGGATTTTATCCCATGGGACGATGATATTGATATCATCATGCAAAGAACTGAATATGAGAAGTTAAAAGCTGTTTTTTCTAAAGAAGCAGATGCAAGGTTTTCTTTGCTTCTCGATGACGGATATGATAATTTTTTTGATTATATAAGTAAAATAGCTGATACATCAGTAACTTATGCTCGTACTGCATATGGCAATGAGGATTTTTATGAAGGCAGATTTTCGCATCCAACCCTTGATTTCTTTGTACTGGATAATGTGGGAAAAGGTCATAAATGGCAGCTTATAAGACTTAAACTTATATATGCTATGTCTATGGGACACAGAAGGAGAGTTGATTACGGTAAATTTAAAGGTGGCATGAAGGCTATTGCTTTTATCCTTTCAAAAATAGGAAAGCTGATTCCTTATAAGCTGCTTGCAAGCTCTTACCATAAGATTTCCAAAGAAGTTAAGTCTTTAGATGAAAGCGAATACTATTTTATATCAAATGAGCAGCCGCATCCGCATTACTGGGGGCTTCTTTTTCCTAAAAAGTGGTTTGACGGACAGATATATCTATCTATACGTGGCGATAAATATCCTGCAAGCAGTTTCTATGATGATTGGCTTACAATGGTATACGGCGATTGGAGAAGCTTGCCTCCTTCTGATATGCAAAGACCTATGCATGTTTGCGAAATTGAAAAATAGTTTGGTAAGTGGGGAATGACTTTTTTTCTTTGTTGGATATGCTTTTTAACATAAGTGATTGTTTGTGAGTTGACGCAATATGACATTTTTGTAATTGCAATATTGGAAAAGATAGAAAAATATCGAAAAAATGGATATTTGATAATATTTTTGCTTGAAATTTCTGCTGTATGCTGTATTATTTATCATGATGTGTTATGACTTTTATATTGGTCAACATATATTTGGGTATAGCGGAGGAGTTAAAATTTGTCAAAAGATTTAATCAGATTGGAGAATATTTCTAAATCTTACGATGGGACTATGATTCTCGATGATCTTAGTCTTAGCATTCACGAGAATTCATTCGTTACGATTCTTGGACCGTCAGGATGCGGTAAGACTACGACACTTAGAATTATTGGAGGTTTTGAGACGCCTGATCAGGGGCGTGTCATTTTTGACGGTCAGGATATCACTAATTTATCCCCTAATAAAAGACAGCTTAATACTGTTTTTCAGAAGTATGCTCTTTTTACGCATATGGATATTGCACAGAATATTGCTTTTGGACTTAAGATAAAGAATAAAAGCGATTCTTATATTAAGGATAAGATAAAGTATGCCTTGAAGCTTGTAAATCTTGAAGGTTATGAACATCGTATGCCCGATTCTCTTTCGGGTGGACAGCAGCAGAGGGTAGCAATAGCAAGAGCTATTGTTAATGAACCCAAGGTACTTCTTCTTGATGAGCCATTGGGAGCTCTTGATTTAAAACTTAGACAGGACATGCAATATGAGCTTATTAGGCTCAAAAATGAGCTTGGAATCACGTTTATATATGTAACTCATGATCAGGAAGAGGCTCTTACTATGTCTGATCATATAGTTGTAATGAACCAGGGTTATATCCAGCAGGAAGGCTCTCCTGAGACTATATATAACGAGCCTGAGAATGCCTTTGTTGCAGACTTTATCGGCGATAGTAATATTATTCATGCAACAATGGTTCAGGACAGGCTTGTTAGAATTTTAGGAGCTAATTTTACCTGCGTTGATACAGGATTTGGTGTTAACAAGCCGGTTGATGTTGTCATAAGACCTGAAGATGTAGAACTTGTGCCCAGGGGAAGCGGCATACTTCCGGGTACTGTCACACATGTAATCTTTAAGGGTGTACACTACGAAATGGAAGTAGAAGCCGGAGGCTTTGAATGGCTCGTGCATTCAACTCGCATGGCCTATGTCGGAGATATGGTTGATATAAATGTAGATCCATTTAATATACAGGTTATGAACGTGCCTGCATCCGAGGATGAGGAGGCTATAGAAATAGATGTTTAATAATAAACAGGCATCTCGTCTTATGGCATCTCCTTATATCGCTTGGGCTGTGATATTTATAGTTGTTCCTTTGGCGATGGTTTTTTATTATGGCCTTACAGACGAGTCAGGAGCTCTATCTTTTGCTAATGTTGCTGCTATAGCAGAAGCTGATAATTTTAAGTCTCTTATTCTTGCTCTTGTTCTGGCACTTATAAGTACTGCTGTATGTTTTTTGCTTGCGTATCCTCTTGCTATGATACTTGCCAGGAATAAGATGAGTTCTCAAGGTATTATTACTACGCTTTTTATTTTGCCTATGTGGATGAACTTCCTGCTGCGAACTATGGCATGGATGACACTTTTGGAGAATAAGGGCGTAATAAATGGTATCTTAAGCCTTCTGGGGCTTCCGAATATTAACGTAATCAATACGTCATCGGCTATCGTTATAGGTATGGTCTATAACTTCCTGCCTTTTATGATACTGCCTTTATACAACTCTCTTGCCAGAATAGATGATAGTGTAATTAATGCAGCAAGAGATCTTGGGGCTAATGCTTTGCAGACTTTTTTTAAGATAACACTTCCTCTTACAATTCCCGGTATATTATCGGGTATCACAATGGTATTTATTCCGGCTTTGACTACTTTTGCTATAAGCACTATGCTTGGTGGATCTAAGATCCTTCTTATTGGTAATGTAATAGAGCAGGAGTTTACTCTCTCTTATGATTGGAACATGGGTGCAGGTCTGTCACTTGTACTGATGGTTTTCATTATTATCAACATGATTGTAACGCTGGCGACTGATACGTCTGCAGATAACTAGGAGATGCCGCTGTGAGAAAAACATTTGAAAAAATATATATGGGCATTATCCTTATCTTCATGTATTTGCCCATTTTTACAATGATTATATTGTCGTTTAATTCAAGTAAGTCTCGTTCTAAGTGGGGAGGATTTACTTTTGACTGGTATTTAAATCTTGCTTCTGATTCAAAGATTATCAATGCATTTGCTAATACGCTTATAATTGCTCTTATATCTACTTTGGTAGCTACAGTTATAGGAACTGTAACATGTGTTGCCATGATGGGACTTAAGAAGAAGTCAAGATCTATTATTATGGGCATTACCAATATTCCTATGATCAATGCAGATATTGTTACAGGTATATCTCTAATGCTCCTTTTTAGGTTTCTGCATTTTAATGCCGGATTTGTGACTGTTCTTATAGCACATATAACGTTTAATATTCCGTATGTAATGCTGAGCGTAATGCCCAGAATGAAGACTATTAATCCAAGCGTATATGAGGCAGCTCTTGATCTGGGTGCAAAGCCGTCTTTTGCATTCAGAAAGACGGTTCTTCCGGATCTTATGCCTGCAGTAATGGCCGGAGCTATGATGGCTTTTACCATGTCTTTGGATGATTTCATTATCACTTATTTTACCAAAGGCTCCGGGTTTGATACACTTTCAACCAAAATTTATAACGAGGTTAAAAGAGGAATTCAACCTGAAATATACGCTCTTTCTGCAATAATATTCGTAATAGTTATGATACTTATGATTGGTTCGAGGCAGCTTCGTTCACGAAGTGCTTCATCTACTTCCAAAAAAGAAGTGTCATATGAGCGCAGAAAAAGACCTAATGCTAAGGTGGTCATCCTTATAGCGGCAGTTTCTGTAGCTATAATTCTCATAGGAATGACTTTCGGAGGCGTATTTGCAACCAAAGACAATCAGGTTTATGTCTACAACTGGGGTGAGTACATTGATCCTGAAGTTATTGAGATGTTCGAAGAAGAGACCGGAATTGAGGTTGTCTATGATGAGTTTGAATCCAACGAGATAATGTATGCAAAGATTGCATCTGACAATTCGGCATATGATGTAATCTGTCCGTCGGATTATATGATATCAAGACTGATCCAAGAAGGTATGATTCAGGAGCTTGATTGGGATGAACTTCCATATGCATCGGCTAATATTGATCCGGATTATCTTGAATCAGCTGCATCATTTGATGAAGGTAATAAATATACAGTTCCAAATTTTTGCGGGACTGTCGGAATCCTCTATAATACTAAACTTGTAGATGAACCTGTTACAAGCTGGGATATTCTTTGGGATGAAGAGTATGCAGGGCAGATTCTCATGCAAGACTCTGTCAGAGATGCTTTTATGGTAGCACTTGCACGTAATGGCTATTCAATCAATACAACTAATGCAGATGAACTTGAAAAAGCTGCTAATGACCTTATCGAACAAAAGCCCCTTGTTCAGGCTTATGTAATAGACCAGGTGCGAGATAAGATGATAGGCGGAGAAGCAGCACTTGGTGTTATCTATTCGGGTGAGGCTTTGTATACTCAGAGAGAAAATCCTGACCTTGAGTATGTGATTCCGGATGAGGGCTCTAATGTATGGCTCGATGGCTGGTGTATAACAAGGGATGCCAGACATACCGAAAATGCTCTTAAATGGATCAATTTCATGTGCAGAGAAGATATAGCACTTATGAATTTTGAGTATGTGACCTATACAACTCCTAATCTTAAGGCGCAGGAACTGATAGAAGATGAAACAATAAGAAATTCAACTGTTGCATTCCCTACCAGTGATATACTTTCCAGATGCGAAGTTTACAGCTATCTTGGACAGGATGCAGACGAACTTTACAACAAATTGTGGAAGCAGGTTAAGGCAGCAGATTAACTTAGTTAATAAATCAAATCCCCGAAGATTAAATGTCTTCGGGGATTTATTGCTTGCTTTAACTTTTTATGCATGTAGGATTCTTCTTATGATATGAGAAGTTTTGAATATTACTCGCGTTTAACGTGTGAAGCAAAAAAATCATCTATATTACGGATGAGTTCACCGGCGGGCATGGTTTTTAAAAGATATTTATCCGGCTTTAAGCTCACAACGGACATAACGCTTTCTTTGTCAGATTTACTTGTAAGGAACATGACGGGAATGGATGCCGTTGAAGATTCGCTTCGAAGCATTTCCAATACTTTTGGCCCGTTTACTACAGGCATTTCATAATCGAGGAGAATCAGGTCAACTTCGTTAGATGCAAGAAAAGCAATTGCACTTGTTCCGGAATTTGCTATGAAAACTCTGTATTTTGATGATAGTATATTTTGAATACTATAAAGGGAATTCCCATCGTCATCAATAACCAGAATCTTCTTCATTTCTCTTTTCTTTTCCTGACTTTCAAAAGCTTTATCTAGCTTTTCTGACACGTTATCAACATTGAAGGGTCTTTCGAAGGCAGCTTCAATAATATTGTTTCCAAGAGCCTTCTTTGCTTCTTCGATTTCTTCAATGTCACCAATTATGAAGAGATGTATATCTTTATCATTAAAAATATCCTTGAGATAAAAATACAATTCTTCGGGAATATCATCATCAAGATATAACAGATATACTCCTATATCAGAAGGTGCATGGCTTACGTTTGTTGCGTCGGGTTCAACTTGTGAAACAAAGTACCCGTTGTTACCAAGACCGTCTGCAACAGCTTTAACCATGAATTTTTTCTTTTTGCCAATAAGAAGAAGCTTTTTTTCATGAGATGATTGCAATTTAGTATCCATGATTATCCTCATTCGTTATCAATTATATCAAGAATCATTTTTCTATCGGCGTTTAATAGAGCCTCTTTGATTTTATTATATTTTATAATATCGTCATTTTGTAGCCTATAATTTGATAAATCATTAAAAATATTGTTAGCACTCTTAAAATCAAAAGCATCGACAAATTCTCTTATTCCTTCGTATGCTTCGTTTAAATCCTCTTCGCTTATTAGTTCTTTATCGTTATCTGCACTTAGATCTTCTGAATCAGTAATAGAAGGATTATTGGAGTAGCTTCTGTACAGAGCCAGCATAGCTTTTGTATTATGCCTTATTGTATCTGTATCGCCTTCGTTTGCGGCATCTTCAAGTGCCTTTGCTTTGTTTGAAAGATCCATCATGCCTACAAGGCGTGCTGAACTTTTTAGAGCATGAACTTTTATCATGTAGTTTGAAATATCATTTTCGTTATAATATTTCTCTATTTCATCAGCTTTGAATTCTATGGACGAAATAAAATTATCATAAGCTTTTACAAATGTATCGAAGCTTCCACAATTTTCAATAGCCGATAGAATGTCCATATTAAGCTTTGATGAGGCAAATTCCAAAGCTTTTGCAGAATTTATATCTAAAGAATTAACATCACTTTGAGAATCTGCTCCATTAGAAGACATGCTATTTAGTATTTCTTCATCTCTCTTTGCACTTTCTTCTTCGTATTCTTTGCTTCCTCTAAGATGAACTTTAGATGTGTCAATATTGTCGATAAGCATATTTTCAAGCTTTAAGGTATTTATCGGTTTTGAGAGATAATCTTCAAATCCGGCATTTATATACATATCTCTTGCGCCGGAAATGGCATTTGCAGTAAGCGCAATACAAGGCGCATTCTTGCTCTTACTGGAAAAGTCAGGCGCTCTCATGGCATTAAGAGTCTCAATCCCATCCATATCCGGCATTCTGTGATCGATAAATATGACATCATAGCTGATATTTTTGACCATATCAAGGGCTTCTTTACCACTTAGAGCTGTGTCGACTGTAAGCATTGTATTTTTTAGAAGTTCCTTTATTACTATCAAATTCATTTCTGTATCATCTACAACCAAAATTCGTGCAGAAGGAGCATGGAAAAGTTCTGTATAACCGCTGGAACGCTTTGTCTGTTCTTCATATCTTTTTTCGAAATCTCCGATCGGATCACGCCTTATAACCTTTTGGACAAGCTCAAATGAAAAGTCTGAGCCTTCTCCATAGACGCTATGTACAATAAGATTTGTGCCCATTAGATTTAAAAGGTGCTTAGTTATATTCATACCAAGGCCGGCACCTTCAATTGTACGATTTCTTTCTTCTTCGATTCTTTCAAACGGCTTATAGAGTTTTTGTAAATCCTCTTCTTTAATTCCGATTCCGGTGTCTTTTATACTAACAAGTAGAGTGATTTCATTTGAAGAAATATCGTTATTATCTTTGTAGTCAATACTTAAGGTAACTGACCCTTCGTTTGTGTATTTAATTGCATTGGTTAGTATATTAACAATACACTGTTTGATTCTTATGTCGTCACCATGGAGCATATAAGGAAGCGAAGGGTTGATTTTTATATTAAATAAAAGACCTTTATTGATCGCCCTTTCTTTGAGCATGTTTACTATATCATTTATAAGGGAAGCCATGTCATAATCAACTGCTACAATGTCCATTTTGCCGGCTTCGATTTTTGAAAAATCAAGAATGTCATTTACCAGTGACAGAAGGGATTTGCCGCTGTTCTGTATATTTAATGCGTATTTGTGTGTTGAAGGCTCACGCGTCTGTCTTATAATCATTTCATCCATGCCTAGAATTGCATTGATGGGAGTCCTTATTTCATGAGACATGTTGGACAAAAATGCAGATTTAGTCTCGTTGGCTTTTTTGGCAACACGGAGATCCTCGGAAAGTTTCATGGATTTTTTTTGCTGTTCAATCGAATTTTTTGCAAGTATCATTGCGCCGTCCATAGCACTGTATAGTTCTTGCAATTCATCACCTGTATCTATGTTTAGCTTATGAAGCTCGTTGCTTAGTTCGTTGATTTTGCTTTCGTCGTGGTCGTAGTTAGATTTATAAAATGTTCGCATTACATTACTCATTTTATATATAGGCTCAGCTACGAATACATTCATCATATGACTTGTCAGAATTCCGATTGGAATGACAATATTGAATATTACCAAAAAGAGCTTGAGATCAAGCTTTAACAAAGGCGCATTAATATAATCTATATTTTCCAGTGAAGCGGTGTTATCTTCTGTATTCATGTTGTATGTTACAAGGGTCAGTCCGCAATTGTCACATGTATATAGTGATGAATCTGTATTTTCTAAACTACTAGAATCTGAATTATATGAGCTATTATTATCTGAACTATTATTATCTGTGTTTTCGCATCTACCGTCCTCGCAATTCATATCATTATCAGAAGTGGTTGAAGCAATTTCGTATTTTTGTTCTGTTGCATTATATGAAAGCCCATTTGCCAGCATAAATGAAGGCATCAGATAGCTTACCCAAAATATACATGAAATTATAATTATTCCTGTTTCCCCAAGTAGTAGTCCGATGACGCGTTTGCTGATTTTTGAATTTTCTTTTTTGTATCTCAGATTATCAGAATCTTTTTCGTAAAAACCTGACATAAAGAAGATGCTTCTTAAGAATTCGGGGGACTTACACAATAACAAGCGCAGGATAAATATACACAATATTACTTCCGGATAAGGGCCCACGAAATAAGAAATTAGATTTATAAAGGGTTTGCTTGAAAACTCCCAAATCCCTAATAGTGATAAGAGTATTCCCCACAAATCACCAACTACTAATGTTATAACCACAGATGAAAAAAGACTTTTTTTGATTGAAGTAAGATGACCTTTGCGCACTATAGAGCCAACTATAAGAGCGCATATAAGATATATGGACGACAGATATGTAAAATAGCTGTTTTTGATACTAAGATATATAAACGCGACAAATACGCTGACAGTAGCCGGGAAAGTTCCGCACAATCCGGCATACAAAATTACTCCCACATCTCGCATGGTAAAAATCAGATTCCCCAAATGCCCTATAGGGATAACAAGAGCCAGATTTCCCAGTTCAATTGTATAATATGTGGTCATAAGGAACATGATTATTGAGCAAATATTCTGCTTGCCATGATTTTCTCTGTCAAGACCAATGAGATGCCTTAATTTTTTCCTTCTGCCCATATTGATTCCTCTCTGTAATGATGTGAAATCTCATCACTTAAGTATACTTGCATCATATATTTATATCGGAGGAATGTTGGGAATGAATTACTGGCGAACTGATTTATACATATTAATTACTCACTCAAACTTCCCACATCGAAAACGGCGTCTGCCCGCATCCTAGCTGGAGCAAACGCTGTTTTCGATGTGGGAAGTTTGAGTTAATTACTTCCAATATCAAAAAGTGTGCGTAGACATCCGATACGTAAAGTTTGGGTAATCTACATAATTACTACTTTCTTTTGATATTCGCCTTGCCGTAGAAATCCCTTTTTTGAATATGCCAAATTATAAATGTCGGAAGTTAGGATATCCTCTTCTAGGAGACTATATACTATTTTGTCGTCAATTATATATGAATCTGACAATCTACTGATGATAGGCTGGCTGGCAGTTTTTTTCATTTTTGAAAGAAGATTAGATGAATCTTTTTTTAGACCCAGAAGTCTTAAATATACAGGATAGTTCCTACTTTTGAGCATATCGATTTCATCTTGTCTTATTCCAAGCAGAATATGCAAAAGACTTCGTGAAATTCTCGTATAGGTCAGATCTTTGGATTTAAGTAGCTTTGCAAATGCTGATATGGATGTAAATTCCGGAAGGTGCTTAATAATCTTATCGGATAAATCTCTGTGTATATCCGCATATGAGCAAAAGCCATCCTTTTTGCTGCACATAAGCTTGTAATGAAGGTATTCTGAATAGTTATCGTTATTATTTAACATGGGTTCTGACAAAATAAGATCAAGTACATCCTGTGGCATAGTATCTTTAAGAAGCTCTTTTGATTTTGAAATATTCCCACTTGCAAAAGAGCAATCGTGTATGGGGTCGAAATTTTCAAGGAGAGCTTTTCTTATAGAACTTGCGCTTGAAAAAGACCCTTCTTTCGATATATTTTCATCGTTAAAGGAAGAACCTTCTCTTTGGATAGTCAGTGGTTGTATAGAACTTTTAGATAGCATTAGAGCTTTGCAATATTCTATCCCAAGGATATTGTTGGATCCAATAAGCGTATTTTCGTTTTCAATACTTATAACTTGTCTTAAGGCTTTGTCTCTTGCGGTTGCATAGTTAAGACCATTTTTTAGACAATCTTGAAGAGCGGTTTTATAATTTTGAGGTTCACCAGATAGGATAGAAGATATCCTGACAATTTCATCTATGTCGCCGTTTTCTGTGCCAAATAGTATATTGTCAACAAGTCCCATGGAGTTTAGGACTGATATAGCACCGCTTGCAAAATACTCGGCGCTACCGGTTGCGTACTGAACAGGAAGCTCGAACACGGCATCTGCTCCGGCCATGAGAGCCATTTTGGTACGCACATCTTTTGGAACTATAGAGACATCTCCCCTTTGAGTGTAATCGCCGCTCATAACGACAACAATATAATCAGCACCGAATTTGTTCTTGGCTGTATCGAACAGATATTTATGTCCATTATGGAGCGGATTTAATTCGCATATTATACCGATTGTTTTCAAGTGATCACCTGCTTTATAACGCTAAAATTTTAAATATCCTTGTTAAAAAAATATCTTTTCTTGAACTAATATTAATCTCTGTTATTATTGTATTGGTAGGTTTTGTGTAACTGCTTACATTGTTATAAATTCAAGTAAATTAAGAACTTGTTTACATATTTATGAAAATAAAGGCAGATATACAAGATACTACAAATATTATTTTTTAAATAACTATATCATAAAGGAGAGTGCCATGTCTTACATTGACAAAATTAAGGCCAAAGCTAAAGCAAACAAAAAAACTATTATTCTGCCTGAGACAGAGGACACAAGAACACTTCTTGCGGCTGAAGATATTCTCATGAATGGATATGCAAATATCATTCTTCTGGGTAATGAAAAGACTATTTTGGAGACAGCAAAGCCTGTACGTGCAGATCTTTCCGATGCAACAATCGTTGATCCTGATACTGATCCAAGAACCGATGAACTTGTAAATATGTTCTATGAACTTCGTAAGGCGAAGGGAATGACTGTTGAGAAGGCTAGAGAGACCCTTCTTTCCAGCAGAACATATTATGGTGTTATGATGGTTAAGGCAGGTTATGCTGATGGCCTTGTCTCCGGAGCATGCCATTCAACAGCTGATACACTTCGTCCTGCTCTTCAGATTTTAAAAACAGCTCCCGGAGTTAAGATGGTGTCAGGTTTCTTTATCGTAGATGTTCCTCACTGTGAATATGGTGAGAACGGGACATTTCTTTTTGCGGATTCCGGTCTTAATCAGGATCCTACATCTGAGGAACTTGCTGTTATTGCAGATTCATCTGCAAAGTCATTCAGACAGCTTGTTGAGGCTGAGCCAAAGGTTGCATTCCTTTCACATTCGACCAAGGGTTCTGCTAAGCATGAACTTGTTGATAAGGTTGTAAATGCAGTTGAGATTGCACACAGAGATTATCCTGATCTTATATGTGATGGAGAACTTCAGCTTGATGCAGCTATAGTTCCTGAAGTTGCAGCTTCCAAAGCCCCTGGTTCAGCTGTTGCAGGTCATGCCAATGTTCTTATTTTCCCTAATCTTGATGGCGGTAATATTGGCTATAAGCTTGTTCAAAGGCTTGCCAAAGCTGACGCTTACGGGCCTATGCTTCAGGGAATTGCTCGCCCTGTTAATGACCTGTCACGTGGTTGCAGTTGGGAAGATATTGTTGGTGTTGTTGCACTTACAGCAGTACAGGCACAGGATGTAGAATAAGGAGGCTATTGTACAATGAAGGTTCTTGTTATAAATTGTGGAAGCTCTTCACTTAAATTCCAGCTTATTGATGCACAGACAGAGGAACTTCTTTTTAAAGGTCTTTGTGAGAGAATAGGCATAGATGGAAGTCAGATTTCCTACACAGCTACAGGCAAGGATAAGGTTACAAATGTTACTCCTATGCCGGAACATAAAACAGCTGTAAGTCTTGTTCTAGAGGCTCTTACAAAGAGTGGTGTTGTTAAATCTCTCGATGAGATTGATGCTGTTGGACATAGAATTGTACATGGTGGAGAGAACTTCACTAAGTCTGTTGTTATCAATGATGAAGTTATTAAGGCTATTGAAGATGTTTCGGATCTTGCTCCTTTACATAATCCTGCAAATATAATCGGTATTCGCGCATGTCAGGAGCTTATGCCCGGCACGCCTATGGTAGCGGTATTCGATACAGCTTTCCATCAGACAATGCCCGAAGAGGCTTATATGTATGGCCTTCCGTATGATGTATACAAAAATCATAAGATTCGCCGCTATGGATTCCATGGCACATCGCATTCTTATGTAAGTAAGAGAGTGGCAGAGATTGAAAAAAAACCATACGATAGCCTTAGGACTATAGTTTGTCATCTTGGCAATGGTGCATCAGTATCTGCTGTCAAGAATGGCAAGTGCGTAGATACCTCGATGGGACTTACTCCTCTTGAAGGTCTTATCATGGGCACAAGATGTGGTTCTATTGATCCGTCGGTAATTGAAACGCTTGAGAAAAAGATGAATCTTGATACTGCTTCTGTTATGAAACTTCTTAATAAAGAGTCAGGTGTATATGGTCTTTCTGGCGGCATCAGTTCTGATTTTCGTGATCTAGAAGCTGAATACAAGAAGAATAATCCCGATGCGATAAGAGCTGTTGACTGCTTCTGTTATCAGGTGCTTAAATATATCGGTGCATATACGGCAGCTATGGACGGTGTTGATTGCATTGCATTCACTGCAGGCGTTGGAGAAAACTCAGGCTTTGTAAGGAAGATTATTATTGACAGGCTTGGTTTCCTGGGCGTTAAGTGTGATGATAGTGCTAATGAAGTAAGAGGCGAAGAAAAGCTTGTATCAAGTCTTGATAGCAAAGTTAAAGTTTATGTAGTTCCTACTAACGAAGAGCTTGCTATTGCAAGAGATACGTTTGAATTGCTCAAATAATATGATGTAAGATTTGAAAAGTTGTTTCGATTCGAACTCTCTCAAAATCTAATATGAATTTATTTTGACGAGATTTTGACGAATGTTATTTGGGTATTGACAAATACAACGTACATGGGTATAATTACTAAACGTGTGACAAAGTCACATTGAATTAATCAGTGATATTATTACCGGCTCAGCTTGGCTTACGGCTGGTAATCGAATACGACCAGCGTAAGGAGGTGTTACGAATGTCTATCTGCCCTAAGAATAAGTCTTCTAAAGGTCATCGTGATCAGAGAAGAGCTAATTGGAAGATGAGCGCAGCTACTCTTGTAAAGTGCAGCCACTGCGGAGCTCTTATGCAGCCTCACAAGGTTTGCAAGGCTTGCGGTTACTATGAGAACAAGAGCGTTGTAGCTGTTAACGACTAATTTGAAACGGTTGTTTGGTCAAGGCTTTCCGATTTATCGGGAAGCCTTGATTTTTGCCCTTTTGTCGGGTAAACTTGTAATAGTGCTTTTGTTACGGTGAAGATGTAACAGGAAGTGTTTTTTCTTTTGATTATCATATATGCTTATTACAATTATTATATAAACGGAGGAGCAAAATGGCTGAGCTTATAAGAGTTGCTGTTGATGCAATGGGGGGAGATAATGCTCCTTTTGAAATCGTCAAGGGAGCTGTTGATGCTGTCAAAGAAGATCCTAATGTAAAGGTATTCCTCGTAGGACAAGAGGATAAGGTTAGCGCAGAGCTTTCCAAATATAGTGGATATGACCATGAAAGAGTAGAAATAGTGGCTGCTTCACAGGTTATCGAGATGGCAGAAGCTCCTGTTATGGCTATCAGACAGAAGTCTGACTCTTCAATAGTTAAAGCTATGCAAATGGTTAAGCATGGTCAGGCTGATGCTTATGTAAGTGCCGGAAGTACAGGAGCCAATCTTGTCGGCGGTCAGACTATTGTTGGACGTATAAAGGGAGTTAAGAGAGCACCGCTTGCTCCTCTTATCCCAACGGAGAAGGGTGTCTCCCTTCTTATTGACTGTGGAGCCAATGTTGATGCAAGAGCTGACCAGCTATTACAGTTTGCAATTATGGGTTCCATATATGCAGAGAATATTCTGGGTAAGAGGAATCCTACTGTTGCGCTTCTGTCAATTGGCGCAGAAGAAGATAAGGGTAACGCTCTTGTCAAAGAGACATTTCCTCTTCTTAAGAATTGTCCGGATATCAATTTCATTGGCAATATCGAAGCAAGAGATATTCCGATGGGCGCAGCTGATGTTATCGTGACCGAGGCTTTTGCCGGCAATATTGCGCTTAAGATGTATGAAGGTGTTGCCAAGACAATGGGCAGAGTTATTAAGAATACCTTCCTTACAAATCTTAGAACCAAGATTGCATATCTTCTTTTGAAAAAAGAGTTTAAGGTTAATCTCAAGGCTTTTGATTCAAAGCAATATGGAGGCGCTCCTATGCTTGGACTTAACGGACTTGTAGTTAAGACCCACGGAAGTGCGGAGGCTGTTGAAGTTAAAAATTCAATTCTTCAATGTGTTGTGTTCAAGACACACAATGTAGATGATAAAATTAAAGATGTACTAAACGCCCAAGATTGATTTGTGCGCTTATCTGAAATATTACAATTACAATATAAGGAGAATAAATTACATGGAACTTGAAAAATTAAAGGCACTTATTGTAGACGTTCTTAATGTTGATGCTAATGAAATCACAGAGGACACAACATTTATTGATGATCTTGGAGCAGATTCTCTCGATGTATTCCAAATTATTATGGGAATAGAGGAAGAATTCAATATCAAGATTCCTCAAGAGAAGGTTGAGAAGATTTCAACTGTTGGTGAAGCTGTTGCCCTTATAAAGGAAGCAAAGAACTAAGAGGCTATTATGTATAACGAAAATGATATAACCGAACTGGAAGACCGGATCGGGTATCATTTCAAGGACAGAGCACTGATTCGTATGGCACTTACTCATTCATCTTTTGCCAATGAGCAGAAGATTAATAAGTTGCCTGACTACGAAAGACTTGAGTTTTTGGGCGATTCTGTACTTGAAATGGTATCCAGTACGTATCTGTACAATAATTACCCGGACAAAAAGGAAGGTCAGTTGACCAAAATGCGTGCTTCTATGGTTTGTGAGCAAGCGCTTGCTTTTTGCGCTCGTGATTTCGAACTGGAGAAGTATATACTCCTGGGAAAAGGAGAGGAAGCAACCGGAGGCAGACATCGCGATTCGATAATCTCTGATGTTATGGAAGCTGTCATCGGAGCTATATATATTGATGGTGGCATTGAGCCGGCAAGGGATCACATCAATAAATTTATTCTTAACGATCTTGAGAATAAGCAGATTTTTGTTGATGCCAAGTCTGTACTTCAAGAGTTGGTTCAGAGAGATTCCTCCAAATCTCTTGTATATGATATATATGGTGAGAGTGGTCCGGAACATGATAAAATATTTAAGTCGCGCGTAATCGTAAACGGCGAAATTCTTGGAGAGGGTGAGGGACATACCAAGAAAGCTGCAGAACAGCAGGCAGCCTACGAGGCTGTTCTTAAGCTTAGAGAGGAAGCTTGATTTGCATGCTTTTTGTCGTCTCTTTGTAAGGGGATATGTATCTTAAAAGTATAGAGATTCATGGCTTTAAATCTTTTGCCAATCGTATAAAACTTGATTTTCACAATGGAATAACGGGTATAGTAGGACCTAACGGATCAGGTAAGAGTAATGTTGCAGACGCTGTTCGTTGGGTTCTTGGTGAGCAACGTGCAAGACAGCTTCGAGGCGGTTCGATGCAGGATGTTATATTCTCCGGAACTGAGCTTCGTAAACCGCTTGGTTTTGCTTATGTTGCAATTACTCTTGATAATTCCGATCATGCACTTTCCATTGATTTTGAAGAAGTTACCGTTTCAAGGCGCCTATATAGAAGCGGTGAATCTGAATATATGATTAATAACAGCCCATGCCGTCTCAAAGACATCAATGAGCTTTTTTATGATACAGGTATAGGTAAAGAGGGTTATTCGATCATTGGTCAGGGTCAGATCGATCAAATTCTGTCCTCAAAGCCCGAGGATCGCAGAAATCTATTTGACGAAGCTGCCGGCATAGTTAAATTCAAGCTTCGTAAAGAAACTGCTATCAAAAAGCTTGAAGATGAGAAGATTAATCTGACTCGTATTACAGATATCCTGTCTGAGCTTGAAAAACAGCTCGAGCCCCTTGAGAAACAGTCAGAAACAGCCAAGATATATCTAAAGAACAAGGAACGATTAAAAACACTGGATGTTAATATCTTCCTTATGGACAATGAGAGACTTAAAAGCCTCTTGGATGAAGTGAAAGATAAGCTTTCTATTGCTCAAAAAGATCTTGAAGATATAGGAAGCAAGTACGATCAGGCCAGGATTGACTATGATGAGGCTCAGGCTAAGCTTGATGAAATCGAAAAAGAGATAGAAGATGCCAGAAATGAGATGACAAGTTCAAGTGTCCTCAAGGAAAAGCTTGAAGGTCAGCTTGCTCTTCTCAAAGAACAGGTTCGCTCCACCTTATCAGGTTCTGAACATTTTCAGGTTAGAAAGACTGAACTTGAAGCTGAAATTGCCAAATCCGCCCTGGAAAAAGACAAAGTGCTTACTGCCAAGACCGGAGTTGATGATGAGGTTGCCTCTCTTTTAGAAAAGAAGGATGCGGCTAATAATAAATATAATGAAATTCAAAGCCGTGAAGAGGAACTGAATAAACTTATTGAAGAAAATAACAGCAAAATTATTAATACCATAAATGAACGTGCCAATATTAAGTCACGTCAAAGTTCTCTTCTTACAATGAAAGAACAAATCGGTATCAGAAAAGCAGAGCTTACAAGCAGGCTTGTTCAGGCAAGCTCTGACGAAGAACAAAAAGAAGCCAGAATGAAGGAGCTTCGCGACGTATTTGAAAAGGTCAACGAAGAAATCCGCGTACTTACTGATGAGCAAAAGGCTGGAGAAGATAGACTTAGTAAGATAAAAGAGATATTATCCGGCAATGATGAAAAAGTTAGAGAAGCAAGAACTCTTGCTATGCAGCAAAAATCAAAGCTTGATGCTCTTGCCAACCTTACGGAACGATATGAAGGATATGGCGGCGCTGTAAAGCGCGTTATGGAACAAAAGGATAATAATCCGGGTGTTATAGGCGTTGTAGCGGATATTATCAAAACTGATAAAAAATATGAAATTGCTATAGAAACAGCTCTTGGCGGAAGTATCCAGAATGTTGTAACCAAAGATGAGCCTACGGCCAAGAAGATGATTTCTTATCTCAAGGAAACTAAAGGCGGAAGGGCAACTTTCCTTCCCTTAACAGCACTTAAGAACCAACAGGAATTCAGGAATAAAGATGCTCTCAAAGAAACAGGTGCTTTAGGCCTTGCTGATGGGCTTGTAAATATCAAAGACGAGTATAGAGCGGTTGCTGTTAACCTTCTTGGAAGAGTTCTGGTTGTAGATAATATGGATCATGCTACAGATATAGCCAAAAAATATGGCTATAGTATCAGAATGGTAACTCTTGAAGGTGAGCTTCTTATGCCGGGGGGAGCTATATCCGGCGGTGCATTCAAGAATTCATCCAATCTTCTTGGAAGAAGAAGGGAAATGGATGATCTTGAAAAAGATGTAAAAGAAAAGCTTGAAGAAGCTAAAGCTCTTGAAGAAGAAATTGCTTCTGTCAGAGAAGAAAGGAATATGCTTCGTTCATCGCTTGAAACAACAAGGCTTAAACTTCAGAACAAGTTTATCGAACAAAATACCGCAAGGCTCAATGTCGTCAGAGAAGAAGAGAAGCAGAAAGAAGAGGCTACCTCTTTTGAATCTCTTAAGAACGAAAACAGTGATATAGAAAATCAGGTTGCTGATATAGAAAAGCAAGAGAAAGAGACAGCTTCCAAACTTGAAGAATCTATTCAAATTGAAAAGGATTGCCAAAAGGCAGTAGAAGATTTAAATGACGAACTTTCCGGGTATGCCAAGAGCGAAGAAGAAGCTTTGCAGGAGGTTTCCAAGTGGGAAATGGAAATCGCAAAAGTTTCGCAAAGACTTGAGTTCCAGCAGGAAAATCTTTCAAGAATCGATGAAGAGATTCTTGCAAAGCAAAAAGATCTCGATGAAGTTCTGGAGCATATAGAATCTTCCAAGAATGAACTTGAGCAGAAGAATGCTGACATAGTCAAGATTCAAAAGACTATGGAAGATTCTGTTGCAAGCAGCAAAGAGAACAAAGAAAAACTCGAAAAGATTCAACATACAAGAGAAGAGATATCTTTGAGCCAAAAGAATTTCTTTGAAATACGTGAAAAACTTGCTGAGTCTAAGTCTTCACTTGATAGAGAGGTTAACAGGCTTACAACCCAAAAAGAAAAGATTGATTCTCAAATAGAGGGACTTATCAATTACATGTGGGACGAATATGAAATAACTCTCACAACGGCTTCACAAATGAAGGATCCGGAACTTACAGATGCTTCTGCTATGAAAAAAGAGATAGGTCAGCTCAAGAATGATATAAGAGAGCTTGGAGATGTCAATGTAAATGCTATCGAGGATTACAAGAACGTATCTGAGAGATATTCGTTTATGAAAACTCAGCATGATGATCTTGTAATTGCGGAAGAGCAGCTAAGGGTAATCATACAGGATCTTGATGAGTCTATGAGGAATCAGTTCAGAGAACAGTTCAAACTCATCAGCGAACAGTTTGACAAAGTATTTAAGGAAATGTTTGGTGGTGGTCACGGAACGTTGGAAATAGACGAATCTGTAGACATTCTGGAAGCTGGAATAAAAATTATAGCTCAGCCCCCGGGCAAGAAGCTTGTAAATATGAATATGATGTCCGGTGGCGAGAAGGCGCTTACTGCGATTGCACTTTTGTTTGCAATTCAGAATCTTAAGCCTTCGCCATTCTGTCTGCTTGATGAGATAGAAGCTGCACTTGACGAAAATAACGTTGTGCGTTTTGCTAAATATCTACATAAATTAAAGGATACACAGTTTATTGTAATTACGCATCGTCGTGGTACAATGGAAAGTGCAGACAGACTCTATGGTATTACAATGCAGGAAAAGGGTGTATCGGCACTCGTAAGTGTTAATCTCATTGATAAGGAGCTAACGAACTAGTGGCAGGTTTTTTTTCAAAGTTAAGAGGCGGTCTTTCTAAGACGCGCGACAATATGGTTAAAGGGCTGGATAATGTTTTTTCCGGCTATTCAGATATCGATGGTGATTTCTACGATGATCTGGAAGAAATTCTTATCATGGGAGATATCGGCGTAAATGCTACAAGCAGAATCCTTGACAGACTTCGCGCACAAGTTGAAGAGAAGAATATCAAATCGACAAGTCAGTGCCGCGATCTTCTGATTGAGGATATCAGACAACAGATGCATACAGATGAACATGCATACGATTTTGAGAATCAGAAATCAGTTCTTTTCATTATTGGCGTTAACGGTGTCGGCAAGACTACATCTGTCGGTAAGCTTGCCTCAATCTATAAGAATAAAGGCAAAAAGGTTCTTGTAGCTGCAGCGGATACCTACAGAGCTGCAGCAACACAGCAGCTTGAGGAATGGACCAATCGCGCAGGAGTTCCTCTTGTAAAGGGAGTTGAAGGAGCTGATCCTGCAAGCGTGATTTTTGATGCTGTAAATAGTGCAAAAGCCAAGGACATTGATATACTTATTGTTGATACTGCCGGAAGACTTCACAATAAGAAAAATCTTATGGAAGAGCTTAAGAAAATGAATAAAATTCTTGACAGCCATCTTCCTGAATATAAACGCGAGAACCTTATTGTCCTTGACGGAACGACCGGTCAAAATGCTATGTCGCAGGCAAGAGAATTTGGTGAAGTAACTGATCTTACAGGTATTATCCTTACCAAGATGGATGGAACTTCTAAAGGCGGAATTGCTGTGGCAATTGTAAGTGAACTTAATATACCGGTCAAATATATTGGAGTGGGCGAGTCGCTTGATGATCTCGAGAGATTCGAACCACAGGAATTTGTAGATGCTTTGTTTGATATAGATCATGAAGAAAGAGAGAAGCTAAATCAAGAAATTGTTGCAAGAAAGCTTGTATCAGGTGAAATGGATAGTTCCCAGCTTACTGAAGATGAGGCGATCGATATTCTTACAAGGCACTGATATTTTATACAAAATGCAGGATAGGGTATACTTATAATATGCTTTATCCTTTTTTGGCAAATATATATAAACAGGAAGGGAATGGTAATGTCGGAAGATAAGAAGATGACCCTTGATAAGTTTGAAGAGGCTTATGAGCAGGTCAAAAAGGTTACGCTTGAGACTAAACTTTTGTACAGTGACTATTTTTCGTCACAGTCAGATAATAAGGTTTATTTAAAACCTGAAAATATGCAAAGAACAGGCGCCTACAAAGTTAGAGGAGCCTATTACAAGATAAGTACAATGACAGACGATGATCGTAAAAAGGGACTTATTACAGCATCTGCGGGCAATCACGCTCAGGGTGTTGCATATGCAGCCAAACAATATGGCGTACATGCAACAATTGTAATGCCGACAACAACACCCCTTATCAAGGTTAATCGTACTAAAGCGCTTGGTGCAGAAGTAGTACTGTTTGGTGATGTATATGATGAAGCGGAGGCACATGCTCAAAAACTTGCCAAAGAGAAGGGCTATACTTTTGTACATCCGTTTAACGACCTTGATGTTGCAACAGGTCAGGGAACAATTGCGATGGAAATATTCAAAGAACTTCCTACGGTTGATTATATCCTTGTACCAATTGGCGGTGGCGGACTTGCAAGTGGCGTTAGTACTCTTGCAAAGCTTCTTAATCCTAAGATTAAAGTAATAGGCGTTGAGCCTTTGGGTGCAGCATGTATGAATGCTTCACTTAAGGAAGGCAAGATAGTAACACTTCCTAGTGTTAATACTATTGCTGACGGAACTGCTGTAAAAACTCCAGGTGATAAGATTTTCCCTTATATTCAGAAGAATATCGATCAGATAATCAAGGTTGATGATGAAGACCTTGTTGTAGCATTCCTTGACATGGTTGAGAATCATAAGATGGTAGTTGAGAATTCCGGACTTCTTTCTGTGGCTGCTTTGAAACAGCTAAGATGTAAGGATAAGAAGGTTGTATGCGTTCTTTCGGGTGGCAATATGGATGTAATAACAATGTCATCCGTTGTACAGCAGGGGCTTATCAGACGTGACAGAATATTCACTGTTTCTGTTCTTCTTCCTGACAAGCCGGGAGAACTATCCAGAGTATCCGGCGTTATTGCTAGACTTGGTGGTAACGTTATTAAACTGGAACACAACCAGTTTGTATCAATAAACCGCAATGCTGCTGTAGAGCTGCGGATTACGCTTGAGGCTTTCGGAACTGAGCATAAAACTCAGATTATTGATGCTCTCGAGCAAGAGGGCTATCGTCCCAGACTGGTTACAACCCAGATCTGAGTAGTTTAATATTGATAGGTTTTTCTATGACATTAAGAAAGAACTTACCAAAACTTATACGTAATTATTTGTTGATCACGGTTGCTGCCTTTCTCTACGGCATCGGCACAGCCATTTTTAGTGATCCTAATGATATTGCGCCAGGCGGAATAACAGGCGTTGCTATTGTACTTAATAGAATTGTTCCATTTGGAACAGGTGCATGGTTCATGCTTCTCAATATACCTATACTTATACTTGGGACATGGAAATTCGGAATGCATTTTATTTTTTCTACTCTTTATGCAACGGGAATGATTTCTTTTTTTACAGATTTTATTGCCAAATATGGAAAAGCATTCATTGTAAATGATATGGTACTTGCTTCGGTTTTCGGCGGACTCTTTGCCGGCGTTGCAATGGCAATAATATTCCAACAAGGAGCTACAAGTGGTGGCTCTGATATCATTATTAAAATTTTAAGACTTAAGTATCCGCATATTAAGACAGGCGGTCTTTTGTTTTTGACAGATATTGTAGTAATATGCTTTGCTGCGATTGTTATAAAAGATATACCCGCAGCTTTGTATGCATTTATTACAGTATTTATAAACGGAATTGCTCTGGATAAGGTTTTGTATGGTAATGATGAAGCTAAGCTTCTGTTCATAATATCAGACAGACATTCTTCGATTACAAGAAGACTTCTTAAAGAGCTTGATTTGGGCGTTACCCATGTATATGGTCAGGGAGCGTTCTCCGGAAGAGACAAGAAGGTTATCATGTGCGTAGTAAGGAAGAGGATTTCTCCACAGGCACAGGAGATTGTAAAGCAGGAAGATCCGGATGCTTTTATGATTATTACATCAGCAACAGAAATTTACGGCGAAGGCTATAAGAGCTATTTTGAGGAAAAAATCTGATTCCAAAGAATTTGGTCAGCACTTAAGGGGGATGGGTATGGCAGGAAACAAGCGCAGGAAGCTTATACATGCAGCGGTGACTACACAGAATATTATTTCAATTATCCTTCTTAGTCTTATTGCAATTGTAACATTATCTTTTTCTATAGCAATTCTTCTTAGAAATGCGGCTTTGAGAAAAGAGAATGAAGCTTATAAAGCTCAGCTTGATTCTATTCAGTCGGAAGGCTACTATACTGTTTCCGAGGCTGATGAAATGATATCTGATGCATATGATGGTGGCTATGAAACAGCCAGACAGGAGGTTCTTGAATCCGTTCAGGGACAACTTGAATCCGGCATTGGAATTACGACGGCTGTACGAAATATGTTTCCGGATCAGATTCTTATTGCCAAGGATGGAAGATATTATTTCGTTCCTATAGATAAGACTCTTTTACTTAATTCATTTACGAGCAGTGATTTTGCTAAAAATGATTCAGGTATCCTTGAGTATAAGGGAAGTGATTCTGCCGTATTAGATATACCAGGAATTGATGTGTCCAAATTTCAGGGAGAGATTAATTGGGACAAGGTTGCAGATTCCGGAATTGAGTACGCCTTTATAAGGGTTGGTTATAGGGGAACATCCTCAGGAGCTGTTGTGCTGGATGAATATTTTGAATCCAATATTGAGGCTGCAATAAAAGCCGGTATTGAGGTTGGCGTCTATTTTTATTCTGCAGCTATAGATGATGAGGAGGCTATTGAAGAGGCCAAATTCGTCTTGGACGCAATTGAACCATATGAAGTAACTTATCCGGTTGTTATTGACATTGAAAGGCCTGACAGTAGTGATTATAGAACAATAAATCTTACTCAGGCTCAGCTTACAAGTGTTGCAAGAACTTTTTGTGATACTGTTAAAGGAGCCGGTTATACACCGATGATTTACGGTAATAACGAATCTTTTGCTCTGATGCTCGATATGTCAGAAATTGAAGATATCGACAAGTGGATAGCTTTTTATAGTCTGCCGCTATATTTCCCTTATGAATTTTCGATATGGCAATATTCTTCAAGCGGCAAAATAAGTGGCATAAATTCAGAAGTTGATCTTAATATATGTGTACAAAAAGGATGGTAAGCTTTGATGGCAGAAGAATTCGACCCATTAGTTGAATACGAACAAAAAGGCTATCTTAACTGCGATTTCCGTCTTTTTCATATTGATGAAATTAAGGCTATAGAAACTCCTTGGCATTATCATGATTTTGATAAGATAGTTTTTTTTCTAAGAGGTAATGTTAAATATTCTGTTGAAGGTCGTGAATATGACCTCAAGCCCTATGACATTATTATCGTTCCCCATCACAGTATTCATAAAGTTACGGCGCTTGCACAAGAGGGTTACGAACGTTATGTTCTGTATGTTAAGCCTGAAACTCTTGTACGTCTTGGTAATACACAAGAAGCTACTGTCCATGAAGGCAAAGAGATTCTTGGAAATTCCGGTGACCATGATCTTAGCCTATGTTTTGATATGACATCTAAGACCGGCACCAATCTCGTCCATTTTGATGCGGGCATCACGGCTCAGATTTTTGATGATTTTAGAAAGCTAAAAGATGATCTTGAATGTGAGCAGGAGCTGTATTGTGCAGGTCTCAAAATCCATGTTGACCTTATTAGACTTGTAATCGGGCTAAACGAGGCTTGTTACAAATATCCCGATGCATTTTTGGAAAAAGCAAGATATAACCGTAAAGTAATAGATATAATTGACTATATAACTCAGCATCTGGGCGATGACCTATCAATAGATAAGATCTCCGATAAATTCTACATTAGCAAGTATCATATGATGCGTATATTCAAGGCTGAGACCGGATATAGTGTCCATCAGTATATTATGGAAAAAAGGATATTGAAGGCTAGAGATCTTATTATATCCGGGGAGCCGGCTATGGCAGCTTCTTTAGAATCTGGCTTTCATGACTATTCTACATTTTGCAAAGCTTTCAGAAAAGCTACAGGTAAGTTACCGTCAGACTATGGATCAGGTATGTAGAAGGTCTATGCAATCATTATTAAAAACTCATTGTAAAAACGGTAATATTTGAATCCCGATGTAAAGTATTGATTTGTACTTTACATCGGGATTTTTTATATCTGAGAAAAATGCACAAGTATTATTACATGCTATTTTTGCATTCGCGAAAAATACAAGTCCTGTTATGAAAGGAGGATGCACTGATAATTAGTATATGAAAAATACAGTGCAAATTTCATATGAAAGAAACAGGGCAAATGACAAGTGATATTTTCAAAAATACCTCGATACAATTAAATAGTGAGGAGGTGATGGAATTGAATGGTAATCCTGATCGATTCAGCGGCATATATAAGGATTTGGCAGAGATACTTGGCGATGCAGCAACTATAAAAATATGGAAACATTTCGCAGGACTGAACATAACTTTTCCTCAAAAATTATAGTGGGTCAGTTTTCAAGACAAAAAATTTGTCATTTTATAATGAATCTATGT
>ERZ842401.283-NODE-283-length-70945-cov-8.630851_pt1 | contig 70945 bp, 67 predicted proteins | sample MGYA00521270_ERZ842401 | MGnify/ENA primary metagenome ERZ842401 (study PRJEB31892, sample SAMEA3878208) | bioreactor metagenome | biome: Moose rumen | place: Sweden | collected 2011-10 | study: EMG produced TPA metagenomics assembly of the PRJEB12797 data set...
CGGGCGTATGAAAATTGAAACGGACAAAATTATTTTAAGTTCCGGCGTTCGATTTTCTGAAACTTTGGGCAGTCCAATAACTTTGATTGTCGAAAACAAAGATTTTGCAAATTGGCAAGATAAAATGTCAGCTGAAGGCGAAATTTGCGGCGAAAAAGTTACAAATGCAAGACCGGGACACGCTGATTTAACGGGCGTTGCGAAATACGGCAAAACTGATATTCGGGATATTTTGGAACGTTCCAGCGCACGTGAAACGACTATGAGAGTTGCCGCCGGTGCAGTTTGCAAAATTTTTCTGCGCGAATGTGGAATTGAAATTTCAAGCAAAGTTTTAAACGAAGACGAAATTATAAAACGAATTGACACGGCAAAGGCTAACGGCGATACTTGCGGCGGGATTTTTGAAATTGAAATTACGGGCGCACCTGCAGGCTTGGGCAGTTACATTCAATGGGACAAAAAACTTGACGCCAAATTTGCGGCGGCGATTATGTCAATTCAAGCGATAAAAGCGGTTGAAATTGGCGACGGCTGGGCAAATGCAAATAAATTCGGCAGTGAAGTACACGACGAAATTTTTATTGACGCTGACAAAAAAATTTATCGCAAAACTAATCGCGCAGGCGGAATTGAAGGCGGAATGACGAACGGCGAACCCGTGATAATTCGTGCGGCAATGAAACCAATTCCAACTTTGATGAAACCTTTGCAAACTGTTGACATTGCAACTAAAAATCCTACAACTGCAAGCAAGGAACGTAGCGACACTTGCGCAATTTGGGCGGCGGCGGTAGTTGGTGAGGCAATGGCGGCGATTGTTACGGCTGATGCTATTGTTGAAAAATTCGGCGGCGATTTTTTGGCGGACACTTTGAACAATTTGAAAAATTATCGTGAAAGAATTTCAAAGGATTTTGGCTTTTAAAAAGTTAGAAAATGAATTGTATAAAAAATTTTTGATTATAATGAAAATACAAGAGCAATAATTGGCAACAAAAAAAATAATGACTGGAACATTTGGCGCGTCATCGGTTTCAGATAGAGGGGAAGACTAAGAATAATAAGTACTAGGATAGAGGGGAAGAGTAGCCTTTACGTTTGCCCTAGAAACCCTGACGCGCCGTTAGAGCACTTTCTTTGCTAAAGAGCACGCCTTGCTACGCAAGCCGCGCATGGTACTTTTCTTTCGCTAAAGAGCACGCCTGCTACGCAGCCGCGCATGCTCTGGAAAAGAAAAGTACATTTAAAAAATTTAAATTTCTAAAATAAAAAATATCAAAGGGCTTAAAAATAAATGAAAGAAAACATAATTTTAATCGGCTTTATGGGCGTTGGAAAAACAAGTTTGGGAAAATTGCTGGCGTCGAAGTTGGGACGCGCTTTTATAGATTTAGATGAAAAAATTGAACGCGATGCAAATATGACAATTCCAGAAATATTTGAAAAGCACGGCGAAAAATATTTTAGAAAATTGGAAAAAGAGGCAGTTAAAGAAGTTAGCCAACGCCGAAATATTGTAATTGCAACGGGCGGCGGCACTGTCAAAGACGAAGAAAATTTGCAACTACTGAAAAATTCCGGCGTGGTAATTTGTTTGACGACGGATGCCGAAGAAATTTTCAGACGTACCGAAAAACGCGGCGAACGCCCTGTACTTGACAGCGGCGGCAATGAACGCCTTGAAACTATCAAAAAACTTTTAGCTGAACGTGAGAAATTTTACAATCAAGCAGATTTTCAAATTGACACTACAGATTGGTCGCCGCTCCAGATTGTCAATGAAATTTGCGATAAAATTAGAGGTTAGAATATGGAAAAAGTAAAAGTTGAATTGAAAGAAAACAGCTACGAAATTTTAATTGGCGAAAATCTTTTGGAGGACGTGGCAAAATTTACGACTTTGCCGCAATTTACCAAAAAAGTTTTAATCGTCACGGACGAAAATATTTTTAACATTTACGGCGAAAAACTAAGGAAAATTTTCAGCAATTACGATACAAATTTTGAAATGGAAATAATACCGGCGGGCGAAACTTCCAAAAGTCTTGCCGAAGCTGAAAGAATTTATACCTGCGCGATTGAATCTAATCTTGACAGAAAATCAATTATCGTGGCAGTTGGCGGCGGAGTTGTCGGCGATTTAACGGGATTTGTAGCGGCAACTTATATGCGCGGCGTTAATTTTGTGCAAGTGCCGACAACTTTACTTTCGCAGGTTGATTCGTCAGTTGGCGGAAAAACTGCCGTAAATCACAAGCTCGGCAAAAATTTAATAGGCGCGTTTTATCAGCCAAAGGCGGTTTTCATTGACGTTTCAACGTTGAAAACTTTACCGGAACGCGAAATTAAAGCCGGTCTCGGCGAAGTTGTAAAGTACGGAATTATCAGCGACGCAGATTTTTTTTCGTACCTTGAAAAAAATATCGAAGGAATTTTAAGCCGCAATGTTGAAGTTTTAAAGAAGATTATAAAGCGTGCGTGTGAAATTAAAGCCGAAGTTGTAAGCCGCGATGAAAAAGAATCCGGCTTGCGCAGGATTTTAAATTTTGGACACACAATCGCTCACGCCATTGAGGAGCAAACCGGCTATACAAAATATGCGCACGGTGAAGCAGTTGCTATTGGAATGATCGGCGCGGCGTATATCAGCCAATTTTTAAATTACGTCGATTCAGAAAAAGTTTTGAGGCTGAAAAATCTAATCGAAAGTTTTGGGATGTACACGCACTGCGAAGGTTGCAGCGTCGAAGGCGTTTATAAATTGCTTTTCCACGACAAAAAAACAGTCGCCGGTAAAATTAATTGGGTACTGATGAAAGATTTCGGCAGCGTTGAAATTACTGATGAAGTCCCTGAAAAAGTTATTAAAATGGCGTTAGAAAAAATTATTCAAGATAACAGAGGAGGTTGAACGCTTTGCCACTCGTAAAAATAGAAGATGATTTTGATTTAGAAAAAATTACTGACAGCGGACAATGTTTCCGCCCGTCGGAAATTTCGCCCGGCGTTTTCAGATTTATCACGCTTGATCATGTCATTGACATGCAAAAAATTAGTGATGTCGAATACAAAATAAGTTGCAGTACGGCGGAATGGGATATTATTTGGAGCAAATATTTTGACATTCAGACGAACTACGCCGAAATTAGAAAACAAATTGCAGACTTCGGCGCAAATAAACCTTGCGGCGCGTATCTCAACAAGGCGATAGAATTTAGCAAAGGTATTCGTATTTTGCGGCAAGATCCATTTGAAACGCTGATTAGTTTTATAATCAGTCAACGCAAAAATATTCCGTCCATCAAAAAAATTGTTGAGGAACTTTGCGACACTTACGGCGGGGATATTGTGGCGGCGGACGGTTCCACAATTAAATCTTTCCCAAAAGTTGACGACCTTTGTAAAATTTCGGCGTTTGAATTGTCAAGATTTTCTTTAGGTTATCGCAGTGCCTACATTCATGACGCCTTGCAACGTGTTAAGGGCTTGAGCGTCGCACTTGACGATTTATATTCAAGTAATGACGATGATTTAATGGACACGCTGAAAACAATTAAAGGCGTCGGCGATAAAATTGCCGCGTGCGTCGGCTTGTACGCCTATCACAGATTTGCCTGCGTTCCTATTGATGTTTGGATTAAAAAAGCCATTCAAGACGACTTCAAAGGCGAAAATGTTTTTGTAGAATTTGGAAGTTTGGCGGGCGTCCTGCAACAGTATATTTTCTACTACAAGCGTTTTGGAGAACGAGCATTGATATGATAATGAAAAATTTAACCGCCGCAGTTTTTGCGGCAACTTTTTTTGTAAACTCAATAGCACAAGCTACAGTTGCAAATTTTGAAATTGACGAGCCATTTTCTGAAGAAAATTTTGAAGACGATTCTGAAGAAGAAAATACCGAACTTCCCGCCGAATACAAAGAAATTCCAACTTACGAAGAAGACGAAAAGCCGCCGGACTTTGAAGAAAATAATTTGCCGCCGGTTGAAAATGAAGGCTTAGAATTTTTAATGTACAATAAAAATGGCGTAATGGCGTTTGCGATAATCGCCGCCCATGAAAAATATCAACTTCGCCCAATTTTGGCTAAAAATCAAATTCGCGGACGTGCAACCGTTTCACAAATGACAAAAAATCTTGACGATATTGCAATTATCAACGCAAGTTATTTTATGATTAGCGGCAGTTTGATTGGTGTTACGAAAATGGACGGCGAAATTATAGGCGTTGACGATTTTTACCGCTCGGCTATTGGAATTCATGAGGACGGCACGGCGATTTTTGGGCGCGTGCGTTATCAAGGCGAAATTGATTTTTACGGCGATAAGCATCCAATTTACGGCGTGAATTGTGAACGTAGCGAAAATTCGCTGGTTTTGTACAACAGTTACTACAATGAGACAACCCGAACAAATAATTTTGGCGTGGAAGTTGTTGTTGAGGACGGAATTATTACAGATATTTTTCACGACAAGGGCAACAATGTAATACCGGCAGGCGGTTACATTATCAGTGCGCACGGTGAATCAGCTGAATTTTTGAGAAACGCGCAGATTAACGACGAAATAAAAATTACTCAAAGAATTTTAAGCGATGACGGCGATTTTAATTCTTTGCCAAACGTAGTTGGAGCCGGACCGCGCCTTGTAATGGACGGCAAAGTTTTTGTAACGGCGGACGCAGAAAAATTTCCTAAAGATATTCGCATTGGACGTGCGCCGCGCAGTGCAGTTGGTGTAAATGTTTACGGCGATTATATTTTTGCGGTGGTGGACGGCAGACAGGCGCACAGTAAAGGTTGCACGTTGCAGGAATGGGCAGAAATTTTACTGAATGAGTTTGGCGCGTTTCAGGCAATAAATTTAGACGGCGGCGGCTCAACTGAATTGATTGTAAAAGATTTTTTGGTAAATAAACCCAGCGACGGACGCGAAAGAATGGTTGGCAGTGCGCTTGCAATTTTGCCGCGTTAAAAATTACAAAAAGTTTGTTAAAAATAAAAAAACGGCGGTCAAGGATGACCGCCGCGCCGCGCTTAACGACGTGATGTCGTTATGTGCGGCAGTTTTTCTTTTCTTTGCAAGGCGTTTCTTGCAATGCGATGAGTAAGAGCATTGCTCCTTTTTTTAAAATGAAAAGAAATGCCGTAAAAAATTTTAAATTTCCTCAAGTTTGGAAGAATCGACGAGAATTTTTTTATTGGCAACGTCGATTTTTTTTATTACGGCTTTAAGCGCGGGAATTAAAATTTCAGTTTCGCCGACGACTTGAAAAACATCGTTACTGCCGGTTTTCAAAACATTTTCGACTTTGCCAAAATTTTTATCGCCGTCAAAAACTTCACATCCGATAATATCAAAAGTATAAAATTCGCCGTCATCAAGCGGCGCGGCGTCTGCACGAGGAACTGTCAGAAATTTATTCGTCAAAGTTTTTGCAACTTCGCGGCTGTCAACATTTTCAAACTTTATAAAAATTTCGCCGCCGATATGCTGAACTTTTTCGACTTGAAAAATTTTACCGCCAACAGAAATTTCAGTTAAACTATCAAAACGCCCTTCAAAGTCAGTGAGCGGAATAATTTTTAAAGTGCCGTCAAGTCCACGCGCCTTGCCAATTTTGCCAATTATAATGTTATCCTCTGATTGCAATAATTTTGTCATCTTCAATCAAAATTTCAACATTCATAATTTCGCGCATATTGTCGCCAATTTTGAGTTCAACTTGACGCTCCAAAGTGCCTTGAGTAATTTCCGCGCCAATGGTAAGTTTTTCAACAGTTTCGCGGCGAACGTTCGCTTCTGAAATACGTTGACGACGTTGAGCAATTTCGTTTCCAAAAAATTGCTGAATTCTTCCGGCGTTTTCTGGATTGTTATCCAATTCACGTTTGCGATCAATTTCGATCTGTTTAATTTCGAGATCCAGTTGTTCAGCAGTTTTTGAAAAATCGCTAATCAAACGTTCCTTGAGTTTTTCGGTAAGTACCGCCTTAACTGTCACGGGAACTTTAATTGAAATACTATCCATAATTTTAACCTCCTTAAGTACGCCGCTTATAATACCAAAAAGTTTTGCTGACGGCAATAAAAATTTGTGATAAAATCTAAAAAAATTTTTTGGAGGCAATTTTATGAACTGGATTTTAATTTTAGTAGTGGCGATAATTTTTAGCTTTAATTCGACGGCGTCCGCTGAAGAAAGAATTCCTACAATTTCAGTTAGCGGCGAAGGCGTTGTTGAAGTTGCGCCGGATCGGGCTACAATTTCTCTGGGCGTCGTGAATCGTGACAAAGACGCGGCGAAAGTTCAAGCAGATAATTCACGAATTGCAAACAATATCATCAAAGCTGTAACTTCATTAGGAATTGACAAAAAAAATATTCGCACCGGAAATTACAGTTTCCACCAATTTTACCGGCAGGACAATAACCGCCGAATTGCTGACGGTTACGAGGCGAATAATACCGTTACCGTGATTGTTGACGATTTAAATTTAGTTGGAAAGATTATCGACGCGGCACTTGCAAACGGCGCAAATAATGTGGATTCGCTGGAGTTTGGCGTTCGCAACAAGAATAATTTACAAAATGACGCGATACGTCTTGCAGTTCGTGACGCCCGCGCAAAAGCTGAAGTTGTCGCCGCTGAACTTGGCAAAAAAATTGTCGGCGTGCTTAGCGTTTCAGTAAATTCCGGCTACATTTCCGCGCCGCGTGCAAATAAAATGATGATGGAAGAAATGGCAACGGCAGATTCTGCAACACCGATTGAAGCAGGTATGTTAAATTGTTCGGCAAGCGTCCACGTCGAATTTGAAATTAGCAGATGAAAAAGCCGTACTTAAATTCAATCGAATATATACGCGGCGTTTCAATGTTGGGCGTGGTAGCAATTCACATTGGCGCACAGTATTTACAAAATCCCACGCCAAATGTAAATCTAATCGCAATTTTGGAAATCGCCTCGCGGTTCAGCGTCCCGATTTTCTTTTTTATTTCGGCGTTTGGACTTTTTTACAAGATAGATTTAAACGCGCCGTTTGACTACGGAAAATTTTTGCGGCGCAGATTTAAAGCGGTGTTGTTGCCGTATTTAATTTGGTCAGTGCTGTACATTGTGCACGACAATTTTTTTTATGGCAGTGGAATACCCGCGCCGGGTTACGCGGCTGAAATTTTATTTTTTGGATTGGCAAAGTACCAGCTTTATTTTTTGGTAATTTTAATTTGGTTTTATCTGCTGATGCCGCTGTGGATAAAAATTATAAAAAATTTAACGCCGCTGAAATTCGCCGCAATATTTTTCCTGCAAATTGGATTTAATTATTTTTCAAGTTACAGCGCGGAGCTTTTTCAATTTACAAATTCATTGCCGGACGATTCAATTTTGAAAATGTTTTTGCAATGGCGGTTGAATTATTTAGTTTTGCATTACGTTTTTATATTTTTGTTGGGCGGGATATTGGCTGTACATTCACAAAAATTTTTTGAATGGCTGAAGGAAAATAAAAAAATCGTCAGCGCAGGATTTTTATCCGCGTTGACGGTACATTTGGGATATTTTTATTTTTTGGTTTACGTTGAAAAATATAATTTAATGGCGGCTGTGAACACGGCGCACCAACTTTCGCCGACGGGCTTTATTTATACAATCGTCACTTCGATATTTCTGTTTATGCTTTTTGAGTGCGTGGAGTTTAACAAAATTTTTCGCGCAGGGCTAAGCGTACTGGGAAAAAATTCCTACTTCATATATTTATTTCATCCGCTGGCAATAATTTATTTAGATTTGACGTTGAAAAATTTTGGGCAAATTATGACGGCGTCGAACACAATTATTTTGTACGTGCTTACGGTTTTAATTTCGCTCGTTGCAAGTTTAATTTGGAATCGCTTTACAAGTTAAAAACTAACTGCTATAATTTCGGCAATGTCGTTAAAGGCAGGGCGGTTGCATCACCTTCCGAAAGGAGGTGACGCTAATGCGTATTGTTAAGATTATTATCCGCGTGATTGTTATCACCGGCGTTATCTTGCTTGCATTAAGCAAAACAGCCGCCTAAGTTTCACAGGACTTAAACGGCTAAGATTAACCTTTAGTAGTTTACAGTATTGTTGAGCAACCGCCCGCAACGACAGGCTAAAAGCGTCTCATTACGAGGCGTTTTTAGTTTTCAAAATTTTACGTTCAAATTATAACCTTGAAAATTTTTACTGTCAATATTTACTTTACAAGTTAAAAACTAACTGATATAATTTCGGCAATGTCGTTAAAGGCAGGGCGGTTGCATCACCTTCCGAAAGGAGGTGACGCTAATGCGTATTGTTAAGATTATCATCCGCGTGATTGTTATCACCGGCGTTATCTTGCTTGCATTGAGCAAAACAGCCGCCTAAGTTTCACAGGACTTAAACGGCTAAGATTAACCTTTAGTAGTTTACAGTATTGTTGAGCAACCGCCCGCAACGACAGGCTAAAAGCGTCTCATTACGAGGCGTTTTTAGTTTTCAAAATTTTACGTTCAAATTATAACCTTGAAAATTTTTACTGTCAATATTTACTTTACAAGTTAAAAACTAACTGATATAATTTCGGCAATGTCGTTAAAGGCAGGGCGGTTGCATCACCTTCCGAAAGGAGGTGACGCTAATGCGTATTGTTAAGATTATCATCCGCGTGATTGTTATCACCGGCGTTATCTTGCTTGCATTGAGCAAAACAGCCGCCTAAGCTCGACCAAAGCTACAGCGGCTTAAATTAGTAACCACCAATATTTAAAGTACTTGAGCAACCGCCCGCAACGACAGGCTAAAAGCGTCTCATTACGAGGCGTTTTTTAGTTTTCAAAATTTACATTTAAATTATAACCTTGAAAATTTTTACTGTCAATATCACTTTACAAGATAAAATCAAACTGCTATAATTTCGGCAATGTCGTTAAAGGCAGGGCGGTTGCATCACTTCCGAAAGGAGGTGACGCTAATGCGTATTGTTAAGATTATTATCCGCGTGATTGTTATCACCGGCGTTATCTTGCTTGCATTAAGCAAAACAGCCGCCTAAGCTCTGGGAAAGCTACAGCGGCTTCAGTTTAAGTCCACCTAATATATGAGTTCACGAGCAACCGCCCGCAACGACAGGCTAAAAGCGTCTCATTGAGAGGCGTTTTTTAGTTTTCAAAATTTTACATTCAAATTATAACCTTGAAAATTTTTACTGTCAATAACGCCAAAAAAAATTGAGCTGTATTTTCCGCCGTCAGCAATTTTAAAACCGAGCCGCGCAAATTCATTGCTGCGCGAATTTTCCTTCATGACGACGCAACGCCGCGCAATTCTGCAAGCCTCACGAACAGGATCAATTTCAAGCGGGCGATTGTCAGCAAGCGGGCGAATTGGATTTATACCGGAACTTTTATTAATTCCGTGTCGAAACATAGGATCAAAATAAACCACGTCGAAAGAATTTGTTTCCAAATTTTTCAGATAGTCAACGTAATTTGCAGTAACGACTTCAACGCGGCGCATTGCCTCAATAACAGACGGCGTATCGTCAGAAAAGTTTTTCATACCGTACCGCACAACTTCAGCAAGTACGGGATTAATTTCAAGCGCGGTAACACTTCCAGCAACAAAACTCAAAACGATTGAATCACTGCCCAGACCCAAAGTACAATCTAAAATTTTATCGCCGCTTTGAATTTTCGCCGCGTCAATTAGTCTATCGCTTAAACCTTGACGCAAATTTTTTATTCGCAAGTGCGCGGTATTCGGATGAAAAAATAATTCGCCTTCATTCGTCAAAATAACCGGAAAATTATTTCTGACAAGCAAAATATTTTCAACGTTGTAATTTTTTCTTAAAGTTTCCAAAGTAAAATCTGCGCGAGGTACAAATTTCAGATTCAGTTTTTCAGCAAAACTTTCAGCCAACTTTTCGGCTTCAAAATTCGGTTTTCGTGCGGTTGTAACAATAAAATTTTTCATTGCGAACCTCCAAAAAAATTGACAGAGCGCGGCAAGTTTATTAAACTAACAAAAATTGACAGAATTTTTAGCGGGGAGGTGGAAATTCAATGAATGAACACGACGATAAGCAAACTGAAATGGCGCGGCGACTTCAGCAAATGGTGAAGGTTACAAAGCAAGATGATCAAGATAACAATCAACGTCAAATGGCTAATCAGTTTATGCAAATGATGGAAACTACCCGCCGAATTGAAGGCGACACCAAACAAAAAGAATTGGCTCAAAATTTCGCCGCAATGATGCAACAAACGCGGTCTTTTGATTCTGAACGTGAACGACTTGAAAAAGCCGGTGAAACTGCAATTTCAGACGCGTTTGCAAAAATGATTCACAAAACTCATAGGCTTGAAGAAGAAAATAAAAATCAATTTGAATTTCCGCCGGACGTAAGTATAGAACATTTTCCTTCAGCAGGCGACAAATTTTTTCACTTGCTTATATCAAAACTGCCAAAAAAAATTCAGCGATTTCCTGCCGCGTTCAGGAGAAATCCCCGCGCCGTCTTGAAATATTTTTTGGCGATGGCGTTGGGAAGAATTTTAGCAATAACTTTGTACGTCGTGGCGGCGTTTATTCCTGCCTTGCCGGTACCTGAATCAGTGGCGGGCGTCGTCGGAAAAGCTCCAACGGCAGTTGGCAGTGCGCTAACGGCAATGCGCGGCGCAGTCGTCGAATTTAGCCCGCAAGCAATTTTTACAATGGTTGCCAACATTCCAACTGACATAAATAAATTGATTCAGAAAGTCGGCGAATTTTTCCAATACTACGGGAGACGCGCCGGAAAATTTTCAATTAAAGCTATTCGACATCCAAAATTGGCAATTCACGAAATTAAAATTTTCTTAAAAAAAGAAGGTCCGCTACTTTGGCGAATCTTTAAAGGCGCACTCGGTGTAGCGTTTTCATTTTTCGTAATAAAATTGGCGATGATATTTTTACTGCCGCTTTTCGGCGGAATTGCAATTACAGTTTTGGGATTTAAAATTTCAATAATTTTAGTGGTTGTCGTGCGAATGGCAATTTCAACCGGCAGCGAAGTTGTCGGGCGAATTTTGGGACAAAAATTTATTGTAATGGGCAAATATCTTTACAATCACCCTGAAGAAATTGTACGAATGGCGCGGCTTTTAATGGAAGAATGGATGCGAAATTGGGTTAAAGAAAATGGGCAGTCTTTAGGTATGAAAAAATGGGTTGATGAAAATCATAAAGATTGGCTGAAAAAAGATGAGAAAAATAAAAAATGAACGAATTTTTAATTGGCTTGCAATTTTTGACAAGAATTTCAATAGTTAAGCAAACTGTTTGGACTGAAGAAAGTTTCGGTAATTCCGTGAAATATTTTCCGGCAGTCGGCGCGGTACTCGGTATTTGTTACGCCGTAACGCTTTTTATTTTAGTTTACATTACTGACGGCGAATTTGCAATTTTTACGGGCGCGGCAGGATTTTTTTTGACGGTAATTTTAACGGGCGGTATTCATTGCGATGGCTTAATGGATACTGCGGACGGTTTATTTTCCGGCAGGGAACGGGAAAAAATGCTGGAAATAATGAAAGATTCTCGCGCAGGAGCGTTTGGCGTTGTAGCGTTGGTAACAATTGCGGCGTTGGAAATTTCGGCATTGACTGAACTTGCGAAAAGTTTTTCAATGTTGCTATTTATGGCAGTTTACGCCGCGCCCATAATTGGACGCCTTGCAATGGTGTTGGCAATTTCAATTTTTCCATACGCACGCCCTGAAGGATTGGGTAAAGCTTTTTCAAAGTACGCCACGACGAAAACTTTTTTAGCCGCGTTGCTTGAAACGATTTTATTTTTACTGCCACTGATTTTTTTTGAGTTGGAAATTTTTTTAACTGCGGTAATTGCGTTGGTTGCGGCTATAATTTTTGCGCTGTACTTTGGAAAATTTGTAATGCTGAAAATTGGCGGCTTGACCGGCGATATTTACGGCGCAGTTGAATTTTTATCTGAAGTTTTAGTGCTGATAGTTTTTTTATTCGGCAGTTTATATTTGTAAAATAAAAAATCCCGCAAATTTCAGCGGGAAAAATTTTTTTTATTTTAAGCAAGCACGTTATGTTTTACGCGCTCATGTTCTTCAGATTGTTTGGCGTCATTCCATCTGTCTGTTGTGCCAACTAAGTACTTATTGGACTGTTTCTTGCTCCGTAGAGCGGGTACGTGCAGTCTCTACATTTTGATAAATAACATCATAGCCATAAATATTTTTACGGCGTTTTTTTAATTTTGTACGAATATGTTCCACCGTTTTATCAAATTCATCAGCAAGATAACGGGCGGCGGCAGTCTGAGATTCAAATTCTTTTTCAATGCCGTCTTTTACTAATTTAACAGGTTTCATAATCGTTTGAACATAATTTGCCAAATTAGCTTTTCCGATCTTACTAATATTGCTATGGTCTCGATTTTTCATTTGTTCGCTTTTTGTGACGTAACGCAAATTTGTATAATGATTGTTTTGACTGTTTCTGTCCCTATGGTCAATTTCATAACCTTCAGGTTTTTCACCAAGCCAACATTCAGCAACCACACGCGCTATTGATATACGTTGTACTTTACCATTACGACAAATGAAAGTATAGCAATATCCTTTGGTAGAATGATGATAGTCAACAATAATTTTATTTTGCTTTTTAGATTTGACGTTGCGGAAAATTCGCCCGTCTTCTGAAACTTCGTACAAAAATTTTAATGATGGTATTTTTCTAAACTCGCGATTTGACATTTTCAGTCATCCCCCGAACCATATAACGTTATTGTTTTACTTCTGACTTCTATCGAAGTCCGGCGTATATAGCGGCTTAAAGCCTCAGTACCACTTTTGGGGCCACTTTAGTTGAGACCCGTTATACGTCTGATACGTTCAAATTTTTCGCCTTTCGCCAAATAGCTAACGTCAACTTTGCCATCGTCGCACATTTTCACAATAATAGCTTTAAGCGGCGTTTGAACATTGGAGCGCACATAATCAACATAATTTAACGCTTCAGCCTCTGTGAAATTATCTAATCCCACAGCCGTAACTTCTACGCCGTCAACTAACATAGGCATCAACCCTTCTTAGAAAAATTAAAATCATCAAGCGAATTATCTTCCGGTAACATAACTGTTCGGATTGGGAACGGAATATCAATATTTTCTTCCCGATAACGCCGCGTAATTGCCTTAATAAACTCGTGTCTGATTTTAAGTTGTTTGGTGTAAACGCTTGCATGTAAAACTGCCCAGAAATTAATTGAGGATTCTCCAAATTCCTGATACAAAACGGCAGGATGCAACGGACTTTCTTTATCGTCAGGGTTGTAATCGTCACATTGCATTTGAACTTTTCTAGCCTCTTCCAAAGTTACGCGCTCAACCAAATCTAAATCGCTGCTGTATGAAACGCCAATATTTATAATTATACCGACATCTTGGCGCGGGCGTGAAAAATTCGTCATAATTGCGCCGGCAATATCTTTGTTTGGTATGATAATAACGCTGCCGTCAGCGGCGGGCGTTATCGTGGTGTAACGCAAATTAATATCAGTAACGCGCCCTTCCGCGCCGGACGCAAGCTTGATAAAGTCGTTAATTTTAACTTGTTGAGTTATGATTAAATGCAAGCCGGAAAAAACATTTGCAACAGTTTCTTGAACACCAAAGGCGATCGCCATACCGCCGACGCCCATTGCCGTAACGATTGGGGCGATTGAAATTCCAAATTCATTTAAAATTATAAGTGCGCTTGAAGCATAAATTACGGCTTTGAAAATTGTGTGAAGTAAACTGGAACTTGCGAAATCGCCGGAAGATTCTAATTTCCAACTTATAAAACCGGATAACGTTCTTTCCAAAACTCTTGTCAAAGTTACAACTACAACCGCAAAAAGCAAGTAGGAAAAAATTCTTACAAGTCCTTCAGGTAAATAGCTTGCAGTATTGACAATCCAATACAAGCCGATTATTAAGCACATTGAAATTGGCAAGCCGGAAAGTGCGTTGTAGAAAATATTTTTGATATGTGATTCATCGTCGTCCTTAACGCGCTCCGCCAATTTCCTTTGCAACATTCCATTAAGAGTTACACCGGCAAAAAGTGCAGCCAATAAAATACACACCGGCATTATCAATTTGTCAGCCAGTGACAACCAATCAATATTACGAAGGTATTCCAAAAAAAATTTCTCCTTTCAAAATTGAAGTGGTAGTATTCTAACACAAACTAATTTTTTTAACAACTACCCTTTATTGAGCAACTTCCAAAACTCTAACGTCTTGCCCTTCGCGCAGTTTGTGAACGCCTGCAACCACAACTTTATCATTTGCTGAAAGTCCACGAACTACAACTTCATTGCCGCTAAAATTTTCAACTGTAACATTTTTTAAAGCGGCTTTATTTTCGTCCGTGACAATCCAAACTTGCGGCGTATTGGAATTTTGATAAATTGCAGACAGCGGCAAAATATAGCCGTTCAATTTTTTTGAAACAAATTCGGCGTTTGCCGTCATACCAAGTTGAATTTTGTCATTTTGAGGAATTGAAATTCTTGTACGATAAGTTCTTGATACAGAATCTGCAACCGGCGAAATTTCACGGACACTGCCTAAAATTTTATCTTCGTTCGCCCAAAATGAAATTTCGGCAATTCGTCCAATTTCAATTTCAGACAATTTATTTTCAGGAACGTCAATTTCAATTTCAAATTCTGAAGTTTGTACCAAAGTCAAAACAGTTTGCCCCGCTGAAACTACCTGCCCGACTTCCGCATTTATTTTAGAAATGACGCCGTCAGAATTTGCAACTAACTTTGTGTAGTCCAGATTGTTTGAAAATTGTTTGGATTGAGCAACCGCCGCGTTATAGCTTGCAACTGCATTTTCGTAGCTGGTTTTATATTGGTCAAGCATAGCCGCTGAAATTGCATTTTCGCTGAAAAGTTGGCTGTAGCGTTCAAAGTTTGACTTTGCCAAATTTAAACTTGCTCGCGCAGAATCTACTTGAGCATTTGCGGCATTTAATTGTTGCGCAGCATCTTTTTGATCTATCTGCATTAAAATTTCTCCGGCGCGGACAAAATTTCCAACTTCAACATTACGCGAAAGAATTTTTCCACCGGTTTGAAAAGCTAAATTAGTTTCGTACCTGCCGCGCACAACTCCTGCAAAATTTTCAGTTTGAGTTTGTAAAGTTTCTCCAACTTGAATGACTTTAACCGGCGGCGGCAAAATTTCTTCAGTTGATTCATTGCCGCAACCTGTCAAAATTAAAATCAAAAACAAAAAAATTATTTTCAACTTTTGAGCCTCCGCAAAATTTTTATAAACGCATATTGACAAAATCCCAAAGTTTTTCTTTGGCATCAAAGTCGATTATGAACACGTAAAAAATATCGCCGTCGTCTTTTGAATGAACGAGCCGCCCAAAATCTTCAACTATTTTGATATTGCCTTTGGCGGTTTTCACTCTGTAGCGGACGTAGTCATAACCTTCAGAAATTCCAACTTGATCGTAAATAGTTTTTTGAACTTTTTCCCAGTCGTCAGGATGAACGCAACCTTTAAAACTGTTGCCGGTAAATTTTCTGAACTGCTCCAAAGATTCACATTCATAAATTTTTAAAAGGCGCGTGTTGGCGTACAAAATTTCTTGAGTTTCATTGTTACGATAAAGCAAAAAGCCGCCGGGCATACCTTCAGAAATTTGAGAAAGACTAACGCCCAACTGTGCGCGGTTGTCAGAAATCATCTTCAACGAAAATTTTTTGTAAGCATTTCTGCCCGCCATTTTAACGGAATATAAAGCCATATCAGCATTTTGATAAAGCTCACGGTAATTGTTGCCTTGCTCCGGAAAAATAGCGTAGCCAATGGACATTGTATATTTAATTTTTTGCCCGCCGTATTCAATAGATTTTTTGGCGGTACTAAATTTTTGAAGATCGTTTTCAATTTCATCGTGCGAAAGATTCTGCAAAATTATCAAAAATTCATCGCCGCCAATTCGCGCAATGACTCCATTTTCTTTGAAATGTGCCTTCATTCTGTTTGCGGCGTCTTTAATAATTTCGTCGCCGCAGTCGTGCCCAAATCTGTCATTAATCTGCTTGAAATTGTCCAAATCCAAAATTATAAATGCAAACAATTCCTTTTCCAACAAAATTGATTTAATCATATTCGTTACAGTGCGTCGGTTGTAAAGCTCCGTCAAACTGTCACGCTCAATAAGATTTATCATTGAATTTGTAGTTTGGCGGTAGTTGTCAATGTTAAACACCAAGAAAAAGGCGTGTACTTCGTTCACTTCGCTGGATTCGCGCACTTGATAGGCAGTGTGTAGCCAACGCGTTTGAGATTCTGTATCTGAACGGCGCAAAAATTCAGTTTCGCCAAAAGTTTTTCCGCGTTCGTATTCTTTTATAAGTCTTTCGCGGTTGAAAAAATTTGCAATATCGTTTTGCCATTCGTCCGTAACAGTATTTAAAATCATATCCTGAATAACTTCTTCGTAGCTCATCGACAAATAATTTGAGCCGGTGCTAATTTTGCCTTGTTTACCCAAATGCATGTATAAAATTCTGTCCGTCGTCAAATCAGCCTCAAAGTAAAACGAATTATTTAAAAAAGTTTCAAAGGAACCGTAACCAAGCACTGAAGTAAATGAACGGCTTGCAAGTAACAAAAAAATTGGGTTGCTGGGCATTGAATAATATTCCACGCCGTATTTGTTAATATCGGGAAGGCGGCGCAACCTTTCGGCGTCGATATTCCTCACGCAACAAAGCAAATATTTTTCGCCGTAATATATAGTAGGAATCAACAGATACATTTGCCAAGTAAAATTGTGGCGTTCGTTACGAGTGCGGAAGTAGCCGGTAATGTACGTGCCGCCAACGGCGTTTATCCTTTCCTCAATCGTCGATAAATTAAAAAACTGTTCAAATTTATCTCTGTCATCGAAATGAATATTTTTGCTTGCAAAATATTTTATCGACTGCTCAACCGAATCCTTGATTAAACCTTCAATGTATTGCGTGGAGCTTATATAAATATTTTCCATTTCCGTGCCGTCACACTTTATTAAATCAATTCGGCTGTAAAGCGTGTACAGAAATTTTAAAGCCGAGCTTTGACGATTTTCACGTTTCAAGGAATGTTTATTTGAAATGTAATCGACAATGGCAAGCAAGGCGGCAGTTTGAGTTTGCGAATTGTAGGCAATTTTGCGAAGGCGAATACTGAAAAAACCTTCGCTTGTAACAAAATCGCAGCTGTAACTTCCATCATTTTTTATACATTGTTGAGCGGTGGAACGAACTTTCAGGGCAAAACTCAAAGAAAAATTATTGAAAACGTCATTCGGCGAAATTTTTTCACCGACGCCCAAATTTTTGAAAATATTTCTGAAACCTGAATTTGCCATTAAAAATTTAAATCGCCGTCCGTCAAATTCCGTAATTGCCAGCGGCAAATCATTCAGCTTTTTAAAGTCGTCAGAAATATCAGCGGTATTTGCGGGAAGTTTCAACGGCATTTGCGAAAGTAAATTAACGCGCCCTATATCATTGTAATATTTTCTTTCTGCAGAATTTTCGTGGCGGTTTTTAAAATCAGAAATCATTTCTAACGGAGTGGGACGACCGAAAAGAAAACCTTGAGCCTTTTCACAGCCAATTTGTTTTAGAAATTCCAAAACTTCTTCATCTTCCACGCCCTCCATCAAAGTTTTAATTTGCAATTCCTTCGCCATATTCATAATATTTTTCAGAATGGAACGGGAACGCCCGCCGTTGTGAAAATTTTTTAAAAATCTGCCGTCAATTTTCAGCAAATCAAAATTAATTTCCTCCAGCACGTTCAACGAAGAATATTTACTTCCGAAATTGTCCAGCCAAATTTCAAAGCCGTTGTAACGAAATTTTTCAAGTACTTCATAAATTTCTTGCCGATTTTCGCCAAGCGCACGTTCGGTAATTTCGATATTCAATAAACCATTTGGTAAATCGTTCATTCTCAAAGTCTCGGCTGCAATTTGCGGCATATTCAAAATTTGAAAATCTAAGACGCTCAAATTAATTGAAACGGGTACAATCGTCCAGCCCAGTTTCATAAAATTTCGCATTTGCGAACAAACTTTTTTCAAAACAAAAACATCCAGCTTGTGAATCAGGCGGGCATCTTCCAAAATTCCAATAAAATCTGCAGGAGCCAAAAAACCAAATTCCGGGTCTTCCCAACGCGCCAATCCTTCATAGGCGCAAATTTTCCCGTTCACCACGTGAACTATTGGCTGATAGTAAACTTTGATATAATCTTTAGTCGCCGTTTCTTCGATACTTTCTATAATGTGGCGGCGCAATTTTTCACGCTTGCCGAGCTCATAGCTGTAATATTCCACGTTCTTTTCTTTGGAATTTTTCACATATTCGCAGGCAATTTCAGCGCATTTTTGAGCGTGTACAGATTGTTCGCCGCTTTTATTCGGTACAACGTAAATTCCGGCTTTCATAACAATTTCTTCAGTGCGCCGGAACGCTGCAACTGTATCATTAACAATTTTTATTCTGCGTTCAAGGTCGGATTGATAGGCAATTACAATAAATCTATCATTGAAACAACGAGACACGCAAAATTCAGAAAAAGTTTCAGAAATTACGTTGCTGACGTGAACCAGTAACCGGTCGCTTTCATCAAAGCCGAAAAGATAATTGAACATACGAAAATTTTTTATGTCAAAATGAATGAACACAAGCCCTTTGGCGCGTTCAGATTCACTATCAATAATTTTTTGTGAAAAGCTGCGGAAATATTCCATATCTGGTAAACCTGTGAAAATATCCAGCTTGCTTGATAAATCCATAATTTTTATTTTCTCCTAAAAAAATCGCTTGTTACACATTTATACACATTTTCGGCAATTCTAACATATGCTTTTTAAATGGTAAAGGCAGTGAATTTGAAATTGCTCCTTCGATTTTTTAAAAATTTTTTCAAACTTAGAGATTTTAAAAATTTAAAATTTGAATATTTCTGCAGAATCAATATAATTAGGGGCGGTGTTTTTATTGGTTAAAATTTTTTGTTGTTTATTTTGAGAGGAGTTTTTTATGGCACAGAGAAAAAATTTTGATTGGGTGGATACTATCCGCGTTTTTTCAACATTGAGCATAATTGTTTTTCATTATGCTTGCGTCCTTACTGAAAATCCACATCTTCAGAACGTTGTTATAAATTTTATTTTCGGGATAAATCATTTTGGCGTTGCCGCCTTTTTTGGAATAAGCGGTTATCTTGTTGTAAATTCTTTGGATCATTCAAAGGACGTTTGGGATTTTTACCGCAGAAAAATTGTACGCATTGTTTTTCCATTTACGGCAACTTATATCATTGCGGTTGTAATTGTTTTACTGAATCCAAATTTCCCGCCGCTTCCAATAATGAGCATAATAGTTGGACTTTTTCCATTTGACGTAAACATAACGAAATTTTTCAATATTCCGCACTTGTTTTTGGTCGGCGAATGGTTTATTGGAACAATTATTTTGCTTTACTTAGTTGCTCCGCTGATTTATAAATTTTTGCGACTGAATGTTCCGCTTACAATGATTGCCGTTATTGCTATTTCGTGCTTTTCGATAGATTTTTTCATGCCGTTTCAACTTCAAGAAAGAATTCTCAATGTTCAAATGCTTGCTATAGTTCGTATGCCGGAATTTGTAACTGGAATGGTTTTATTTTTGTACCGTGACAAAATTTTTTCAAGACAGTCTCAAATTCTTGCTTTGGTATTAACTTTTGCAATGGTCTTGTACTCCGGCTTTTCAAACTTTCCGACAACCAACATTTGGGCAAAATATTTCTTCGGTATAGATACAAACTTGCATTTAATTTTGGCGTTGATGCTGTCAATTTATTTATCCTTCATCATTGCAGACTTAGCCAACAAATATTGCAAAAAGATTATGGCTTTCTTCAACGGCTATAAAGATATTTCTTACACTGTAATTTTGGTTCATCATCTGCTGATTTATAAAATCGTTGCCTTCTTCGGTGCAAACGATTTAAAGCCGCTTTCCTCAATAATGGTTTTGATACTGATAACTGTTGTTGTCTTGATTGTCGCTACAATCGTAAGGAAAATTTACGCGCCTATTGAGAAAAAATTATTGGGATGAAATATGTCTACAAAGTTTTTATTTTACTTAAATTTTTTTAAAACGGCTTTTCTTTCTTGCGTGGCTTGCGTAGCAAGGCATGCTCTTTAGTAGGCGCAAAGAAAGGAGCAACTGCTCGTACTCCTCGCAGTTGCAACCCGCCCAAAAGAAAGAAACAGCTGCACATAACGACATCACGTCGGAGCAATGCTCCTACTCGTCGCATTGCAAGTGCAGCGGGCGCGCGTCCGTGCGCGCCCACTTTTCAACACTTTTGTAAATAAATTCTAATGAAAATTATCGGAGGATTGAAAATGAGAGCCGCACTATTTTTACTTTTTTCAATGATTGTTATGATTTTGTCGGCAGGTTGCAATTCGGAAAATGTTTCTGAAAAAAATTCCGAAAATATTTTTTACGTTGCGAAAGATGACAACGGCAGAGAAATTACGCTTGCTCAAAAACCTCAAAGAATTGTAGTGACTTCCGCGTCATTTTTGGAACCTTTACACGCGGTGGGCGGCGAAGTCGTTGGGCGTCCGACTTCAAAAAATAAATTGCCGGACTTTGCCAAAGATGCCGCTGATATTGGCACAGTTTACCAAATTGACACGGAAAAACTTTTGGCTTGTCAACCCGATTTAGTCATTATCAATAAGGGCATGAATGAAAAACTTTCAGATATTCTTGATGAAAATAAAATTCCGTTCCTCGTCCTCAATATGAAAAGTTATGACGACGTTACAAAAAATATTTTTACGTTCGGCGAAATTACGGAGCAACCTGAATTGGCGGTTGATATTATTGAATCAATGGACTTTAAAATACAAAATGTCGTGCGAAAAATTCCGCCCGAATTAAAGCGCGTGGCAATTTTGCACGGAACGGCGCAAGGTTTAAGCGTTCAACTTGATAACAGTATTGCCGGAAATGTTTTGCAAATTCTCGGTTGGCAAAATGTTGCAAGCGGAATGAAGGCAACCAAAGATGACGGCGATACCGCGCCTTACAGTTTAGAAACTTTGGTTGAGCAGAATCCCGAAATAATTTTTGTAACGAGTATGGGCAACCTTGACGAAATTAAAGCCAATATCGAAAAAATGATTTCAGAAAATCCCGCGTGGCAAACAATTCCCGCCATTCAAGACGGTAAAATTTATTATTTGCCGCAAGATTTATTTTTATTGAGCCCGGGCATTCATTATCCTGACGCGGTAAAATACATGGCAAGTTTAATTTATCCGGAGATTAAATTTTGAAAAAGCCTGTAATAATTTTAATTGCCTTTGGAATTGTAGCCGGTTTTGGAATTTGCCTTAGCGTAATGAAAGGCTCGGTAAATATTCCGGCGACTGAAATTTATTCAGCGATTTTTGAAAATGAATCAAGCGTACACGGGCAAATTTTGAACAATATCAGACTGCCGCGCACGATTGTAGCAGCGTTGGTCGGAATAAATCTTTCACTTTCCGGCGCAATTTTGCAAGCGGTTATGAAAAATCCATTGGCAGATCCGCACATAATCGGAATATCAAGCGGCGCAGGATTGGCGGGAATTGCGGTAATGCTTTTATTTCCTGAATCAAGTTGGGCAATAGCTCCCGTGTCATTTTTTGGCGCAATGGGCGCGGCAATTCTGATTTATATTTTGGCGTGGAAAAATGGAATACGCCCAATAAGAATAATTTTGGCGGGCGTGGCAGTGTCAGCATTTTTGGGCGCGGGAATTTCTTCATTGATGATTTTGAACAGTGACAAAGTACACGGCGCGTTAATGTGGATGGTCGGCGGATTATCTGCGCGAAGTTGGAACCACGTTGAAATAATTTTGCCGTATACAATTTTTGGAATGGCGGCGGCGATGATTTTCGCAAATTATTTGAATATCCTTTCACTTGGAGACGAAATGGCAAAAAGTTTGGGACTGCGCGTAGAATTTGTACGCTTGACATTTACGGCGTTGGCAGCACTTTTGGCAGCAAGCGCAGTTTCAGTTGTAGGACTTTTGGGATTTGTCGGCTTAATCGTTCCGCACGCCGCAAGATTAATTTTAGGTTCAGATTATCGATATTTATTACCGGGCGCGGCGTTGCTTGGAGTTGCAACAGTAACAATCAGCGACACATTTGCAAGAACAATTTTTGCACCGGTAGAATTGCCGGTAGGAATTGTAATGGCGGCGGCGGGCGCACCGTTTTTTCTGTTTCTATTGAGGAAAGAATTATGATTTAATGGCTATAATGTGTTTATAAATTTGTAATTTATTTTTATATTTTTAAAACGGCTTTTCTTTCTTTGGCGCAAAGAAAGAAAACCCGCCCAAAAGAAAGAAACAGCCGCACATAACGACATCACGTCGTTAAGCGCGGCGGGCGTCCATCCGTGGACGCCCATTTTTCAAAAAAGAAATATAAATTTTGATTAGGCGTTGCAATAATTGACGCCGTTTTTTCTGTTTCTGTTGAGGAAAGAATTATGAAACTTGAAACTAAAAATATTTCTGTAACCATTGCGGGAAAATCAATTCTTCAAAATGTCAGTGTGAATTTTCCTGAAGGTAAGCGAATAGCGATAATTGGAGCGAACGGCGCGGGAAAATCTACTTTGCTAAAAGTTTTGGCGGCGTTAAATTCTGATTATCAAGGCGAAGTACTTTTGGGCGGTGAAAATATTCGTAATCTTAGCAGAAAAAAAATTGCCCGCAGTCTTGCAGTAATGCCGCAAACTATGCAGGCTCCGCCGGATATTACCGTTGAACGTTTGATTGATTATGGGCGTTTTCCATATCGTGGAATTTTTAGCGGCAGCAACCCCAAAGAGGACAAAGCCGCCACTGATTGGGCAATAAAAGTTGTTAAACTGGAAGATTTTAAAAACAGGCAAGTTATTTCACTTTCCGGCGGCGAACGTCAACGCGCAAGAATTGCAATGGCGTTGGCTCAAAAACCGCAAATTATTTTATTCGACGAGCCGACAACTTACCTTGATATTGCACATCAGCTTGAAGTTATGCAAATTATTCGGCTGATAAATGAAAAATTTGGAATGACGGCTATAATGGTGTTGCACGATATAAATCACGTGATAGAATACGCCGACGAAGTTGTAGTTATAAAAAATGCAGGGATTTTCGCGCAGGGTAACCCTAAAAAAATTTTGAATGAAAATTTACTTGCTGAAGTTTTTGGAGTCAAAGCCGAAATTTTTACAAACAGTGCCGGTAAAAATATTGTTTTTCCTGTTTCGACTTTGGAAAATTATTCTTCAAGCAGATTCTGAAAGGCGCGGCGGCAAATTAAAAATCCTCCTGCAACATAAATTATTAAAATCAAAATTGAAGTTGCAAAAAATTCGTTGCCTTCATTTAATGAACGCAGGATTAAACTTGTATGAGTCAACGGCAAGCAGTTAATGAAAAATCTTGCAATTTCCGGCAGTGCGGAAGTTGAAAAAAATGTTCCGCACATAAACGACATTGGCAATAAAATATATGTGTTTACCTGCGCCATTTCTTCATATGTGTCCAAACGCATTGCCGCATAAAATCCAATTTCCGCAAAAATGATTGAGTTTAAAATTATCACGGCTAAAAAAATTATCGACAGTGAAATTTTTGCGCCGAATATTGCCGCCAACAAAATTATTATGGCGGAAGAAATTAAACTGCGCAAAACGGCTGATAAAATTTTTCCAATTAAAAATGACTCCGTACTTATTGGCGAAAGTAAATATTCTTCCAAACTTTTATGATAAATTCTTTCCGCGTGAATCGGCATCACGCTGTGAAAACTGATATTCATTGAATTCAGTGCAATTATTCCGGGTACAATGAAATCTAAATAACTTCCCGACGCCATTTGTACACTTCTGCCGAGTCCCAATCCAAAGGCAGTTAAATATAAAAACGGCGCAACCATTCGGCTTATAATAAATTTTATGAGCCTTTTTTTTAATACAATCCAATCGCGCCAAAAAACTGTTCCAACGTCGCGCAGCATTAAAAATTTGCTCCTTGTTCGGTAAGTGAAATAAAAACTTCCTCAAGCGTTTTGACGCCCGCGCCGTTACAAAGATTTTCAGTTGAATCATTCGCAATTAATTTCCCGTGATTGAGAATTGCAACGCGGCTGCAAAGTTTTTCCGCCTCTTCAATGTAATGTGTCGTCAAAATTATTGTCACGCCTTCATTTCGTAAATCTTCAATCAAGCTCCAAATTTTTATCCTAACTTGCGGATCAAGTGCAACTGTCGGCTCATCCATAAAAAGAAATTTTGGGCGATGAATTAAAGCGCGGGCGATTAGTAAACGCCTTTTCATTCCGCCGGACAATTTACGAATATTTTCATTTTTAAAATCTGCAAGCTCCATATATTCCAAAAGTTTCTCAATCCTGCGCGAACGTTCCAATTTTTCCATTCTAAATAAACGGGCGTGCAACTCCAAATTTTCCCAAACATTTAAATCTTGATCAAAATTAATGTGTTGCGGTACAACGCCAATCATTTTTTTTATTTCGACAGAATTTTTATTCGCCTCTTGACCGGAATAAAAAATTTTTCCGGAAGTTGGAGCAAGTTGCATCGTCAACATTTTAATCAAAGTAGTTTTACCCGCGCCGTTTTTGCCGAGAAGTCCAAAAATTTCATTGGCTGGAATTTGCAAAGTTACGTTATCAACTGCAACTTTCCACGCAGTTTTTTTATTTTCGTCCGAACGTTTGAATTTTTTAACCACATTTTGTATTTCAATCATAAAAACTCCAAAAAATAAAAGGCGGTTGTTTTACCGCCCCAAACTGTGTAAAAATTTTTTTATCTTGCTTGAAGTTTTTCCCACGCTTCATCAGCGTGTTTGACGTAAAGAGCGCGAATGGCTTTATTTTCACCTAAGCCGCGCACATTCGCAGAAACTTTAAAGCCTTCGTTAGTCAAAATAGTTTTGTGTGAATCGTCTTCATCGCCCGCCATATCGTTATTGGCGTGGTCGCCGGCAACCATCATTATTGGAACGAGCGTAACATTTTTTATTTTATTCGCCTTCAATTTGGGAATGACGGTTTCAAGACTTGGCCAGCCTTCGACGGTGTAGACGTAAACATTTTTATATCCCATTTCGTCAAGTTTGGATTGAATCACGGAGTAATAGGCGTTGGAGGTGTGCGGCGTGCCGTGTGCAAGTAAAAGCACTGCAGAATTTTTGGCAGGTTTTTTAATTTCAGTGAAAAGAGCTTTAATAAAATCTTCAACGTCGTCAGCTTGTTCTTCCTGTCCCTGCCAATACATCAGCGAAGTTGCAAAAGTCATTTTCTTGAAATTTTCTTTGTAGTTGTGGAAAACGGTTTTCTGATATTCGTACTCCATACCTGGAATAACATCAAGCGAAACTAATGCAACGCGGCTGTAACCTTCAGATTGAAGTTGCTCAAGTGCTTGCTCCGGCGTGGGATATGTAATGCCTTCTTTTTCTGCAATGCGATCTATAACTATATGGCTTGTAAAAGCAGTTACAACTTTAACGCCGGGATGCGCCGCTTGAATGTCTTTTACAGTGGCTTCGATAGTTTTGGCGCGGTTTTCGGTGTAAGTCGTTCCGAAACTCAAAACAACTATTGCATCTTTGTCCGCAAGATTTTTAAAATTGAAGGCGGGGTTTTCATATTCCAAAACTCCAATTTGTGCGGCGGTAAGCAGTGCAGGTGTTGCCATTCTAACTTCAGGATTGAGCGAATACGCCGCTTGCGCCGGTTCACAAGTCAAAAAAAGTGCCGAACAAGCAACCGACGCCGTTAATAATTTTTGCCAATTTTTCATCGAAATACCTCCAAAATTTTTTTCAATTCTATATCAATGCTATTTCATTGTCAAAAAATAATTCACAATTTCAATAAAATGTGCGCCGATAAATTAATTGATTTTAGGCAATTAAATGAAATTTAAAATGGCGTCCATAAGATTTTCTTCCCAAATGTAATTGCCGCTGAAATTGCCTTGACTGCGCGAGTCGTCATCTTCAGAAATCGCCGTGCCGTTCATCATATAAATAAAGCCGGTTTTAGTATTTGGAATGAAAAAAATTCCTGACAGCATACCAAACGCCGCGCCGGTATGACCGATTAAATTTATAACGTGATTTTTGCAAACGCGGCTTGTACTTTTGCCGTCGATAAAATAAACGCCCAAGCCGTAATTCAAAATTGCGCCGCCGTAATTGTTGCCATTTTTTCCGTTGTAAATCCAATTCAGCTGAAACATTTCGGCTAAAGATTTTTCACTTAGAATTTTTTTGCCGTGAAAATTTCCGCCGTTCATCAACATTTCTAAAGTATTTGCCATTTCTGAAAAAGAAATTCTCAAGCCGCCTTGCGGTGAAAAAATTGTGGCGTTCGTACCTGCGCGATAATTTTTCAAGCTGTAACTTTGCTGAAAATTTTCTTCGTATGGATTCTGCAAAAAAATTGTATCCTTCATAGGCTGAACATTTTTAAAATCGTCCGCCTTGCCGTACCATTCGCCATTTTCATTCCAGCCGCCCGCAGAATTTTTTTTCTGATAAATTGTACCGAGCTTTTCAAATTCTGTTGCAGAAAAATTCGCCGGTACATAATTCGCCGCCGTTTCAAGTTGACTCAAAATATTTTCCCGCTGATAAATATCAAAACGCTTGCCGGTAACTTTTTCTATAATTGTCCCCAAAATTCCATAGTTTAAATTACTGTAACAGAAAAAATTTTTATCTTCGGTTGCAAAATGTGCGCCGCCTTCAAAAAATTTGCCGTCAGGTTTAAAAAATTCTTCAATGCTAATTTCAGGCGGTATGCTGTAAATTTTGCCGTCGCGCAGGGTTGAGGTATGACTTGCCAACATTCGCACGGTTATTTTTTCTTCAGGAAGATTTGGATTACGCAGTTTAAAATTTAAATATTCGCTTACGTCTTCGTCAAGATTAATTTTGCCCTGTTCAACAAGTTGCATCATCGTAAAAATCGTAAACATTTTAGAAATTGACGCCGCTCTGAATCTTGTATCACGAGTTACAGGCTTTTCAATTTCGCCAATGACGCGCCGTCCCAAAAACTTTGAATAAATTTCTGCGCCGTCCTTGTAAATTATAACGCCTAAACCCGGAACTTTTATACCAGTATCACCTATCATTTTTTCTAACTCAAAATCGATCATTGTCTTACTCCAAACTTAAAAATTTTGAAAAAGTCAACCGCAGAGGAAATGGGCGCACAGGACGTGCGCCCGCCGCGCTTGCAATGCGACGAATAGGAGCATTGCTCCGCCGTGATGGCGTTATGTGCGGCTGTTTTCTTTCTTTGCTAAGCGTTTCTTTCTTTTGCACCAAAAGAAAGAAATGCGTTTTAAAAAAAAACTACATTCACCTATAAAATACAATAATCTTTATCCACATTTGCCGCGCTCCTAACTTGAAAATTCTATGAATTTTTGTTATTATAACAAATATTTTTTAGAGGGGGCGCAATGTTGGAAAAAAATTTTTTTATTTCTAAAATCGATGACGAAATTTTTTCCAGAATTGATGGAAAATCTTACAAAAAAAATTGTACCGTGCCGCTTGAGGATTTACGCTATTTGAATCTTTTGCACAAAAATTTGAATGGCGAAACTTTGAGCGGCGAATTAATTTGCAATGTTAAAATCGCTGAAACGCTGATTGAAATTTTTGAAAAACTTTACGCGGGGAATTATCCTATTGAAAAAATCAAACTTGTTGACGAATACAACGCCGACGATGAACTTTCAATGGCTGATAATAATTCTTCGTGTTTTAATTTTCGATTCGTTTCAAATACCACGCGCATTTCTAAGCACGGCTACGGTATGGCGGTTGACATTAACCCGCGCTACAATCCTTACATTAAATTTGTAAACGGCAAAAAAAGTATCGAACCGGCGAACGGCGCGGACTTTGAAGACAGAATTAAAAATTATCCCTACAAAATTGTTGAAGGCGATTTGTGCCACAAACTTTTTACCGAACGCGGCTTTTTATGGGGCGGCAACTGTTGGAAAAATGAATTGGACTATCAGCATTTTTTTATACCCGACGGCTTTACTGAAGACGGCGAACCGCGCTAATAGGTGTTAGTGATTAAAGACTAAAGACTAGGGATTTTTTATTGAAAGGAAGAATTAATTTGAAAAAAATTTTTGCAATAATGCTCATTGCATTAACGGCGATTTTTACAGGTTGCGGCGGCGACAACGCAGGCGGCGACAATAAAAAATTAAGTGTTATGCTCGGCTCCAATGTTGTATCTTTGGACAGTGCGCAGGCAACCGACCTTGTATCTTTTGAAGTTATCGCAGATTGTATTGATGGTTTAATGCAACTAGATTCAAAAGGCAAGGCGATTTTTGCACTTGCTGAAAAAGTTGACGTTGCAGAAGACGGCAAAACTTTTACATTTCATCTGCGCGACGCTAAATGGTCTAACGGCGATGACGTAACCGCTGAAGATTTTGTATTTGCGTGGCGTCGTCATTGCCAATCAGCTAACGAATACGCTTATATTTTCGGCGATACCGTTGCTTGTATCAAAAATGCTGACGCCGTTATAAAAAAAGAAATGACGCCGGAAAATTTGGGCGTTACTGCCACTGATTCAAAAACTTTGGTCGTTGAACTTAACGCGCCTGTACCGTTTTTCTTGTCTTTAATGGCGTTTCCAACTTTCTATCCGATTAACGAAAAATTTTATAACAGTTTAGAAAATGGCAGTTACGGCACAAGCCCCGAAACTTTTCTTTCAAATGGCGCGTTTATGTTGGCTGAATATTTGCCCGGTACTGCAAATATCCAACTCAAGAAAAATGATTCTTACTGGAACGCCGCGCAAGTTTCGCTTGACGGTTTCCAATATCAAGTTGTTTCATCTTCAGACAACGCTTTAACTTCCTTCAAAAATGGCACGCTTAACCTTGTAAGTATTGGCGGCAACCAAGTGCAACACGTACAATCAGACGCCGAACTTTCCAAAAATTTGCAGATTCATCCAACTGCACTTTTGCAGTATCTTTCCTTCAATCAAGATGCTAAAAATCATCACGGCGGCGCACTTGCAAATAAAAATCTGCGCCTTGCAATTTCAAACGTTATCGACCGTGAATCTTTGGTAAATAATTTCGTGGCTAACGGTTCATTGGCTACTTATACCGCCGTTCCAATTAATTTTGCGCCGAATTTTGAAACAGGAAAATTTTTCGCTGAAGATCAAAAACAATTTGCTGATGTTGTAAGTTTCGACGTTGAAAAGGCACGCACATTTTTTGAAACTGCAAAGGTTGAAATTGGCAAAACTAATTTTGATTTAAATATTATTTACGCAAATGACAGCGGCGATACTGTTGTTAAAGTCGCGCAGGCGATTAAATCGCAAGTTGAAGAAAATTTGCCCGGCGTTACAATAACTTTGCAACCTATGCCAAAGGCTGAATATCTTAGCAATATTACTTCAAACAACTATGACTTAGCGTTGACAAACTGGGCTCCTGATTATAATGATCCTATGAGTTTTTTCACTTTGTGGACAACTGAAGGCTGCGAAATTTCCGAACACTGGAGCAACGCGGACTACGACAAAATTATTTCTGATTGCACGACCGGCGCACTTGCATACGATTACAATGCACGTTGGGCGGCTATGTACGACGCCGAAAAAATTTTACTTGATAACGCGGTTATTGCGCCGCTTTACACCAACGCAAGCGCAAATTTAATTTCTTCAAATGTAACCGGAATTGAATTTCATTCCGTAGCACTTGAGCGCGTCTTCAAAAACGCAAAAGTCCAATGACAAAATATGTAACTAAAAGAATTTTAATGGCGGTGTTGACGCTTTTTGTAATAACGTTTGTACTTTTCGTTTTGATTCGTATAATGCCGGGCGATCCTTTCCCCGTCGAAAGAATGAGCGCGGAAATGATTCTGCAAAAACGTGAAGAACTGGGACTCAACAAGCCAATTTTAATACAGTTTATTGATTATCTTTCAATGCTTGCAAATGGCAGTTTTGGAAATGGAACTTCACTTTATAACGGCGCACCAATAAAACCAATTCTTTTAAAATGTCTGGAAAATTCCTTCAAAATTGGCTTAATTTCAATTTTGTTTGGTACAATCGTTGGACTTTTAATTGGAATTGTAGCGGCGTTGAATCGTGGCAAATTTCTTGACGGTTTATGTACAGTCGTTTCAATTTTGGGCGTCTGTATCCCGTCATATGTTTTTATGATTTTCCTGCAGTATTTTTTCTCATATAAAATTCCATTCTTCCCGTACTTTTTCGACGCCTCAAATTTTCTACACTCTGCGATAATGCCCGCGCTGTCTTTGAGTCTTTTGGCAATTTCGATTATTGCAAGATTTACCAGAAATGAAATGGTCGAAGTTATGAATAGCGATTACGTAAAACTTGCAGAGGCAAAAGGCGTGTACGGCTGGCAACTTATCAGAAAACATATTTTGCGAAATGCTTTAATTCCAATAGTCACGGTAATTGCACCGCTCGTCGTCGATTTATTAACAGGCGCAATGGTTATCGAAAAAATTTACGGGATTAACGGCGTCGGTAAATTAATGGTTGATGCAATTTCAGGACAAGGCGTCGATTACAATTACGTTTTGGCGTTGGGAATTGTCTTTTCGGCAATGTATATCGGCGCAATGCTGATTTTAGATATTTTGTACGGAATAATTGACCCGCGTATAAGATTATCGGCAAAGGACGGCTGACGATGGAAAAAATTTACACGCCGACGAAGGAAGACTTTGAATTTATTGAAAATCGAAATATTGAAGTCGATACAAATTTTGCGTCGCAGGGATATTGGCGCGGCGTTTTCGTTCACTTTGTAAAAAATAAATTTGCAATGACGGGCGTTATTTTAGTTTCGGCGATTATGATTTTTGCGATATTTGCGCCGGTTTTCAGTTCCTACGCTTACGATGAAATTGTTTCAGTTACTGACGCAAGCGGCAAAGAAATTGTTGCAAAGGCTTTACAGCCGCAATTTTCCGGCAGTGCTGAAAATTTATTTGCTGACAAAACTTTTATTTTCGGTACGGATGATATGGGGCGCGATTTATGGACGCGCACTTGGCAAGGTGCAAGAGTTTCTTTAATAATTGCGTTTGTGGCAATTTTTATTGATATGCTGATTGGTACAAGTTACGGCTTAATTTCCGGCTTTTTCGGCGGCAACGTTGATAATGTTATGCAAAGATTTATTGAAATTGCGGGAAGTATTCCAACGCTCGTTATAATTTCGATTCTTGCTATTTTTATGTCAAAAGGAATTGGGCTTGTTATTGCGTCGCTGCTGATAACTGAATGGATTGGAATGAGCAAAATTGCGCGGGCTGAATGTTTAAAACTTAAAGAGCGTGAATACGTTTTGGCAAGTCGAACGCTCGGCGCGGGCAGTTTCCACATAATTTTTAAACAGATTCTGCCAAATACTATTGGACCAATAATAACGCAGGTAATGTTTTCAATACCGGTTGCCATTTTTACAGAGGCGTTTTTGAGTTTCGTCGGCGTTGGAATAGTTTTGCCGCAATGTTCAATAGGTTCACTGATTGAGGCGGGCTTTGGCAACATTACAATTTTGCCGTATCAGATTTTGCCGCCAATAACCGTACTTGCAATTTTGATGCTGGGATTTAATTTAATTGGTGACGGATTCAGAGAGGCACTTGCTCCCAAACTTGAGGATATGTAATTAAATCAAGATACAGATTGACAGACTGAAAAAATTAGCCCGTTCTTTGTGCTGCGTCAGCAAACGTTGAAATTACAGCAGACTTGGCGCGGCAGCAAAGTTGGAATTACGAAAATCCCAGCACGCGGAACGGGCGTTAAGAGCACTTTTTCTTTGCTACTTTCTTTTTTTGCTCCGGAAAAAAGAAAGTAGATTTAAAATAATTATTTGTAAAATGACATAAACGCCGGAGGAATTTTTATGAAAGTAGCAGTTATAGGCGCAACTATAATTGATGTGGTTTCTTACGTCGATAAAGCCCCTGAATACGGCGGGACGGTAACAATAAATGATTTTCATATTGCCTGCGGCGGCAAAGGCGCAAATCAAGCGGTTGCCGCTAAAAGATTGGGCGCAGATGTTTTAATGGTTTCTGCTGTCGGCGATGATATATTTGGGCAAACTGCGCTTGAAAATTTTCAGAAAAATGGAATGGATACGCGGCAAATTATCAAAGTGCCAAAAGTTTCAACCGGCGTTGTAATGATTATAGTTGAGTCGTCCGGACAATATCGCAGTATGTATTATCGCGGCGCAAGTAATTTTTTGACGCCGGAAAATATTTTGCAAGCAGCTGAAGATTTAAAAAGTTGCGGACTCTTTGTAATTCAACTTGAAATTGCGCTTGAAACTGTTTACGCGGCGATTGACTTTGCCAACAAAAATAATATTCCCGTAATTTTAAATCCTTCGCCACTGCATGAAAAACTTTCGATAGAAAAAATTTGCCCGTGCGAATTTTTTGTACTGAATGAATCTGAATTGCAAATTTTAACTGAAATGCCGATTGATTCACTTGAAAAAATTGAAGTTGCGGCGAAAAAAATTTTGGCGCAGGGCGTAAAAAATATTATCGTGACGCTTGGAAGTCGCGGGGCAATTTGGTTTAATGAAGGCGTTACAGAATTTGTACCGACGCTGAAAGTTGAATCTGTTGACAGCACGGGCGCGGGCGATGCGTTTGTAGGTTGTTTTGTAAAAAATTATGCTGACGGCAGAAATATTCTTGACTCAATAAAAATGGCGTCAAAATACGCGGCTTTAAGTGTAACTCGAAAAGGCACGCAAGATTCTTATTTGACGGCTGATGAATTTGAAAATTTATAAAGGAAGTGTAAAAATGAAATATGAAATTTTGTACCCTGAAGCTTTTCCTGTCGTGCAATTTTATTTACAGCGCGGCGAAAAAATCAAAGCTGAATCCGATGCAATGATTGCAATGAGTGCAACGGTTGACGTTGAAGGCAAAATGGAAGGCGGAATTTTAAGCGGACTTGCAAGAAAATTTCTTTCCGGCGAAAGTATGTTTTTTCAAGAATTGGTTGCAAGGCGCGGCAACGGCGAAGTTTTAATTGGTCATCAGTTGCCGGGCGGAATTTTGGACTTGGAACTTGACGGCTCCTACGGCTTGACGATTCAAAAAGACGGCTATTTGGCAAGCACTGAAGGTATTCAAGTTGATACTAAAATGCAGAATTTGACTCAAGGACTTTTTGGCGGCGAAGGCTTTTTTGTACTCAATGCACGCGGTCGCGGTACGGTTTTTGTATCAAGTTACGGCGTCATTCACCCGATAAATTTGGAAGACGGCGAAGAATATATAATTGACAACGGGCATTTGGTGGCGTGGCCTGATTATATGGAGTACAAAATTGAAAAGGCGTCCAGCGGAATTATTTCAAGTATCACATCCGGCGAAATGTTAGTTTGTCGTTTCAGAGGTCCCGGAATTGTTTTGATTCAAACGCGCAACCCTGACAGTTTTGCAAGTTGGATTCGTTCAATGGTTCCTTCAACTTAGATTGCAAGGCAGGAAAATTCTAACAATAGCTTTTTCGGTGATGATGATTGATTTTAAATTTGAGGTAAATTTATGAATTGGAAAAAATATTTGGCGGCAGGTTTAATTTTGCCAAGTTTGATAGTGGCGGGCGATTTTGTGACTGATAAAAAAGTTTCTGCTGAAGTTTTGCAAGTTGAAAATATTTTGAGCGTTACGGGCGTTGCTGAAGTTTACGGCGACGGCGAAAAAATTTCCTACGCCATTTTGGAATATCCAAAAAAAATTTCTCCAAAAAATCTTAACGCTACAGATTTTGGCGTTGAGGGAAAAATTATTTCTGCGGTTTACGTCAATGACAAGCCGGAAATTACCAACAAAAATAAAATTGGGCGGTACGTAATTTTGAAATTTGAAAACGTCAACACCGCCTTTGACGGCAATTTAAATCAAAAACCTAATCGCCCCAAAAATGAATCTGCTCGCGCAGGTGATGCGCCAATGCGTTCAGATAGAAAACTTCCAAATTTAAATTTCACAGTCAAGCAGGTTAATAAAATTACGGCGGCGGACGGTACAGAATTTTTGCCGACTGAAAAAGCCGTTACAAAAATTTCTGCGCCTGCGATTGAAAAATTTCAGCAATTCACTTACACAGACAAAAACGGTAATTCAATGCCGTACAATCTTTACTTGCCGAAAAATTACGACGCCAATAAAAAATATCCGCTGTTGTTTTTCGTAGCTGACGCAAGCGCAAATATCAACGAAGTTACAACGCCGCTTTTTCAAGGCAACGGCGCAACAAGTTTTCTTGATAAAAATTGCATAATCCTTGCGCCGCAATACACCGCAGATTTGGTTGATAAACTTGGAATGATGACGACTGACGAAAATATTTGGACTGACGGGCTGGAATTGATAACGAATTTGCTTTTTGATGTGATAGAAAATTACAGCGTTGATAAAAATAGAATTTACGGCACGGAACAATCTCAAGGCGGAATGACAAATATTGCGATTAGTGATAAATACCCCGACCTTTTCGCCGCGCAGCTTTTGGTTGCCTGTCAGTGGAATGTTGACGAAATGGAAATTCTCAAAAATAAAAATTTGTGGATTGTAGTTTGTGAAGGCGACACAAAGGCTTTTCCTGGTATGAATGAAGCTGTAGCACGTTGGGAAAAACTCGGCGCAAAAGTTGCACGAAATAAAAATTTTTGGGACAGTAAAGCCGCAATTTCTGAACTCAACAAGCAAGTTAAAAATTTGGAGCGTCAACGCGCCAATATAAATTACACGGTTTTTGCGGGCGGAAACCATATGTACACGTGGAGTTTTGCTTACAATATTGACGCCCTGCGCGATTGGTTATTTAAGCAGAAAAAATAAGGCGGTGTTAAAATGGTAGACAGTTTGAGGAGTGCGCTTGAACTTTTGCGCCAAATTCCTAATCAACTAATTGAAACTGATGTTGAAGTAAATCCTGCGGCTGAACTTTCCGGCGTTTATCGTTACATTGGCGCGGGCGGTACGGTTATGCGTCCAACTACGATTGACGGTCCCGCAATGATTTTTCATAATATCAAAGATTTTCCAAATGCAAGCGTGATAATTGGTTTAATGGCAAGCCGTGAGCGCGTTGCAAAACTTTTCGGTTGCAAGAAAGAGGAACTTGGACATTTAATCAAGGACTGCGCGAATAATCCAATTCAGCCGGTTGTAATTGATAAAGCCGCGCCATGTCAAGAAATTGTACACCTTGCAACGGACGCAGATTTTGATTTATTTAAACTTTTGCCCGCGCCGACAAATACGCCGCAAGACGCAGGGCCTTATATAACTTTGGGAATGTGCTATGCTACACACCCTGACACGGGACTTTCAGATGTAACAATTCACAGAATGTGCATACAGAAAAAGGATGAACTTTCAATTTTCCTGCAACCGGGATCGCGTCATATTGGCGCAATGGCTGAACGTTCAACAGAATTAAATCAGCCGTTGCCAATTTCTGTATCAATAGGCGTTGACCCTGCAATTTCTGTTACAAGTTGTTTTGAGCCGCCTACAACTCCTTTAGGTTTTAACGAACTTTCCATTGCGGGCGCGTTGAGAAAAAAGCCTGTTGAATTAACGCGCTGTATCACGATTAAAGAAAATTGTATTGCAAATGCTGAATATGTCATTGAGGGCGAAATTTTACCGGCAAGCAACAACGTTATCGAAGATCAGAATACTCACACCGGCTTTGCAATGCCTGAATTTCCGGGCTATGACGGTCCCGCCTCTCATGAATGTTGGCTGTTGAAAGTCAAGGCAGTTACTCACAGAAAAAATCCAATTATGCAAACGTGCATTGGTCCATCTGAAGAACACGTAAATATGGCGGGTATTCCTACAGAGGCTTCAATTTTAAATTTGCTTGATAAAGCGTTGCCCGGCAAAGTCAAAAATGTTTATTCTCATCGCGCAGGCGGCGGAAAATATATGGCGATTCTGCAGTGTGTCAAAAATAATCACGTTGACGAAGGCAAGCAACGGCAAGCGGCGTTATTGGCGTTTTCGGCGTTCCCTGAACTTAAGCACGTTATTTTGGTTGATGATGACGTTGACATTTTCGACACTAACGACGTACTTTGGGCAATGAATACGCGCTTTCAAGGCGACCGCGATATTATTACAATTCCGGGCGTGCGTTGCCATCCATTAGATCCAAGTTCCAATCCTCAATATTCGCCGTCAATTCGTGACGTTGGAATTTCTTGCAAAACTATTTTTGATTGTACAGTTCCTTTTGATATGAAAGAAAAATTTAAACGCGCTCCGTTTTTGGAAGTTGATCCGCGCAAATGGTATCCTGCTTATGAGGGTTGAAGAAAAAATTATTACGAAAAAACTTTCATTTGCCGAAATTAAATTTGAAATAAAACCTGTTGGCAAAGATATTTTAATTTTGATAAGCGGTGGCGACACTCCGCACATTGGCAGCGCAGTTTTGGCAATTCCGAGAAAATCTTTGAACAGTGATTCAATCAGTTGTACTTCGTCAGTTTTAAATGTTACCGGACACAAAGACGAAAAAATTTGCCGATACGTGGCAGAAAGTTTTTGCAAGCGTTATAATTCGGTTGTAGTTTGTACCGGCGGTTTTCACGTCGATAACTTGACGGCGGAACAAATTCAAGAAGTTGTTGAGGCTTGCAAATTTTGAGGTAGTAATATGAAAAAAATTTTTACCGTTGCAATTTTTGTGGTGGCGATTTTTTCAAATATTTGTTTTGCTTATACGCCGTTAGAATTTAGTTTAGGCGGCTTGACGCTGAATAACACTTACAGCGACGTTATAAAAATGTACGGCGAACCTACAAGAAAACTTCGCGGCTATTCGCAAATGGTTTCAAATGTTATAATGTACGGCAGTAACGTTGAAATTGGATTTTTGGGCGACAAAATTCGCTACATTGTAACGACGGCTGATAATGGCTGGGCGACTCCTGCGGGCGTTCATGTTGGAATGTATTTTGATGAAGTTGCAAAAATTTACGGTGCAGATTTTACAATGTGGGAACGCACTTTTGAAGAAATTCCCGCGTTTATGCGCGAATCCGGCGAGCCTTATTTTGAATACGAATGGACGGGCGCAAAATACAGTTGGTCACAAGTCAGCGAAAATTTTTCTTATGAATTTGGCGACACGTCTTATATTTTTTCGGTTATTGTAAATGAAGGCAAAGTAACGGCGATTGAAATTTCTCAATCTACGCCGGAATATTAAAATTTGGAGGTTTTAAAAATGGAAAAAACTTTGGTACTGATTAAACCTGATGCATTTGGAAAAAATCACACGGGCGATATTTTGAAACGTTACGAAGACGAGGGCTTAAAAATCGTTGCGGCAAAAGTTATGCAAATGGATAAAAAAATTGCGGCGATTCACTACGCTGAACACGTCGAAAAGCCTTTTTATCCTGATCTTGTAGAATTTATGACGAGTGCGCCTTTAATGGCGTTGGTACTTGGCGGCGAAAATGCAATTTCAAAAGTTCGTGAAATTAACGGCGCGACGAATCCTGCAAAGGCTGATGAAGGTACAATCAGAAAACTTTTTGCAGAAAGTGTCACGAAAAACGCGGTACACGCTTCTGACAGCCCCGAAAGTGCCGCACGTGAAATTAAAATCTTTTTCAGCGAAATTGAACAGTTTGGAGCGTAGACAATGAAAATTTATACAAAAACCGGCGACGCGGGCGAAACTTCGCTTTACACCGGCGAAAGAATTAACAAAGACACTCCCCGCGTTGGAACTTACGGCGCAGTTGATGAGGCAAATTCTGCGTTGGCAATGGCGCGGGCTTTTTCTGAAATTCCCGAAGTTAAACAAAAAATTTTTGACTTGCAAAGAATCCTTCCGCACTTAATGGCGGACTTGGCAAGCTTGAATAAACCTGCGCTGATTAAATCTGCCGACGTTCAGCAACTTGAAGACGAAATGGACGAAATGGATAAAAATTTGCCGCCGCTGAAAAATTTTATAATTCCCGGAAATACAAAGGCGGGCGCAATGTTAGACTTGGCAAGAACAATCATAAGACGCGCTGAAAGAAATTTTTACGCGCTTGCAAGATTAGAGACTGTTCATCAAGTGGACGGCTTATTTTTAAATCGCCTGTCAGATTATTGCTTTATGTTAATGCGTGTTGAAGAATTTTTCGCCGAAAAAAAATCTGCGGTACTAGTTTAAAATCCAATGGACGAGAAAAAAAATAGCGCGGTAAAAGATTTAACAGAAGGTTCACCTGCGAAACTAATTTTTTATTTTACGTTGCCGCTATTGGCGGGAAATGTTTTTCAGCAACTTTTTGGCTTTGTCGATACGCTGATAGTTGGAAGATTTTTAGGCGTTGAGGCGTTGGCGGCGGTCGGTTGTACAGGTAGCCTGATGTTTTTAATGTTGGGCTTTGTAATGGGCGCAACAAGCGGATTTTCAATTTATACGGGGCAACGATTCGGCGCAAAAGATTATGACGGTATAAGGTATAGCGTTGTTGTTTGTACAGTTTTGGCGTTGGTAATGTCAATTATTTTGGCGATTATCGGCGTGGCGTATTGCCGCGAGCTTTTGGTATTTATGGACACACCGCCGGAGATTTTGGAAGGCGCGTACAGTTTCATTGTAATAATTTATGGCGGCGTCGGTGGCTTTATTTTTCTGCAAATGCAGTCAAATTTAATTCGTGCGCTCGGCGACAGTAAAATGCCTACGATTATTCAAGCAACGACACTTTGTATAAATATTGCGCTTGAGCCTGTAGCGATAATTTTACTTGGGCTGGGAATACCGGGCGCGGCAGGTGCTACAATCGTTTCGCTGATTATTGGAAATATTATTTGCTTTATTTATATCAGAAAAAAAATTCCGCTCCTGCATACAAAAAAAGAAGATTGGCACTTTGATAAAGCAGTTGTATTGGAACATTTAAAAATCGGCTTGCCAATGGGCTTTCAATCTTCGATAATCGCAATAGGCGCGGTAATTTTGCAAATTGCGTTGAACGGCTTGGGACCTGTAGCAGTGGCGTCATTTGCGGCGGCACAAAGGGTTGACGGTATCGCAGTAATGCCAATGATGTCATTTGGCGTAGCGATCGCGGCTTACACGGCGCAAAATTTCGGCGCACAAAAATTTGAAAGAATCCATGACGGCGTAAAAAAGACAATTTGGATGAGTTGTTCATTCAGCATAGTTGCGGCGATTTTCAATATAATGTTCGGCGCGGAAATTATCAAATTGTTTGTCGGCGAAGGACAGGAACAAATTGTTGAGTACGGGCAATTATTTTTGACAGTCAACGGGCTTGCATACTGGGTAATGGCGTTGCTATTCATTTTCAGATTTACGTTGCAAGGATTGGGACAAGCTTTAATTCCAACATTTGCGGGCGGCGTCGAATTGGTTATGAGAATAATTGCGGCGGTTGTTTTGGTAGACTACTGGGGATTTTTGGGCGCGTGTTTGGCGGCTCCAATGGCGTGGGTCGGCGCGGCTGTACCGCTTGCCATTGCATTTTATATCACTCAACGCAAGATGAAACATTTATACAGCGACGATTGAGGAAGTGAAAATTTATGAAAATCGATTTAACCTACGAATTGACACGCGGCAAAATTGAAGATTGGCTTAAACAGTTCAGCGACAAAGATAAAATTTTAATGTCAAGCGGACATTTGGGAACACATTTTGACGTTATGGGAAAAACTTTTTCGCTTGATTATACTGAAAGTCGCGGCGTAATTTTTGATGTCAGCAGCGCGGGAATTGACGAAGTTACGGTTAATCAGATTGACTTTGAAAAAATTCAAGCGGGCGATTTTGTTTTACTGCGTACCGGCGTTAGTGAAAAATATGACTACGGCACGTCTGATTATAACGAAAAATTTCCGCAAATTTCTTGGGAAGTTATTGAAAAACTTGTTGAGAAAAAAATTCGTATGATTGGCGTTGATATGCGCGGCTTGCGTCACGGCGACGAACATAACAAGGCAGATAATTTTTGCTCTCAAAGAAATGTTTTCGTGGTTGAAAATCTTGTAAACTTAGATAAACTTTTGAACGTGCAAGGAAATTTTACAATTCACGTTTACCCAGTCAATGTGAAAGGTTTTAGCGGCTTGCCAACGCGGGTAATTGCCGAATACTAAAAACTAAAAAAGCTGGTTGCCGAAATTTTGCAGCCCGTTATTTTTTTGCAGGAAAATATTTTACAGCGTTGAAAAAATACTTCGGTGATGAAATTGAATGTAGATTATGAACTTGGTGAATATAAATTTGAATGGGATTCTGAAAAAGCCGCTAAAAATTTTAAAAAGCACAAGGTAGCTTTTGAGGATGCGGCGCGTGTTTTTCTTGACAAGTATAGACTTGATTATTATGATGAATTGCACAGCGACGAAGAAGAAAGAATTAAAACTGTTGGGATTGTACTGAATGTTTTAGCTGTCATTTACACCGAACGCGGCGACAAGAACAGAATTATTTCCGCTCGTAGAGCTGACAAAGACGAGGAGGCGCAATATTATGAACAATTCTACGACTAAAGAAATACCTCCGCTTACTAGGGAGCAGATGAGACGACTTTATGAACTTTCAAAAATGCCTGATGAAGAAATTGACTACAGCGACATTCCAAAAATCACTCCTGAAGAATGGAAAAAATTTAAACCTGCGAGACTTCGCAAAAAAAATTTGAAAGTTGCAATCTAAAAAAGCGAGTTGGCTAAATATGAACAATTCGGGTACTAAACCTATTCCGCCATTGACTCCGGAGCAAATTGCAGAAATTGAGGCACTTTCAAAAATGAGTTACGACGAAATAGATTTTAGCGATATTCCGCCAATTTCAAAGGAAGAATTGAAACGCTTTAAGCCTGCGCGACTTCGTAAGAAAAATTTAAAAGTTGCAAGTTAAAAAATCGGGTTGCCGAAATTTGGCAGCCCGTTATTTTTTTACAAAAATTTTTCAAGATTTTTCAGAATTTTTCTTGACATAACCGTTTTTTTTTTTATAATGTTTCAAATTTTTTTGGCGGTGATATTTATGCAAGAAAACAATGAACTTTTTCAGAGATTGCTTTATGTCGATTCTGAATTTATCAAGGCATATAATAAATTTATCAGTTTAAAGATACCAAATAATATTTCATCTATTGACGAGCTTAACAAATATAAGCAAGAACTTGACGAAGCGAGTTTGGCGATGAGCGACTTTCAAGATAGAGGCGACGAAATTTACAGACAGTATCTTAAATCTATAGATTATTCGTCTGATATTTTTTTAATCCCAAAAGATTTACCAAAGTTGGCTCGTAATCACATAGTTGGCATTATAAATTCGCTCATCGATAACCATAATAAATATATTCAAAAAAATTCAAATGATTTGCCGGAAAATATAATTTCATTATGGCGAGAAAAAATTTCAATTTTAAAATCTGCGCGAAAATATATTCAAGATAAAATTGACGAAAGTTACAAAAAAATGGCAGATGACGTAGATTACAAAGGTGATTTATATACAAATGAAGATGAAATTGCTTTAATCAGAATTTTAAATAATACTGCGAGCGTTTCAAATGATGTTCCAGAAAATATTTCAAGTAATATTTTGAGCGGTTCAAGCAATGTTTCAAATGAATTTAAATATTGTACGAAATGCGGCACAAAATTAAAATCTGATGCGATGTTTTGCAGTAATTGCGGAAATAAATTTTCTGAGATTAATGGGAGCGACAATAAAATTTTGGAAATTAATAGTAAATCTTCAGTCAGTAATTCAAATGTTCATTTTCACGATGAATCTTTTCATATTCATTCAAATTCTAACTCAGATTTTTGTTGTCCAAATTGCGGCTCTGAAAATGTTCAAAGTTTGCCGATAATTTATCAAAGTGGCAGTAGTGGCACAAGCGCGGTAGTAGGTGCAACAAATTTTATTGCAGTTACTCAAGGAAATACGATGACTGACTTGGCAAGATCTGTAGCTCCGCCGACACAGAAAGAAGTTGATGACACTGCCTTAAATTGGTTAGTTTTTATAGGAATAGGCAGTTTATTTTTCGGTCTCATTCCTGTAACCGCAATCTGTTTTGTGCTTGCAATTATTGCTTATTTTTCTTCTCAAAAAGCAAAAGAACATAATGAAAAGCAATTTCTTATTGAATATGAAAATTGGAAAAATTCTTATCTTTGTCACAGGTGCGGAACTATTTTTAGAAAATAAAAAAATTCTTCAGCTAATGTATATGATGACGAGCGCGTTGATGTGGCTTTTCAACGGATGCCTGATGAAGAAATTGATTTAAGTGATATTCCTGAAATTACACACGAAGAATTTAAAACAAAGTTTAAGCCTTCAAGACTTCGCAAGAAAAATTTGAAAGTTGCAAGCTAAAAAAGCGGGTTGCCAAAATTTGGCAGCCCGTTATTTTTTTGTGTTAAAAATTTTTATACAGTTTTTAGCGCGTTTTGAATCTTAATCGTAGCGTTTTTTATTTTTAAAATTTATACAGTCTTTGGCGCGTTCTGAATCCTGCAAAGGCGACAAATCGGAGCGTTTGCTTTGCGAATTTTTATTTGCAGAAATTTATACAGTTTTTGGTGCGTTTTGAATCCTGCAAAGGCGACAAATAGGAGCGTTTGCTCTGTGAATTTTTATTTGCAGAAATTTATACAGTCTTTGGCGCGTTCTGAATCCAGACTTGTGAATTTTTATTGGCAGTAGGTTTATTCTGCGCCATAACGCCAACTAATTTATGCGGCGTGTAAAGTTCTTCCAAATAATTTATATCTTCGGCAGAAAGTTTTAAATCTGTAGATTTTGCCGCGCCGTCGATATGATGAAATTTCGTTGCGCCAACTACAGGCGATTCAACTTTTGTTAAAAGCCACGCCAAAGAAATTTCCGTCATTGAAACAGAATATTTTTCGGCAAGTTCAATTACCCGCTCAATAATTTTTGCGTCAACTTCAGCCGTTGCATCGTATTTACCTTTTGCGTAAGAATCTTCTTGCAGACGTTTTGAAGTTTCGCCGGGCTTTTTGGAAAGTCTGCCGCTTGCAAGCGCACTGTATGGCGTCATTGCAATATTTTCTTCAGCGCAAAACGCCGCCATTTCCCGTTCTTCCTCACGGAAAAGCAAATTGTAATGATTCTGCACTGAAATAAATTTGGCAAAATTATTTTTTTCGGCAAGTGCGTTCGCCTTCGCAAGCTGATAAGCATAACAATTCGCAATTCCAATGTAACGCACTTTGCCCGCTTTTACCGCGTCGTTTAATCCTTCCAAAATATCAAAAATCGGCGTCTGATAATCCCACATATGATAAATATACAAGTCAACATAATCTGCGCCCAAATTTTTCAAACTTTGACTAAGTGAATTTGTAACGTGTTGGCGACCGCTGATTTTATTTTCAATTTCTTCAGGTGTACGCGGTACAAATTTTGTAGCAATGAAAACTTCATCGCGTTTTGCAAAGTCTCTTAAAGCGCGTCCTACAAATTGTTCGCTACTGCCTTGCTGATACACAATCGCAGTATCAAAAAAATTTATTCCCATTTCAAGTGCGTGTTTGATAATGGCGCGGGAATCGTCTTCGCCGAGTGTCCAACTGTGTTGACCTGTAGCCGCGTTGCCGAATCCCATACAGCCCAAACAAATTCTTGAAACGTTCAAATCTGAATTACCAAGTTTAACGTATTTCATTTTGTACAACTCCTTTTTTGGTTAAAACAATATTCGCCGGAAGATATTCAATAATTTTTTCGGCTTGAATCATTGACTTTGTTGAGCGCAAAAATTTTTTATATTCAGCTGAATTGTTGTAATTTTTCTGCGCCGTTTCGTCTTTGAAAATTTCCATCGTGTGAAAAATATTTGGATTGGCTTGCTCCGCCGTTACGAACATTCCCAAAACTTCAGGATTTTCTTTGACTGCCCGCAAATATTCCGCCGAAATAATTTCTTGAAATTTCGCCACTTCCGACGCTTTAATTTCGTAGCGGTGAGTTGTAACAGTTTTTCCAACGCCGTCAATTTTTTGCTCCAAAACTATTCCATTAACCGGCAAAAGTTTCAAGCCTTTCAAAAATTGAAAACGTTCTGCGCGATACGTTTGAAAAGCCGCGCTTGTGCTGTGTATTCTGTACGCCTCGTCACTTTCGTAAATTTCCAACAACCTCATCAAGTCGGGATTATCTTTTTCAATGACGCCGTAAAGTGCATAAGTGCCGGATTCTTTGGCAACAGTTGACGGTAAAACTCTTGCACCAATTTCGCCGATTTTTCCCAAATTGCCGGGCGTCGATTCAACAACTGCCCATTGAACGCGCGGAAAATTGCCTTCAGGTGTACGAATTGGATTTGCATTTGCAGTTGAAAAAGTAACCGATAAAAGCCCGCTTAAAATTAACGCGGATAATTTTTTTGTTATTTGCATAAAAAACTCTCCAATTTAAAATAAAGCCCGTCACAAAAATTTTTGCGGCGAGCCTGTCTGTAGTTTACAGCAATTTTTACTTTTTGTTTTCTTCAAGGAATTTGGTTAAAGTTTTTCCGCCAACGCCCCAATTATCAAGGTCGTTTTCTTTAACGAGGACGTAGAAAAATTTTTCGTCAACGCCCAAAATTTCGCTTGCAGTTTTGGTAAGTCCTGCAATAAGTTTTTCTTTTTGCTCCTGATTAGGATGAACCGCGTCGATTGAAATAATTGGCATAAAATTTCCTCCTTAAGCTAAAATTTTTATAACAGCGTCGCCGACACTTGCCGCGCTTGCCGGATTCTGCCCCGTTACAAGTCGCCCGTCAACAACGACATTATCGCTCCAATTTGCGGCGGCGTGATGAGTTGCGCCGTGTTCGTTGAGTTTATCTGCCAACAAAAACGGTACAATTTTTGTGCCTTGTACTTCGTCTTCTTCGGCGTTTGTAAAGCCCGTAACATTTTTTCCGGCAACAAGATAGCTTCCGTCACTAAGTTTGACATTTACGAGAGCCGCCGGACCGTGACAAACTGCCGAGACAACGCCGCCATTTTCGTAAATTTCACGTGTAACCTTGTCAACTGCCGCGCTGTCAGGAAAATCCCACATTACGCCGTGACCGCCCGCGAAAAATATTGCCGCGTATTCTTTGGCGTTGACTTCATCAAGTTTAAGCGTGTGTTCATATTTTTTTTGGAAGTCTGCACTGTCCCAAAATTTTTTGTTAATCGCGTCTGTAAAATCTAAGCTGTCCTTGTCAATGGGCGGCTTGCCGCCTTTAATTGACGCCAAAACAGTTTCGTAACCTGCCGCCTCAAACTTCGCCATTGGATGAGTAAGCTCGCTAAGCCAAAAACCGGTAGGAATACCCGTCGCGCCCTTTACATTGTTGCTTGTTACAACGCACAAAATTTTTTTCATAAAACCACCTCAAATAATTTTTTTGATACGCGGATTGTGATATTGCCCGCGCCCTTCAGTTTGATTATTAAAATTAATTGCATTTTTGGGGCAAACGTGCAGACAGCCGAGACACAACGCGCATTTTTCCTGCGTCCACACGGGCTTTTTGTTTTGAATTTCAATAACTTTAAGCGGGCATTGACGCGCACATTTGCCGCAACCTACGCAATTTTCATTGACTGTAAAATTTTTTGTGTAACGCAGATTTTCATACATTGCATAGCGTTTTTCGGCTTCTTCGTCAGAAATGCTTGCAGGAATTTGAATTTTTTCTTGACGTGAAATTTTTTCGATAATTTCTTTTAAAGCAGGTTCAACTTTACTTTCAGCCTCCTGCAGATATTTTTTGTCAGTTAAATCAAAAAACGGCGTCCAATTATCAACCATAAAAATTACAAATTCTGCGTCGAGTTTCAAGCTGAAATTTTGCAAAGTTTTTTCTGCAATAGTGGGAAAATTGCCCGCGCCGCCGCCGCAAGTTGCAACAAAATAGCTGTAGTGATTTTCGCCTTCGACGTTGATTTTAATTTGTTCAAAAAATTCTTTGACGATTGAGGGAAAACCGCCAAAATAAGTTGGCATTACCATGCCGAAATTTTCATTTTCTGCCAAAGTAAAATTTTTTTCGCCGTTCGCCACAGCTTGACGCACTGAAATAACTTTGTCATTCGTGGCGGCGGCTATTTGTTCTGCAACAAATTGACTGTTACCGGTTGAAGAAAAATAAATAATCATCGTTAAGCTCTCCTAAATTTTTTATGCACAAGTACCGCCGTCAACCGCGTAATCTGCGCCCGTTACAAAACTTGATTCTTCTGACGCCAAAAATGCAATTACAGCCGCGACTTCTTCAGATTCGCCAAAACGTCCGAGCGGTACAATTTTTTTAACCGTTTCGATATGTTTTTTAGATTCTTCTTCAGATAAGCTTGTTTTATCGTAAATTGGCGTCCAAATTGGACCCACTGAAACCGAATTGACGCGCACGCCGTCCGCCGCCAATTCTTTTGCCCAAGCGCGAGTTAAAGCTACCAACGCCGCCTTACTTGCAGAATAAACAGACATATTCGGCATTGGTTTTGAGGCGTTTGCCGAGCCAATATTTATAATCGTGCCTTTCGATTCTTTCAGCATTGGTAAAAATTCCTGCGAAAGTTCGACAACCGCTTTAACATTCGTTGCAAAAGTTTTATCAACTTCAGCCATTGAAATTTTTCCCAGCGGCGCAACAGGGGCAACACCGGCATTATTTATCAGCGCGTCAAGCCGCCCGAATTTTTCCTTGACGACGTTCAAAATTTTTTTAATATCTGCCGTTTGGTTAATGTCAGCGACTTCATAGGAAATATTTTCGTGTTGCGCGGCAGATTCTTTCAAAGTTTTTTCGGTACGCCCGATAATTAAAACTTTTGCGCCTTCTTCGGCAAGACGTTTCGCCGCAATAGCCCCAATTCCGGAACCTGCGCCCGTTATCAAAATAATTTTATCTTTCAATCCGCGCATAAATTTTTCAACTCCTCTGCAAGTTTTTCGGCGTGGCGAATTGCTTTTTCTTTCATTGCCTGAAGTTTGGCGTCGTCGTGGCGGCTTGCGTAGGAAAGTCCGCCACTGTAAATTATATCTTTCAATTCCATATTACAAGACACCACAAAATTTTTAAACGGCGGATAAAACGCCTCAATGGGATAATTTTGTTTGCCGCCCTCTTGATACATTTCTTCCGGCGCACCTGACGTAAACGAAATTATAACTTTTTTGCCGACTAACGCCTTGCCTTTGGAGCCGTGCGAAAATCCGTGTAAAAAAACATCTTCCTGATATTTATGCAAAATCGACGGCATCGAATACCAGAAAAACGGAAATTGAAAAACTATCACGTCCGCTTTAACAAGTCGTGCTTGTTCTTTTTCCACGTCAATTTTGTATTCAGGATATTCTTTATCCAAGAAAAGATATTCTGCCTGCGGTAAAAGCTCTTGCAACTTGTTCAAAATAATTTTGTTCGCAAACGAATTATTTTCCAAGTCAGTGTGTCCAGAAATTACCAAAACATTCTTCATAAAAATTTCCTCTTAAAATTTTCATCTGAAATTATTTTTTTCTGTCCCAATCTTTCATAGTACCGCCCATCATTTCGACATGTCCGCGAAAACCTGCAACGGGAATTTTATTTAACGTAGAATCCAATTCTGAAAATTCTTCGTCAGAAAGATTTACATTCCACGCGCCGAGATTTTCTAAAATTCGCCCTTGATTTTTGGAGCCGGGAATTGGAACAACATTTTTATATTTTTTCAGCATCCACGCCAACGAAATTTGCGCGGGCGTTGCATTTTTTTCGGCGGCAAATTTTTTTATCAAGTCCAAAATTGGTTGATTCGCCTCAATATTTTCCCGCTTTAATTGCGGTACAAATTTTCTTACGTCGTCGCTGTGAGAAAAATCTGTTTGAGTCGTAACTTTGCCCGACAAAAAGCCGCTTGCAATAGGCGAAAACGGCACGACGCCAATATTATTTTCAAGGCAGTAAGGAATAACTTCCTCTTCAATGCTGCGCTCAATCATCGAATAAATATTTTGCACGGCGGCAAGCGGCGCAATTTCATTAGCTTTTTTAATCGTGTCAACTGAAACTTGCGAAAGTCCCCAACCGCGAATAATCCCCGCGTCAATAATTTTGCCCATAGCCTCCGCGATTTTTTCAACTGGAATTTCAGGATTGACTCTGTGCAAATAGTACAAGTCAACATAATCTGTTTGCAAATTTTTCAGCGAATTTTCCAAGTGAGATTTAATCACGTCAACAATATTTTTTCCGGCAATTTCATCAACCGCAAGCATAAATTTTGTAGCCAAAACAATTTTTTGACGAAAATTTTTTACAGCTTTACCGAGAATTTTTTCATTGTGTCCTTTGCTTTCAGGTGATCTATTCGGCGCGTAACCTTCCGCTGTATCAAAAAATGTGCACCCGAACTCATACGCCTTTTGAATTGCCTCAATGCTGTAACTTTCTTCAGGAATATCGCCGTAGCCGTGAGAAAATCCCATACAGCCCATACCTATTGGCGAAACTTCCAAATTTCTCAAAAATCTTTTTTCCATTTAAAATCACGCCTCCATTAAAATTTTTGCATTTTCTGTATAAATTTTTTCAAGCCAATTTCTGTTTGCCAATTCAGAATCCAACGCCTGTTTTTTCTTCAGCAAAATTGGCGTAAGCACGTACGGAAAATCTGAACCGTAAATTAAATGTTGTACGTCCGTGATTTTTAATAAAATGTCCATTTCTTCCGGCATCGGATCGCCCGCCAAATCGAAATACAAATTTTTCAAGCCCGCCGAAATATCCGCAGGCGGCATTAAATTCATTGACGCCAACATTTGGAACATTGCGCCCGCCCGTTGTTTCATATACGGCAAAAATGAGCCGCAGTGCGGCACGACCAATTTTATGTTTGAAAATTTTTCAAGTGTTCCGTTCGCCAAAAGATTTAAAATCGCCCGCGTTGTGTCCGCAGGATATTCAAACAACGCCATTACTTTGCCGGTTACAACTTTTTCACGCGGCAATTTTCGCGCAGGACTCGGATGCAATATTACAAGCGAGTTTCTTTTGTCCAGTTCCTCAAAAATTGGATTTAAAATTTCATCGCCCAAATAAACGCCGTCAGAATTACTTGCAACTTTCACGCCCAACGCGCCCAATTTTTCTGTAGCATATTTTATTTCGGCGATTGAGCCTTCAACGCTGGGCATTGGCAAGACTGCCACGAATCCGAATTTGTCAGGATATTTCTTGCAAAGCGCGGCTAAGTCTTCGTTAATTTCCCGTGCAACTTCGATTGAAATTTTTTCATTTTCCGCGCCGTTGTAAATGTGCGGTGTTGGCATTGATAAAACTGAAAAATCTATTCCCGCGTCCGCCATAAATTTTAAATGATTTTCAACCGACCATTTCGGCAACGGAAAACCTTCTTCTGCGGGTGCGTCGATTTTCAATTTCTTCAAGCCCTCAAGGTATGAAGGTAACATTGCATGCGCGTGAAAATCTATTTTTTTTGAAAAAGTTTTCGCCTCAACCATTTTCAAATCTCCCAAAAACATTGACATTGCCGCCACTGCCGACAATTTTAAAAATTCACGTCTGTTCATTTCCTCAACCTACAATAACTTCAAAATGCAGTTATAAGCCAATTCGTAAATCGTATGGTAAACAAAATTTGTACCCGCCGCGTCCATTGCGTCAACCTGTTTCTGATTAACCACCGCGTAAGGGTAAATTCCATAAATGAACGGGAAAAACGCATATAAAAAATTTTGCTTTTCAATTTCAGTTTTAGCCGGAAAAAATTTATCCAAACATTTTTTGACGGTTTTTAATGACTGCCCGTAAACTTTTTTGAACTCAATCAAATTTTCTTGGCGGCTGTTCATTTCCATATCAAAATGATTCATCGACATCAATTTTAAAAGTTGCAAGCGATTTTCCAGAGACTTTGCCAATAAATCTGCAAATTCTTCCCGCGTCAATTTTTCGTTGTCTGAAATAATTTTTTCCAATTCGTTTATCCAAAGTTCATATTCTTTTTGGTGCAACGCCAAAAAAATTTCTTCCTTCGTATTGAAATAATTATAAATCGAAGTGCGCGTAAACGAGGTAATTTTTCCAATTTCAATAATCGTTATGTCTTTGAAATTCATCGTTTGATAAAGTTTTTCACAGGCGGCAATAATTTCTTCGCGTCGTGAAGTGCTAAATTCGGCTGAAACTTTTGGCATTTTATCAGCTCCTTTCAGAAAATTGACACGCTGTCATTAGAGAAATTTTATATTGTAACTGACACTTTGTCAATAATTTTGATTGACTTTAAAAAATTAAATCTGTAAAATTTCTTCAGAAAATTACAAGGTGATTGAAATGATTATTCGACAAACTACAAAAGAAATACTTTCCGAATCGCTGAAAGAATTGTCCGCCACTAAGCCGATTGACAAAATTACAATCAAAGAAATTTCTGCAAATTGCGGCGTCACTTCAAAAACTTTTTACAATCATTTTCAGGATAAATACGCTTTAATAGCGTGGATTTATTCGACGCAGGCAGAAAAAATTTTTAGTAAATTGTATGGCGAAAATTACACGTGGAATAACGCACTTACTGACGTTTTAAGTTATTTTCTGGAAAATAAAAAGTTTTTGCAAAATTTGGTACTGAATACGAGCGGGCAGGATTCTTTTATAAATTACGTGTCAAAATTCAGCGTAAAAATTTTTTCAGACCACATTAAACGCACTCAAAATTTAGAAAAAATTCCTCAAGACTTAGAAATTTTAATAAATGTTTACTGCTACGGTGTAGTTTGTACTTTGTGCGAATTTTTAATTTCAGCTGTTCCAATTTCGGATAAAGAATTTGTAAAACAACTTGAAAGGGCTTTACCTGAACCGCTCAAAAAATATTTTTACAAAAATTAAAATTTGTGAACTAAATTTATAAATTTTCCCGCATTGTTAATTGAAGTGCGGGCTTTTTTATTGTACTTTTAGACAAATTATTTGATTGGAGGAAAGGTTTTTATGTTTGATTATGACGTGATTTATCTTGGCAGTGGGCACGCTTGTTGGCACGGCGGCAGAATTTTGCAAGCGGCAGGTAAAAAAGTTGCTTTCGTTGACGGCGATTTAACCGGCGGCACTTGTACAAATTACGGCTGCAACGCAAAAATTTTGTTGGATTCGCCCTTTGAATTGATTGACGGGATTGAACGCTACAAAAATCTTTGCGTCGATACCGTTCCTAAAGTTGACTGGAAGGCGTTAATGAATTACAAGCGCGAAGTTTTGAAAGATTATCCTATTGGGCTTGAAAAAATTTTTGAAGGCTTGGGAATGGATTATTTTAAGGTACGCGGTAAAATTGTTGACGCTCACACCGTACAAGCAGGAGACAAAAAAATTACTGCCGAATATATTGTAATTGGCACGGGCGAACGCGCAAAACATCAAGAAATTCCCGGCAATGAATATGTTCATGACAGCAGACAATTTTTAGACCTTGAAGATTTTCCAAAAAGAATCGTGCTTATTGGCGCGGGCGTTATTTCAATGGAATTTGCCTCAATGGCGGCGAAAATGTGCGATGAAGTTTTTGTAATTCAGTACAACGACAGACCGCTTGGAGCTTATCCCAAAAAATATGTTGACCGCGTAGTTAAAAAACTTTCTGATGACGGCGTTAAATTCTGCTTTAATGAATCTGCCGTAAAAATTGAAAAGGTCGGCGAAATTTTCAAAGTTACATTAAAAGGCGGCGCGGCGTTTTATGGCAGTGAGGCGGCGTATTTGGTTAATTTTGTAACTTTTATAATCAACTGCAAAATTACCGGCGAACAACTTGACAAAATGATTTTCGCCTTCCCGAATCAAACTTATGAACTTTGCATGCTCCTTATTCCAATGATGAGCGGGCAAAAACTTATGTAAAATTGGAGGTGATATTTTTATGGCAATGGTAAAAGACTATCTGCACAACAAATTTAAACACGGAATTGACGCGGGAATTTTACAATATGGCGTTGGTCAAGAAACTGCATCAGCGGAAGTTGCGGAAGTTTTGGCGACTTCAAATTATGATTGGCTTTTTGTTGACGGCGAACACGGAAGTCATAGCGTTCAATCAATTTTTGAAATTGCGCGTGCGATTGCGGCTTATGATATGACACCTGTTGTACGTATTCCGCAGGCAGGAACAGGAATTTTTAAACAACTTTTGGACGGTGGGATTCAAAATATAATTATTCCGAAAGTTGATTATCCTGAAGAAGTCGAAAAGATTATGTATTGGGCGAGTTATCCGCCGCGTGGAAATCGTGGATTCGGAGCAAGTGCAGTTCGTGCAGGGCGTTTTGGGCGTCATGCTGATTATCTTGAACGCGAAACTCAAGAAATTTGTATAATTCCGCAAATTGAAAGCAAACTCGGCTACAAAAATCTTGATGAAATTGTAAAAGTTCCGGGCGTTGGAGCAATTTTCTTGGGACCGATTGATTTGGCGGTTGATATGGGACACGGTTTAAATATTTTCCATCCTGAAGTTGCTGACGCTATGGACGATATGATTATCAGAATTAAAAATCTTGGAAAACCTGTCGGAACAATCGCATTGACACCTGAACAAGCCAAACATTTTGCGGATTTGGGAGTAAGCTTTTTGGCAGTCGGCGCGGATACGGCATTTTTGGTTCAAGGCGCAGATAATACTTTGAACACTTTCAAAAGTGCAATACAAAAATAATTGGAGGAATTTGTTATGACAGAAAAAATTATCGAAGGTTTACAATTTATCGTTACTCAACTTGACCAACAATCAGACGGACATTTAATCCAGTCCAGAATTTTTGCAAGTCAAGGCTTAACCAAACTTGCCGAAAAGTACGCTGAACACGCGGAAGAAGAACGCGGCTACGTCATTAAGTGCATTGATAGAATTATTGACTTGGGCGGCGAAGTTAAACTTGAAGATAAAAAATCTGCGCCCGTTTGAAAAGACGCCGAAGAATTCCTCAAGTATGATTTGCAAGTTTCAAAAGACGGCTTGAAGTGGCTTGCAGACCTTGTAAAACTCGCGCAGGAAGATTTAACGACGTTTGCAATTTTGAGCGAATACTACAAAGACGAAGAAAAAGATATGTATGAAACTGAACAGCAACTTGAATTGATTCAGCTGATTGGCAAACAAAACTGGCTTGCAAAACAAATTTAAGGGATAAGGGCTAAGGACTAAGGGATAAGGATTTTTTAGTTTATATAAAAAATATTTTTTAGGAGAAGTAAAAATGAGTTTGCACGGTTTAACGAAAGGCACGGAGCTTGAAAAATCTGTTGCGGCACTCGCGCAGGCTGAAGCCAACGGCGTAATGATGTATTACGCGCTTGCACGTTTGGCGAAGGAGCAGGGACTTGACGACGTTGCAGAAACTTTGATAAATTCTGCAAATCAAGAGGCGGTACACGCGGGCTTTTACGCAACTTTAAATGGCAAATATCCAAAAGATTTTTGGGCATTGCTTGAAACTGTCAAAAAAGCCGAAATTGCGGGCGAAAATCAAATTAAAGCACTTGCCGACAAAGTACGCGCCGCAGGATTTAACGAGGCGGCGGACGAAATGGAAATTTTCGCCAAACAGGAAGGACATCACGGCGTAGTCATTGAAGAAATTTTCAAAAAGTACAATCCGCCCAAAGTCGATAACACCGGCAAAAAAGTTTACGTTTGCCCCGTTTGCGGTTATGAATACGTCGGCGATATTGATTCTGAAGATGAAAATTGGACTTGTCCACTTTGCGGGCAACCGAAATCTGCTTTTCAAGAAAAATCTAAAATTCAAGTTAAAGCCGTGAAATTTGCTGAAAACGGTTTTATGACTCAACCCTTTGCAATGGGCGGCGAAGACGGCGCAGATAAATTTGACGCCAATATTAAATATCGCTCCTGCTTGCAAAATTTCGTTATCGACAACGGCGAAGAAGTTATTTTGGTTGATACGGGTTTACCAAGTGAATATCCATATCCAACTTTTGACGAAAAGACTCAAATTTTTGTCGGCACGAAAATTAAAAATTATGTTGACGCGCTGAAAGATTTAGGCTACAAGCCGGAACAAGTTACAAAAATTTTGGTAACGCACAAACACGAAGACCACACCGGCGAACTTCGCACTTTCCCCAACGCTAAAATTTATATTGGCAGACCTGACGCAGACGCAATGAAACTTGAAGGTGAAAATATTGTTAGAGTAGATTTTACTGACGGCGCGTATAAAAATTTCCCCGCCTGTCAAAAAATTGCTGACGGCGTGTATTACATTCAAGCAGTTGGACACACCAAAGGCAACAGCATTGTAATTGTTGAGGACGGCGATTTAAATTATTTGATTCACGGCGATGTAACTTACACTGACGAGGCACTTTACGAAGATAAATTGTCGGTTGTCTTTGAAGATTTACCGGCGGCGCGTGAAACTTTAAATAGAGTGCGTGAATTTATCCGCAATAACAAAACTGTTTACTGCTCCACACATACGCCGCTCGGCTATGAAAATCTTGAGGCTAAAAAAATTTGCGATTTGGATAATCCGCCTGAAACTATTCCGCCAAAAGAAATTGTTGCAAAGGCGGCAACCGGAAAATATGTTTGCAGTATTTGCGGTTACGTTTACGATCCTGCCGAAAATGGCGGCGTAAAGTTTGAAGATTTGCCCGAAAATTGGAAATGCCCGCGTTGCAAACAATCTAAAGATAAATTCAATAAAGCATAAAATAAACTTCCCAACTAAAAGCGGGTTGCCGAAATTTGGCAGCCCGTTATTTTTTTGCAGGAAAATATTTTACAGCGTTGAAAAATTAATTTAAAAATTTTTTATGGAGATAAAATTTTTTGCCGGAATCAAAAGGAGATAATAAAATTTGAAGATTAAGACGATGGACGCTTTAATAAGTTTTGTTGTCGGTCGCGGCAATATGAATATCAGCAACCGCATAAATCGTGTAATATTGTTTATATGTATGTTGTTGATGGTATTCTTTGGTTTTGCGGCATTTGCCGGAATTTACAATTCAAAAGACTATGCAATAGATATAAGCAATTCTATTGGAAATGAAGCGTTTGAGAAAAGCTCTGATATTTTACGCGATCAAAAGTACAAAGACTTACTCTATAAAATTGAGGAGCGTACCAAATATATTGAATCAGAAGTGCATGATTTTTGTACTGATGTTAAACTGCTTGATAACGAACTCAAAAATATTTATCAACACCCGGAAAATTTTAAACCACGACCGGTAAGATTGGGAAGAGATTTTATAGAAGGCGACGTGGCCGCGCTAAGATTTGCGCCATTTGTCAACATTAACGATTTGAATAAAGAGCCGCTAAGTACAGAAATAGATATGTTGGGAAATTTACAGGACTTATTTTACTTTTTGAGTTTAAAATATCGTAACCCTGATTTTTTTGATGCTCCAACTTTCGGAATTTTGACTGAATCCGGAATTGGAATAATGGCTGATTCTGCGGTAACTATTGAACAATGGCACAATGGCAATGACAATATGGATTTTTGGAGCACGATATTATATCAAGAAACTAAAAAAGCTTGGTTTGACGGCAAAAAAAATGAGCCAATATATACAAGCACATACAGCAAGGGAATTAATAATTACATGGGGCAATTTTCTTGTTCTATGCCATACGAAATTAACGGTGAATTTGCCGGAATAATTTTCTTTTCTATTTTGATGGATGAACTTGCTTATCTGGTTGAACCGACGACCGTAAATAATGACAGCATAAATTTTGTATTGAACGACAAAGGCAACGTATTACTTAGCTCAAATAACACTGATTTAATTGAATTAGATGATCTTAAAGTAGTTTACGAAAATCCGCCTGATATTCGCCAAAGTCAACAATCTGAAATAGCAAATATTGCGCAGAAAATGACAGCCGGTGAAAAATCTATCGAAGAAATTTTTATCAATGACAATCATTACTATGTTGCTTATACGCCAATTAAAGATTTGAATTGGAGTTTGGGCGTAGTGATGCCCGCCAACGAAATTACAGAGAACGTCGAAAAAAATCAAGCAATTATTGAAAAATTGACGTCAGACAAAGTTGCGACGCTTGATCACAGATTTTTATTGGTTATGTTTTTGATGATTCTATTTGCAGTTATAATTTGGGCGGTAGTAAACATTATTGGCAGGAAGTTGGCAAATAAATTTGTTAAGCCTATCCAAGAATTGAGCGACGGTGTAAGAGAAATTTCAAGCGGTAATTTCGATAAAAAATTGTCAATTCATACAGGCGACGAAATTGAACATTTGGCAACGTGCTTTAATGCAATGACTGATGAACTTCAAACTTATATGAAAAATCTAACCAAAATGACAGCAGACAAAGAGAGAATCGCTACAGAATTAGATATTGCCAAAAACATTCAGACAAGCATGCTTCCCAATGTCTTTCCGGCGTTTCCCGACCACAAAGAATTTGATATATATGCTACAATGAATGCAGCTAAAGAAGTTGGCGGCGATTTTTACGATTTCTATCTTTTGGATGAAAATCATTTGCTTATAACTATTGCTGATGTAAGCGGCAAAGGAATACCGGCGGCGTTATTTATGGCAAATTCCAAAACGATATTGAAAAATTTTGCTATGACAATGAGCAGTCCCGACGACTTAGCGGCGGTAATGACGTTAGCGAATAATCAACTTTGCCAAAATAACGATGCTATGATGTTTGTTACTGTATTTATGGGAATGTTGAATGTTAAGACAGGTGAATTTATTTTTGTCAATGGTGGACACAACCCGCCGTTGGTATATCATAAATCAGAAAATAAATATGAATATCTGAAAGTTGCCAAAAATTTTGTACTCGGCGGTATGGAAGATATAGACTTTAAGCAACAGTCAATCCAACTCAACAAGGGCGATTCGATTTTCTTATATACCGACGGCGTTACAGAAGCTCTCAATCCCAACAACGATTTATACAGTGAAAAACGTTTGCTTGATTGTTTAAATCGTTCTGAAAAAGATTTATCTGTTGAGGATTTATTGGCGTTTGTTCGCGCTGATGTAAATAATCATGTTGACGGTGCAGATCAATCTGATGATATAACTATGTTGATTCTAAAATTTAACTAAATTACTTATTTGAAAAAACAATTTCTAATCTCTGGCAAATGATTTTGTCGGAGATTTTTTTTGTGGAAAAAGCATTTTTAATGTATACCGAAATACAATTATTTTTAATATTTACATATCAAAATAAATATGATAATATCGTTATGTCAGCTGATAAAAAAAATTATATTTTGTAAAGAAGGAGATATAATGATAGATCACGGCGATACAGCGTGGGTGCTGATAAGTGCGGCGTTAGTTTTTATAATGACTCCTGCAGTTGCGTTATTTTATGGCGGAATGGTACGAAGTAAGAATGTTTTAACAACTATAATGCAGTCAATGTTTATTTTGGGAATGGTTTCAGTTGAGTTTATTTTATTTGGTTATGCAATGGTTTTCGGCACAGATATAGGCGGCTTTATTGGCGATTTAGAAAAAATTGGACTTTCCGGCGTTGGCTATAACATTTTGGAAGGCGGCACGATTCCGGAATTGGCGTTTGTAGCGTTTCAATGTATGTTTGCGGCGTTGACTCCCGCACTGATAACCGGCGCATTTGCTGAAAGAATGAAATTTAGCGGCTTTGCAGTTTTGATGCTACTCTGGGCGATTTTAATTTATAATCCAATGGCGCATTGGGTATGGGGCGGCGGCTTTTTGGCACAACTCGGCGCGTTAGACTTTGCGGGCGGATTGGTAATTCATATTTTAAGCGGCGTTTCAGGATTAACAATTTGTATTTTATTAGGCAAGCGTCGTGGTTATGGAAAATCTGCGATAGTTCCGCACAATATCCCAATGACAGTTTTGGGCGCGGCGTTACTTTGGATCGGATGGTTTGGATTTAACGCAGGCTCGGCACTTGGAGCAAATGAACTTGCAACAAATGCTTTTCTTGTAACACAAATTGCGGCGGCGGCTGGAGTTTTAGGTTGGGTTTTACCTGAATGGATTCGTAGCGGCAAGCCAACGGTTTTAGGCGCAGTTTCCGGAGGAATTGCGGGACTTGTGGCGATAACTCCTGCGGCAGGTTATGTAACAATTTTGCCTTCATTGGCGATAGGTTTAATTGGCGGCGGAATTTGTTACAGCGCGGTTGCAATTTTGAAAGAAAAACTCGGTTACGACGATTCACTTGATGCCTTCGGCGTTCATGGAATTGGCGGAATGTGGGGCGCGGTTGCAACGGGACTTTGGGCAACGACGGCGATAAATCCTGACGGCGCAAACGGTTTATTTTACGGCGAAACAGATTTATTTTGGGCGCAAATTATTTCAATCGGTGTTGCGATAATTTTTGCGGTCGTCGGCTCAACTGTGCTTTATAAAATTGTAAATGCGATAATTCCGTTGCGCGTTGAAGAATCTGAAGAAATTGGCGGCTTGGATATTGCGGAACACGGCGAACGCGGCTACAACGCGGGACTTTTTACCGGTTCAAGCAATTTCCTTGACAACAAAGAATTTGTAAGTACAACGGCGTTTGATTTAAATCATCACAGTATTTAATTGGAGGCGGCAAAAATGCAGGAACGAAAAATTACAAAAATTGACATAATCACACGCCCTGAAAAGTTGGAAAATTTGAAAGAGGCTTTAAATGAAATTGGCGTTTTGGGAATGACAGTTTCGCAGGTTTACGGCTGCGGCACTCAAGGCGGTCATAAAGAAGTTTATCGCGGGCGTGAATATGAAATAAATCTTATACCCAAAATAAAAGTTGAAACTGTAGTTTGCGAAGTTCCCGTTGAAAGCGTTTTGGAAACGGCTCAAAAAGTTTTGCGTACAGGAAAATTCGGCGACGGCAAAATTTTTGTCTACGAAATTTCAGACGCCGTGAGAATCCGAACAGGTCATCGCGGGGCTGAAGCAATTATGGATATTCCTGAAGAAAAAATAAAGTAAAATTCTGGGAGGCTTTAAAAATGGAAAAATTGTTGTACACGATTAAGGCGAACACGCCGAAAGATGAAATTATTCAGTTGCTGAAAAATCATCCTGAAATTAAATTTGTTTCGTTGGTCGGTATCGATTTGGCGGGCAATGATACTGATGAAAAAATTCCCGTGCGCGTTTTTCTCAAGGATATTGAAGATTTTTACGCGGGTACAGCGGTTCAAACTGACGGCTCAAGCGTAGTTTTGCCCGGTATTGCAACTTTGAATAATGCTAAGGTTGATATGCCTGTTGATCCTTCGGTTAATTGGTTCGTCGATTATAACTTTGAATACTTTGACGATGAAACTAATAAACCCGTCGGCACTTTGAGAATCCCAAGTTTCTTGATTCACGAAGGCAAGCGCGTTGATTCTCGCGCAGTTTTGACAGACACTTTAAATTTTGTCAAGCAGGAACTTTTAAAAATCTTCCACGAAAATGAAAAAATTGACGGCTTGGAAATTAGCGGCAAAGATATTAATGATATTTGTTTTACGTCTGCAACGGAGCTTGAATTTTGGGTAAAAACACCGCTTGAAGAGGCGGCGATTGAAGAAATGAGCGCGTCTCAAGTTATGCAGGAGCAATATTGGGAACGTACTCACGGCGCGGTACGTTGCGCGTTGGAAAAGTGCGTTATTGAGCTTGACAAATATGATTTACAAGTTGAAATGGGACATAAAGAAGTTGGCGGATTAAAGGCGCAAATTGACGAGAGCGGACACTTAACGCACGTTTGCGAACAGTTGGAAATTGACTGGAAATTTGCCGATGCAATTCAAGCGGCGGACAATGAAATTTTAGTTCGCACGGTAGTTAAAGAAACTTTCCGCGCTGAAGGTCTTGAAGTCAGTTTTAAAGCAAAGCCGATGATTGGGCTTGCAGGTAACGGCGAACATACGCACATTGGACTTGCCGCCATTACTTCAGATGGCAAAATTCACAATCTTTTTGCCGCCAAAAATCCTGCCGAAGATTTTATGAGCGCGATTGGTTACGGCGCAATTATGGGACTTTTGAAAAATTATGAAGTTATAAATCCGTTCGTAAGTGCAACGAATGACTCTTTGAACAGATTAAAGCCCGGCTTTGAGGCTCCTGTTTGTATCGTTACGAGTTTGGGACATACGCCGAAAATTCCCAGCCGTAACAGAACAATTTTGGCGGGCTTGATTCGTGATTTAAAAAATCCAATGGCAACCCGTTTTGAATTACGCGCCTGCAACCCTTACACAAATACTTATTTAGTTTTGGCGGCGGCTTATTCTGCAATTTTGGACGGCGTAAAATTTGCGGTTGATAAAACTGCAGTGGATTTACTTACCGAACTTAGCAAAAAAGCCGGGCAGGATTCAAATTATCTTGAAAAAAATCGTGCTTACCGCAGTGAGGAAGACGTTTTTGAAGATTATACTGCAGAGGAACGCGATTCAATGTTTGGAATACCGCCTGCAACTGTTTGGGAAAATATGGCGGCGTTTGAAAATTATCCTGCGAAAGTAAAAGTTATCACGGCGGGCGGCGCACTTCAACCGCAAATTATTAAATCTTTCCGTGAAGGTGCGTTACTGCGTTGGAAAACTGAATTACTTGCAAGAATTTTACCTGAAATGCGCGAAGTTGTTCGCAAGGCACATAGAATTGAAACTGATTTTCGCACGGATCAAGATTCTTACACGTGGAATAAAATTAAAGACGTGCGCGAATATCTTGCCAAAAATTCAATCGATAAAAAATCTTTATTTACGCGCCTTAGTAATGCATTGACGAGCGGCGACTTTGCAACCGCCTCAAAGTTGCAGGTTGAAATGTACGACAAAATTGAAGAACTCAAGCAACTTTACGACGAATACAGCAAAAATATTATCTAGGGACTAGGATTTAGGAGCTAGGGGCTAGGGAGAAAAAATATTTTCAAATCCCTAATCCCTAGTCCTTAGCCCCTAATCCCTAAAAAAGGAGAGCTGACAATGTGCAGAATCGGAGCAATAAAAAGCAAAAAGCCGGTTCATCCTTCAATGGCGTTAAGATTGATGTTGCCGCAACAGGAAGGGCATGACAATTCCGGCTTTGCAATGGTTATGCAAGATTTATCCGGCGTCTTTTCGCTGTACAAAGATAAGCCGTTACTTTCAATGGCTTGTACAAAACAAGGCGCAAGATTGGTTGAAGATTATATGGCGGCGCAGAATTTTATAAAAATGGCTGAATGGTTGCCCGTGCCGAATAAGCAACCGAATTTGGATATTCAAGCAATGCCATATTACATTTTCAGAAATTATGATTATCCTGAACACTACGATGACAAGGAAAGTCGCGAGGCGTTGTTACTTGATACGCGGCTTGCGTTGAGAAAAATTTTGACTGAATCTAATCAAGGCTATGTGTATTCATTTTGGCCTGACGTTTTGACGCTCAAAGAAATTGGCGATCCCCGCGATATTGCAACCTATTTCAGACTTTGGGACGATAACGGGACTTTACTTTCAAAAAATATAATTGTCCAGTGCCGCCAAAATACAAATTACAAAATTGTTCGATACGCGGCGCACCCGTTTTTCTTGCAAGGTTACACACTCTGCGCGAACGGCGAAAATACTTTCTACACCAAAAACAAAGAATTTCAAAAAAATCTTCATCGCGGTTACATTGGCTTTGAATCTGATTCTCAAAATTTTTTGTATACTCTGCATTACGTTTTACACGAATTGAAATGGGAAATTCCATATTACAAGCACGTTATAACGCCGTTGCCGTTTGCCGAAATTGCCAACCGTGAGGATAAAGATATTTTATTGGCAATTCGTCAATCGCTTGCACATTTAGAAATTAACGGACCGAATACAATTATTGCCGGTTTACCTGATGGCAGAATGATAACTTGTTGCGATTCAAAAAAATTGCGCCCCGTAGTTGTCGGCGGCGACGATACGACCATTGCAATTTCTTCCGAAGTTTGCGGGATTAACGAAATTTTGCCCGATCGAAATATGGAAAAAGATATTTACCCCAACGAGCGCGAAGTTGTTGTAATTGACAATGATTTGAAGGTGATGAGATGGAAACAGTAAAGACTCAAGATATTGCAGTTAATGATTTAATGTGGAAAATCGACTACAACGCCGAACGTTGCACAATGTGCGGCAGTTGCGTGGCGTCTTGCACTTTCAAAGCGATTAAAGCCGACGTTCAAAGAAAATCTGTTACAATTTCTGAAAGTAATTTGCCGGAACCGATTCATCAGCAAGTTGCAATTCCCGTTATCAAGCAAGTTGCAAGTATCGAAAACGCTTGCAGAGGTTGCGGAATGTGTGAAAAAGTTTGCCCCAATAATGCAATTCGCCCCGTGAGAAATCCTGACAATCGCAGAAATTTACTTTCACGCGACAACGGACCAATTAAACGCGGCGGGCGTACAAATTTAAATTCTCAACGCACTTTGGATAAAATTATTGTCGGCAGAATTTCACAAATGACAGACCCTTCGCTTGATTCAGTGCGCCATACTTTTGATATTCGTTCGCCTTTGGGTAGAGTTTTATCAGCTAAAGAATTACCGTTTCAAATGGAAAATGGCAAACTTGTAGCCACTAAAAAAACTCCTCCCGTACGTTGGATTTATCCTTTAATTTTTTCTGATATGTCGATAGGCGCACTTTCAACGCGGGCTTGGGAAGCCGTTGCAATGGCTACAACTTATTTGAATGAACGTTGCGGACTTCCCGTCAGAATGTCAAGCGGCGAAGGCGGTATGCCCGTTAAACTGCTTGAATCTGAATATCTGAAATATTTTATCATACAAATTGCGTCGGGACATTTCGGCTGGAACAGAATTATTCAAGCGATGCCCAAAATGAAAGTTGATCCTGCGGCAATTTTAATAAAAATTGGACAAGGTGCAAAACCCGGCGACGGCGGATTATTACAATCTGAAAAAGTTGCACCGCACGTACAGGCGATTAGAGGCGTACCTAAGGCAACTTTAGCATCGCCGCCGAATCATCAAGGCTTGTACTCAATCGAAGAATCTGTTCAAAAAATGCACTTGTCATTAAATGCGGCGTTCGGTTTTCGTGTACCAGTTGCCATAAAGTGTGCGGCGTCTTCAACTTCCGTATCAGTTTATAATAATCTCCTGCGCGACCCTTACAAAATTTGCGGCGGCTTTTTCATTGACGGTATACAAGGCGGCACGGGCGCGGCAAATGAAATTTCACTTGATCACACCGGGCATCCTGTAGTTTCAAAAATTCGTGATTGTTATAACGCGGCGGTTGAACAGGGCGCACAAGGACAAATTCCACTTTACGGCGGCGGCGGTATTGGAATGACGGGCAACGCGGCGGCTGACGCTTTCAAAATGATTTGTCTTGGAGCTAACGGCGTTTTTTGCGGCAAAATTTTAATTCAACTTTTGGGCTGCGTAGGAAATGAGCAAGGGCGTTGTAATGCTTGCAATACCGGCAAATGTCCAACGGGAATTTGTACGCAGAATCCACGCCTTGTAAAGCGTTTGGACGTTGACAAAGGCGCACAAAAAATCGTTGACTATGTACTTGCATTTGACGCCGAACTAAGAAAGTTAATGGCTCCCATTGGAAATAGCTCCCTGCCTGTTGGAAGAAGTGACGCGCTTGTTTCGACTGATAAAGCTATTGCCGATAAACTCGGTATTCAGTATGTTTGTTAAAACGTGTTTGCAAAATTTTAATTTTGAATGTAAATTCTTTCTTTAACTTTTTAAATGCAGCTTTTCTTTCTTTGGTGCAAAGAAAGAAAACCCGCCCAAAAGAAAGAAACTGCAAATTATAATCGCATCACGCGATTAACAATTTGCGTGGCGCACGTCCTGTGCGCCCAATTTTTCCAATATTGTTTGTAAACACATTCTGGGAGGTTTTGGAAATGTTGAAAATTGACACAATCAGACAAAATGAAAGAATGTCAACGCAAGACCTTTTACTGAAGATTGAAGCGGCGGTAAAGGCGGGCGAAACAGATTTTGAAATTGCGGCAAGCGGGCAACATGATATTGGCGGTCCGTTATGGCATCCTTACGGCAAAACTTTAAAATTTCACGTAACGAACGCGGGGCAACGTGTCGGCTCAATGTGTTTGCCGAATACCGAAATTATTGTTGAAGGCTCAACTTCTGCAGATGTCGGTTGGCTGAACGCGGGCGGAATTATCACGGTAAAAGGCGACGCGGGCGATACTGCCGGTCATTGTTCGGCGGGCGGCAAAATTTATATTGGTGGTCGCGCAGGTACGCGCACGGGTTCACTTATGAAATATGATCCGCTGTACAAAGAGCCTGAACTTTGGGTGTTAAAAAATGTTGGCAGTTTTTCATTTGAATTTATGGGCGGCGGACGTGCGGTAATTTGCGGCGTTGACAGCGAAGAATTTAATTCAGTTTTGGGAGATCGTCCTTGCGTTGGAATGGTCGGCGGCGTGGTTTATGTTCGCGGCAAAATTTCTGATTATCCCGCTGATATTCTTTGCCTTGAACTTGATGAAGATGATATTTCATTTTTGAAGGGCGGAATGAATCATTTTCTTAACGCAATAGAAAAATCTGAACTTTTGGGCGAATTGTCGAATTGGAAGGAATGGAAAAAACTTCGCCCGCTTACTTTTGAAGAAAAAAAGCCGCAAGTTTTACCTGACTTGGCAAATTTCAGAAAAAACGATTGGATTAAAGGCGGAATTTTTTCAGATGTTGCGGTTGATGATTTTCAAGTTTTAAATACGGTTAATCGCGGGCTGTATCGTCTGCGCGTTCCCAGTTGGGACAATTCAAAATTTTCTGCGCCGTGTCAATTTTTCTGCCCAACGGGTATACCTACACAAAAACGAATTGAACTTTTGCGGCAGGGAAAAATTTCAGAGGCGTTGAAACTTGTTTTAAAATATACGCCGTTTCCGGGTTCAGTTTGCGGTACGCTTTGCCCAAATCCTTGTATGGAAGGTTGCAGCCGGTCTTTAGTTGACGAGGCTATAAAAATTGGCGCACTTGGTTTAGAATCTGCAAACATTGAAATTGAAAAGCCGCAAAATTCTACCGGCAAAAAAGTTGGAATAATCGGCGGCGGCGTTGCGGGATTAAGTGCGGCGTGGCAACTTGCACAACTTGGACACGCTGTAACGGTTTACGACGACGCAGAATTTATTGGCGGCAAACTTGCACAGGTTATTCCTCATTCCAGAATTTCTCAGGACTTGTTAAAAACCGAATTGAAACGAATTGAAAATTACGGCGTTGAATTTGTGACGAATTGCAAAGTAGACGGCGAAAAGTTTAACGAAATTTGCAACGCAAGCGACGCGGTTTTAGTTGCAGTTGGCGGACACAAGGCGCGTTATTTTAATTGGGAGGGCGCGGAAAAATTAACTTTCGGTATTGAATTTTTGAAACAAATAAATCGCGGCGAAAAACCTTTCATTGGCAAAAATGTTGTGGTAATTGGCGGCGGAAATTCCGGCATGGACGTTGCAACTTCAGCGTACGAACAAGGCGCGGAAAAAGTCACGGTTGTTGACGTTGTAAAACCTGCCGCCTTTGAAAAAGAAATTAAACGCCTTGAAAATTTCGGCGGAAAAATTATTTGGCCCTATATGACGCAGAAAATTACCGACGAAGGAATTTATTCAGATGACGGCAGATTTATTGAGGCGGATCAAGTCATTGTGTCGATTGGCGAAGAACTTGTTTTAGATTTTCTGCCGAATGATTCAAGGATAAAAAAATTCCGTAACAGTTGGCTTGTACCGAATGCCGAGAAAAAAATTTTGCCAAAAGTTTTTGCGGCGGGCGACGTAATTAAACCCGGCAGATTAACTGACGCCATTGGCGATGCAAGAATTACCGCGCTGATGATTAACCAGTTTTTGAACGGCGAAAAAATTACGCCCGTTTCTCAAAAAAATTTAATTCCGACTGAAAATTTGTCCAAAAAATTTTTTGAGAAATGTCATCATTGCGATTTACCCGATCCACTTCATGAGCATTTGCGCTGTATCAGTTGCGGCACTTGCAGGGATTGTAAAATGTGCTTAAATTCCTGCCCTGAAAAAGCTATTACGCGCATTGAAAACGAAGACGGCACGTGGCAATATATTTCTGACGAAAAAAAATGTATCGGCTGCGGAATTTGCGCGGGCGTTTGTCCTTGCGGCGTTTGGAATATCAAAGACAATCCCGAAGAAATTAAAATGTACCGACTTTACAAAGTGAGTTGAAAATTTAGGATACAGGAAAGCAGGAAACAGGATACAGATTTAAAAACTGTTTCCTGTCAACTGTCTCCTGTTTCCTCTAATAAAAGCGAGTTGAAACTATGGCGAAAATTAACGAAAACTATTTGAAACTGCCGAAAAATTATCTTTTTGCGGAAATTGGAAAACGTGTTACAAAATTTCAAAGTGAAAATCCCAACGCAAAAATTATTCGTCTTGGAATTGGCGATGTTACTCAACCGTTGCCGAAAGTTTGTATTGACGCAATGGCGGCGGCGGTTGCCGAAATGGGCAATGCTGAAACTTTTAGAGGTTATGGTCCTGAACAAGGTTATAATTTCCTGCGCGAAAAAATTGCAGATTGGAATTACAAGCGGCGTGGAATTGAAATTTCTGCAGATGAAATTTTTATTAGCGACGGTTCAAAATGTGACTGCGGCAACATTCAAGAAATTTTTTCTTTAGATAGCAAAATAGCGATTTTCAATCCCGTTTATCCCGTGTATTTGGATTCAAACATTATGGCGGGGCGCACTGAAATAATTTATCTGCCTTGCACGGCTGAAAATAATTTTAATCCTGCGCCGCCGCGCGAAAATGTTGACTTGATTTATATTTGTTCGCCGAATAATCCGACGGGTACGACGCTGGACAAAGCCGCGCTGAAAAGTTGGATTGACTACGCCAAAGAAAATGACGCCGTAATTTTGTACGATTCAGCCTACGCCGCCTATATCACTGATGAAAATATTCCGCGTTCGATTTACGAAGTTGACGGCGCAAAAGATGTGGCGATTGAATTTCGCTCCTTTTCAAAGACGGCGGGATTTACCGGCACTCGTTGCGGCTATGTTGTCATTCCTGAAAATCTTTATGGCAAAACTTCAAGCGGTGAAAAAATTCCGCTGAAAAATTTATGGCTGCGTCGTCAAACTACAAAATTTAACGGCACGGCTTACATTGTGCAACGCGGCGCGGCGGCGATTTATTCTGATGAAGGACAGGCGCAAATTAAAAATATCATCGGCTATTATATGACGAACGCAAAAATTATTTTGGACGGTTTAAAAAGTGCGGGCTTGACGGCTTACGGCGGAATTAACGCGCCTTACATTTGGTTGAAGACGCCAAACAATATTTCAAGCTGGAATTTTTTTGACGAACTTTTAAATAAATTTCACATTGTTGGAACGCCGGGTGCAGGTTTTGGCAGTTGCGGCGAAAATTATTTTAGATTAACTGCGTTTGGCAACCGTGAAAATATTTTTGAGGCAATGGAGCGTTTAAAATCCCTAAAACCTAACAGCTAAAACCTAACACCTAAAAAGGAGGCGATAACTTGACGGGAAAATTAATTCTTGAAGACGGCAGTATTTTTCACGGCAAAATTTTTGGCGATTCGACGGCAAGCGGCGAAGTTGTTTTCAATACGGGAATGACGGGCTATCAAGAAATTTTAACTGATCCTTCGTATTGTCGGCAGATTGTAACTTTGACTTACCCGCTTATTGGAAATTACGGCGTTTCAAAAATTTTTAATCAAAGTCGAAAATCTTTTGTCGGCGGCTTGATTATTGGCGAAATGTGCGAATTTCCAAGTAATTTCACAGTTGAAAAAAGTTTTGCCGAATATTTGACAGAAAATAAAATTCCCTGCCTGTATGAAGTTGATACACGCGCCGTTACAAGAAAAATTCGCTCCGCCGGTACTATGAAGGGCGTTATAGTTTCTGACGACGCGCCGCAAAATGTTATTGATGAAATGTTGGCTCAACCAATTCAAAAAAATGTTGTCGCGCAGGTTACAATTTCTGAACCGTACACGCTTGAAACTGAAAATAAAAATGCTCCGTTCGTGGTTGCAATGGATTTTGGCGTTAAAAAGCATATCCTTGAAAGTTTGAATAATTTGAGCTGTAAAATTGCCGTCGTTCCTGCAAATACTGCCGCTGAAAAAATTCTTGAAATGAATCCTGACGGCGTTTTTTTGTCTAACGGTCCCGGCGATCCTAAAGATGTTCCTGAAGTTATCGCCGAAATTAAAAAGTTAATCGACAAAAAGCCAATTTTTGGAATTTGTTTAGGTCATCAACTTTTGGCGTTGGCAATGGGCGCGGACACTTACAAATTAAAATTTGGGCATCGCGGCTCCAATCAACCTGTTAAAAATCTTCGTACCGGCAGAATTTATATTACTTCGCAGAATCACGGCTACGCGGTTGACGAAAAATCACTAAAAGATTTGCCGCTTGAAATTACGTATATTTCAATGAATGATGGCACGGTTGAAGGAATGAAACATAAAAATTTCCCAATTTATTCAGTGCAATATCATCCTGAAGCGTCGCCGGGACCACGTGATAATTTTTATTTGTTTGACGAATTTTTAAATTTGATTAAAGGTAAATGACTATGCCGAAAAAAGAAAATTTAAATAAAGTAATGGTAATTGGCTCGGGACCAATAGTAATAGGACAGGCGGCAGAATTTGACTACGCGGGCTCTCAAGCTTGCCGCGCCTTGAAAGAGGAAGGCTTGCGGGTTGTTTTAGTTAATTCAAATCCCGCAACGATTATGACAGATGTTAATATTGCCGACCGCGTGTATATTGAGCCGCTGACTGTAGATTTTTTAACTGCGATAATCGAAAAGGAACGCCCTGACGGTTTACTTGCAACTTTAGGCGGGCAAGCCGGATTAAATTTGGCGGTAAAACTTGCAGAGGCGGGCGTCCTTGAAAAATTTAACGTTGAACTTTTGGGAACGCCGCTTGACGCAATAGAAAAAGCTGAAGACCGAGAAAAATTTAAAGCTACAATGCAGGAAATTGGCGAACCTGTACCCGAATCAACGATTGTTGAAGACGTTCATAGCGCGGTAATTTTCGCAAATGAAATTGGCTACCCGCTGATTGTTCGCCCTGCGTACACTTTAGGCGGCACGGGCGGCGGTATTGCCGACAATGAAGAAGAATTAGTGGAAATTGTCATACGCGGCTTGAAATATTCTATGATTGGACAGGTTTTAATTGAGCGTAGCGTAGCGGGCTGGAAAGAAATTGAATTTGAAGTAATGCGCGACGGCAACGATAATTGTATAACTGTTTGCAATATGGAAAATGTGGACGCGGTGGGCGTTCATACGGGCGATTCAATCGTTGTTGCGCCGAGTCAAACTTTGAGTGATTCAGATTATCAACTTTTGCGCTCTGCAAGCATTAAAATAATTCGTGCGTTGGGAATTGAGGGCGGCTGTAATGTTCAATACGCGCTTGACACTAAAAGCCAAAATTATTACGTCATTGAAGTAAATCCCCGCGTCAGTCGTTCGTCCGCGCTTGCGTCAAAGGCTACAGGTTATCCTATTGCAAAAGTCAGCTCCAAAATTGCCATTGGTTACACGCTTGACGAAATTACAAACGCCGTTACACAAAAAACTAAGGCTTGTTTTGAACCGGCTTTAGATTATATCGTTGTGAAAATTCCGCGTTTTCCATTCGATAAATTTGTTTTTGCAGATAAAACTTTGGGTACGCAGATGAAGGCGACCGGCGAAGTTATGAGCATTGACAGAAATTTTGAGGGCGCAATTTTAAAAGCCGTTCGCAGTTTGGAAATTGGCGTTAATCGTCTGTATCTTGAAAAATTTGCTAATTGGGACAATGAAAAAATTCTGCGCGAATTGAAAAAAGTTAATGACGAAAGACTTTTTGTAATTGCTGAAACTTTACGGCGCGGGATTTTAAGCGTTGACGAAATTTTTAATATCACAAAAATAAATACGTGGTTTATCCAAAAAATTAAAAATATTACCGACTTTGAAAATAAACTTGCACGGGAAAATTTGACGGCTGAAAATTTACGCGCCGCAAAAAATATTGGATTGGCTGATGAATCCATTTCAGAATTGACGGGCAAAAATATTAAAGAAATTCGCAAGTTGCGGCTTGAAAATAATATCCTGCCGAAATATAAAATGGTTGACACGTGCGCGGGCGAATTTGAGGCTTTTACACCGTACTATTATTCAACCTACCGCGCCGAAGAAGATGAAGTTGAAATTTCTACCAACAGAAAAATAATCGTGCTTGGCTCCGGTCCAATCAGAATTGGGCAAGGCGTTGAATTTGATTATTGCAGTGTTCATTCAGTTTGGGCGTTGCGCGAAATGGGAATTGAGGCAATTATAATCAACAACAACCCTGAAACCGTTTCAACTGATTTTGATATTTCTGACAGGCTGTATTTTGAGCCGCTGACAACTGAAGACGTGCTGAATATTATCGACAAAGAAAA
>ERZ842401.284-NODE-284-length-70588-cov-28.827854_pt1 | contig 70588 bp, 55 predicted proteins | sample MGYA00521270_ERZ842401 | MGnify/ENA primary metagenome ERZ842401 (study PRJEB31892, sample SAMEA3878208) | bioreactor metagenome | biome: Moose rumen | place: Sweden | collected 2011-10 | study: EMG produced TPA metagenomics assembly of the PRJEB12797 data set...
TTGCCGACGCCATGGGTAAGGCTCAGAACGACCCCTGCATCATGAACATCTGGGTGCACGACGGTTCGAAGGACATGCCCGTACAGCGCAAGAAGTACCGTGAGATTCTCGCTGCCTCGCTCGACGAGATTATGGTTGAGAAGCTCGACGGCGTGAAGAACTGCTTCGAGGCCAAGCTCTTCGGCATCGGACTGGAGTCGTACACCGTGGGCTCGCACGACTTCTACACCGCTTACTGCGCTACCCGCAAGCAGATGTACACCATCGACACCGGTCACTACGAGCAGACCGAGAACGTCAGCGACTTTGTATCCACGCTGCTGATGTACGTCCCTGAACTGATGCTGCACGTCAGCCGCCCCGTACGCTGGGACTCTGACCATGTGACCATCATGAACGACCAGACCCTCGACCTGTTCAAGGAGCTGGTACGTGCCGATGCCCTCGACCGCGCCCATGTGGGTCTCGACTACTTCGACGCCTCTATCAACCGCATCGGTGCCTACATCATCGGCAGCCGCGCCACGCAGAAGTGCATCCTGCAGGCCCTGCTCGAACCCAAGGCAAAGCTGCGCGAGTACGAGGACAACGGCCAGTACTTCGAGCGTCTGGCTCTGATGGAAGAGGCCAAGGCAATGCCGTTCGGCGCCGTCTACGACTACTTCAACCTGAAGAACAACGTGCCCGTTGGCGAGGAGTACATCCAGTGCATCCAGCAGTATGAGAAGGACGTTACCTCAAAGAGGTAATTATAATTGATAATTGACAATTGATAATTGACAATTCATGGAAATAGTAATAGGACTTCTAATCATTGCCATCGGCGCTTTCTGCCAGTCAAGCTGCTACGTACCTATCAATAAAATCAAGGATTGGTCGTGGGAAAGCTACTGGATTGTGCAGGGCGTGTTCGCCTGGCTGATATTACCGTTCCTGGGAGCTCTGCTGGCTGTGCCGGCAGGGCATTCCCTGTTTGAACTGTTCACCGCCGAGCAGTCGTTCAACATCTGGATGACCATCTTCTTCGGCGTGCTCTGGGGCGTGGGAGGCCTGACCTTCGGACTCTCCATGCGCTATCTGGGCGTGGCTCTCGGACAGTCGATAGCCCTGGGCACCTGTGCCGGCTTGGGCACCATCATGGGGCCTGTGCTGCTCAATGTGTTCTTCCCTGAACAGGATCCGCTGTCCAAACTCACCTTCGCCGTCATCCTGGGCGTGGTGGTCTGTCTGCTTGGCATTGCCATCATCGGCGTGGCTGGCTCGATGAAGTCGGCAGGTCTCTCCGAGGCGGAGAAGAAGGCTGCCGTCAAGGACTTCAATTTCCCCAAGGGCTTGGCTATCGCCTTGCTGGCAGGTTTCATGAGCGGCTGCTTCAATGTGGGTCTCACCTTTGGTGCCGATATCAAGTTTGCCGAGACATCGGATATGTTTGCAGGTCTGCCTGCCACATTTCTCGTCACGCTGGGCGGTTTCGTCACCAACGCCATCTACTGCTTCTACCAGAACCAGAAGAACAAGACCTGGGGCGACTACAAGAAAAGCAGCGTCTGGGGCAACAACCTGCTGTTCTGCCTGCTGGCAGGTGCCCTGTGGTACTCGCAGTTCTTCGGCCTCTCGCTGGGCCAGAGCTTCTTCGAGAAAGGCGGCACCATGTTTGTCCTGTCGTTCTGCATCCTGATGGCACTCAATGTGGTGTTCTCCAATGTATGGGGCATCATACTGAAAGAGTGGAAGGGATGCTCTCCCAAGACTATCGGTGTACTCATCGTAGGCATTGTGGTGCTGATTATTTCCACCTTCCTGCCCAAGATGATTGAGTAAAAACTGAACGTTTACTAACTTAAATTAATATTTATGAAGTACAGATTCATACTTTCGCTGATGGCAATCCTGTTTGCCGTCAATGTCTCTGCCCAGGAGACAAAAACCTATCCTCACGCATTTATCAGTGCCCAGGGTGGTGTGATGAGAGCCTACAATGGTGTCGGCATCGACCGTAAATGGAGCCCCATGGCTGCCATCTCTGTCGGCTACAACTTCACCAACGTGTTTGGTCTGCGCCTGCAAGCCAACGGTAGCACCTGGAAGGCAGCGTTGCCCGACGGCACAGAATATAAAAGCAAGGCTGCCAATATCGACCTCGACATGCTGTTCAACCTGTCGAACGTGTTCTTCCCCAACCGCGACAATGTGGTAAATGTCATCGCCATTGCCGGAGCTCCCTTCAATTTTGCAGTGCCACATGCCTGGGTCGACAACTATGCTTTGGCTACGTCCAATGGTGGCGACCGCTGGAACACAGCCTGGAAGGTGGGCGGAATGATCGACTTCGCCATCTCCAAGAAGTGGAGCATCAACCTCGAAGGTGGCACCAACTATGTGCGTCAGCGCAACGAGGACATTGCCGACAACAATAAGTGGTGGCCCTATGCTATGGCAGGCATCACCTATAAGTTCGGCCACAAGAAGGTGAAAAAGGCTGAGCCCGTAGTCGTAGAGGAGCCCGCACCCGTGGTGGAACCCAAACCGGAGCCCAAGCCCCAGCCGAAGCCGGAACCCAAGCCGGAGCCCAAGCCCGTGGTGAAGCAGCCCGTGAAGATTACAGAGAACATCTTCTTCGACCTGGCCAAGGCTAATGTCAAGACCGGTGAGGCCGGCAAGATTGACCAAATCGTAAAGTGGGCCAACGAACATCCTCAAGCCAACATCGTGCTCACCGGTTATGCCGACAAGGAGACTGGCAACGCCAAATACAACCGCAACATAGCCGAGAAGCGTGCCAATGCAGTGAAGCAGGCCCTGATAGCCAAAGGCGTTGCTGCCGACCGTCTGAGCATTGAAGTGAAGGGCGACACCGAGCAGCCGTTTGCCAACAACGACGACAACCGTGCCGTCATTGCCTTCGGCGAAGAGAAATAATCAAAGTACGATAGCGACGTCCATGATGAACGTACTAAGTAAAGTCCCGACGCTTCACAGCGTCGGGACTCTTCATTACAGATAAAAATCTAAACAATATATTTATGTAGTCAGTAGTTGTTCTTGAATAGTGTATATCATCGAGGCAGATTAAATGCCTTTGTCATCTCCTGCATCTGAGCATCGCTCATACCATCGGGCTCAAAGCCCATGCACTTGGCGTTAATATATATTTTGGCACTCTTGGAAAGAACGTCGATCTGGTCGAAAGCATCCATCACATCGAGACCCTTGGCGAACACGCCGTGCTTCTCCCACATCACGACGTCATAGTCCTCCAGCTCCTTCAGCGTGGCATCGGCCAGCTCGTTGGAACCGGGCAGCGTATAAGGCACGATGCCCAGACCCAGCGGACAGAATGCCTTTGTCTCAGGAATCATAGACCAGAGAATCTTGGTGAGCACATCCTTGCCCAGGAACTCCTTCTTATGGCTCATAGCCACCAACTCGATGGGATGGGTGTGCACCGTGGCCTTGTAGCTGGAACCACTCTCAATCAGGTGTGCGTGTACCGTCAGATGGCTGGGCAACTCGCTGGTGGGCATCACGGCATTGTCGGCAATGATGACATACGATGCACAGTCGTCCAAGATACGAATGACCGAGCCGTTGTCCATGGGCCAGCGAGCCAAGTCGCGCATGCGCTTACCCGTACCTTTGCAGTAGAAATAGCAACCTTTCAGTGCAGGCAGCGTCACGCCGATCTGCTTCACATCGCTGATGGCGGGCATCTGGCGGACCTCGTCATCGATAAAATCAGTCACATTCACAGTGATGTTACCACCATTGCGCTCGGCCCATCCGTTTTGCCACAGATAGCCGGCCACTTCTGCGATTTTCTCTACCTCAGCCTTGAGGGCGGGACGGTTGTCTAAAATACTCTTCATTGCTACTATTGTTAAATTTCTGGTGCAAAGATATACCTATTTTTTATTATCTGGCACAATAATTTGATTTTTCACCCATAATTTATGATTTTCCGCTTGATTTATATCAACTTTTCATTTCTTTATAGTATCTTTGCATGCAAATTGCAGCAAAACGATTAAAACGTCTGAAACATGAACAAGAACATCATTATAGCCGATGCCGATTTTGTAGACAAGGTGGCTTTCGACCTGATTGTGAACTTCGAACGGATACTGGGCCGCCGCATACCTCAGGCCGATTTGGCCAAGTGGGCAGAGTGCATCGCCCTGGACGGCGGTCTTCGCGAGGGCAGTCACCAGACAACCGTGGTGCTGGTTCACGACAGGGAGTCACGCAAGATGAAGAACTTCGCTCCCTGCAGCTATGCCGACGAGTTGGAGGGCCAGGCCTTTCAGGGGAACATGGGCGAGTTTGTGTTCAGCACACCCAGCAGCGAAGACATCGTGAGCAAGTCAGACTTGTTTCTCGACACCTTGCAGCTGGCATGTCAGCAGAGCGAGGTAGAGCGTGTGATGGTCATCCCCGACGAGCAGCAGTACCCAATGGTGCGCGACGCTTTACGCAAAAGCGACACTGACGACAAGCACATCACGGTGTTTTCCATGCAGCCCATGCCAGGCGGCAGCTTCCGTCAGGAAATTCTGGGCTATTCGCTCATGGCCGCTCTGGGCATCCGAGGCGAAGAACTTGAAAACATCTGAATTTGCCGTCGTGCAGAAGAAAAGGTCGTAAAAAATTTGGTTATTTCAGAAAAATGTGTTTACTTTGTAGCACAAAACATACAAAGGAACAAACATGGCAAGAGTATTAATGATTGGCGCCGGCGGCGTCGCAACAGTGGCAGCATTCAAAATAGCACAGAATGCTGATGTGTTTACGGAGTTCATGATAGCCTCGCGTCGCAAGGAGAAGTGCGACGCCATTGTTAAGGCGATAGAGGCTAAAGGTATTCTCTCACCTCTCACCTCTCACCACTCACCTCTCACCTCTCACCACTCACCTCTAAAAATCAAGACCGCCCTGGTGGACGCTGACGACGTGGAGCAGCTGAAGGCATTGTTCAACGACTACAAGCCCGAGCTGGTCATCAACCTCGCCCTGCCCTATCAGGACCTGACGATTATGGAGGCCTGTCTGGCCTGCGGCTGCTCGTATTTAGACACCGCCAACTACGAACCCAAGGACGAGGCACACTTCGAGTACTCGTGGCAGTGGGCCTACCGCGAGCGCTTCGAGCAGGCCGGGCTGACGGCGATACTCGGTTGCGGCTTCGACCCGGGTGTGACGAGCATCTATACGGCCTACGCTGCCAAGCATCATTTCAAGGAGATACAGTATCTGGACATCGTAGACTGCAATGCCGGCGACCACCACAAGGCTTTCGCCACCAACTTCAACCCCGAGATTAACATCCGCGAGATTACGCAGAAGGGACTCTACTGGGAGAACGGCAAGTGGGTGGAGACGGAGCCATTAGAGATTCACAAGGACCTGACCTACCCCAACATCGGTCCGCGCGACAGCTACCTGCTGCACCACGAGGAGATTGAGTCGCTGGTGATTAACTACCCCACCATCAAGCGGGCACGCTTCTGGATGACCTTCGGACAGCAGTATCTGAAACACTTAGAGGTGATACAGAACATCGGCATGAGCCGCATCGACGAGGTGGTCTATGAGGCACCGCTAGCCTCCCCCACCCCCTCCGAAGGAGGGGTGACTGCGACTCCCACAATGGTCAAAGTAAAGATAGTGCCCCTGCAGTTCCTGAAGGCCGTGCTGCCCAACCCGCAGGACTTGGGCGAGAACTATGAAGGCGAGACAAGCATCGGTTGTCGCATTCGCGGTATAGGCAACGACGGCAAGGAGCACACCTATTATATATATAACAACTGCTCGCACCGTGCGGCCTACGAGGAGACGGGCATGCAGGGCGTCAGCTATACCACGGGTGTGCCGGCGATGATTGGCGCGATGATGTTCTGCAAGGGACTGTGGAAGAAGCCCGGCGTGCACAATGTCGAGGAGTTCGACCCCGACCCCTTCATGGAGCAGCTGAACAAGCAAGGTCTACCCTGGCACGAGATTCACGACGGCGACCTGGAACTATCATAACGCTACCACGATAAAGCGCTATCACGATAAGACAAATTTAATAAAACAGAAACAACAAAATAACGAAAAACTATGGCAAAAAAAGAAGAGAACAAGGAACAGATGACGCCACAGCAGGAGAAGATGAAAGCCCTGCAAGCAGCTATGGCGAAGATTGAGAAAGACTTCGGCAAGGGCAGCATCATGCGCATGGGCGAGGAAAACATAGAGAATGTAGACGTCATACCCACTGGCTCCATAGGACTGAACGCTGCACTGGGTGTGGGCGGATACCCAAAGGGCCGCATCATCGAGATATACGGTCCGGAGTCTTCTGGTAAGACCACCCTGGCTATCCACGCCATTGCCGAAGCGCAGAAAGCAGGCGGTGTGGCAGCCTTCATCGATGCCGAGCACGCCTTCGACCGCTTCTACGCACAGAAGTTGGGTGTCGACATCAACAATCTATACATCTCGCAACCCGACAACGGCGAACAGGCCCTTGAAATTGCCGACCAACTGATCCGTTCGGCAGCCATCGACATCATCGTCATCGACTCGGTGGCAGCCCTCACACCCAAGAAAGAGATTGAGGGTGACATGGGCGACTCGGCCGTCGGCCTGCATGCCCGTCTGATGAGTCAGGCCCTGCGCAAGCTCACCTCGAACATTGCCAAGACCAACACCACCTGCATCTTCATCAACCAGCTTCGCGAGAAGATTGGCATCATGTTCGGAAATCCGGAGACTACAACTGGCGGTAACGCCCTGAAGTTCTATGCCTCTGTGCGTCTGGACATCCGCAAGGTAACCACCCTGAAAGACGGCGACCAGCCTATTGGCAACCAGGTGCGTGTCAAGGTGGTCAAGAACAAGGTGGCACCTCCCTTCCGTAAGGCTGAGTTTGAGATTACCTTCGGCGAAGGCATCTCAAAAGTCGGTGAGATTGTTGACCTGGCCACCGAGTACGATATCATCAAGAAGAGCGGCTCATGGTTCTCCTACGAAGACTCAAAGCTCGGGCAAGGTCGCGATGCCGTCAAGGCTCTGCTGAAAGACAACCCGGAACTCTGCGACGAGTTGGAGGCCAAAATCATGGCAAAGATAGGCGAGCAGTAATAAAAAAACTATATCGGAGTGACCACTGAGGGGGCGAGCACAGCAGCATGTGCCGCCCTCTGAGCTATGGTGGCAAGTCCCTGAGCCAGTCCCTTGGGGCGCGTCTTCATACCTACAGGGTTTCTTCCTGTGAGCACCTCGAACCAAGTGCATGCCACGATGTAACGCCCCAGCGTCAGGTTGAGGTGATAGCCGTCGCGTGTCAGTTCGCGGTTCACGGCGGGGTCGTTGGTACGTCCCGTAGCAAGCAGCGAGGTCCGTGCGTTCTGTATGGCAGTACCCGATGGGATGAAGAACGTGAGGTCGTACTGGTGGTAGTTCATCGCCTTAGCTACGGCAGCGGTGATACTTGAATACATGAGATACTGGTTGTTGCTATAGCGGGCAAAGCCCTTGTGCTCAGAATCCTGCGAATAGGCCCACGTCTGGTGGAAACCCAGCCGCATGGAGTCGGCCAAGGCCAGCGCGCGCACATAGCCAATCATAAGGCTTAGCCCGGGCTCGTAGGTCTCAGGCACGCCGGCATCCTGACTCACCTGCTGCAGCGTAATAACATCCCACGGCTCGTCAGTGATGATGTCGCGCAACGCATATTTCCCTAAGTTGGTGCGCTTGCCATCCACCACCTTACGGTACTCCGTATTTGCCTCCCTGGACCGTGCGTCGGCCCAGTGTCCTATCAGGCTCCATCCGCCACGATAGGCATTGCCTATGATGAAGGTGATGCCTGCCTCCTTTCCCAAGTCCCACAGATACTGCTCGACAGCATCTTCCGAAAACGAGTTGCCGATGGCCAACACCCTGAGCGTGTCTTTCTCCTGAGCGCCAGCCGTATGAGCCACTATTACTAAAAACGATATCAACAAAAATAACTTTTTCATCTTCTCTTTAATAAGAGTGCGACTCCAGGATGGAATCGCACAGTTCTGTGTTTTAGTCAGTATATTAATTTAAGGTAATGCCAGTTGGGTGTTTCAGTGATACAAAGATAGATGAAAAAATCGTACCCTCCAAACTTTTTGGGACTTTTTTTTACTTGGCACCTTAAATTATTTGCTGTTTACGAGCACAACGGTCACACCCCGGGCTGCCTGAGCACCATAAACCAATGCACCTTCGATATCGGCAGTCTTGCTGGGGCCACTGATAAAGGTGCCGAACTTATACTCCTGGAAATAGTCGGCCGATGACTGGATGCGGGCATAAGCCTCATGCATATTGTTGACAATGCCGTCGGCACGCAGCACGATGACCAGTTGTTCGGATGCAAAACAGATGGACCGCTCCTTCATGGTCTGCGGAATCCAAATGCACGCATTCTCGGCAACGCCGATGTCACCGCGGATAACACCTACGTCGGCACTCGCCAGTTGCTGGGCAGAGCTGACGGTATCGGGATTCAGCTGGGCCTCGACACCTGTCAGGTTACTGGCGATGATCCTGGCTTCGGGGCAGGCCTGGCGAACGGCGGCATTGAGGTCGTCGCCCTTGCTGATTTCAATCAGCCTTGCTCCTGCCGTAGTGGTTGTCTTCTGCTTGAACTCAGCCACAGGGTCGTCAAAGACGATAGGTTTCAGACTGGCGAGATCAGGCTTATCGTAGGTCTCGCGGGTATGTCGCCGCAGGGCGGCAAGTATATGTTCTTTGGAACTCATAATCTGTTTTCTTTTTAACCTTTTAACCCCTCAGACCATAGTTGGTGGAACGACTTCTGAGGGAATTTCATCATCTGGTGACCATAGGCCCAAGGATTGAGACTGCACTGTACGACGGGGCCGGGCAACCAGTTGACTGCCGGCGACAGGTGCAGCACACCTGTATAGAAAGCGGGATGATTGAAGAGGAAGCCCATGCCCGCTGACATATACTTCTTCATCGGATCGGCCTTTTCCAGCGAGTCAAGTTGCTGACGCCAGCGGTAAATCTGCGTAGAAAGGTCAACCTGCACGGGACACACATTGTCGCACGAACAGCACAGCGAGCAGGCCGACACATTGTCACTGTAGCGGCGTGCATCACGCAGCATACCCAAGTTGATGCCGATAGGTCCGGGGATGAAGTAGGTGTAACTATATCCTGCCGACCGACGGTAGACGGGGCAGGTATTCATGCAGGCACCGCAGCGCATGCACTTCAACGTCTGCCAATGCTCCCGATTAGAGAGAATAGTGCTGCGTCCGTTGTCGACGAGGATGATGTGCATCTCGCCACCAGGCCGCGGGCCGCGGAAGTGGCTGGTGTAGACGGTCGTCTCCTGACCCGTACCGTTACGGGCCAGCAGGCGCTGGAACACTCCCATAGCTTCGTAATCGGGGATGAGTTTCTCGATACCCATCGACACAATATGCAGCTTGGGGATGGAGGTCGACATGTCGGCATTGCCCTCGTTGGTGCACACCACCACATCGCCCGTAGCAGCAATGCCGAAGTTGGCACCTGTCATGCCGCATTCGGCCTCCATGAACTGCTGACGCAGGTGCATACGGGCCACATAGGTGAGGAATGTGGGGTCGTTAGAGTTGAAGTCAGAGAATTGAGTATTCGAAACGGCCTGATAACCCTTGGCTATCTCATCGAAGTTGGGGATGAGCTTGCGGAAGCACGCACCGATGTCCTCTCTGTGCACATGCAGGGCAGGCATGACAATATGGCTGGGGGCCAGACGCATCATCTGCAGGATACGCTCGCCCAAGTCGGTCTCGACAACCTCGAAGCCCTGCTTCTCCAAGTTCTGGTTCAGGTGGCACTCCTCGGTGAGCATACTCTTCGACTTCACCACCTTCTTCACTCCATGACTCTTCAAGAGGTCAAGGACGATGGCATTATACTCCTTGGCATCGGCAGCCCAGTGCACATGCACGCCGTTCTTCACAGCGTTCTGCTCAAACTGTTCCAGATAGTCGGCCAGATGGGTGATGGTGTGCTTCTTGATCTGACTGGCAGCCTCGCGCAGAGCCTCCCATTCGGGCAGGGCCTGGGCCATACGGTCGCGCTTCTGTCGCACACCGAAGAAGGTCTGGTCATGGTGGGCTGCCACTTCTGATTTCTGCAGATAGCGCTCCGCTGCTATTGAATGTTGTGTACTCACAAGATAACTATTGACAATTAAAAAAAGATAATTACAGATCGGCAGACAGAATCTGCGCTACGTGGATGAAATGGATGGGCAGATGCTCCTTCTCGGCAATGCCCTGCATGTGCATGAGGCACGACGAATCGGGACCCGTCACGTACTGAGCACCTGTAGCAATATGGCGGTGCACCTTGTCAAGCCCCATCTGACGACTGACGGCCTGTTCCTCGACGGCAAACATACCGCCAAAGCCGCAGCACTCGTCAGGGCGTTCGGGCTCTACCACCTCGATACCCTCCACCAAACGCAGCAGGTCGATAATCTTGTTGTGGCGAGGCACATGGCGTTCCGACGGCGACGAAAGCCCCAGCTCGCGCACTCCGTGACACGAATTGTGGACGCTGACCTTATAGGGGAACTTCGCCGGCAGGCTCTGAACCTTCAGCACATCGTGCAGAAACTCCACAATGTCCATGGTCTTACCCGCAGCATCGCACGAACGACCCTTTATCAGATTGGGATGGAAGCAGCGCACGTAGGCCGCACAACTGGCCGACGGTGCCACCACATAATCGTAGGGGGCAAACAACTCGTCGAACTTCTGTGCCAGCGGCTCTGCCATGCGTTCAAAACCAGCATTGCCCATGGGCTGCCCGCAACAGGTTTGCCGTTCGGGATACTCCACATTGAGCCCAAGACTTTTCAAAAGCCTGTATGTCGACACGCCGACCTCAGGGTAAAGCGCATCGACATAACAGGGAACGAATAATCCGATATTCATAGGCTTACATATCATCGTATGTGTCAAGATAGGTGACGTGGGTGACAAGGTACTCCTCTACACCATGCTTGCCGTCGGCACCGCCGATGCCGCTCTTCTTCACACCTGCATGGAAGCCCTGGATGGCTTCAAAGTGCTCGCGGTTAATGTAGGTCTCACCGAACTCTAACTCGCGGCATGCCTTCACAGCCACATTCAGGTCCTTGGTGAAGATGCTGCTGGCCAGACCGTATTCACAGTCGTTGGCATAGCCGATGACCTCGTCAAGGGTCTCAAAGGCGACCAGAGGAATCACGGGACCGAAAGTCTCCTCATGGATAATGTCCATGTCCTGGCGGCAGTCATCAAGCACTGTTGCTGCATAGAAGTAGCCCTTAGTGCCCACACGCTTGCCACCGCACATCAACTTGGCTCCCTGCTTGATGGCACGCTCCACCTTCTCCGTGACGCTCTCCAGGGCACGCTGCTCCACCAGCGGTCCCATGTCGACGCTGTCATCCTGACAGGGATCGCCAACCTTCACCTTCGACATCTTGTCGACCAGAATCTTCGTGAAGGCATCCTTCACGCCCTTCTGCACGTACACGCGCTCTGCGTTGTTGCAGATTTGTCCGTTGTTGCCTATACGACTGTCAACTATCCACTGGGCTGCTCGTTCCAAATCGGCATCGTTCATGACAATGGCGGGAGCCTTACCACCGAGTTCAAGGCTTACCTTAGTGATATTCTTAGATGCTGCAGCCATGATGCTCTCGCCGGCAGAGACGGAGCCTGTCACTGAAACAATGTCAATCTTAGGTGAGCCTGCCATCTCGTTGCCAATGACGCTGCCCCTACCCGTGACGATGTTGATGACACCTGCGGGCAGGCCAATCTCGTCGATAATCTTACCAAACTCAGTGCAGTTCTCAGGAGTGAGCTGCGAGGGTTTGATGACAATAGTACAACCTGCTATCAGCGCAGCACCAGCCTTGCGGGCGATGAGGAAGAAGGGGAAGTTCCAAGGCAGGATGCCTGCCACCACACCGATAGGCTTCTTGGTGAGCAGAATGGTCTCATTGGGGCGGTCAGAGGGAATAATCTCACCCTCAATGTGACGGGCAAAGGTAGCCATATACTCAAAATAGGCGATGGTTGCACCTACCTCGATAGCAGCCCAGTTGCGAGTCTTACCCTGTTCGCGCATGATAATTTCGGTGAACTCTTTTTCGCGCTTCTTGATGCCCTCTGCCATCTTTAGCAGATAGCCGGCACGCTCTATGGCGGGCGTCTTAGCCCATGCCTTCTGAGCAGCACGGGCAGCATCGAGTGCACGGTTCACGTCCTCGATGGTGCCTTCAGGCTGGCGGCTGATGACCTCCTCGGTCGACGGGTTCAACACATTAATCCACTTGCCGTTCGAGCTCTCGCAGAACTGGCCGTTGATGTACATTTTCAAATCTTTCATACGTGTATGGTTTTTAGTTATAATGAGATTAGTTTGTGGTGCAAAGATAGTAAAAGAAAATGAATTATCGGCAATAATCAACAATTATTTTTGCCTCACCTCTTATAAATCATGTTAAAACTTTGCAGCGAGTAATGGCCGATAGGCAAATTAAGGTTATCTTTGCAGACGTAATTACTAACAAACCTATGAATATCAGAACTACCCTTATTGCGATGATTTGCGCTGGATGCGTGGCTGCGGCCAGTGCCAATCCCATTACCCGTGAGCAAGCGCAGCAAAAAGCACAACAGTTTGTAAAGACACTGCCAGGCAAGCAGACACTAAAAGCCGTGAATGCCCGGCGAATGGCCCCACGGCAGTCAGAGCAGGAGAGCTACTACGTGTTTGACCGCGGCAGCAACGACGGCTACGTCATCGTGTCGGGCGACGACCAGACTATCAGCATCCTGGGATATACCGACCAGGGCGACTTCGACTATGCCGCCCTGCCCCCGAACATGCAGGAGTGGCTTGACAACTACGCCCGCCAGATTGAGGCCATACAGAAAGGGGCGACGGCAAAGAAGGCCTCTATTGCCACCCACGCCAAGGTGGAGCCGCTCGTCACCAGCAAATGGAGCCAGGGCAGCCCCTACAACGACGCCTGTCCGCTGGACGACGGCAAGCGCTCGGTGACGGGCTGCGTAGCCACAGCCATGGCACAGCTGCTCTACTACAACCGCGAGAAGTCGGTGACCGAGACCACCGCCGCCATGCCAGCCTATACCACCTGGACGAAGAAAATACAGGTGGAGGGCATTGCTGCCGGGTCTCCCATCGACTGGGACAACATGAAAGACACATACAGCAGTGCCACCGACCTGCAGCGAAAGGCCGTGGCCGACCTGATGCACTACTGCGGTGTGGCCGCAAAGATGGACTATACCAATGGCTCGTCGGGAGCGCAGTCGCACGATGCCTATCTGGCCTTTGCCAACTATTTCGGCTATGGGGCGTCGGTACGCTATCTGAGCAGTGGCGACGGCTATGACGATGCCCAGTGGGACCAGATTATCTACAACGAGATTGCGGCACAGCGACCCATCTATATCAGCGGTGCCAACTCGGCGGCAGGACATGCCTTTGTCTGCGACGGATACGATGGCAACTACTGCTACCACATCAATTGGGGATGGGGCGGACTGAGTGACGGCTACTACCTGTTGACCGACTTGACCCCCGGTCAGCAGGGCATTGGCGGCTCGGGCGACGGCTACACTGGCTATCGTGAGATAATCATCGGTCTGGAGCCAGAAAACTTTGGCGACAAGACCATGAGCTTTGCCGATGCCGTGGTCAGAAAGACCTGCATAGAGCACTGGGACACCGACGGCGACGGCAAGTTGACCTACAACGAGGCTGCCGCTGTGACATCGCTAGGAACGGTCTTCAAGGGCGACACCAAAGTCAGGAAGTTCTCTGAACTATATTACTTCACCGGACTTACCACGCTGGACGACGATGCCTTCAACGGATGCACACTGCTGGAAGAACTGCGACTGCCGAAGACCTTGACCCGCATCGGCTCACGTGCGCTGAAAGACTGTGCCAAGCTGACGCAGCTGACCATGCCGGCAGGCATGGCCTCGTATGGCGAAGAGGCCTTCAGCGGCTGTAAGCTCTTGGAAGAGATTGCACTGCCCAGCGAACTGAAAGTCATCGAAGCAGGCACTTTCCAGGGCTGCGCAGCACTGACCGCCATCGACCTTCCCATCAGCGTCAGTGCCATTGGGACTGCCGCCTTCAAGGGGTGCACATCGCTGAACAGCTTCCACATGCACACCTACCAGCCCGCACAGATGACCTTGGGCGATGGAGTGTTTGAAGGTGTCGACCTGAGCCGTGCCACACTGACCACCGTTCAGGGCACCAAGGACTACTATGCCGCCGCATCGCAGTGGAGCAGCTTCGGACAGATCAAGGAGAAGCGCGAACGCTCGGGTGGGCTGTTTGCCACGTTAGAGGCCGGAAACACCTATTATATATATCATGTGGGCACGGGCCGCTATCTGACCAAGGGTGAGGCATGGGGCACACAGGCCATCGTCAGCGACGACAACCCTATGCGTTTCAAGGTGAACCGCACATCGACGATGCCCGAGGGCGTGTACTACCTCACCTCGCCAGACACGGGCAAGAGCGGCACCTACCTGTTTCGCACCTGGACAGACCAGAACGTGGGCAGCGGCGTGCAGGCAGCCTTCGTCGATGGTGGCAACCTGACTGCCAATGCCTACTGGCACATCGTAGCCGACGGCGACGGCATCTACACCATCCAGATACCACAAAATGGCACCAACTATGCAGCCGACAGGTTCTGGGGCGTGCAGACCAATCACCAGAGCAACGCAGCCTCGCCCACATACGGCGTGTATAGCGACATTGACTACAGCAGCCATTCGCAGAACTGCCAGTGGCGCTTCGTGGTCTACAACGAGAGCCAGATGGAGGTCTTCGAAGCCGCCAATACCCTTGAGAACCTAATCAGCATGGCCAACAAGCGCAACATTGACACCAGCAGCGAGCAGGCCGTCTACGACAACAGCGCCAGCACCATCGCCGACATCAGGCAGGCACAGAGCCGTCTGCGACAGCAGTTGAAGATTATCGACTTTGCCGACGACGTGGTGCGACAAGTCTGCCTGAACAAATGCGACCTCAATGGCGACGGGGAAGTAAGTATCGACGAGGCAGCAAAGATTACCGACCTGGAACTGAATCTGGGCAACACCGCCATCACCAGCTTCGACGAGTTCCGCTACTTCACCGCCATCCCCACCCTCTATGCCACCACCTTCCAGAACTGCAAGCAGCTGCAGACGGTGACGCTGCCCGACAACATCGAGCGCATCTATTACTATGCCTTCCGAAACTGCAGCAGCCTCAGCGCCATTAACCTGGGCGAGTATCTGAACAACATAGGACTGGGGGCCTTCCAAGGGTGCACAGCACTGAAGACGGTGACCATAGCCAACCCCGACCCTGCCAACATCACACTGGCCAAGGATGTGTTTGGCGGCATCGACCTGAAGGCGTGCACCCTGCAAGTGCCGATGGGGGCAAAAGCGCGCTATGCCGCTGCCGACACCTGGAAGGAGTTTGGCAACATCGTTGAGGTGCGCACTGCCGTGCAGCCTCGCTTCTCGCCCATCACCGCCGATGTGGAAGGCTACCTCTTTAACCTGGGCACACGACTGTACCTGACCAAGGGCGAGGCCTACGGCACACAGTCAGTGGTGGCACGCAATGGACTCGTTTACCAGCTGCGCCACAACACAGGCATGGCCGACGATGTATACTATCTGGAAGCCGGCGGCAAGGTGGTGTTCCGCACCAACAGCGACACGAAGGTGGGCGAAGGCGTAAAGGCCTGCTTCTACGATGGCACAGCCAGCAGCAAGGCCTACTGGAAGTTTACGGCCATTGGAGACAACATTTATACACTACAGGTGCCCGAGACAGACGGCAGTTATGTGGCAGGCGAATATCTGGGTACCGACGAGAGTCACGCCTCGGGCGTGAGCGACGGCATCACCCACGGCATCTACTGGGACATCAAGCACACGGGCACACGCGCACAGTGGGCCTTCGTCACCGTGGCCGACCTGCAGGAAGCCGCCAAGACCAATCAACTGGCAGAAGAGCTGGCTCAACTGCTGACGACGGCGCAGCAGCAAGGGGTCGATGCCACGGCTGAGCAGACCGTCTACGACAACATTGCCAGCACTGCCGAAGAGATGTCGGCAGCCCTGGTCTCTCTGCGCCGGAAACTGGGATTCATCTCCTTCAAGGACGCAACGGCCAGGACGCTCTGTCTGAACAACTGGGACACCAACGGCGATGGTGAGCTACACAAGAGCGAGGCAGCTGCCGTGACCGACATCAGTCAGGTCTTCCGAAAGGCTACTGGCCTGAAGACCTTCGAGGAGCTGCGCTATTTCACGGCGTTGACCAGCATTGCCGACAGCACCTTCATAGACTGCAGCAACCTGACTACCGTATATATTCCCGAACAGGTGACAACCATGGGCAAATATGCATTCCTGCGCTGCGACAACCTGAAATATTGCGTCATACTGAACAGCAGCCAGGTGGTGCCGCGTGCAATGAGTTATGTATCGAAGGAAGCCACACTCTTCGTGCCCGGCGAGAGGCTTGCCGACTACGAGGCAGAGGGCAGCTGGAACGTCTTGAACCATATCTCTGCATACACGGGGCAGCCCATCGTCACTGCCACTGCCACACGTACCTACGGCGCAGCATCGGCCAGCATCAAGATACAGGTAGACGGCGCACCTATCGAGGGAGAGCCGACAGCCACCTGCGACTATCTGACCGACCGCACAGCCGATGCCGGCACCTATCCCATCAGCGTGGGAGCAGGCACTGTGACCACCGCTGGCACAGTCTTCCAGGATGGTGTGTTTACCATTGCACCGGCCAAGCTGACCGTGACAGCTAAATCGTACCAACGCGAGAAGGGACAGCCCAATCCCACGTTTGAAGTGAGCTACAGCCGATTCCAAAACCGCGAGAACGCCGATGTGTTCATCACCCAGCCCACCATCAGTTGCGAGGCCGACGAGCATAGCGAGGCAGGCGAGTACGCCATTGTGGTGTCGGGAGCCGAAGCCAAGAACTACACGTTTACCTACGTCAACGGCACGCTGACCGTGATTGACCCCACTGGCATCAATACGCCAGAGGCCGACACAACAGAAGGCACGGTGTATGACCTGCAGGGACGTCGCGTACAGCACCAGCAACGCGGTATCTACATCAAGGGCAACAAGAAGATAGTGGTCAGATAAGGACCGACAACAATTTCTCTACGAGGCGGGGCTTGGCATAGCGGTCGAGCTCCGCCTCTTCTATCCAGAAATAGCCTGGCGGCAACTGAGGACACTCATCAGGCTGCCACAGCCAGAAGTCGGCATAAAGAATGCGATGGGTGAGCACGTGCTTCACTTGCTTCGCAAGTAATTGACAATTGATAATTGATAATTGATAATGATTCTGCGCAGCCCATTTGTCAATTGTCAATTGTGAATTGTCATTTGTCAATTGTGAATTGTCATTTGTCAACTGTGAATTGTCAATTAATATCGGCTCATAGAGTCCCTGCCAGATGTCGCCCTCGCCACGCCGGCGAATGGCAGTCATACCCTGATGCCTGACATATATATAAATAAGGTGGCGCTGACCGACCTTCAGTTTGTTCAACTTGACAGGCAACTGCCCCACCCTGCCCTCGCGGAAAGCGACACACGACAGCTGCAGCGGGCAGTCGGCACAATGAGGCGACTGCGGCGTACACTGGATGGCACCAAAGTCCATGACGGCCTGATTGTAGGTTGAAGACAGAGAACCGGCGATTGAAGAATCCCGGACATCAATGGGCATGAGACTCTGTGCAAGAAGGGCAAACTCCTGTTTCCCCTCAGTGGTATTGATAGGCGTGCTGATACCGAAATGTCTACTGAGAACACGATAGACATTGCCATCGACCACGGCTGCCGGCAGACCAAAAGCGAAACTTCCGATGGCAGCAGCCGTATAGGGACCCACACCTTTCAGACTGCGGATGCCCTCCAGTGTCTGCGGGAAGCCGCCCATGCTGACCACCTGTCGGGCTGCATGGTGCAGATTACGTGCACGACTGTAATAGCCCAGTCCCTGCCATTCGCGCAGCACCTCGTCCTCGGTAGCTGAAGCCAACTGTTCTACTGTAGGCCAGCGTCGCATGAACCGCACCCAGTAGTCCCATCCCTGCTTCACCTGAGTCTGCTGCAGGATAATCTCAGAGAGCCAGATAGCATAAGGATCGTGTGTGTCGCGCCAGGGCAGTTCGCGACCATTGTCCTGGTACCAGCGCAATAGAATCAGTGTAAACTCGTTCATCTGGTGAGTGAGAATTTCATGGAAACACCAAAGTCCTGTGTAGTGGTAGGATAGCTGCTGCTGGAGAGTAGCGGTGTATTGGTCTGACGGTCGTAATAGGCCGTGATGGTGAGGAAACGCGACATGGTGTAGTCGGCCTGCAACGATATCTTCAGGGCGCTGTTTCCACTGCTGGCCGACGACACGCCCGTAGCAATGTCACGGGTGATGGCTGCCTGTTTACGGAACGAGATATCCACACGGGTATTCAGGTCATGGTTCACGCCGCGCCCCTTGCTCGTAGTGGTGGTCTGCTGTTTCTTGTCATCGGTCTTCTTACCCTTGCCGCCCTTCACCTTCCGGCTATTACCCGATCCGAAGAGGTTGAAGTTGCTGATCTTATACCCCATGCCGATGACCCAGTCTTTCGACTTTGACTCGTTAATCTGCACGCTGGTCATCGAGAGGTTCAGCACACGGGTAGTGCGATATTCGCACTTCAGCGTCAGGTTGTTGTTCAGCGTCATATCGACACCAAGCAGGGGCGAGAATGCCTCGTTGATACTCACTGTAGAGATATTATAGCGCGAAGAGGGGGTGTAGGTGCCGTCGGCAGCCTTCACATAGCCTAGGTCGCCCATATATTCGAGCCACGAGCTGTAGGAGGCATACGAGCCTACGGAGTAGATACTCTTGTACGAGTGGTTGATATTGATGCTCTTGAAGTGGTCGCGCAGCCAAGGCAACTTCGACAGTCCGGCATAGCGCACCGTCCAGTTAGGCAGCAAACGGGTGAGGGCAGGAAATACATCGAGCGAGCCACCGGCACCCATCGTATAGGTATCGAGGAAGGCGGGGATGAGCACGTCGGCACTATAGGCATCCACCGCATTGGCGTCGGCAGGCACACCTTTAGGCAGGTCGGCACCTTGCCCGGAGGGATACTGTGCCTGCACACGGTCGCGGAAGTCAGCAATCTTACCGCAGAACTCATTGAACGAGGGCGAGTTGTAGCCGTCGGCGGCATCACCCATACCCTCCAGAGCGCTGCGCAGCGAGATGGTGGTCATGTTGAACGAGCCGCTATAGGTGGTGGGCGACCCGTCATACATAAACTGTACGCTGCGTGCCTTGTTCACCGTGCGTGTAGCAGTCAGGTCAATCTTCAGGTCGCGCAGGGGTTCCAGGGTGGCACGTATCTGCAGGTCTTCGGTGGCAGAGGTGGTGGCAGGTGTAGCCACATTGTCGTTGCTGAGCAGCCATCCGTTGTCGCGCGCCTTGTCGATATAGCCGTCGTCCACCAGTCCGAAAGCGAAGTCAAGACCTGGTGCCAGCACACTTCCCGTACGCTGTCCGAAGGCATCACCCACATTGGGCAGGAAGCCCGGCAGCGTCATGGAGTACTGGTTGCGGTAACTGATATTGATGCTGCGCACCATCATCAGGAAACGCGAAATGTCCAAAGCCGGATTATACCACCATTGCTTGTCGAGTGGTTCCTTCGGCGTCACCGAGATCTTCACTTGGAGCGATGGCTTTTCTGGCACAGCTGCCATCAGGGAGTCGGCCGACAGCGAATCAGCAACAGCGCGCTCGCGCTTCGACGACTTTTTCTTGCTACCCTTGGGCAGCCACACCTTAATCTTGTTCTCGTCGACAACCTTCCACTTCACATCGACCTTCCGTCCCTCCTTGTTACGCACCGAGACGAGCAGGCGCTTTGACTTCTTGCCGTGCTGCACTTCAATGACGCTGTCGGGCAGCAACGTCATTTCCTTCTGGAAGGTGTTTTTGTTTTTGGGCAGCTCCTTCTCTTCCTTAGTCTGACCGTCCTTATCCTTCTTCGCAGCATCGGCTGTCTTTGCTGGCTTCTTGGCAGCAGACTTCTTGGCAGCAGGCTTGGCCGACTGCTTCTTAAAGCGTTCGTTGGCTTTCTTCAGGAAAGGCACATGGTTATAAAGGGTCTCCATATTAAGGCCACCGTTGATGTTCAGGTTGCGGTTGTTGCTGATGGTGTTTCCCAGCGATGTGCCGTCTTCCAACTCGGTACCTCGCAGCCATGAATAGGTAGCAGTATAGGTAGCATCGGCCTTCAGCCAGTCAAACACTGGCAGCTTGTCGAGCGGCACCTGATAGCTGGCCGTAAACGACTGCTGGTAGTCGAGTGGCGTACCCCAGTGTTTGATGCTGGTCCACACCGAGTCCTTCCAGGCTTCATAGCGGTCAGGATACAGGTCTTTGTTCACAGGCGTATAGGGTTCCTCAATCTCTGCATGAGTGGCACTCTGGAATGTCATGTGCAGGTTCTTGGTGAAGTCCCAGCGCAACTGGAACTCACGGTTCCACAGGAACTGCTGACTGAAGGTAAGCGGCAGGTTGGGGTTCTCTGTATTCTCAAGGTCGCGCTCCTGCAGTTCGGAGTAGTAGCGCCGTATCTCCGAGTTGAACGAGATGCTCTGCGGCAGATAGTTCAGTCCGAGGGCCTTGGGGAACTGCATCCACTTCGATTTCGACTTCGAGTTCTTGAAGGGCTCCCAGGTCTTGTACACAGGCGAATAGGTGTAGTTCAGGGCTCCGCGCCACTCATCTTCCTTCTCATAGACGGTAGTCTGCCCCGACGAATGACGGTGCGAGTGACTGTACGAGAACGAGAAGTTAGCAGGATCATAGGGCATGGGGTGACGCTTGCTCTTGATGCCTACCCTCACATTGCTGAGCGAGAAGTTGCTCGAGATATGCTTCGTCACTGCTATCGACTCTATGGAGTCGCGCTCGCGCTTGCTGGCACTCTCCAGCGCATCGTCCAGTTCCATATCGGTGTCCAGGGGGTTATACTTCGGACTGATGGTCTCTTTCGTATATGAATAGTAGAGCGGAGCCGTCACCTTGGCTTTCTCGGGGAACAGTTTTCCGAGTTCCAGATTAGTAGTCACCGAGTAGCTCTTCTGCGTGTCGGTGGAACGCTGCAGCACACTCTCTTCCAGACCGCCGAAACCGTCAGAGACGTAGCGTCCGGTCAGGTTTACCGAGCCAAAATCGGATAGCTGCACATTCAGAGCACCCGACGCTGCCCATCCGCCCTCGTTGTTGGTCTCGCGCAGACGCAGTTCGTTGACCCACACCTCACCCGACTTGATGTTGCTGCTCAGGTTGCGAACACCTATAATCATGGTCTTCACCTCAGCCAGCGAAGGGTTACCCACCACGCTCACCTTGTTGTTGGGCTTGTCGGGGTCGTATTCGGAATAGACCTGCGTAAACGAGGCAAGCCCCTCGGCACGTGCTTTGTTGCGGTTTTTCTTCAGAGATGTAAACACGCTCATGTCGATATCGAGCATATTCTCCTCCGGCCAAACCAGTATGCGGTCGCTGGGCACGTTCCAGCGGTAAGTGCCCTGCGGCGTCAGTTTCAGCGGTATCAGATACTCATAGTAGTTGTTCTTGTAGTCCGAGCCCAGGCGGATAAAGACAGCCAGCTGATTGTCCTCGAGCTGTGTGTTGTTGGGCACCAGGTAATTGGCATGCACAAACATCTGCAGACGCTTGTACTGGCGCAGGTTCAGGTTCGTGTTTCTATAGACGGCCTTCGACTCGTTCTGGCTGAGGTTCTTCACCGTCAGGCAGAGCGACTGCTCGTTGTTCTCCGTCAGCTGCGGCTGACTGGGGTCGGTGACACGCGTGATGCCCGGCGGCAACACGTAGGCTACGGGCTGACGCTCGGTGTTTTCCTCCACGTTCACAGCACTCATCTCCAGTGTACCGGTCTCTGCACCTGCCGATGTCTGCAGGTTCTGCTTGTATTGCCGCCACTCACCACGCACCAGGTCAAGCGAGCCGAAACGCAGCACGATAGGCTCCTGGAAGTTGGTAAGGAACATGCGCATGAAGCGGATGCTGGTAAAGTCGTTGATGGAACCCACTTTATCATCGTACTCTGCCAGAGGTACTCGATACTGGTACCAGCGCACGGTGATGGTGTCGCCGTTGCGCAGCGTGGCGTTGTAGTCGCGGTGGTCCACGATATACGAGTCGTCGCTCTTGACTCCACGGTTATAGGCCTGCAACTCGTCGTCGCTGATGGGAATGCGGTACTGGTAGTAGCGCTCGTACTCATTGAGGGTATAGTCCTGGTTGATATCCTCCACATCGGGGCCGGTCTTGTACGAGGTGTCGTAGCTCTCGGTCTGCTCGTCGCTGCTGGGCGAGTTGCCCTGCGGGTTGTTGATGCGCTTATAGCGGTCCAGAATGCTCTTCTCCTCGGCATCATAGTCCGACCCTCGGAAATAGTGGTAGTCGTCGCCGGCAGGGTCGTTGCGCCAGGCCTGTAGCAACGAGTCGTTCTGCACCACACTGCCAATGTCGTTCAGCCATTGTGCATAGTCACCATAGGTGCGCTCCTCTTCGTCTGTCAGTCCGTTCAGACCCACATCCTGCAAGGCTCGCGAGCCGCTGGTAGTGGCAAAGGCGTAGGTCTGCGTAGCCTGCACGGGAATCTTACCCCACTGTGTCTGTTCGAAGTTCGAGGTGCCGTCAACAGGCATGCCGCTCTCGTAGAACTTCTTGCCGTCGCGCAGCACATCCTCGCTCACCTCGCCCAGGTTGATATACAAATCACCGCTGTGTCGCGATGCCGTTCCGTCCTTTCGGGTGTAGATGAAGGGGTCGAGCAGCCAGAACTCCACATATTCGATATTCGACTGTTCGAAGTCGGTGGTCTCCAGCTTACGCATCATGCCGCCCCATTTCTGTGCGGGGTTGCGCAGCTTACCATCGCTTGTATAGTCCAGCGTCAGGTTATACGGACCACGCTCCTGCGGATAGTAGGCCAGGTTGAGCACAGAGAGCGTCGACACGGCACCGTTGTAGGTCGACTGGTCGCGGTTGGGATAGAGTTCGCGCACATAGACCTCACGTACATAGTGGTTCGACAGCTGTTCCAGGTCGCTCTTGATGTGTCCGGGTGTCAGACTGCTCGACCGGCGGGTGAAGATGGGGTCTACGTTATACCAGGCCAGCAGGGCGCGGTCGTATCCGCTGCTCACGGTGGTTTTGTCGTTATGGTTGGCAAACATCGTGGGCACACTGCTCAGCACCCAGGCTGTCGGGTCGCTCACGTCGCGCAGGTCCTTGGTGTTCTCGAAGTCATCGATATACGAGGCATTGTCCTGTGTGCCGCTCGAGTTGCCCGCGATGAGCTGTGCGAACTCGCCGGTAAACGTAATCTGCGAGGGCTGCGTGCAGTGCAGCAGTGGCAGGCGGTCCAGCATATTGGTCAGCCACTGCGACTCCTGTTTCCAGTTCACGTTCAGTCCCCAGATGGTGTTCTTCAGCGGTTCCTCGCCCATGGTCACCTTGGTGGTCAGTGCCTGCTCGGAGAGGTGCATCAGAGTACCTCCCAATGAGAAATTCTTGGTGAAGTCGTACTGCCAGTTCAGACCCAGCATAGTCTTGCGTTGCATGCCGTAGCTGGTGTTGTCTTCGAGCGACACGCTGACATTGGTGCCGGCGTCAATGATGCTCTGGTTCAGAATGGTCACCTCACCGGCGGAATAGTCTACCGAGTAGTCACTGCCTTCCTGCAGTTCCACACCGCCTGCCGTCACCTTCACCGAGCCCTGCGGCACGTTGTAGGCTCCCAGCGAGATGACGTTGGCACTGGTACCTTTGAACTGTCCGGTCAGCAGGAACTTGTCTTTCTCGGCGTTCTGCTTGGCCACGGTCTTGGTCGAGTCGTACAGCTGATAGAAACAGTACTTATCAGCCAGATGCTCCACGCCTTGCTTTTTCAGCCAGGCCTGCAGATACTGTCCGAAAGGCTCTGCTGCAGGCAGGAACACGCGTCCGTTGCTCACGGTGTACCCGCTGACGAAGTCAAACTGTCCGTTGGCATGTGGCTTCATGTTGGCGTCCAGCCTGTCCAGTCCCAGGGCTTTCAGCAGCGTGGTGCTTTTCAGTGCTTCTTCGGGCAGGTATGTCAGATAGGTGCCGGTGGTATCGCTCTGGTACTTGATGTCCATCTTGAACTTCTCTTTCTCTACGGTGGAGGCCAGATAGTACACGTTTTTCATCATCAGTCGCCAGTTGGGCTGCGAGGGGTTGTTCGACGTGTTCTTCAGCGACTTCACAAACAGGCACCTGCTGGTCTGGGTGATGTCGGTCGAGAACTCACCCACCTGATAGGTCTGTCCGCCGTAGGTATACTCGAAAGCCACAGCCAACACCTGGTCGGTCTGTAGTCCCGTCTTCAGCGACACATAACCCAGGGCTGTGTTCACCGTATATTCGCTCGAGGTAAGGAGTCGGGCACTGGCCAGTTTCTCGTAGTCCACGCCTCCGGTGACACCTGCCAGCCCTTCCAGCCTTGTTGTCACAATGTCTATGGACCGCGATGCCGAGTCTATTGTCTGCACCAGTGTAGAATAGATGTCGTTAGCCTGGTTGCTGGGCACGCTCATTCCCGTGGTGTTCCATCGTGTGTTGCGTATGTACGAGTTCTCGCCAAGTTCGCCGAAAGCCACGATATTACGCGAGTTCGAGGTTGTTCCCGACTTGTTGGTCACCCAGATTTCCACGCGGTTTATCTTGATGCCCGTAGTCAGGTTGGGCAGCGTTGCCATCGCCTTATCATATATTTCTCGGAAATAGTGCGACAGGAAGAAGTGGCGGTTCTCTTCATAGTCTGCCACATCTATCTCGTAGGGGGTTGTCGAGGTGCCCCCCTTCGATGACACGCTCTTCGAGGTCGACTTCTTCTGCGAGATCACCGTCTGCAGTTTCAGTTTGCCAAACTGCATGTCGGTACGTATACCAAAGAGACTGCTGGACCCCTGCACCAGCGAATTGTTCGAGGGGAAGGTGACGTTGCCGGCCTCCACCAGTTTGATAATCTCGTCTTCCTTGCCGTCGTATTTCAGCTTCAGGTTCTTCGTGTCAAAGTCAAAGGTGGCATCGGTGTTGTAGTTCAGGTTCATGTTCACCTTGTCGCCCACCTTTCCGTTCACACTCAGGTTGATCTTCTCGTCAAAGTCAAACGCGGTAGTCTTGCGGTTACGCTCAGGTAGCGAGGGGTTGTCTATATTCTTCAGCGTGGCACCCACCTTCAACTCGGCAGTACCCTGCGTCTTCACCCTCACACCGCCGGGACCGAATATCTTCTCGGCAGGACCCAGGTCAAACTTCATGTCCGAAAAGTCGAACTTCTCCTTGCCTTTGGTCTGCACGTTCTCAGCATCTTTCTGCCGGAAAAACTGCTGGCGGGCCCTGCGTTCACTCCACCGCATATACTCGGCGGGGGTCATCACTACTGGGGCATTCAGATAACTGTCGCCTATCTTAGAACCAATATAATAAAGGTTGAGCGAGTCGTTGTACACCACCTGCTGCTTCACGTTGTCAGGCATGCGCAGGTCCAGTGCACTCGAGTCCAGGTCTGCCGTCAGCACAGGTGCCGTCTTCTGTATCTTCCAGCGCGGATGCAGCAGCGAGTCGGGGATAGTCTCGTCCTCCTGCACCGCCTTCGGCTGGGCCTTGACGTTCTGCTTATCCGTCTGGGCGGCAACGACCAGACAAAGACAAAACAACAAAAGCAATATCACGAGCTTCCTCATAAACCTCAAATCTCAAACCTACTTGATCTGCTTCAATGCCTGCTTCACCACCTGCTCCACGGGCAGCGTGGGCTGTTCTTGCAGTATCTGCACCACCACTTTCTGCGTGGGAGCAGGCGCAAAGCCCAGCATAGTCAGGGCTGCCACTGCCTCGTCGCGAACGGCATTGTTCACAGGAGCAGCCACGCTGCCGCCGGCGGGAATCTCGTCGGCAATGCCCAGTGCCACAATCTTGTCCCTCAGGTCCACGATGATGCGCTGTGCCGTCATCTTGCCAATGCCCTTGATGCTCTGTATCAGTCGGGCATTGCCTGTAGAGATTGCCGAACACAGCTCTGTCACGCTCATCCCCGACAGCATCATACGTGCCGTATTGGCACCCACCCCGCTCACGGTAATCAGCAGTTCAAACATCTCGCGTTCCTTTTTATTATAGAAACCGAAAAGCACATGGGCATCCTCGCGAATGGACTCATAGACGTAGAGTCTGACGCTTGCCCCGGGTTCTTTGCTCTTGGCCCCTTGCAGGGCGCTGTAAGTATTGAGCGAAATGTTCAGACCGTAGCCCACCCCGGCTGCCTCTATCGTAGCCAGAGCGGGAGTGAGTTCTGTCAACTCGCCCCTGATGTATTCTATCATACTGTCGTTATTTTTTGTATATATACAATTGAATTAACGCTTTCGAAGGATTTTTATTGCATAAATGTTGCTCATATCGACAAAAAAGTGTAATTTTGCAGCGAATTTTGGTTCACAACACAACAAAAACAAACAAAAGATGAAAAAAATCAGAGCAGCCGTCGTAGGTTACGGCAACATTGGAAAGTACGCTCTCGAGGCTCTCGAGGCAGCATCCGACTTTGAAGTGGCAGGCATCGTGCGCCGCAATGGTGGCGAGAACAAGCCTGTAGAACTGTCACAGTATCCCGTCGTCAAGGACATTCGCGAACTGAAGGACGTCGACGTGGCTATCCTGGCCACCCCTACCCGCTCGTGCGAGGAATATGCCCGGCAGATATTGCCGTTGGGTATCAACACCGTCGACTCGTTCGATATTCACGGACTGATTCGCGACTACCGCCGCAACCTCATGGAACTCAATAAGCAGACGGGCACCGTCAGCGTCATCGCCGCAGGATGGGATCCGGGCAGCGACTCCATCGTTCGCACACTCATGCAGAGTCTTGCTCCCAAGGGTCTCAGCTACACCAACTTCGGTCCGGGCATGTCAATGGGCCACAGCGTCTGCGTGCGCTCTAAGGCCGGTGTGAAGAATGCTCTGTCCATGACCATCCCCTTGGGCGAAGGCATCCACCGTCGCATGGTCTATGTTGAACTTGAGGACGGCGCCAGCCTCGACGAGGTGTCAGCCGCCATCAAGGCCGATCCCTACTTTGCCAGCGACGAGACGCACGTGTTCCAGGTAGAGAGCGTCGACGATGTGCGCGACATGGGTCACGGTGTGCATCTGGTGCGCAAGGGTGTCAGCGGCAAGACGCAGAACCAGCGCCTGGAGTTCAACATGAGCATCAACAACCCCGCCCTCACCGGTCAGGTGCTGGTCAACGTGGCTCGTGCTTCCATGCGCCTGCAGCCCGGCTGCTACACCATGATCGAGATTCCCGTCATCGACATGCTCCCCGGCGACCGCGAGGAGCTCATCAGCCATCTGGTATAACGACCGCCGCGCTGATAAATTACACAATAAAAGGGAGCCCCAAAGGACTCCCTTTTTATTATCTGGACGTTTTATTACATCATGCCGCCCATGCCCGGTGCACCGCCCATAGGCATTGCGGGCTCTTTCTCGGGTTTGTCGCAGATGAGGCACTCGGTGGTGAGGAACATGCCTGCAATCGAAGCAGCATTCTCCAGAGCCACACGGGCCACCTTGGCAGGATCAATGACACCGGCCTTTCGCATATCCTCGTAGACCTCGGTACGGGCATTGTAGCCGAAGTCGCCCTTACCTTCGCGCACCTTCTGTACAACCACGGCACCCTCTTCACCGGCATTGGTGACAATCTGGCGCAGGGGCTCCTCAATGGCACGGCAGATGATGTTGATACCTGTCTGCTCGTCGGCATTGTCGCCCTTCACTTCCTTCAGGGCCTCCTGAGCACGGATATAGGTGGTACCGCCGCCGGCCACGACGCCTTCCTCGATAGCGGCACGGGTAGCACAGAGGGCATCGTCCACGCGGTCCTTCTTCTCTTTCATCTCCACCTCGCTATTGGCACCTACGTAGAGCACGGCAACACCGCCGGAGAGCTTAGCCAGACGCTCCTGCAGCTTCTCCTTGTCGTAGCTGCTGGTGGTATTCTCAATCTCGGCCTTGATCTGGTTGATGCGGTCGCGGATAGCCTGGCTGTCGCCGGCACCGTTGACGATGGTGGTGTTGTCCTTGGTCACGGTCAGTTTCTCGCAAGTGCCCAGCATCTCCAACGTAGCCTGCTCCAGCTTCAGGCCCTTCTCCTCGCTGATCACGGTACCACCGGTCAGCACGGCGATGTCCTCAAGCATAGCCTTGCGGCGGTCGCCGAAGCCGGGAGCCTTCACGGCGCAGATCTTAAGACCGCCACGCAGACGGTTCACCACGAGTGTGGTCAGTGCCTCAGAGTCCACATCCTCGGCAATAATCAGCAGCGGACGTCCGCTCTCGGCAGCAGGCTGCAGGATGGGCAGGAACTCCTTGATGTTCGAGATCTTCTTGTCGTAGATAAGGATATAGGGGTTCTCCATGGCGCACTCCATCTTCTCAGAGTCGGTCACGAAGTAGGCCGACAGATAGCCGCGGTCGAACTGCATACCTTCGACGACTCCGATATGGGTGTCGCGACTCTTCGACTCCTCGATGGTGATGACGCCGTCCTTCGACACCTTGCGCATAGCCTCGGCCAGCAGCTCACCAATCTCCTTGTCGTTGTTGGCACTGACAGTAGCCACCTGCTCTATCTTGTCGTAGTTGTCGCCCACCTGCTCGGCATTCTTGGCGATGAACTCAGTGACAGCCTTCACGGCCTTGTCAATACCGCGCTTCAGGTCCATGGGGTTGGCACCGGCGGTGACGTTCTTCAGACCCTCTGAGACGATAGCCTGTGCCAGGATGGTAGCGGTGGTGGTGCCGTCGCCGGCATCGTCGCCGGTCTTCGAGGCCACACTCTTCACGAGCTGTGCACCCGTATTCTCAAAGTGGTCCTCCAGCTCAATCTCCTTAGCCACGGTCACACCGTCCTTGGTAATTTGGGGCGCGCCAAACTTCTTCTCAATCACCACGTTGCGTCCCTTCGGACCCAGCGTCACCTTTACTGCGTTAGCCAACTGGTCAACACCCTGCTTCATAGCATCGCGGGCGTCAATATTGAATTTAATTTCCTTTGCCATATTGTTTATTGCTTTTGGCTATTGGCATTTGGCAATTAGCTAAAAGCTAAGTGCTAACTGCCAACAGCATGTTAATAATTACTTTTCAATAATTGCCAAAACGTCGCTCTGACGCATCATCAGATACTTCTCGCCATCCAGTTCAATCTCGGTGCCGCTATACTTGCCGTAGAGCACTTCGTCGCCGGCCTTCAGTATCATCTCTTCGTCCTTGGTTCCCTTGCCTACGGCTTTGATGATGCCGCGCAGGGGCTTTTCCTTTGCTGTGTCGGGGATAATGATTCCGCCAATCTTCTCTTCAGCCGGTGCAGGCAATACCAGCACACGGTCTGCTAATGGTTTAATGTTCATAATACGTTTGTTTTTAATTTTGTTGTTGAATTGATTGATCTATTTCTGACACTGACAGAGCGAAAAGCGTGCCAAACTGTCCTTGCTGACAATTTGGCACGCTTTTCTGACGGCTTGCCATGTCAGTGACGTTCAAGCCAGTCGAGCCAGCGCTCCATTTCTTCGGTGCAGTAGTCCGACCCGTTATAGGGTTTTTGCCAGAAATAACGACGCAGATAAATCCGCGCTCTCCTGCTGTCTATTTTCTGCAACTCCTCTTCCGACATCACTTCCGGGTTCGTATAAACACGATTGTCCAGATAGTAGGAAGCCAGAGCGCGCGATGATTTGTAGTTGCCGCAATCGCTCGAGATACAGTCGAACCCGCGCTCGTACAGTAAGTTCTTAAAGCCGAAATGCGCCCCCACGATGGGCGGCACCGTCAGCAGCAACAGCGTCCATGCCGCCACAAGGGGCAGGGCTGTCCACTTTGCCACCGGAGCGCGCTTGCACTGCATCCACCCGCGCTGCTTGGGCCCGCCTTTCACGGGACGGCCGGGCAGTTGCATCACAAGCAGGATGAGCCCGTCGACCAGCAGCGACATGCACGACACCGACAGACACATCGTCATATCGGGAATCATCAGCATGCTATTCACCACTTGTGCCATCAGCATCAGCCAGAAGGCCGACCTGTGCCACTTGCACAGTCCTATGATGCCTGCCAGCACAATAAGTCCGGCAATGGCTACCGAACCGCCACTACGCACAAACGACGCCCACAGCACAATGGCGTCGCGCCCCGTAGCCTCCAGACCGCCAAAGAATCCCCGTATGGTCCCTACTACTACGCAGATGATTGCCAGCAACGCAAACAGGCAGAGGAAGAAAGTGGTGATATAGTTGCGCTTGCGCTGCTGCTTCGTTGTTTTCGTCACTTCCGACGCAATAGTGTCCTTCTGCGCGTCGATGGTGTCCTCCTCGGGACGGCTGTCATGCTCGCTCCGGCCGTTCAGGAACAGCTTGATTTCGTCTACGCTCTGGGGACGGTGGCTACGGTTGATGCCCATCATCCAGCGAATCAGTTCCTGCATCTGCCTGCTGACGTGCTGGGGATAGGTGAATGCGCCCTCCTCATTGATACCCGTGAGCGACGGCGGCTGCTGGTTGGTGAGCAGTGCATAGAGCGTGGCACCCAGGGCATAGAAGTCTGTCCAGGGACCGAACTTGTCTATCGCCTGGTCCACCTGTTCTATAGGTGCGTAGCCGGGGGTATAGCACATGGCCGACGATGTCGTAACCGACAGTCCGTCGTCGCCCCGCATCTGCTTGCTGGCTCCGAAGTCAATGAGAAACGCCGTGCCTTTCTTGTCGATCATGATGTTGCCGGGCTTGATGTCCAGATGCCAGATATGCTGACTGTGCACCTCGGCCAAGGCATCCAGTATCTGCGGCAGCCACTGGCGCACCTCCTCTTCTGTGAAAGGGCATCGCTGGCGCTTGAGCATCGCTGCGAGCGACTCGCCGTCGATGTAGTCCATCACATAGTAGAAGGTGTCGTTGGCCTTAAACAGGTCGTGCACCGTCACGATGTGCGAATTGCGCAACTTGCGCAGGCGCAGTGCTTCCTTCCTGAATTTCTCTCGCTGACTGTCGAACGAGGCATGGTTGTCGGGCACGCTGACTGTCACACGTTGTCCGTCGCGCATGTTGACACCTTTCATAAAAAACTCTTTCATGGCAAACAGCTCGTCGAAAGCCGTGTTGCGCACCATGTAGGTGTTACCGAAGCCTCCGGCTCCCAGCTGTTGCTCCACGACGTAGAGTCCGTCGCGCAGCTGAGTGCCTATAGGTAGCATGTTTTCGTTCATCATCTGTACATTTATTCACACCGAAAAGCGTATCTTCACTGTTTTCGGCGGCAAAGATACGCTTTTTCTGTTAAACGACCAAATTTATTTCACGCTTTCCAACAAGTCGACCTCCACGATGCGCAGCTCGGTCTTGCCCTTGGCTGTCTTCATGCGGTCCATCTCGTTAGCCACGCCGCCGGCCAACTCCTTCACTGTGCCGAACTTCTTGCTGTCCTGCACCGGACCCACCATGCGGATGGTCAGCTCCTTGGCTGCCACGGGCTGGCTGATACTCAGATGCACATAGCCCAGGGTGGCAGGAGTCACGCCCTCCCACACTTTCTGCTTGCCGGCATAGACTTCCAGCGGATAGCACTTCTGTCGCCAGCCGGTCAGCTTCAGCGTCACCTCGCTGACAGCGGCCTTGCGCTCCAGCTGATAGGTCACCCAGGCCGTCTCGCGCTCGCCGTCGCTCTTCCATTCGGTCAGCTCATTGTCGTCGCACGACTGCTGGGCATCCTGCTGGTTGCTGCCGGCCTTGATGCCCTTGATGCCTACGCTGACAAACTGGTCTTCGTAACTGGGTGTGGCGGGGGTCTCGCCACGGGCCAGCGACGGTTTCAGCGTCAGTGCGGGCAGCACGTTGGCTGGGGCTGCCTGCCGGCTCTGCAACGAGAGGTAGGCGGGCTTCACGCCTTCGGCCTGCACGGCCAGTCCTATCTCGCCGGCCGTGGTGGTGGTACGCACCAGCACGCGGTTGACGCCGCACTCCACGGGCAGCGACATCAGTCCTACGTAGTTGTCGCTGACATTTTTCTTGTTGGCAGCGTCCAGCAGGTTCTTGTCGCGGTTGGTGTCGTCCTGCTGATATGCCTTGTTGTCGCGGGTACCAATGCCGCCTATCCAGCGGGCCTCGCCCCACAGCTGGAAGTTGACGAGCCGGTCGTCCAGCGGACAGCGGCGTCCCTGCTTGTCGACCACCTCCACCTGAACCAGCACCATGTCGGCGCCGTCGGCCTTGGTGCCCTCGGGATTCTCAATGGCTGTCAGCTTCAGCTGGGCCGGCTGTCCGGCCGTCTCTATGCGATAGGTCGAGCCGTCGCTGCCGCGGGCTTCGATGGTGCCGGCCTCGTACTTTACGTTGTCGAAGGTGTAGAGCCACTGGTACGAGCGCTTGCCCTTGCCTACGGACTGGCCGTTGACGAAGAGCTCCACCTCGTCGGCGGTGCTGACCACGTAGACGGGCTTCACCGTGCCGGGCTCATAGTTCCAGTGACCGATGATATAGGTGCGGGCATGCTCGGGACTGACCCATCCGTCCCACATCACCTGGTGGGCATAGAAGGCATCCTTGGGCAGGCGCATGGCGTCGGTGACGCCGCTGGTGCGGTAGTTCGACTCGCCGCGGTGGTGTGTGTTGGTGTCGCTGAACACTATCTTCACGCCGCCGCTGCTGACGCGCCGTCCTGTGCCGGGCCGTTCCAGCCAGTATTCGTGCCAGCGCTCTACCATGCCGCAGGCCAGCGCATCCATATTGTGGTTGTAGTCCAGGGCGGGGGCATTGCGATACAGCGGACCGTCGCCCTCCTTATGATAGGGGTACGAGTACTCGTCCCAGTACTTGCGCAGTCCCTCGTCGCGGTAGTACTCCATCGACCACATGGGCTTCGTGGCGCTCTTGTTGATGTAGAGCATCTCGCCGCCGTATTCGGCCTCGGGGCGGTCCAGCATCTCACGGCTGCCTATGGCGCGTCCGCCGTGGGGGTCGTACTCGTCGCGAATCTTTTTCATCTCCTCCATGTGTGCCTTCGAGATGCGGAAGTTGCCGCACTCGTAGAAGACGACGCTGGGGTTGTTGCGGTTATAGATGATGGCATCGCGCATCACCTGTGTGCGCTGCTGCCAGCGGGCTCCCTCCACGTCTTTCTCGGCATCGCCGGCGGGCATGGCCTGCAGCAGACCTACGCGGTCGCAGCTCTCAATGTCCTGCTTCCAGGGGCAGATGTGCATCCAGCGCACCACGTTGCCGCCGCTCTCCACAGCCAGGCGGTTAGAGTAGTCGCTCAGCCAGGCGGGCACGCTGATGCCCACGCCGGGCCATTCGTTCGAGGTGCGCTGGGCATAGCCATGCACCATCATCACGCGGTCGTTCAGGTAGAAGCGGCCGTCCTTGAACTCGGTCTTGCGGAAGCCTGTGCGGGTGACGACCTCATCGGAACTTGCATTCAGGTTCAGGGAAGCGGCATCCTCGCTCTCCACAAGATAGGTCTGCACGGTATAGAGGTAGCCATAGCCCCACGACCAGAAATGCAAGCCGTCCACTTCTTGTTCGACCGATACGGTGCGCGTTTCGCCAGGCTGCAGGGTAACAGCCTTGCCGGGAATAATGACATTCAGTTCATTCTCAGGCTTGAGGATACGGGCAAAAAGGTGGAACGTGCGGACCTTGACGTCTTCGTTTTTCACCTGACTCTCCACATGGATAGTAGCCTTATGCCCCTTGATGTCGAAGTCGGTGGCATAGACGTAGGTGCCGGTGGTGCCCAGGTTCGAGTACAGGGGCAGCGTCTGGTACAGTTTGCCGGTCTTGTGCAGGTAGACGTTCTTGGGCAGTCCGCCGTAGTTGGCGTTGAAGTTCTTGTCGTTCCACTGGTAGCGGCTGTCCAGCACGCGGTCGCGATACTGCCACGAGTTGTCGCAGCGCACGGCCAGCACATTCTCGCCCACGCAGGCAAAGGGGGTCAGGTCGAAGCCGAAGGCCATCACGCCGTTGTCGCTGAAGCCCACCTTCTGTCCGTTCAGCCACACGTCGGCACCCTGGCGGGCACCTTCGAACTCCACGAACACCTTGCCCTGCAGGTCGGCCTCGGTCAGCTGGAAGTGCTTGCGATACCAGCACACGGTGTCGGTCAGGTCCACGATGTCTTTCTTGAAGGCTTCGCTGCCGTTGAAGGCATAGGGCAATGTGACGCGCTGCCACATGCCGTCGTCGTAAGCGGGGTTGTAGGCCTCCGTGCAGTCGCCCACCGTCAGCAGCCATCCGCCGTTGAAATTCAGTTTTGCTCTCTCTGCGGCCGATGCCGTCAGTGTCAGCATCAGCAGCGTCATTTGCAGGATTAGTTTCTTCATCTTCTTTCCGGGTAGTTTGTTTTTTCAGTTTCTGTCTGCAAAACTATGCTCTATAATATATAAATAAGGTGTGCAAACGTTCATTAACCGGTAAACTTGTACGCACTAATCCTTTTTCACGCCGTTAATCACCACGTTCTTCACCACGCAGCCCTCTATGAGCTGCGGGTCGAAGGCCTGCTTCTTGTCGTTCACCTCGATGTCCTCGAAGGTGAAGTCCTTCAGCCGGTACTTGTCCGACGTGCCCACGTCGAAGAAGTTGGTGCAGTCCATGTGGATGCGGCGCATGGTGATGTTGTTGCACTGCGACAGCGGCATGTCGTCGCGCTGCTCGGGCTTGAAGAACTGGGTCCAGGGGCGGCACACCAGGAACATATTGGAGTAGCCGGTGATGTCCTCCACCGTCACATACTCATAGTGCTGGGGCGTGTCGGGACGCATCTTCAGCCACAGCACGCGCTGTGCACTGCCCACCTTGCAGCGCCGCAGCACCACGTTGCGGTCGTGGAGCGACTCGGAGCCCAGCGTCAGACAGCCGTGCACATGTCCGTACACGCAGTCCTGCACCAGTATGTTCTCGCAGGGACCGTTGTTGGCATCCTTGTCGGCCCATGTGCCCTTGCCGCCCTTCAGCACCACGGCATCGTCGTTCACGTTCATATAGCAGCCGCTAATCAGCACGTTCTTGCACACGTCCAGGTCGATGGCATCGCTCGACGGTGCGCCGCGCTTGGGGTCTACGGGGGTCACGTTGCTCGTAGGGGCAAAGATATAGCAGCCCAGGTAGCGCACGTTCTCGCACTTGTACAGATGGTTGGTCCAGAAGGGCGAGTTGATGATGCGCACGTCCTGCACGGTCACGTTCTTCGAGTTCGAGATGTACACGTCGCGCGGACGCAAGGCCTCCATATTGGTGCAGTTCTTGTTGAACTTGCGGCGTATCCAGAACTCCTCCCAGTAGGGCTGTCCGTTGCCGTTGATGGTGCCGGGACCGGTAATGGTGAATCCGTCCACGCCGTCGGCATTCACCAGTGCGGCAAAATAGTCGAGCGTCTGACCCTCCATGCGGGTCTTCAGCAGCTTGAAGTCGCGTATGCGGTCGCTGCCGCGCAGCTCGCCGTTCTCCTCAATAAGCAGATGGGTGCCGGGCTTGAAGAAGAGCGAACCGCTCACCACAAAGCCGCGAGGCACCACCACCACGCCGCCGCCCTCCTGGGCACAGCGGTCTATCACGGCCTGCATCTGGGCGGTCTGCACCTGCTCCGAGTAGTTGAGCACGCCGTAGTCGGTCACCACGTAGCGGCGGCCCAGCGTGTTCACGTCCACCCGCGAGGTGTCGCTAAACCACTCCGTCATCGGCGTTCCGTCGGGCCACAGGTCCTGCTTCACCACTTTCTTCTTTCCCACTGCCACGCCGCACACCATCAGCACCGCGAGGCACATCATCAGTCTCTGTTTCATCATCTCTTTGTTTTATAGATTAGTTTTCATATAACTTTCCACCCATCAATCCGCCTGGTTTTGCTGGAGAAGTTGACACCTGTAAAGTATAAAAGGCTGGTGAATCCTCGCTCTACTTCCAAATTTGGAAATCCCAATCGATAGATTCCAAAGCGTTCATCGAAGTCCTTGACTGTCAGATAACCGCTCTGATAGATAAGCGGGAGCGGATTCTTGTCTATGCTGTCGATACTGCCAAGAAGGTCGGCAGTCACTTCTTCCTGAGTCAGTTCTTCCAGATTGTAGTTGTTTCTCTTAAGGGCCTCAACAAGGATAGTGGGCGTGCCTGTCTCAAACCAGTAGTCCTTGAATGCCTGGCTGTCAAGGGTGCGCAGCAGACTGAAAGGATTGTACATACCAGTTGTTCCTGCCTCGAAGTGGTAGCCGTCGTAGTTAAGCTTTAGTTTGGCATAGCATTCGTCTTTAGTAAGGCTGTTGGCTTGAGCCAGCGACTCTACCTCCGAATCAAGATTGTCGCGGATTTCCTTTTCGGTGATACCACAGATTTCCGCATAGCGTTTATCCATCGTGATGTCTGCCAGATTGTTGAGGTCGCTGAAGACGCTGACCTTTGAGAACTTGGTAACACCCGTGAAGAAGGCGAACTGGATATAGGCACCCATCGACTTCTCCACACCGTAGAATGCTTTCAGTGTGGCGCGATAGTCTTCCTTTAGTTCCTCATTGTCGAAAGCCTGAAGCAGCGGCTTGTCGTATTCGTCAACAAGTATGGCAACCTTCTGCCCTGTCTTTTCGTAGGCTCGCTGAATCACACCCTTGAATCTCTCAGATACAACTTTTTCTGTAGGCGATGCCCCATAGGCTTCCTCCCATCGGCTCAACTGACTCTCCAGTATGGAGGTCAAGGCCTCTGGGGTTGTGTATTTGGCGGCGTTCAAGTCCAGATGCAGCACGGGATATGTATTCCATTCCTGCTCCAACTGTTCAATGGCCAATCCCCTGAACAGCTCCTTCTCTCCATTGAAATAGTACTCCATCATGGAGACGAGCAGGCTTTTGCCGAACCTGCGGGGACGACTGAGAAAGTAATACTGTCCGCCTTTGATGAGCTTGTACATCAGCGCCGTCTTGTCCGCATAGAAGTAGTCGTCAGTGCGGATGGTTTTGAAGTCCTGTATGCCAATAGGATATTTCATAAGCCTGTATTTTTCTGCAAAAATACAACTAAATTCTGATTTATCAAAATGTACCAAGCAAAAATATGTAATCGGACGTCATTTTTTTCTCCAAGTTTTCTCCAAACATTTTTCTTTCTATAGTAGTCGTTTCAGCTGACACGTATGTACACACAAAAGAAGCGTAAGACTGCACGTATCTTACATCTTCATTCTGAGGCTCTGGTAAACCATACACAAAAGATTCAGATACAGCAATCCCACGCCTATTGCGTGGAACCTCACTGCACTCATCTTGCTGTGTATATGAAATTTACCAGATTTCAGAATACAAGACGAAGCACAACTTGCTCCTAAAGTGTTATCCACATGTCTCGGAGTCGTCCGCCGCCCCGCACCGCCGTGCCTTGAGCCGTGTCCGCCTGCCTAAGCAGGAAAACTCCGACGGCAAAGGTACGAACTTTTTCCGAACTGACAAAATAATCGGCGGGAAAAATGAGACACCGAAAGCAATAATTCCTGACGGGGCGCGTTATAATAAGGTATGCGCAGGTTTTTCACCATAGTATGTGTAGGCTTGGCCTGCATCCTGACGGCAGGATGCGGAGCCGACTCCGCCATGCGTAAGGGCGACAAGTTTTTCGCCCTGGGCGAATACTACGACGCCGCGGCACAGTATAAGAAAGCCTACTCGCAGACGAAGGCGAAGGACAAGCCGCTGCGCGGACAGCGTGCGCTGAGGATGGCCGACTGCTACCGGCGCATCAACTACACGCAGAAAGCCATTGCCGCCTACAACAATGCCGTGCGCTACAAGCAGGCCGACTCGACGGCCCTGCTGCACCTGGGACGGCTGCAGCTGAAGAACGGCTCTTACAAGGATGCCGAGAAGACTTTCACGCTGCTGCTGGACTCGATGCCGCAGAACCCGCTGCTGCACAGCGGACTCGAGAGTGCGCGGCTGGCTCCGAAATGGAAGTCCGAGGCCGAATACTCGGGCTACACGGTGAAGAAGCAGGAACTGTTTAACTCGCGCCGCGCAGAATACTCGCCCATGCTGGCTGGCGACGACAGCGACCAGCTCTACTTCTCGAGCACGCGCAACCAGGCCCAGGGCGACGAGCTGAGCGGCATCACCGGCACGAAGAACGCCGACATCTTCTTTTCGCAGAAAGACGACAAGGGGAAGTGGTCGAAGCCCGAAGCCATAGAGACCGACCTGAACAGCGACCAGGACGAAGGAGCCTGCGCCTTCACTCCCGACTTCAAGACGATGTACCTGACAGTGTGCAAGACCGACCCCTCGTACCCGCGCTACGCCCAGATAGCCACGTCGACGCGCAGCGATGCCTCGTGGGGCAAGTCGACACCGATAGAGATTACCAAGGACACGCTGTCGACCTATGCCCACCCCGCCGTGTCGCCCGACGGCATGTGGCTCTACTTCGTCAGCGACATGCCCGGCGGTCTGGGCGGCTACGACATCTGGCGCATCCAGATGACCAGCCACGGCCTGGTGGGACTGGAGAACCTAGGCGCGCCCATCAACACCGCCGGCGACGAGATGTTTCCCACGTTCCGGCCCAACGGCGACCTGTATTTCTCAAGCAACGGACATCCTGGATTCGGCGGACTGGACATCTTTGTGGCGAGACCACAAGAAAGTGCTACAAACTCTCAAGTTTACGAACTGGAACATCCCGGCGCACCGCTGAACTCGCAGGCCGACGACTTCGGCATGACCTTCGAGGGCCTGCACAACAGGGGCTACTTCTGTTCGAACCGCGGCGACGCCAGAGGCTGGGACCACATCTACTCATTCGAGAAGCACGAGGTAGTGCAGACCGTGAAGGGATGGGTGTACGAGAAAGACGGCTACGAACTGCCCGAAGCCCTGGTCTACATGGTGGGCAACGACGGTACCAACCTGAAACTCAGCGTCAAGGGCGACGGCTCGTTTACCGAATACATCAAACCCGGCGTGGACTACGTGTTTCTGGGTACCTGCAAGGGCTACCTGAACCATAAGGAAGAACTGCGCGTGGAGCCCGTACTGGAGTCGGAAGAGTACGTGCTGCAGTTCCCGCTGGCCTCGATCACCGCCCCCGTGCTCATAGACAACATCTTCTACGACTTCGACAAAGCCACCCTGCGGCCCGAATCGACAGAGGCCCTCGACAAACTGGTGACGCTGCTGAACGAGAACCCCAACGTGACCATAGAACTGAGTGCACACACCGACTACCGAGGCTCGGAGGCCTACAACCAGCGACTGTCGCAGCGAAGGGCCGAGAGCGTGGTGAACTACCTGATAGAGCACGGCATCGCCCACGACCGCCTGTCGCCTGTGGGCTACGGCAAGCTGAAGCCCAAGACCATCAAGCGCAAGCTGACGGAGACCTACACCTGGCTGAAAGAAGGCGACGTGCTGACGGAAGAGTTTATCCGCGCCCTGGACGACGAAGAGCAGCAGGAGGTGTGCAACCAGCTGAACCGCCGCACGGAGTTTATCGTGCTGCGCACCACCTACGGCATGGACCTCAGACCTGCTGATGCTCCAGCCGGTTCACCAGCTCCAGCAGAGCCAGGCAACTGACCACCCCGAGCGAGATGAAGAAGGCCACGGGGTGTACGCTGCCGATGAGCATGCGCAACAGCGAGCCCAAGTCGGCCAGCAGAGGCTCCCACCCCCGACACACCACAAACAAGACAATGCCCGCTGCCACGCAGCAGCAGGTCCACCAGTTGGACTGGCGCGCCGCCCGGTCGGGCAGTCGCCCGGCTACACGCTTTGTGAAGCCGTCGTCGGCAATCTTCTGGTTGCGTGCCGACTGAAAAAACTGTTTGAGCAGCTGTTCATCTATTTCCGTCATATCCATTATTCTTTAAGTAAGTAGTCAGTTTCTCCTTGCCGCGGCGCAGGTGCGACTTCACCGTGTTCTCAGGAATCGCCAGCATGCGTGCGATGTCGCCGATGGGATAGCCGTCGACGAGTTGCAGCGTCACGCAGGCACGTTCCTCCTCCTTCAGTTGCGACAGCGCCGTGTAGATGTCCATTTTCAGGTGAAGGGTGAAGGGTGAAGCGTGAAGGGAGGTTAGCTCTGCCTTAGGGTCTATACTCTCTCCATTTTCCGCCATCCACTTTCCACCTTCTTTCCTCTTGTAGTCGTAATACACATTGTAGGCAATACGGAAGAGCCACGTCTGAAACGAGGCTATGCCCTGGAACTGGGTGATGTGCGTATAGGCCTTCAGGAAGGTGTCCTGCGCCAGATCGTCGCTCAGTGCCTCGTTGCCCAACGTCAGGTTGAGCAGGAAGCGACGCACAGGCGACTGGTATTTGCACACCAACCGGTCGAAGGCCCGTCGGTTGCGAAACACCGCCACCTGCGTCACGAGAGAGATATCACTAAGCGACTCCATAAGGTCCGTCTGCCTATTCTGCGTCCTGAGGCTTATTCACATCCTGCGGTCTGTCCGCTTCCTTCTGCCCGGCCTGCGGCCTGAATATCCGCTCAAGCTCCTCCTTCTTCTTGGCATTATAGGCAATGACCACATTGCCACAGCCTATGAGCAGGACGAGCGCACCGATAGCCAGCCCCAGCTTACCAAAGGGAATCCAGAGCAGGAAGGCCAGTCCGGCACCCAGAAACACCTGTTTGATGCCCTTGTTCCATATCTGCTCGTTCTTGACGTAGGGCGTGCCCAGGGCATCGACGGGAATCTGTCGCCCCGTCTTCAGCGCCATCTCCATCAGGCGCATGCGGTCCTTGCGGTTCTTATACACGAAGTAGAGTATCAGCGCAATCAAGCCGATGGGGATGAGCACAAAGACCAGGAACAGGCATACCAGCACAACCATGAGGCTGCCGAAGAAGCTCATAAAGCCGTCGGACACATCCAGGTCCTGGAACACGGACTGCGGCATGGCCGAGTCCCACTCGTCCCACTCTCCATCATCATCGAAACCGTCCCAGGCATTCACACCTGCCGTTACCGAGTCCACGGAAGTGGTGTCGGAGAAAGCCTCCACCTCGTCAATACTGTCGGCGGCGGCATGTGCAGGCTGTGCCTTTACAGGGGCCAGGGTCTGAGCCAGCATCAGGGCCAGCGTCAGGGCTAAAGTCATCATCATTTTCTTCATATTCTATACTTTTTTGGTGTTTCTTTCATCTGTTTGACGCATCTTTTGCCTAATTAGTTGCAAAGGTGCGATTTTTTTTTTAATTTTGCAAGCGATTATGCAATTACCTGACGATTTTTGCCGACAGACCCAAGAGGTGATGGGCAGCGAACGCTTCGAACGCTATCTGAAGTCGTTCGAGGAAGAAGTGCCCGTCAGCATACGCCTGAATCCCAAGAAGGTGGCTGGCAAGGGGGAGAATGCGGACGGCGACAAGTGGACGGTGGACGGCGGGGAGCCCGTACCCTGGTGCCGCCACGCTTACTATCTGCGAAAACGGCCCAACTTCACCTTCGACCCCCTGCTGCATGCCGGCTGCTACTATGTACAGGAAGCCGCCTCCATGTTTCTCGACGAAGTGCTGCGCCAACTGGCTGTTAGCCATTACATTAGCCAACAGCCAACAGCCAACAGCCAACAGCCAACAGCCCTCGACCTTTGCGCTGCCCCCGGCGGCAAGTCGACCCTGCTGCGCGCCGCGCTCCCTGCCGACAGCGTGCTCTACAGCAACGAACCCGTGCGCCAGCGTGCCAGCATCCTGCTGGAGAACGTACAGAAATGGGGCTACGACCGCCATATCGTCACCAACAGTTATCCGCGCGACTTCCGCAAGGCGAAGATGCGCTTCGACCTGATCCTGTGCGACGTGCCCTGCTCGGGCGAAGGCATGTTTCGCAAGGACCCGGCCACCATCGGCGAGTGGAGCCTGCAGCACGTGGCCCGCTGCCAGCAGTTGCAGCGTGACATTGTGAGCGACGCCTGGGAATGCCTAAACGAGGGCGGACTATTAATATATAGTACCTGTACCTTTAATATAAAAGAGAACGAGGAGAACGTGCGCTGGATGCTCGACACCTTCGACGCCCAGGCCCTCCAGATAGATACCCGCCCCGAGTGGCACATCACCGGATCGCTGCTTCCCGGCTTCGCGGCACCCGTCTATCGTTTCATCCCCGGCATCACCCGCAGCGAGGGACTTTTCATGTGCGTGCTGCAAAAGGGAGGTTTGCTCCGTGCAAACCCCAAGTTTGCTCCGTGCAAACTCCCGGTTTCAACCGTCCAAACCCTACCCTTGCACGCTGACGCACCGCAGGTGGAACTTTCCTACCAGCAAGCCCTGGCCTACCTGCGCCACGAAGCGCTGACGCTGCCCGCCGACAGTCCCCGCGGCATCGTGGAGGTGTGCTTCATGGGTCAGTCCCTGGGACTCGTCAAGAACATAGGCACACGTGCCAACAACCTGTATCCCAAAGAGTGGAAGATAAAGACCACACACATACCTACTGAATACGAACCAATACTACAACGGATATGAAACAATACCTGGACATACTTGACCGTATCCTCAAGGAGGGTACGCAGAAAGGCGACCGCACGGGCACCGGCACCCTGAGCATCTTCGGCACGCAGAGCCGCTACGACCTGGCCGACGGCTTCCCCCTGCTCACCACCAAACAACTGCACCTGAAGTCGATCATCTACGAACTGCTGTGGTTCCTGCACGGCGACACCAACGTGCGATGGCTGCAGGAGCACGGCGTGAGGATATGGAACGAATGGGCCGACGAGAACGGCGAACTGGGTCCGGTCTACGGACACCAGTGGCGCTCATGGCCCGACTACGACGGCGGGGTCATCGACCAGATACAGTACGTGGTGGACCAGCTGAAGCAGAACCCCAACTCGCGCCGCATGATTGTGTCGGCCTGGAACGTTGCCGAGGTCAACAAGATGGCGCTGCCGCCCTGCCACACCATCTTCCAGTTCTACGTGGACTACCCCGACGGGCAGGATGCCCAGGGACGACTATCGCTGCAACTCTACCAGCGCTCGGCCGACACCTTCCTCGGCGTGCCTTTCAATATTGCCTCATACGCCCTGCTGCTGCAGATGATGGCACAGGTGACGGGCTTCCGCGCCGGCGAGTTCATCCACTCCACCGGCGACACCCACCTCTACCTGAACCACCTGGAGCAGGCCCGGCTGCAACTGACCCGCGAGCCCCGGCCGCTGCCCCAGATGAAGTTGAACCCCGATGTGAAGAACATCTTCGACTTCCAGTATGAGGACTTCGAGCTCACAGGCTACAACCCGCATCCCCACATCAAGGCCGAAGTATCCGTATAAGGGAAAAGGGAAGAGTGAAGAGTGAAAAAATTGCTACCGCTATGAGTATTTCGATGATTGCAGCCGTGGCCAGGAACCGCGCCATCGGCTTTGAGAACAAACTGATATACTGGCTGCCCAACGACCTGAAGCACTTCAAGGCGCTGACCACAGGACACACTATTGTCATGGGCCGCCACACCTTTGAGAGTCTGCCGAAAGGGGCTCTGCCCAACCGCCGCAACGTGGTGCTGAGCACCACCGTGAAGACGCTGCCGGGGTGCGAGGTCTACCCCACCCTTCAGGCTGCGCTGGATAATTGCCGCCCAGACGAGGACATCTACATCATCGGAGGGGCGCGGGTATACGAACAAGCCCTGCCGCTGGCCGATCGCCTCTGCCTGACAGAGGTCGACGACACGCCCGCGCAGGCCGACGCCTTCTTCCCCGACTACAGCGAGGGATGGCAGGAGGTCAGCCGTGAGGAGCACCCCGCCGACGAGCGCCACGCTTTCCCCTACGCCTTTGTCGACTACGTCACTCGTCGAGATTGAACATGTCCGTCACAGGCAACTGCCGCTCGAAGGCCGAGTGAAAGGAGATAAGGGTCTGCGAGCTGCTCAGTCCCAGCGGCTGCAGCTGGTCGTGGATGATGGTGAGCAGGTGGTGGTTGTTGAGGGCATAGATCTTGATAAACATGTCGAAGTTGCCCGTGGTATAGTGACATTCGGTCACCTCGGGAATCTTCTGCAGCTCTGCCACCACGCGGTCGAAGTCCTCGGGATTCTTCAGGTTGAGCCCGATGAAGGCGCAGGTCTCATAGCCCACCTTCTCCGGGTCGATGATAAACTGCGAGCCTTTCAGTACGCCCATGTTTGTCAGTTTCTGGATGCGCTGGTGGATAGCCGCGCCGCTCACGTCGCAGGCACGGGCTACCTCGAGAAACGGGATTCGTGCATCGGCCGAGATAAGTTTCAGGATCAGCTTATCGAGCCTGTCAAGTTTCTGATTTGCCATGATTATCTTCTATTGTTATTTTAATGACTGTTCTTCTGTTTGCTTGCGCCCGGACGCCGGCTTACGGTCAGCGGCCTCCGCGCTGTAGTTGATCTTCAGGGCATACGACTGCTGCAGCGCCTGCTTGACCTGGGCAATGATGCGATAGGGCACGTCGCGGTCGGCCTTCAGGGAGACGGTCATGCGGGCCTGGTCGTCGGGCGACATCCGGGCACGTTCGGCCTCTATGAAGCTGCGGATATCGTCAACGGTAGCCAGACGGTTGTTCAGCTGTATGCAGAAGCTGTCGTCAGGCAAGCCCGCCACACGCCCCACGTAGATATAGCTGACGGCCGACTTATGGGTGAGCCGCTGCACCTCGGTACCTTGGGGCACCTGGTAGCGCACCTGTAGGTTGGCATCGCGCATGTGGGTGACGATCATAAAGAAAAAGAGGACCGTGAAGATCAGGTCGGGCAGCGACGAGGTATTCAGCCGCGGCAAGTCGCGGTTGGGTCTGCGGAAGACGCCACGCTTCATGGCTCACCTCCTTCCTCACCAGCGGTATGCTCGCTAATGCGCTGCGGATAGACCATCGCCAAGGCCTGGCGCTGCTCGCCATCGCATTGGGCATAGCTACGGCCGAAACGGCTCTGTGCCAGACGGTCGCGCAGGTGGCTATAGCCGGTCACGATGGCCTGCTGCATGTCGAAATAGGCGCTGTAGGATGCCTGCGGATGCACGTCGACGATGATGACGTGGCGGTCGCTGACGAGACAGCGCCCCAGCAGGTTCACCTCGCGCTCGCTTTTCTCGGGGAGGTCGGCAGCAGCCGACGCATTATCGACAAACGTCTCCACACGCTGTGCCAGACTATCCACCGGCAGGGGCTCGCCGTTGCAGGTGAGGCTGCCCTGGGCGTCGAGTTGCAGACAGAGGGCATTGCGCCGCTTGACGATGAAGTCCTCCTGCTGCTCCGTCGGGTTCTCGGGCTGTGACAACTGGCGCGGCAGTCCCCAGTCGGAGTCCATCGACGAGGTGACCAGGAAGAATATCAACAGCATGAACGATATGTCGGCTGTCGACGTGGTATCCAGTCCGGGTGTCTCCCTTCTGCGGCGTGTGAACATAGAGTGTCGGTTGATGTCAGTCGTTGTGAGTGATATACTGGTGAACGACCGCCCAAACCACCAGGCCCGCCAGCAGGCCCAGCATCAGATAGATGGTATAGAGCAGGATGTCAATCATGGCGTGCGTTCTTACGTTTTGAGATGATGTCCATCAGCGTGATGGCAGCCTCCTCCATCTGAATGGTAAGACGGTCCACACGCGAGAGGATAAAGTTATAGAACACCTGCAGGATGAGGGCCACGATGATGCCGAAGATGGTGGTGATGAGCGCCACCTTCATGCCCTGGGCCACAATGGTGGGGCCGATGTCGCCGGCCTCCTGAATCTGGTCGAAAGCCATCACCATGCCAATCACCGTGCCCAGAAAACCCAGCGAGGGAGCCATCGCTATGCACAGCTTGATCCATGAGCAGCCACGCTCCAAGCGGGCGGTGAGCACGCTGCCGTAACTGATGATGAAACGCTCGATGTCGTCCATCGGCTCGTCGGCATGCATCAGCCCCTGATAGCACACGCTGGCTACAGGGCCGCGGGTGTTGCGGCAGAGGGTCTTGGCGGCCTCTACGTCGCCGGCTTCCACATGCTGCTCGATGTCTGAGAGCAGGGGCTTGACCTTAACCTCCGACAGGGTGAGATAGATGATGCGCTCAATGCAAAGCGCCAGACCCAGTATCAGCACCAGGGCAACAAGCGACATATAGAAAGGCGAGCCCTCGATGAACTTGTTCTTCAGCTGCTGGTGCAGGCCCAGGTTCTCGGCAGCCATCGCCTCGAGCGATGCCATGTCTTCCTCGCCAATAAGTTCCTCCACACTCAGGTCGGCCGCCGGCGTGCTGTCAGCAGCCAAGGCTGCCTGGGCGGCAACGGCCGTGTCGGTCTGCGCCTGTGCCTGAGGTCCGGCGCACAGGCATGCTGCCAGGGCGAGGACAATAGTTACGTGTTTCATTCTTTCCTGATAAGCTCTAATGTCATTGATACTCTGCGGACTGCCGTCAGAAGCGGTAGTCCACACCCAGACCTATCACATTGTTGGTGCGCGAGTAGGTCTCAAGGCCATAGTTGGCCTGCTTCTCGTAGTCGCTGTACAGGCTGATGAAGTAGCCGGCATTCAGGCGGAACTTCTCGTTGATGTTCCAAGCGCCGCCCAGACCGATGCTGTAGCTGTCGCAAGCGAACGAGGTGTTCTGCTGGTAGCCGTCGCTCAGTCCGTAGTCGGTTCGCTGGCCGCCGCAGCTCACGGTGAACTTCTCGTTGATGTCGTACTCTACGCCGACGAGGAACTCGTGGGTGCCATGGGTCAGTTCTTCCTGACGGTCGCCAGACATCTTCGCGTTCTTGTCGTCGAAGAAGTGATACTCCAGCGTGGCACGCAGCTTGGGCGTGAACTCATAGCCGGCAGCCACAGAGAGCAGGGCAGGCATGTCATAACGTGTGCGGGCGCCGTCCTGATAAGGAGCGGTATAGGTGCCGAGCTGTGTCTGCAGAGCTGCGAGCTTGGCCTGAGCACCTGTGGGGTCGGCCGCCATCATAGCAGCAATAGTGGCTGTACCCAGTCCGGCATCCAGCACGTTGGTGTCGTTCTTGGGATTCACCTTGGTGCGGAACTCATAGCGGGCCGTCAGCGTCAGCGGCCCCTGATGGTAGTTGACGCTGACCATCGGCGTGAAGCCCCACCCTTTCTGGTCGACGTCGAGCAGCAGTTTAGCCACCTCGCCCAACTGGGGATGGTCTTTGGCAACGACATGACCGCGGTAGTAGCCGTCGTAGTAGTTGGCACGCACACCGACGGCAGCCGAGAGGCAGTCGAGTATCTTGTAGGTGAAGTTCACCTGACCGCCATAGATATACTGCTTACCCTTCATCTCGGAGTCGAGAGTGTACTGCGTGGGGACAATGCCGTTGGCGGCGAGCATGCTCTGCAGAAGCACGTTGAACATGGGCACGCCATTGTCGTACTGAACGAAGCCGCCGCTGCCCACGATGCCAATCATGCTTGATAAGGCCCAGCGGTCTTTCTTGTAAGCAACAAACAGGGCGGGCACGATGGGGGCAGAGGCCTTACCCTCGTAAAGCGTTTGCGTGCCGTTGGCAGAGAGGTCGATGTCGCGATACTGCCAGGGCTTCTGGAAGTTCAGCGACAGTTGCCAGCCTTCGCGCCCCCAAGCCAGTCCGGCGGGGTTCGAGTAGGCAGCATCGACGTCGAACGTAGCGCCTCGTGCCATCATGCGGTCGAAGGCGATGTGATAGTTGGTGTTTGTCATAAGTCCGCCTGCCTGTGCGCCGATGGCCAGCAGGACGACTGACAGCGTTAAGAATAGTTTTCTCATTGGCTTATATTTAATTTGGCTGCAAAGTTAAACAAAAAAAGCGAGAATAGCGTCAAAATACAAGAAAAACTTTATCACAAATAAATTTGGCTTTTCACTTGTTTTTTCGTACCTTTGCACCCGATTATTAATAAGGTAAGGAAAAAAGAGATGATTACAATCACGAATCTGGCGATTCAATTTGGCAAGAAGGTTCTGTATAAAGACGTGAACCTGAAGTTTACAAACAGCAATATCTATGGCATCATCGGAGCCAACGGAGCCGGCAAGTCGACACTGCTCCGGGCTATCAGCGGTGAACTGGAGCCCAACAAGGGCACCGTGGAGATGGGCCCCGGCGAGCGTATGAGCGTGCTGGAGCAGGACCACTTCAAATACGACGAATTTACGGTGATGAACACCGTGCTTATGGGGCACCAACCCCTCTGGCAGAACATGAAGGAGCGCGAAGCACTCTATGCCAAGGACGAGATGACCGAGGAAGACGGCGTTCGTGCTGCCGAACTGGAGATGGCCTTCGCCGAGATGAACGGCTGGGAGGCCGAGAGCGAGGCTGCACAGCTGCTGCAGAACCTGGGCATCAAGGAGGATGTACACTACAGTCAGATGTCGGACATCAGTAATAATGAAAAGGTACGCGTGATGCTGGCCAAGGCCCTGTTCGGACATCCCGACAACCTGCTGCTCGACGAGCCCACCAACGACCTGGACCTCGATACGGTACAGTGGCTGGAGGAATATCTGAGCTCGCTGGAGCAGTGTGTGCTGGTGGTGAGCCACGACCGCCACTTCCTGGATGCCGTGTCGACCCAGACCGTAGACATTGACTTCGGCAAGGTGACGCTGTTCTCGGGCAACTACTCGTTCTGGTACGAGAGTTCGCAGTTGGCCCTGCGCCAGGCCCAGAACCAGAAGATGAAAGCCGAGGAGAAGAAGAAGCAACTGGAGGAATTCATCCGTCGTTTCTCAGCCAACGTGGCCAAGTCGAAGCAGACCACCTCGCGCAAGAAGATGCTGGAGAAACTTAACGTCGAGCAGATTACGCCCTCTACGCGCAAGTACCCGGGCATCATCTTCCAGATGGAGCGCGAGCCCGGCACACAGATCCTCGAAGTGGAAGGCCTGAAAGCACTCGATGCCGACGGCACCGTGCTCTTCGACAACGTGAACTTCACCATAGAGAAAGGACAGAAGACCGTGTTCCTGAGCCACAACCCCAAGGCCATGACTGCCCTGTTCGAGATTATCAACGGCAACCGCGAACCCGATGCCGGCACATACAAATGGGGCGTCACCATCACCACCGCCTACTTGCCGCTGGACAACACCGCCTTCTTCCAGAGCGAGATGAACTTGGTAGACTGGCTGTCGCAGTATGGCAAGGGCAACGAGGTAATGATGAAATCGTTCCTGGGACGCATGCTCTTCAAGGAGGAGGATGTGCTGAAGAAGGTGTGCGTGCTGAGCGGAGGCGAGAAGATGCGCTGCATGATAGCACGCATGCAGTTGAAGAATGCCAACTGCCTGATTCTGGACACGCCCACCAACCACTTGGATCTGGAGTCCATTCAGGCCTTCAACAACAACCTGGTGCAGTTCAAGGGCAACATCCTCTTTGCCTCGCACGACCACGAGTTTATTCAGACCGTGGCCGACCGAATCATCGAACTGACGCCAAAGGGCACCATCGACAAACTGATGGAATATGACGAGTATATCTACGACGAGCAGATCAAGGAGAAGAAAGCAGAACTATACAATGCTTAATTCATAATGCTTAATTGTATTGTGGCACGGTATTTGCTTTTCAGATGACAGAACAATAAAAACCACACGATTATGACAGAAGAAGATATCAACATTCAAGACGAAGAGACCCTGAACGAGGAAAACGCTCAGGATACTGACAATACGGCAGAGACTGAAGCCGCTGGGACTGACACGATTGCTGAAGAGGCTGAGGAAGACGGACGGACAGACCTGGAAAAGGCACTGGCCGAGATAGAGGCGCTGAAGACCCAGATGCTCTATAAGAACGCCGAGTTCGACAACTACCGCAAGCGCACCCTGAAAGAGCGCACCGAACTGATCCTTAACGGCGGCGAGAAGACCATCACCGCCCTGCTGCCCGTGATTGACGATATGGAGCGCGCCATGGAGAACGGCGAAAAGACCGATGACCCGCAGGTGCTGCGCGAAGGCATGACGCTGATTTACCAGAAGCTGATGAAGGTGCTGGAGTCGCTGGGCGTGAGCAAGATTGAAACCCAGGATGCCGACTTCGACACCAACCTGCACGAGGCCGTGGCACTGGTCCCTGGCATGGGCGACGACAAGAAAGGCAAGGTGATTGACTGCATGGCTACAGGCTATAAGTTGAACGACAAAGTAATCCGCTACGCGAAAGTAGCTGTAGGACAATAGGAATTGATAATTGACAATTGATAATTGAGAATTGACAATTAATGGCGCAGAAAAGAGACTACTACGAGGTGCTGGGAGTCGACAAGACGGCTTCAGAAGACGAGATTAAGAAGGCATACCGCAAAATAGCCATCAAGTACCACCCCGACCGTAACCCCGGCGACAAGCAGGCCGAGGAGAAATTCAAGGAGGCCGCAGAGGCCTACAACGTGTTGCACGACCCCCAGAAACGCCAGCAGTACGACCAGTTTGGCTTCAACGGGCCCATGGGCGGCGGAGCAGGCTTCGACCCCTTTGGCGGTGCCTCGATGAACATGGACGACATCTTCTCGATGTTCGGCGACATCTTCGGCGGACACGGTTTTGGAGGATTCGGAGGCGGTCGCGCAGGACGCCAGCAGCATCGCGGCGGCGACCTGCGACTGAAAGTCAGACTGACGCTGGAAGAGATCAACCAGGGCGTGACCAAGAAGTTCAAGGTGCGCAAGGACATGAAGTGCACCCACTGCAACGGCACCGGCGCCGAGGACGGCAGCGGCCACGAGACCTGTCCCACGTGTCACGGCTCGGGTGTGATAACCCACACCACACAGAGCATCTTCGGCATGATGCAGACGCAGGGCGTGTGTCCCACCTGTCAGGGCGAGGGCCAGATCATCAAGAACAAATGCCATTTGTGCGGCGGCACCGGCGTCACCAAAGGCGAGGAGGTGGTCGAGATCAAGATTCCTGCAGGCGTAGCCGAAGGCATGATTGTAAACGTACCCGGGAAAGGTAATGCCGGACACCGCGGCGGACCGGCCGGCGATATACAGGTGCTGATAGAGGAAGAGGCCCACAGCACGTTTATCAGAGACGGAAACGACCTGATCTACAACCTGCTGCTCGACTTCCCCACGGCAGCACTCGGCGGCGACGTGGACATTCCCACCATAGAGGGCAAGACCCTGAAGGTGAAGATAGACAACGGCACACAGCCCGGAAAGACCATGCGTCTGCGCGGCAAGGGACTGCCCGCCGTACAGGGCTATGGCAATGGTCATGGCGATCTGGTGGTTAACATCAGCGTGTACGTGCCCAAGACTCTCACGAAAGACGAGAAGAACGCCATAGAAGCGTTTAAGAACAGCGACAACTTCAAGGGCGACAGCCAGACCAGGGAGTCGATATTCCAGCGCTTCAAGAACTACTTCAGTTGATTTGAGGTTTGAGATTTGAGGTTATAGCATTATGACATACCAAGAAGTTACAGACTACCTGTTTGAACAGGTGCCCAGCTTTGAGCAGCAAGGCACCGGAGGCTACAAAGAAGGGCTGGACAACAGCCTGAAACTCAACGAGCACTTCGGGCATCCCCACGAGCACTTCCGCAGCATACACGTGGCCGGCACCAACGGAAAGGGGTCGGTGTCGAACCTGCTGGCTGCACAGCTGCAGGTATGCGGCTACCGCGTAGGCCTGTACACCTCGCCACATATCGTGGACTTCAGAGAGCGTATCCGCGTCAACGGCGTCGCCATTCCCGAAAACTACGTGGTGCAGTTCGTAGAGACCGAGAAAGAGTTTCTGGACTCGCTATCCCCCACCTTCTTCGAGATTACCACCGTCATGGCCTTCAAGTACTTCATGGACAAGGACGTAGACATTGCCATCATTGAGGTAGGACTGGGCGGACGCCTTGACTGCACCAACGTGATCAACCCCATTCTGTCGGTCATCACCAACATCTCGCTCGACCACACCCAACTGCTGGGATCGAGCATAGAGCAGATTGCCATGGAGAAAGGTGGCATCATCAAGCGAGGCGCGCCTGTGGTGATTGGCGAGGCTCAGGCAGAAACCCGCAGCGTGTTCGACGCGCTAGCTGCCGAGGCCAAGACAACCATCGTATATGCCGAGGACGAACAGGAGCTTGTCTCGTACGAGCCGCTGCCCGAGGGCGGATTCCTTTACCACGCCAAGCATCTGGGCGACTTCAGATGCGAGTTGGGTGGCGACTTCCAGCCCAAGAACATGAACACGGTGGTGGTGGCCATGCACCAACTGGTAGACCTGGGATACCTGAGTGACTGTCTGGAACCAGAGAACAACCGCAAGATACAGGAGGAGATGAACAGGGCTTTCACACACGTAACAAAGATTACCGGACTGATGGGTCGGTGGCAGAAAGTGAGGGAGAACCCCACCGTGGTCTGCGATACCGGTCACAACCCGGGGGCCTGGGAGTATCTGAGCAAGATGCTGGAAAACACGAAATGCAGGGAGATGCGCATCGTGTTCGGCCTGGTGGAAGACAAGGACATCTACACCATCATGTCGATGCTGCCCAAAAACGCCACCTATTTCTATACAAAGGGAAGCACAAAGCGAGCCTTCCCCGAGACGTCGCTGAAAATCTTCGGCGAGCAGTTCGGGCTGAAAGGCGACTGCTACCCCACCGTCGAGGAAGCCTACCAGGCAGCCATGCAAGGGGCTACTAACGAGGACTTTATCTTCGTGGGAGGCAGTAATTACATCGTGGCTGATTTCCTGAAAACACGCATTTAGGTGTTTTTAACAACAAATAATTACCGATTTGCTTGCACAAGTCGGTTTTTTTTTGTTACTTTGCAGGTACTTTTGCAAACAGTATATCAAAACTAAAACCCAAATAGTATGGCTAACACAACAGAAAATGCGAATCTGTGTGGTCTGAAGCGCGAAGACTTCCAGACCACGATCAATGGTAAGAAAACCGATCTTTACATTCTGAAGAACCGTAAAGGCTACGAAGTTGCTATCTCAAACTATGGAGGCGCCATCTGTGCCATCATGGTTCCCGACAAGGACGGCAAAGTAGGTAACGTCATCCAGGGGCATGCCAACATCCAGCAGCTGACAAGCGGCAACGAGCCGTACCTGTCGACACTGATTGGTCGTTGGGGCAACCGCATCTGCAAAGGTCAGTTCACGCTCAACGGAAAGGACTACCAGCTGTTTATCAACAACGGCCCCAACCACCTGCACGGCGGCGCTATAGGCTTCAATGCCAAGGTATGGGACGCCCGTCAGATGGGTCCCCGCTCGCTGGCCCTGCACCGTATCTCCAGCTATGGCGAGGAAGGCTTCACCGGCGAACTCGACGTGACGGTAGAGTTTACCTTCACCGACGACAACGAACTGGTGATTGAGTACCTGGCCACTACGAACAAGAAGACCATCGTCAACCTGACGCACCACGCCTTCTTCTCGCTGGCAGGCACCGCCGACCCCACCCCGACCATCGACGACCAGATCTGCGAAATCAACGCTGACTTCTATCTGCCCACCGACGACACGGCCATCCCCACCGGCGAGATACTGAAGGTAGCTGGCACGCCCTTCGACTTCCGCACGCCGAAGCCCTTTGGCAAGGACATTGATGCCGATGACGAGCAGATTAAGTTTGGCAACGGATTCGACCACAACTACGTACTGAACAAGAAAGAAGAGGGCGAACTCAGCTTTGCTGCCCGCGTAACGGAGCCCAAGAGCGGACGTACACTGGAGGTCTACACCACCGAGCCCGGCATGCAGCTCTATTCAGGCAACTACCTCTGTGGCTACAAGGGTGCCCAGGGTGCCACCTTCCCCCGTCGCTCGGCTGTCTGCTTCGAGGCCCAGCACTTCCCCGACACCCCCAACCGTCCGTACTTCCCCAGCGTCATACTGAATCCCGGTCAGCGCTACAAGCAGAAGACCATCTACAAGTTCGGTGTTGCGGAATAATAATGAATTGAGAATAGAGTCATAACTTAAGCCAAAACTATGTCACAAAAACAAGCCCCGAACTACTTATTCCCGTTGATTATCGTGTTCATCGTGTGCTTCCTCATCGGATTCATCACCACCATGAACAACTCGATGATTGAATTCTGTAAGGAAGCCTTCAAGCTGTCTGACACGCAGGGACAGTTGGTCAACACCTTCTTCTATGGCGCTTACTTCTTCTCAATACCGTTTGCCATGATGATGAGCAAGATTGGCTATAAGTCTACACTGGTGTTGGGACTGATTGTCGTAGGCATCGGATTCATTGCCAACAACCTCGGCGTAACGGCTGCCCTGGGTACTGAGAGCGTTTACACCGTGTTCCTTTGCTGCATGAGCATCGTAGCCCTGGGCGTGGTGATGCTGCAACTGGTTGCCAACCCCTACGTGATGGTGCTGGGTAAGCCCGAGAGCGGTGCTTTCCGCATGACGCTGTCGCAGGCCCTGAACTCCGTGGCTACCACCGTGGCGCCTATCTTCATCACCTATGTCATCATTGCCGACAAGCCCAAACTGCCGGAGAATGTGCCTGGGCCGTTCCTCGGACTGGGTATCTTCGCCATCGTCATCGGTGCCATACTGTTCTTTATCAAGCTGCCCGACCCCGACAAGGATAAGGCCGCTGATGCTGAAGAGTCTGCTGAAGACCTGAATAAATACAAGTCGAGCGTATTCAAATATCCGCACGTGTGGTTCGGTGCCATCGCCATCGCCATGTATATGGGACTGGAGATTGGTATTCCTTCGATGCTTCCCGCATACTGGAAGGCCGACCCCAACCTGCCCGGAACCGCTACCGACTACCTGCCCTTCTACTGGGGAGGCATGATGGTGGGCCGTTTTGTAGGCTCGGCTATCCTAGCTAAGTTCAAGGCACGCACGCTGCTGTCTGTCTGCCTCATCTGCGGTGCCGTCTGTGTAGGCATTTCGTTCTTCCTGCCCGGCATGGCTGCCGTTTATGCCATGTTGGCTGCCGGTCTGTTCCACTCCGTCATGTGGCCCCTCATCTTCAACCTGGGTCTGCAGGAGCTTGGTCCTCACACAAAGAACGCCTCCGGCCTCATCAACATGGGTGTGCTGGGCGGTGCCACACTGCCCCTGCTCATGGGTACCATTGTCGACAACCCCGCCCTTGGCGTCGGTGTAGCCATCATGCTGATGTTCGTCTACTACGCCTATGTCTTCTGGTTCTGCAACTGGGGCAGCAAGATTGGCATCTCTGTAAATTAGTCCAAATAGTAAATAATAGAAATAGTAACTCATTAAATCGTAAATCCACATGATTGACATTGAATTTGTAAGAAGTCGCTTCATCAAGCATTTTGATGGCAAGACGGGTAACGTCTACACATCACCTGGTCGTATCAACCTGATTGGTGAGCATACCGACTATAACGGCGGATTTGTGTTCCCCGGAGCAGTTGACAAGGGCGTAACCGCCGAGATGCGTGCCAATGGTACGGACGACACCGTGATGGCATACGCCATCGACCTGAAGGACCGCGTGGACTTCCACCTTAACGACCCCGCCGGCCCCAAGGCCTCTTGGGCCCGCTATATCTACGGCATCGCACTGGAGATGAAGAAGTTGGGCGTGCCCGTCAAGGGCTTCAACATTGCTTTCGCCGGCGATGTGCCCCTCGGCGCAGGTATGTCGTCGAGTGCCGCCATGGAGAGCTGCTTCGCCTGCGGCCTGAACGACATCTTCGGCGAGAACAAGGTATCGCAGTGGGATATGGTGCTGGCCGGACAGGCCACCGAGCACAACTACTGCGGCGTGAACTGCGGCATCATGGACCAGTTTGCATCCGTCTTCGGCAAGGCAGGCTGTCTGATGCGCCTCGACTGCCGCAGCCGCGAGTTCGAGTACTTCCCCTTCAAGCCCGACGGCTATCGCCTGGTGTTGCTCGACAGCGTGGTGAAGCACCAGCTGGCCGGCTCGCCTTACAACGACCGTCGCAACTCGTGCGAGAACGTGGTGAAGCACATCCAGGCCAAACATCCGGAGGGCAAGTTCGAGACCCTGCGCGACTGCACATGGGAGCAACTTGAAGAAGTAAAGGCCGAGGTAGGCGAAGAGGACTACAAGCGCGCTAAGTTCGTGCTGGGCGAGAAGGACCGCGTGCTGGCTGTCTGCGACGCCCTGAACGAAGGCGACTACGAGAAAGTCGGCGAGATGATGTACAAGACCCACGAAGGTCTGTCGAAGGACTACGAGGTCAGCTGCGAGGAGCTCGACTTCCTGAACGACATCGCCAAGGCAAACGGTGTCACCGGTTCGCGCATCATGGGCGGTGGCTTCGGCGGCTGCACCATCAACCTGGTCCGCAACGACCTGTACAAGCAGTTCGTAGCCGATGCCAAGCAGAAGTTCAACGCCAAGTACGGTCACGAGCCCAAAGTCTATGATGTAATCATCGGCGACGGTTCGCGCAAACTTTGCTAATGTTTCAAATAGACCGCTCATATATAGACCACATCTCGCTGGAAACCATCCAGGGACACATCTGGGACATCCGTACTGACCACAAGGACGATCCCACCCTGCCCAAGATACAGAACTACGGCATCAGCGAGGAGGAGTTTGAAGACTATCTGGAGAAGAAACAGAAGTTCGAAGACTTCAAAGAGTCGTGGCGCAAGTACCGGCTGCTCATTCTGGGCATGGCGTTTGCCCTTCCCGTGGCACTGTTCAGCCTGCTTGTGAAAGGTCGCGACACCGCCCTCTACGCCTACGTCACTGCTTTCCTGCTGTGCACGCTTGTCTATGTGGTCTATCTGATGATTGAGGCCCTGAAAGCTAAAAAGTTCCGCAACAACCCGTGCGAAACCTTTATAAAAGCGCTCCTGTCATGGGAAGCCACTAAAAAAGAAGAGGGTTAAGCGTCATGCTTAACCCTCTTCTTTTTATCTGTCAGCGAGCAATCCGAAATCGCCAATCAATCCGTCAACGTTCACACTCCTGCAGCAGTTTCACGGCATCTACATACTGCGCGATACCCTGAGCCACCTCCTTGGCAGCTTTCATGGCCAGCACGACGGTCTGCGGACGGTGCACCACGTCGCCACCTGCAAAGACACCGCGACGCGTGGTCATACCCATTGGCCGCTCTACCACTTTCACGTAGCCTTTCTCGTCGACCTCGATACCCTCGGTGGTCGACACGATACGGTTGGCAGGACGCGAGCCAATAGCCATAAACACACGGTTGAACGACTCCAGGCGCTCGCCTTCGGGCGTCACGAGCCGCAACTGCCCCAGACGGCCGTTCTGGCCTGCCACAAACTCTGTGCACGAGGTATTCCACCAGAACTTGACACCCTCGGCTACAGCCTCGTCGTACTCGCTCTTGATGGCCGGCATCTCCTCTTGCGTGCGACGATAGAGCACCGTCACGTCGGCCCCCAGACGGATGGCCGTACGCGCGGCGTCCATAGCCACGTTGCCGCCACCGATCACAGCCACACGGTCGCCCTCGTCCACAGGCACCATCTCGCGCGAGATGGCTCCCTCGTTGAACACATTCACCTGGTGCAGCAGATATGTGGCCTGGTTCACACCCCGCAGCGAGGCACCGGGCGTAGAGTCCATGTTCTGCGGCACCGACGTGCCCGTGCCGATGAAGATGGCATCGTAGCCCTCGGCAAACAGCGAGTCGATGGTCACACCGTTGCGCCCCACCGTCGTGTTCAGATGGAAGTCCACCCCCAGGGCGGCAATCTTCTGTATCTCCTTACGCACGATGGCCTTGGGCAGACGGTACTCAGGGATGCCGTACATCAGCACACCGCCGGGTTCGCTCTGCGACTCGAAGATGCTGACCTTGAATCCCTGGCGGGCCAGATCGCCTGCAACAGTCAGTCCGGCAGGGCCGCTGCCGATGACAGCCACCAGTCCGCGCGTCTTCTGAGGCAGCCGCTCGCGTATCAGTTCCATGTCGGTATCGAAATCGGCAATAAACTGCTCCAGCTTGCCTATCTGTATGGGCTCGCCTTTCTTTCCCAGCACACAGCTGCCCTGGCACTGTTTCTCGTGGGGACAGACACGACCGCAGATAGCGGGCAGATTACTCCGCTCGTTGATCACGCCCATGGCCTGTCCGATGTTACCCATCGACAGGGCTGCCACAAATTCCGGGATATTGTTCTCAATAGGACACCCCTTTCTGCACTGGGGCACCTTGCAGTGCAGGCAACGCTTTGCCTCGCTGATGGCTTCCTTAGCCGTAAAACTCTCGTGTACTACCTGAAAATTCTTACTTTCTTGTTCCATACTCCCTCCCTATTTTGTAGTTTGCGGGGACAAAGATACGAATTTTTGCGGAATTAAGCAATTTATTTCGTAATTTTGCAGCCGATTATGCGATATATCTTGACTTTTCTCATCTGCGTCCTTGCTGCGACGGCCTCAGCACAGCATCACAGGCGGCCTCAGGTGGCCGCCGAACTGAACTACTATCTGCAGCGACATAATGTGCAGGACGAAGGCTTCGACATGGTGGCACGCTATGCGGCCGAGGGCGACTCGACGATGGCGGCATTCATGCCGGCAGGCCGGCTCACCATACTTAGTTTCTTTAGGTGGAAAGACCATCCGCGCAACGGCAAGGGCATCGCCACCGACATGTACGGACGATTCATCATCGGCACCTTCCGCGATGACACGCTGGTCAGCGGCGTACGCATCGACCCACACGGCATCTACGCCGGACAGTTCGACCGCCATCAGCAAGCCTGCGGACACGGCTCCTACAGGTCGGCCGCCGACGGTTCCTACTACGAAGGCCACTGGGAGCGGGACCGCCGCGAGGGGTTCGGCTTTTGCGTAGCACCAACATTTCTGAAGGCAGGCCGCTGGCGTAAGGACCGCTTCCTGGGCGAGCGCATGCAGTATACCAGCGAGCGCATCTACGGCATCGACATTTCGCGCTATCAGCACGAGCAGGGGCGTCGGCGCTTCACCATCGACTGGCCGCGACTGCGCATCACCCATCTGGGGCGCCGCATCAGCCACGAGCGCGTCAACGGCGAGGTTGACTACCCCGTGTCGTTCGTCTACATCAAGTCCACGGAGGGTATCTCCATCTTCAACCGCTACTTCCCCGCCGACTACGAGCACTGCCGGCGCAAGGGCATCCCCGTCGGGGCCTATCATTTCTTCTCCACCCGTCAGGCACCTGAGACGCAGGCCAGCCACTTCCTCAACAACACCCGCTTCCGGCGTGGCGACCTGCCGCCCATGCTCGACGTAGAGCCCACCGATGCACTGATCAGTCAGATGGGCGGTCCCGAAAAGCTGTTCCGCAACATACGCATCTGGCTCAACCTGGTAGAGCGGCGCACCGGCGTCAAGCCCTTGCTCTACGTCAACCAGCGCTTCGTGAACACATGGCTCGACTATGCACCCGACCTGAAACAGGAGTACCTGTTCTGGATAGCCCGCTACGGCGAATACAAGCCCGACCTGCACCTGGCGCTGTGGCAACTGAGTGCCGACGGTCAGGTACAAGGCATCCGCGGCGATGTCGACCTGAACGTCTTCAACGGCTATCAGGGACAATGGGACGAGTTTCTCCGCGACAACACCATCAAATAGATTATACACGACAAAACAGACACAGGCTATGAACGATGCAAAAATCATCAACGACCCCGTCTTCGGATTCATCAAGATACCACGCGGACTGCTCTACGATATCGTCAGGCATCCGCTGTTCCAACGGCTCAACCGCATCAACCAGCTGGGACTGGCATCGGTGGTGTACCCTGGGGCGCGCCACACACGCTTCCAGCACTCGCTGGGCGCTTTCCACCTGATGAGCGAAGCCATACAGTCGCTACAGCAGAAGGGGCAGTTCATCTTCGACTCCGAGGCCGAGGCGGTGCAGGCAGCCATCCTGATGCACGACATCGGTCACGGGCCCTTCTCGCATGTCCTTGAGAACACCCTCATCTCAGGCATCTCCCACGAAGACATCTCGCTGCTCATGATGGAGCAGATAAACCACGACCTGGGCGGACAACTCAACCTGGCCATCTCCATCTTCAAGGACGAGTACCCCAAGCGCTTCCTCCACCAGCTCATCTCCAGCCAGCTCGACATGGACCGCCTCGACTATCTGCGGCGCGACTCCTTCTTCACCGGCGTCACCGAGGGTAACATTGGATCGGCTCGCATCATCAAGATGCTCAATGTGGTCGACGACCGCCTCGTGGTCGAGCAGAAGGGCATCTACTCGCTGGAGAACTATCTGACCACCCGCCGACTGATGTACTGGCAGGTCTATCTGCACAAGACCGCCGTGGCTTACGAAAAGGTGCTGGTCAACATGCTGACACGGGCCAAAGACCTGGTGCGGACGGGCCGGACCAACGTCACCGCCCACGTATCGCCCGCCCTGGCCTATTTCCTAGAAAACGAGACCGATGCCCGCTGGTTCACCGAGCACGAAGAGGCGCTGCGCATGTACGAGGAACTCGACGACTCTGACATCTGGAGTGCCATGAAGGCATGGAAGCACAGCACCGACAAAATCCTGTCGACACTGGCCACCGACATGCTCGACCGACACATCTTTAAGGTCGAGATACACGAGGAACCTGTCAGCGAGGAGCGCATCAGCGAGCTGCAGTCCCTGATTGCCGATAAAATGGGCATCGACAAGGACGACGCCCACTACCTGATGAGCGTCAATCGCATCCAGAAAGACATGTACTCTGTCGACGATGACTCAATCGACATTTTGTACAAGGATGGCACCATAAAAGACGTCTCAGAGGCCTCTGAGATACTGAATGTGGCACTTCTTTCTAAAAAAATACGAAAATATTACCTTTGTTATCAACGTTTTCAATAAAATTGATTATCTTTGCATCCTAAATAGGAAACTTAATCTTTATTATGGAGTTTACAGCCAAACAAATTGCCGGTCTTATCGGCGGACGTATTGAAGGTGACGAGAATGCTACCGTCCGTTCTTTTGCGAAGATTGAAGAGGGAAAAAGCGGTGACATATCGTTCCTCTCAAACCCCAAATACACCCATTATCTCTACGAAACACAATCATCGGTCGTACTCATCAACGACGACCTGGAATTAGAGCACCCCGTGCAGGCCACCCTCATCAGGGTAAACAATGCCTACGAGGCTGTGGCCAAACTGCTGCAGTACTACGAATCGGTGAAACCCAAGAAGACCGGCATAGACCCTCTGGCCTCCGTCTCGGCCAAAGCCACCATCGGCCAGAATGTCTACATCGGTGCCTTTGCATGCATTGCCGACGGGGCGGTCGTGGGCGACGGCACACAGATTTATCCCCATGCCGTTGTCGGCGAGGGGGTTAAGATAGGCAGCAACTGCCTGATTTATCCCAACGTGACCATCTATCAGGGCTGTCAGCTGGGCGACCGCGTCACCCTCCATGCAGGTAGCGTCGTCGGTGCCGACGGCTTCGGCTTTGCACCCAATGCCGAGGGCTACGACAAGATTCCCCAAATAGGCATCGTCATCATCGAGGACGATGTAGAGATTGGTGCCAACACCTGCATAGACCGCTCGACGATGGGTGCCACCGTCATCCACAAGGGCGTGAAGCTGGACAACCTGATCCAGGTGGCCCACAACTGCGAGGTTGGCGAGCACACCGTCATGTCGGCACAGGTAGGCATGGCCGGCAGCACCAAGATTGGAGCCTGGTGCATGGTAGGCGGTCAGGCCGGCTTCTCCGGGCACATCAAAGTGGCCGACAAGACCTTCATCGGTGCCCAGTCCGGCGTCATCAGCAATACCAAGGGCGGCGAGCAGCTCCTCGGTTCGCCCGCCATCGATCCCAAGGTGTTCTTCAAGTCCATGGCAGTCCTGAAGCATCTGCCCGACATGTACCGCGAGCTGAACATGCTGAAGAAGGAGCTGGCCGAGCTTAAAGCGAACAAACAATAGCAATACGATATGAAGCAGAAAACACTGAATGGCAGTTTCTCCCTTTGCGGCAAAGGACTGCACACTGGACTGAGCCTCACGGTGACGTTCAACCCCGCCCCCGAGAACCATGGATACAAAATACAGCGCATCGATCTGGAAGGCATGCCCGTTATCGATGCCATTGCCGAGAATGTGGTCGACACACAGCGTGGCACCGTACTCGGCAGGGGCGACGTGCGCATCTCCACTGTTGAGCACGGACTCTCGGCACTCTATGCCCTGGGAGTCGACAACTGTCTCATACAGGTCAACGGTCCCGAGTTCCCCATCCTCGACGGCTCTGCCATCCAGTATGTGGAGAAAATCCAGGAAATAGGCTTCGAGGAGCAGAACGCCCCGAAGGACTGGTACGTCATCCGCAAGAAGATAGAGGTCAGGGACGATACCACGGGCTCGTGCATCACCATCCTGCCCGACGAGCAGATGTCGCTCACCACGATGTGCTCGTTCGAGTCAAAGTTCATCAACTCGCAGTTTGCCACCCTCGACGACATCACCAAGTATGCCTCCGAGATAGCCCCCGCACGCACCTTCGTCTTCGTGCGCGACATTGAGCCGCTGCTGCAGGCCAACCTCATCAAGGGCGGCGACCTGGACAATGCCATCGTCATGTACGAGCGCCAAATCTCGCAGGAGCAGCTCGACAAGCTGGCTGACATGATAGGCGTAGAGCACCGCGATGCCACTGAGCTGGGTTACATACAGCACAAGCCCCTGGTGTGGGAAAACGAGTGCACACGCCACAAGCTGCTCGATGTCATCGGCGACATGGCGCTGATAGGCAAGCCCATCAAGGGCCGCATCATAGCCACCCGCCCCGGACATACTATTAATAATAGGTTCGCGCGCGAGATGCGCAAGGAGATTCGCAAGCACGAGATACAGGCTCCCTTCTACGATCCCAACGAGGAGCCCATCATGGACGTCAACCGCATTCGCGAGCTGCTGCCCCACCGCTATCCCATGCAACTGGTCGACAAGGTCATTGAGATTGGCCCCACCTGCATCGTCGGCGTGAAGAACATCACCTCCAACGAGCCCTTCTTCCAGGGACACTTCCCCCAGGAGCCCGTCATGCCCGGCGTGCTGCAGATAGAGGCCATGGCACAGTGCGGCGGTCTGCTGGTGCTCAACACCGTCGACGAGCCCGAGCGCTGGTCCACCTATTTCATGAAGATCGACGGCGTGAAGTTCCGCCAGAAGGTGGTACCCGGCGACACCCTCATCTTCAAGGTCGAACTGCTGGCACCCGTGCGCCACGGCATCTCCACCATGCACGGCTACGTCTTCGTGGGCGACCATGTGGTCTCCGAGGCCACGTTCACTGCACAAATCATTAAGAACAAGTAAAGCATGAACCAGATACATCCTTTAGCCGTCGTCGACCCAGAGGCCAAGTTGGGCGACAACAACGTCATCGGTCCCTTCTGCGTCATCTACAAGGACGTGGTCATCGGCGACAACAACACGTTTCTCAACAGCGTCACCGTTCACGACGGCGCACGCATCGGCTCCAACAACGAGTTCTTCCCCGGTGCCAGCATCGCCACCAAGCCGCAGGACCTGAAGTTCCAGGGCGAGGTGACCACCGCTGAGATTGGCGACAACAACTCCATACGCGAAAATGTGACCATCAGCCGCGGTACCGCCTCTAAGGGCAAGACCGTCGTGGGCAGCGGCAACCTGCTCATGGAAAACATGCACGTGGCTCACGACTGCGTCATCGGCAACCATTGCATCATCGGCAACTCCACCAAGTTTGCCGGCGAGGTGGTGGTCGACGACTACGCCATCATCTCGGCCGAGGTGCTCGTACACCAGTTCAACAACATCGGAGGCTACGTCATGGTACAGGGCGGAACACGCACCAGCCAGGATGTGCCGCCATACGTCATCGCAGGCAAGGAGCCCATCCGCTTCGCTGGCGTCAACCTCATCGGACTGCGCCGTCGCGGCTTCTCCAACGAGACCATCGAAAAGATTCACGATGCCTATCGCATCATCTATGCCCAGGGCATCCTGAAGGACGGCATCGCCGAGGCCCGCGTCAAGTACCCCGACTCCAAGGAGGTCGACTACATCTGCTCGTTCTTCGAGAAATCCAAGCGAGGCGTCATTCGTTAAGTGAAGAGTGAAAAGTGAAGAGTGATAAGTGAAGGCAAAGACGCTGATAGTTATCACAGGCCCCACTGCTGTTGGAAAAACAGAGTTGTGTCTTGATATTGCCAACCATTTTGGCATTCCCATCATCAATGCCGACTCACGCCAAATCTACCGCGAACTGAAAATAGGCACTGCCGCACCTACCGAAGCACAACTTCGGACGGTGCGGCATTATTTCGTGGGCACGCTCGGACTCACCGACTACTACAGCGCCTCCATCTACGAGCAGGAGGTCATCGCGCTGCTCGGCGACCTCTTCCTGACCTCCGACTACGCCCTGCTTGCCGGCGGCAGCATGATGTATATCGACGCTGTGTGCAACGGCATTGACGACATTCCAACCGTCGACGAACAGACGCGCAGCACACTGAAGAGACGGCTCAGCGAGGAGGGACTCGACAGCCTGTGCGAACAGCTGCGCCGTCTGGACCCCGAGCACTATGCCGTGGTCGACAGGCACAACCCGCGGCGTGTGGTCCATGCCCTGGAGATATGCCTCATGACGGGACGCACCTATACGTCCTTCCGCACCAACAGCAGGAAGGAGCGGCCCTTCCGCATCGTCAAGATCGGACTGAACCGCGAGCGCGACGTCGTCTACCAGCGCATCAACGACCGCGTGGACCGCATGATGCACGACGGACTGCTCGACGAGGTCAGCCGCCTCGCTCCCTACCGCCATCTGAACGCACTCAACACCGTGGGCTACAAGGAACTCTTCGACTACCTTGACGGACGCTGGTCGCTCGACGAGGCCGTTGAGCGCATCAAGGGCAACACGCGCCGCTACGCCCGCAAGCAGCTCACCTGGTACAAGAAAGACCCGCTCATGGCGTGGTTCCACCCCGACGACACTACATCCATCCTCAAACATATCACCGCGCAATGAAATACATCAAACAGACCATCAGGTTCATCTGGCAATATGTCAGGAAAGCCGCCGCCTGGTATATCGGCATCTTCAAGGGCAGGCCCTGGTACGTCAAGTGCCTCTCGGCAGCGGCATCGCTCATCGTGGCCTTCATACTCTATCTGGGGGCTGTCGACGTCAACTTCCTGGGACTCTTCGGCAAGTCGCCCAGCATGAGCACCATACTCAGCACACGCCCGGCCGAGGCCTCGCAGATATACAGCGCCGACAGCGTGCTCATAGGCAAGTACTTCAGCGAAAACCGCACACCTGTCACCTACGACGAGGTCAGCCCCGTCTTCTGGGACGCACTCATCGACACCGAGGACGAGCGCTTCTACCACCATCTGGGTGTAGACTTCCAGGCCTTCGCCGCTGCCCTCAAGGACTACGTGGTGCACCACGATGCCCGCGGTGCATCGACCATCACCCAGCAATTGGCCAAGAACCTCTTCCGCGTGCGCACCGAATACTCCACCGGGCTGCTGGGCAACATCCCCGGCATCAAGATGCTCATCATGAAGACCAAGGAGTGGATCACGGCTGTGAAGCTCGAACTCAACTTCAGCAAGGAGGAAATCCTGACCATGTATGCCAACACCGTCGACTTCGGTTCCAACGCCTTCGGCATCAAGACGGCCTGCAAAACCTATTTCGGCGTGCAGCCAAAAGACCTGACGCCCGAACAGGCCGCCGTGCTCGTGGGCATGCTCAAGGCCACCACCTACTATAACCCGCGCCTGCACCCCGACAACAGCCTCAACCGCCGCAACGTGGTGCTGGGCAACATGCTGCGCCGAAACCACCTCACACCAGAGCAGTACGACTCGCTCCGCCAGGTGCCCATCAGCCTCGACTACAGCGTCGAGAACGCCTACGACGGTCAGGCCACCTACTTCCGCGAGGCCGTCAAGGACTACCTGGACGACTGGTGCCACAACAACAACTACGACCTCTATACCGACGGACTGAAGATATACACCACCGTCGACACCCGCATGCAGCACTACGCCGAACAGGCGGCCTGGGAGAATATGCAGCAGCTGCAGAAGCGCTTCAACGACCACTGGGGACGCACACCGCCCTGGCAGGACGAGCACTACCGCGAGATTCCCAACTTCATCGAGAATATCGCCAAGCGCCTGCCGGTCTACAAGTACCTCGACAAGCGCTTCGATGGCTGTCAGGACTCCATCGACTACTACCTCAACCTGCCCCACCCCGTCAGGCTGTTCAGCTACGACGGCCCCTACGAGACGCAGATGAGCACCCTCGACTCCATACGCTACATGGAGCACTTCATGCACTGCGGCTTCGTAGCCATCGAGCCCCAGACGGGTCATGTGAAGGCCTGGGTGGGCGACCTCGACTTCGACACGTGGAAATACGATAAGGTCACAGCCATGCGACAGCCCGGCTCTACCTTCAAGCTCTTCGTCTATACCGAGGCCATGAACCAGGGACTCACACCCTGCGACCACCGCATGGACTCATACGTCGGCATCAAGGTGTGGGACGAGCAGAAGCAGAAAGAGGTCACCTGGGCACCCACCAATGCCAATGGTTACTTCACCGACTCCAACATGACGCTGAAGTCGGCCTTCGCACAGAGCATCAACTCCGTAGCCGTCAAGGTGGCACAGGAGGTGGGCATCGACAACGTGGCACGCACCGCCCACGCCATGGGCATCAAGAGCCCCCTGCACGAGACACCATCACTGGCACTGGGTGCCAGCGACGTCAACCTGCTAGAGCTGGTCAATGCCTATACCACCGTTGTCAATGACGGACGCGCACACGAGGCCATCCTCGTCACACGCATCCTCGACCGCGACGGACGCGAAATCTACAGCGCACCCACCGAACAGGTGCAGGCCGTCAGCTATCAGTCGGCCTTCCTCATGCAGCAGATGCTCATGGCCGGCATGCGCGAGATTGGCGGCACCAGCATGAACATGTGGCGCTACGTGCGCACCTTTGCCGACACCGACTTCGGCGGCAAGACGGGCACGTCAAACAACCACTCCGACGCCTGGTTCGTAGGTGTCTGTCCCAATCTGGTCTGCGGCGCCTGGGTGGGCGGCGAATACCGGGCCATACACTTCCGCACCGGACAGCTGGGACAGGGCAGCCGCACGGCACTACCCATCTGCGGACAGTTCTTCCAGTCAGTGCTCGCCGACCCCAACTTCCAGCATTATCGCGGACGCTTCCCCCTGCCCGAGCGGGGCACCATACTGGCTTCCATGTACCAGTGTGCCGCCACCTACTATGCACCACCCGCCGACAGCATCGTTGCAACGTCCGACAGCCTCATTTCGCGCTCCGACAGCATCCAATAGACATAAATCAAGAAATTGTGTCCCCACACAACGTTTTTTTCAAAAAAAAGTTTAAGAAAAGTTTGCATAGTTCAAAAACTTTGCCTACCTTTGCCAACGTTATCCTGAAAACAATCTTTTTACCTTAAAAGAACTAATACCTATTGAAGATAGAAGCGATCGGCTGTGAAGCTCATCGCTTTCTTTTTTATATACGGCTCACTTCCATTGAGATTACGGCTCACTCGAATTAGGTGTTGAAAAAATGGCGGCGATCCTCACGGACGGCCGCCATCGCATTTATAACAATACTAATTTTAATAACTAATCGCTGCCTGCACCCTCACGGGCGTGTTGCAGCAGCAACAAAATGAAATTTTTATTATTCTCTACAGTCGGCGTGCGGCTGTAGAGTTTAAGTTTAGGCATCGGTCAGAAGATGAAGTCGTTGTCGCGCGAACCAAATTCATCTGGGTCGGTGATTGCATTGCTTGAATTTGTATCCAATGTAGCCGATTCGGCAATCATCTGCTGCAACTCCACTTCTACCATTGCCAGTTCCGGCTTTATATAGTCTTTCCTTTTCATACGATTATTCTTTTTGTTTTGACATTAATTACCAGAAATTACTCATTAATTCCTTGGCGAATCACTTCACAAGCACCTTCTTGCCGTTCACGATGTACAAGCCCTTCGTAGCCTTTTCGACGCGCTGACCCTGCAGGTTGTAGATGTCAGAACCATTAACCGTGGACTCTGAACCATTAATCGCATTGATACCCGTTGCATCGCCATCGAGCAGGAAGAAGCCACGGGCTGATGTAGCGTCAAAGTCCAGAGGTAGGTAGGCGGTGTTGGCACCCACGGTAAATGCTTTGGCATTCTTATAGAAGCCAAGACTGGGCGACGCCATCAGCACGTAGCCCGCATTGGCTGCTATAGGTGTATCTGCCGTCACACCCTCAAGTTTGTTGTCCGACACGTCTGTAGAGCTGCTGGCAACCACGGGAATGGTCACCTCCACAGCGCTGCCATCGGTGCCTTTCAGCAGCAGGCCGGTATTGGCAGGCACTGTGCCGTCCTTCACAGAGGTCTTTGCCAGCACACCGTCAGCGCCACCCGTAATGATATAAGCATCCGTCAGGTTCGTTGCATGCTCAAGGTCAAGAGCGTAGGGCGAGCAATAGGTAGCCCAGCCGGCAGTGGTGATGGTCTTGGAAACTGTGGCAGGGAATGTCCTCTGCTCAAGCACTTCCAGGAAACTTTTCTCTACCGAAGCGTAAAGGTTCAACGTGTTAACGCTGAAGCCCGTCTGCACATATACCAGGTTGGGTGACAGTTGTGTGCCGTCGGCCTTTGTCGTCACGCCTGTCACTGTCAACGTGTAGGTGCCGTCACCGGCATCGGTGAGCTGGGCTTCCAGTTCAACGGTTGCACCGTTCAGGTCAGCCATGGTAAATGTCGGTTTGCTGCTATAGGTACGGGTGTACGGGTCGGCGTCTAATCCTTCATAAAGCACATTGGCGTGGTTCGGACCGAAAGCAGTCTGGTTCTTAGATGCTGTGGTGGCAGCCCACAGATACCAGTTCTCATACAGGTTTGCGCTGCTAGTGTTGTTGAAGTTCCTAATCTTGTAGTAGCCCTTCGTGTCAACGTCAATTGTGACAGCAGTGCCATTCCATGCCGTCGCATAGTTGGTGGCGTAGTTGATGTCACCAACAATGTTGCTAGTATTGGTAATGTCGGCAATCTTGCGGATTATGACGTAGTCGAAAGACAAAGTGTTGTTACCAGACTCCAATCCGATTTTAATGGTTGCATTGTCTGAGGACACCAAAAAGTTAGCTGTTGTTTTATATCCATTACCTGGCTTATTCAATTGATTATTAAGCACCACGCCATCACCATCAAATACGTATAGGCTCGAATTACTACCTCTTTCTATCACGTTGGTCTCCATACGATAGACACCCTTTTGGGCTATGGAAGCATCAAATCTGCCTGATACGTAATAAACATACTGACCACCCGAAGCGACCTTGGAGTCTTTCTTTTGAGAGGAATTCTTACTCTCACCTTCACAGTAGTATGCGATGTCCTCAGCAAGCGAGTATGTTATCTCATACTGATAGGCGGTAGTTTCTGTTCCCATAGTCGTTGAATAGTAAACCTTTGAATCAAAGCGTGCGTCATCCAGTTCATAGTAATTGCCACCGTATGAAATGACCTTCTTAGCCCACACACTATAGGGTTCTGCCTCATAATACTCATCACCAGTCCATGTGTCTATCTGTGTTTTCACACCGCCAATAGTGGCATAGGCCGTAGCTGTCCACGTATGTGCAGTAACCGAAGCTGTGTTTATCATGGTAATCTTCTTGATATAATGGTTACTGTAGTTGCTTCCAGCACCATTAGTGGCATAAACAAGCAGCGTCTGTGCAGCTTCAGTCTCGTTGGTACAACTATATGTACTGCTCGACGTGTGTGAAGCAGCATCATCACTGCCAAGTTTAGTCCATATAGGACGGCCTGTCGAGCCTACAACATATTCAACATATACCCGATAGCCGACAGGAATGTTAATCTTTACGTAGTTGATGTCGTTTTCGGAATCATAGTTGCCTGTTACAGTTTCTTTCGTACCAGTAATGCCCAAGGCGTAAGTGCCGCCATAGTTGAATTTAGCACCATCGGTCTGGAATTTAAATGACACGTTGGATGTCTCACTGGTAGCTGAAGAACCGTCAGCAGCAAACCATACCTCGCTGCCTGTTGCCAGTTCCTTGTAGTTGGCAGATTTTCCCTTACTTGTCTGGTTTCCCCACACACTTGTGTTGGTAAAATCCCACACTTCTTGCGCGGAGATTGTCGAATCACTCACTCCCACGCCCAGCAATACTGCGGCGAGGAAAATTCGTTTTAGTAGTTTTTGTTTCATAAACATTTAGTTATTAGTGAATAAAAAATCCT
>ERZ842401.286-NODE-286-length-70558-cov-5.465058_pt1 | contig 70558 bp, 60 predicted proteins | sample MGYA00521270_ERZ842401 | MGnify/ENA primary metagenome ERZ842401 (study PRJEB31892, sample SAMEA3878208) | bioreactor metagenome | biome: Moose rumen | place: Sweden | collected 2011-10 | study: EMG produced TPA metagenomics assembly of the PRJEB12797 data set...
GTGTCTGGTAATCATACCTTTCCACAGGATTTAGGCTGTCATCGCGGATGATGTTAAGCCTCTGCGCCGCGTCATAGGTATAGTGAGTAATCCTTCCTGTAGGGTCGCATATCTTGGACGGAAGACCATAAGAGAGCCACTTATACCATGAGACTTCGCTCTGGGGAAGAGCATTCCGGAGCGTAGTTGCCATTGATTCAGTGTCTGTTGCGTCAATGCCTCCAAACGGTGAGTTTCCCAAAGCTGAGGTTACCTGTGTAGTCGTGGCGTTGTCTATCCTGACTGCAACTCCCAGATTGTTGGAATACCAGATGAAGGTTGTGGAGATGCCGTTGGCATCGGTCTTCTGGATGATGTTTCCCTTGCTGTCATAAAGATAGGTGGCATAGGTATACCAGATCCCGCTTTCGATGTCTCGCTTGCTCCATGTGGAAGGAAGATAAAGAGTATCTGAAACGGATGACAACGGGATAGGGATGAAGGTCAGAGAGTCACAGCTGACAATCTTTTCCTGCAGGTCACCATGAGGCCTTGCCTTTACCATAATACGGACGGGGCTGCCTATACGGTTATGACGGTACATGGCCTGCTGGATGCCGGTCCGGTTATTAGCAGCTATGTCAGGGATGTAAGTATATGCCGTTGTAACAACATCGCCGTTTGAGAGGGTCTTTACTTCTGATGCCGTCTGGCCTATGGAGTTATAAGTGTACTCAACCTTTGAAAATATGGAGGAGTTGTCTTGGAGGAAGTCCGTAACCTGGTCTCGTGCTTTGCTGGTAGCAAAAGTATATCTGATTACAGGGCAGTATGCTTCGCCGATATAGATGTTCTCGCTGAAAGGATCGCCCTCTTCTCTGGCGGTATATAACGATTCCGCGCGGCGGAGAAGATCTCCATCTGCGGAATAGACTTCAGTCATATACTCCCTTCCTCTTCGGTCCTGAAGGCTGGTAGAAGGGCGGAGGATATTATGCACAGCATCGGCACCGCTTTCAGAAAAAGAGGTCCTGCTGGAGATGAACAAATCTGAAACCAGGCTACCCTGCTCGCCGGAATTGTAGCGGGAGAGAGGCTGGGATTCCGTGGAGAAGCTGTCAGGAAAGTCATCCCAACCGGTGTAGAAATGTATGGTCTTGGAATTGTCGGGATGGATTTCCTCCACACGGCTGTATTCCACAGGAGTGCCCTCGTAGCTGGCAAGGCCGGAGGAGGAGGAGGCTATGTTGACATTTACAACATCTCCGTTCCGCATGACACCACCATAGGCCAGCCTGTAGCGGGGATATACCAAAAGACTGCCGCTGGTAGCGTATCCCGAAGTCAGACGGTTATAGACATATCTTGTGGTGTCTGTAGGAATACCGTTTTCATCCACATTGATAATCATGGATATCCTGCTGCCCGGTCCCTTATCCAGAAAACCGGTTCCGGAGGTGTACATGCTCGGGATGTAAGAGTTGTCAGACAGCTTTCTAAGGTTCCGCCAGACGGTGTTGTCCTCATACTGCAGGATGCTGCTCCCGCCTGTAGGATAGGTTATCCTGGTCATAAGGCCTATGGAAGAGGCGTATGTGTTGGCATTACGGCTCGTGCTCACGTTTTCGTCGAAGGTTGTGGAGGTAGAGGGATAGGTGCTCAGATTTCCCAGGCTGACGGAGTTCTGGTTCATATAAGAGGAGTCACCCTGGCAAAGATATCCCCAGTGATCCGTTGCCGTGGTGCCGAAGGCTGGGAAGAAACGGTCTTCCAGACCAGCATAGTCAAATTTGAAGCTACCAATTCCTTCCTGGTGAACTTCTGAGAGGAAAGGATAAGGATTGCCGAGAGCGTTGTATGTATATGAGAGTTTCACTACACCTGCGGGAGTGGCTATGCTGTCCAGCTGGAGATAGGTCTGAGAGGCGTTTATGTCCTTGCGTTCCGCTCCGTATGAACCGGAGCCCCGCAGGTAGGAGCCCTGTTTTCCAGAAGGTTTGGAGGAGTAGAAAAACTCCAGGTGTCCTCCTCCTGAGAAGTCAATGGAACTGAGGTAGCTGGTGGTGTTGAGATCTTCTCCGTTACGGAGTATGGAGATGGCTTCGTCGCCCGTCTGACTGCACAGCCATAGTGAAGAGGAATAAGTGATTATATCGGAATGCTGCTCTTTCTCGTTGTAATTGAAAGTGACGGACTCACCATCCGGACTTTCTATCATCCTCAACAGGAAGGATATTGCCCTGTAGGGCTGTGCTGACCCGTCGGAAGAGCACTTGTCATAGCCGTTGGGCACGTTTCTCTCTATGCTTCTGAACATTCCGCTTTCTCCCTGGCTCTGCGCCTCGCCAAAGGTGTATCTGTAACCGTCGGATGTAGTTATCACGAACTCCGAGTTCACGTTGTGGTTCTCGTCGTTTAGAGAGATATTCGTCTTTTCTATCTTGTAATTTCCGTCAAAGGAATTTGTATGAAAAACGGTGAAGCTACCGTCGGGGTTGCGGTAAAAAGAGCCGCTGTGTCCCTGGAAAGAAAAGTGGTAGATGTCTGAGGACGTCTCGTATAGGGCGCCGGTGATGCTGTATGCAGTCTTGAGGACATCAGAGGAAGAGGGGTGGTATATGACTTCATAAACTATATTGTTGAGCTGGCTGCCGGAGGGGATATAGTCAAATCCAAGAAGGTCACGTGTATCATAGCCGGGAAGGACGGATTGCTTGAAGCTGCCTCTAAGCTCATCAGGGATGCCGCGCACCTCGCGGGTGATGGCGCCGCCGCAGCCGAGACTCCACCCCAGACCTACGATGCCGGCCTGGCGGTTGGCAACAAGGCCGTTATAGCTGTAGTCCAGGGAGAGAGGGAGGGAAAAGCGGCTGTCGCGATAGACATAGAGGGGGATAGAGACGGAAAAACAGCCGGTATAGAGCTGGGCATTAAGCTTTCCATATCTTGTCATCTCCGCAGCCTGTGCAGATGGCTTGTCCGGTTCATTGACCAGAGTAAGCTGGGCATAGGAAGATATTTGCCCAAGGAGCAAGAACAATAGAAGGAAGGTACGTAAAGAAGGTTTCATATAATATGCTTTTACAAATTAAGACTTACAAAACAACGAATACAATCTGTAATTTAAATATTTATCTGTCATTCCTAATGATGGAGATCTGTACTTCCTTGCTTTCTCCGATAGTTTCTTCTATGAAGGCAGCTATCTCGTTGCTGAAAAGAATGTTGTAGCTGTTCATAATCTTATGTTTTTAATTTGTATTCCTTTCTGTTTCTGTCCGGACAGTCTTGTCTGGTCTTTGTTTTACGATGCAAAGGTATGGCTGCATTTTGACAGGTTTTGTCAATGATGAAAATATTTTACTTTCTTCAAAATTGTTATCTTGCAATTGGAATAGAAATCACAAACGAGACACAGACATGAGAAAGACACAGATTTTCAGAGCGTTTATAATTGCAATTGCAGCAATGCTGCCGATAGAGGGCATGGCTCAGGGAAAAGCAACGGAAGCAAACACCAAGAAACAGGACTGGGCGCAGTTCTATGTATTTCAGAAAGATAACGCAAGAATTATGAAACAGGCCAGAGAACCACAAAAGGGAATGTGTCCGAAATGCGAGTGGAAAAACCGCAAGATTAAGGCAGTGCTGATGGGAGACTCCATAACCGAGCTCTGGTGGGATCTGGACTCCACGTTCTTCAAGGACAACAACTTTGTAGGCAGAGGTATTTCCGGACAGACCACCAGCGAAATGCTGGTCCGTTTCCGCCGCGACGTACTGGATCTGAACCCTCAGTATGTGTTCATCCTTGCCGGCACAAACGATGTTGCGCAGAACAACGGCAAAATCAGCCCGGAAAACATACTCGGCAACCTGAAATCCATGGTAGAACTCGCCAAGGCTCACAATATCAAACCAATACTCTGCTCAGTTCCGCCTGCAGCCGGCTTTGTCTGGAGGAAAGACCTTACCCCCGCACAGGATATAATCAAACTCAACAAAATGATCAGAGACTATGCAGAAAGCCTCAGCATTCCTTACATAGACTACCATTCCTTGCTCAGCGATGAAAACGGCGCACTTCCGAAGAAGTATTCCAAAGACGGAGTCCACCCTATAACCGAAGGCTACAAAGTTATGGAAGGATTATTGCTTGATGAGTTCAGGAAGATAGACGGCTCAAAAGACCGGTAACTGCCCCGAGCCGGAGTTTTCAGAAACTTTAAACCTGAACTGCCATGAAAAAGATTTTTGCAATACTGGCCTCAGCGATAATCCTGCTGACATTGCCGTCAAAGGCTGATGCTCAGACCATCCGCGACAGATACGGCGCAGCCATAGGCTCCATAGACAACAACGGAACCATCAGAGACCGGTATGGAAGCCAGGTCGGAAAGATTGACTCAGACGGTACCATCCGCAACAAGTACGGAAGTCAGGTAGGAAAGGTCAATTCAGACGGAGTAGTACGGGATAATTACGGTTCACAGATAGGTAAGGTCGATAATGATGGAACCGTCCGCAACAAGTATGGCTCATCCATAGGAAGTGCAAGGGGAATTCCTACAACCTGGGCCGGCCTATACTTCTTCTTCAACCTCAACTGACAATGCCGTTCCACCTACAGATTGTGGTCCTGCCTTTAGTGGATTTACGGTGCAGCAGGCTTTCCAATGGCGTAACGGCAATAAAAAAACGCAGTAGATTTTTCTACCGCGTTTTTTTGTAGCGTGGGGCGGGATTGAACCGCCGACCTCATGATTATGAATCATGCGCTCTAACCAGCTGAGCTACCACGCCCCAAGTTGTTGAGATACCCGGATTCGAACCAGGACTAAGAGGACCAGAATCTCTTGTGCTGCCATTACACCATATCTCAATGGTTCCCGTTTGTTTTCAAATGGGAGTGCAAAAGTAAAGAAAATTCCGTTATTCGCAAATTTTTTCCACAAGTACGGTTGCATAAACCGCCACCCCCTCTTCTCTGCCTACAAATCCGGCACCTTCCGTAGTAGTTGCCTTAACGGATATATCCTCTACGCTGCACAGACAGTCCGTGACTTGGCTGATGCCGCTGTCCTGGAAATGTTGTTTTGCGGCAACGGACAATGTTTCAGCAAGAGTCTGACGCATCTGCTGGATGTAGGGAGCTACTTTGGGCTTCTGCAGAAGGATTGTCAGGTCTGCATTTACAAGCCTGTATCCTTTCTCCAAGACCAGCTTGTAAGACCTTGCAAGCAGGATTTTGCTGTCGATTCCTTTGAACTCGGGGCTGTTGTCCGGAAAGTGATGCCCTATATCGCCGAGGCTCACGGCACCCAAAAGGGCATCGCAGAGAGCATGGATGGCTACATCTCCGTCTGAATGAGCCACCAGGCCCTTACTGTGGGGAATGTCCACTCCGCAAAGGACCAGCCTCAGCCCCGTAGCCAAAAGATGGACATCGTATCCATTACCTATTCTGTATGCACTTTTCATATTATACAATCCGTTATTGAAACGGCTCCGGTTTCAGAATTCAAAGAAACGGCTCCGGTTTCAGAACTCACGGAAACAAAAGTAATCAAAATGTAGCTTTGGAGATTCTTTTGGGGACTTTTCTTTTTTAGTTATCTTTGGAGTTTGTACAAAAGAGAGTTTTATGGGGTTCAAGTTTTTTCATCTGCCGGAACACAGGGTATTTGACTATCCCGCCAGGTACTATAACAAGGACCTGCAGAAGTTCGACGATATAAACGCCGAAGCCAAAGCAGCGCAGGAAAACAAGGAATATGTTCCGGGAAGCATTGTAAGCAAGGGATTCAGACGGTCTTACCACAGGGAACTCAAGAGGGCCGACGGCGGATACGGCAAGGGCAAGAGGTATATAGTACTTGCTTTGATTGTCGTAATTCTTGTTGCCCTGCTTTACTTTACAAAGGCCCTGCACCTGCTGTTCCAGGCATATCAGACCACTCACTGATGTCAGGCTGTGCACTCTGTATGCCTCAAATGAAAGAACCAAATTATTGAATGAAATGTTAAAAGTTCTGCCTGAACATATCTACAGCCTTATTGCCGCAGGGGAAGTTATCCAGCGGCCGGCATCGGTGGTAAAGGAACTGATGGAAAACTCCGCAGATGCGGGAGCCACATCCATCATGCTGGTTGTCAGCGATTACGGCAAAACCCTCATTCAGGTAATAGACAACGGATGCGGAATGGACTCTGAGGAGGCAGAAATCTGTTTCCTCAGCCATGCAACCTCAAAGATAGACTCCGTAGAAGACCTCCAGAGGCTCCACACCTTCGGATTCAGGGGCGAGGCTCTGGCTTCCATAGCCGCCTGCGCAGATGTTACCCTCAAAACCAGAAAAGAAGGGCAGGATACCGGATGCCAGGTGCATATTTCCGGAGGCAAGATTCTGGAAAAAACCGAGATAGCCTGTCCTCAAGGCTGCAACGTAGCGGTCAGAAACCTCTTCTTTAACATTCCGGCCCGCCGCAAGTTCCTGAAATCGGACAACAGCGAATACAGGATGATAGTTGCGGAATTTACAAGAGTGGCCCTCACCCGTCTGGACATAGAATTCAGGCTGATTTCCAACTCCAAAGAGGTAATTACCCTGCCACGCGGGCGCAACCTCAAGCAAAGAATTACGGACCTTTTGGGTTCGGCTGCCGGAAAACAGCTGATAGATGTAAGCGTAGATACCACCGTTGTAAAAATCAGCGGTATTGTAGGCACGCCCCAAAGCGCAAAGAAGAACCAGCCCAACACCTATCTGTTTGCTAACGGCAGGTTCTTCCGCAGCCCCATGCTTCACAGGGCTGTAATGAAGGGCTACGGCAACCTGATTGCCGACTCAACCACTCCGCATTACTTTCTGTTCCTGGAAGTTCCGCCGCAGGAAATGGATGTAAACATCAGCCCGTCCAAGACAGAAATTAAATTGGAGAACGAGCAGGTTATCTTCCAGATAATGGAAGCCGCCGTAAAGGAAGCCATAGGCAAGAATGCATTTGCTCCGGCCATAGATTTTGACACCGAGGGTGTTCCTGTGGAAATCAGTACGGGCGACGGTTTCACCCTTTCTCCGGAGGAAAAGAAAATCATGCAGAACGGGGGCTTCCGCCAGCCTAAGATAGACTACGACCCGCTCTTCAACCCGTTTGACCAACAGCAGCAAAAGACTCCGGCCCCATACAAAACCGTGCCGAGTTCCATGAACGACATGCTCAAAGAAGAGGCTGGGCAAAGACGCATACTTCAGATAGACCGCAATGTTGTGGCAATGGCCGACCAAGACGGCGGGCTTCTTGTGGTAAACATTGCAAGAGCAAGACAGAGAATCTTTTACGAGCGTTATCTGGAATCTATGCTGAATAACGGATGTCAGATTCAGGAAGAACTGTTCCCTAAGACCGTAACGCTGGACCATGCCTCTTTTGCAACGCTTATGGACAATGCCGAAAAGGTCCGCAGCCTGGGATTTGAAATCCGGCCGTTTGGCAAAGACTGCGTTGTTGTAAGCGGAACTCCTGCCGATTTCCGAGGCGAAAAGTTCTCTGTGGAAGACATAGTTGAAGAACTGGTGTCATACATAGAGGAAGAAAATCAGGACGAGCTCTTCCGCAAAGCCGCTGAGGACATTGCCCGTCACACCTACTTTTCATACACAGCGGACATTACCGAACGCGAGGCCGCTGCCGTCATAGACGGGCTCTTTGCCTGCAAGCAGCCTGCAACGGCTCCGGGCGGAGGCTACACGTTCATACGGATAGGGGCCGACGAAATCAGGCACAAACTGATGTAACAACCGCACTCAGGTACAAAAACAAAGAAAATGAGAAACATACCCCCTGCAATAAAGAACATAATCATCATAAACATCATAATGTTCATAGCAACTCTTATAAACCAGGAGTTCATGTTTGAACATTTTGCACTGTTTCCTATAGGTACATACTTTTTCAGGCCGTGGCAGTTGGTAACCCATATATTCATGCACGGAGGTTTCTGGCACATATTCTTTAACATGTACACCCTGTTCTTCTTTGGAGTTGTGCTGGAAAGGGTCTGGGGCAGCAAGAAGTTTTTGCTCTACTACTTTGTAACCGGACTTGGTGCGGCGGCCTGCCACTTAGGCGTAATGTACCTGCAAGGCGTTGATTACAACCTGCCTACCGTTGGAGCTTCGGGAGCCGTCTATGGTGTGCTTCTGGGCTACGGAATGTTGTTCCCCAACAACCGCATTACAATGTTATTCCCCTTTCCGGTAACTCTCAAGGCCAAGTGGTTTGTACTGATATTCGGAGGAATTGAACTGGTTACCGGCATATTTGACACCAGCAGCGGCATTGCCCACTTTGCACATCTTGGAGGCATGCTGTTCGGAATTCTGCTGATTCTGTATTGGAAAAAGAGAAACAAGCTGTACGAATGGGTAGAGTAAGAGGCAGAAAACGCAGGCGCACTCCAAGACTTTTTGGTCTGACATTCAGGCTGGTTCTGATTATTGCGGCCGCCTGCCTGTTCCTGTCCTATATATCCTCGTACATAGATCCGTCCAGATTTTCTGTGCCGCTGTTCTTCGGGCTATATTTCATTCCGCTCTTAGGTATCAATCTCCTGCTTTTCCTTATTGCGGCAATTCGCAGAAGCAGAAGTGCCTGGATCCCTATCACAGCACTGCTTCCGGCGCTGCTTTTTGCCGAAAGATTCTACAAGTTCAACAGCGGGGCTCCGGAAGCAACCCCTGAGGAGGCAATTAAGATAGAAACCTACAACGTAGGAAAATTCAGACTCGCTGAAGAAGGAATTTCCTCAGCCTCTGCAATGGAAGGCATCGCTGAGCAAATTAATAAGACCAATCCGGACATTATCTGCCTTCAGGAAGTTTATCTTGACAGTGCCGGAGCCGCCGCCAGAGTTTTTCCTGGTTACAGATACAGGACTTCAAGCCTGGTCAGCCACAGCAACGGAAAGCGCAGCGGCAACCTCATACTCAGCAAATTTGAGATATTGAAAGGCGGAGTTCTCCGTTTCAGGCAGAGCACCAACCTTTCTTTATTCGCCGATATAGTAATCCGCTCGGATACCGTAAGGGTTTATAACAACCACTTGGAATCCTATGCAATATCCCCTACCGCCCTTATCAAAAAAATCAGGGAAAAAAGAAGGAACTCGGAGGATGTGACCGAAGACATCATAAGCGTACACAACAAATTCCGCTCAACCGGCATCAAAAGGTCTCATCAGGTGGCGCAGATTTTCTCCAACATCCAGACAAGCCCCTATCCTGCAATTGTTTGCGGAGACTTTAACGATACTCCTATGTCATTTGCCTACCATAAGCTCAGCTATAAAAGCAAAGACACTTTCAAGGAACGCGGCAATGGATTTTCAGCTACCTACTCCATGCTGTGGCCCTTGCTGAGAATAGACTACATCTTTATTCCTGAGACCTTTACCTGCCTGAGCCACAATACCATAAGGGACAAGTTTTCGGACCATTACCCGGTTGTAGCAGAATTCTCAACGGCTGAACCCTCTCAGGCAGAACATTAAATCAGAACGCAGTATGGCAGCAAAACATTCATATACAATGGATCCCAAGATGAAGATCCAGATAGACAAGGCTATTGAAGTGCTGGCAGAAGGGGGTGTAATCCTCTACCCGACAGACACTATCTGGGGCATTGGCTGCGATGCCACAAACCAGGAGGCCGTAAAGAAAGTCTTTGCAATCAAGCAAAGAGAAGAAAGCAAGAGCCTTGTAACTCTGGTTTCTGACCTTGACATGCTGGCCCGCTATGTAGAAGCTGTTCCGGAAGCGGCTCTGGATCTTATTGAGGTAAACGACTCTCCTATGACCATCATCTACCCAAGGGCCATAGGCCTGGCTTCCAATGTAATAGCAGAAGACGGCAGCGTTGGCATACGCATTCCAATGAACGAGTTCTGCCGCCAGCTGTGCTACAGGTTCCGTAAGCCCATAGTTTCCACCTCGGCCAACATATCGGGAGAGAATCCGCCTAAAGGATTCAAAGACATTTCACCCAAAATCAAGGATGCCGTGGATTACACGGTACATCCTTCTATGGAAGAAAAGACTTCCACTCACAAAGCATCTCAGATTATCAAACTGAGCACCAACGGACAGATTCAGATCATCCGCAAGTAAATGCAAAGTAAATTTCTGAAACAGCAACCACTGCCGCCGTTTCTACACGAAGTCTTGATGAACCAAGGGTAACAGGCAAAAAGCCCTTCTCCCGGGCAAGTTGTATCTCCTTAGCGGAAAAATCGCCTTCCGGCCCTATCATTATTACCACTCTCGGTTTTTCGCCTTCCGGCACAGAGCCGCTGAACCCGGCCAGACAGTTCCTTATCGTTTCCTTTTCTCCTTCTTCGCAATGAGCCATCAGCTTCAACTCCCCTTTTCCATAATCGCGACAGATAAAATCCAAGACCGAAACCGGTTCCGCTATCTGTGGAAGATAGGATTTCAGGCTCTGCTTGGTGGCGGAAAGGGCAAGGGCCTCCAGCCTTTCTTTCTTCAGCGATGTTCTTATGGAATGTTCTGATATGACGGGAACTATCTCATCCACACCCAGTTCTGTAGCCTTCTCCACAAACCACTCATAGCGGTCCATGTTCTTGGTGGGGCATACGGCCATCACAAGATGATAGTTCAGGCCTCCTACCCCATGGCTTTCCTCCAATACTGCACACTCCACGGAAGCCTCCCCTTTCTTTGGAAGCATAACCTTCTCTATGCGGCAGTTGTAAAGTCCGCCTTTGCCGTCGATGACAAAAATAGATTCACCCTCTTTGTGCCTCATTACACGGACACAATGGTCAGCCTCGCCGCCGGCCAGGACCAACCGTTCTGCTCCGGCTCGATTCCCCTTGCCGCACCTGATGTCGGTTGAATAAAAAAGTTCCATCGCGATAAATATTTCTATACAAAAATAACAATCTGTTTCCAAACAACAGAGGTTTTTTGCAGAGGGGTTAATGCTAAGGAGTTTTTAGTTATTTTTGTGCACCCTATAGTTTGGCGGATAATAAAAGAGTTTTGATATGGCAAAAGCAAAAACTACACGTTATGTAGCTCTGGATGTCCTTAGGGGCATGACAGTTGCGGGCATGATTCTGGTTAACAACCCCGGAAGCTGGGGGCATATATTTTCACCGCTCAGGCATGCCAGCTGGGCCGGATGCACCCCTACTGATTTGGTATTTCCGTTCTTCCTCTTTGTAGTTGGAGCGGCAATGGCCTTCTCCTTTGCAAAGTACGGTGAAAGCCTGACCAAGGCCAGCGTAAAGAAACTCCTGATCCGTGGCTGCCTAATTTTCCTTGTAGGTCTGGCCCTCAACGCTTTTCCGTTCATAAAAGTTCCTCTGGACCACGACCACAGCTTTTGGTGGAACATCGCGGAAAAGTTCCGTAACCTCAGGATCTTTGGAGTGCTTCAGAGAATTGCAATGTGCTACATAGTGGGCGGGCTTTTTGCCCTGTGGCTCAAAAAGCCAAAGAAAATCATAGGCGCAATGGTAATACTGGCACTTCTGGAAGTTTTGGTTCTTTGGCTTCTCCGCGATGGACAGGGCGCCTTCCTGTTTGGAGAAACCGTAAAGGACACTATGGCCGGAAGGGCTTCTGGAGCTTTTGACGTGAACTTCTTCAACGCCCTGGGAATGAACGGCGAGAACCATGTTTACCATGGAGAGGGCTTTCCGTTTGACCCTGAAGGACTGATAGGAGTATTGTCCGGAAGCTGCACCGTTCTGCTGGGCTTCCTCATAGGCAACATCTGCCGGACAACTCAGAACAAGGTGGATGCCGTTGCCAAGCTTTTTGTAATTGGAATGATATGCCTTGCCCTTGGCATGATATTCAGCATCTGGCTGCCCATAGTCAAGAAAATCTGGACCGGTTCCTATGTTCTGTATGCAGGCGGATGGGCCATTCTTATGCTCGGCTTCTTTGCCTACTTTATAGATGTAAAAGGCAGGGAAAAAATCTTTACCCCGTTCAAGGCCTTGGGCATGAACCCTCTGTTCGCCTTTGTAATGGCCGGGCTGTTTGCCAAGATCCTGGGTCAGATAATCAAGTGGAAAGTGGCTGTGGTTCAGGACGACGGAACTATGGGAGAAAAAACATACTCCGTCCTGAGCTGGTTCTACCAGAACTGCTGCTGCCCTCTCTTCCGCTCGGATTTCTTCGGAGGCAACAACGGCAATAACGAGTTTGCATCGCTGATGTATGCAATAGTCTATGTAATTGTCTTTACGCTTATGGCCTACGCCCTCTACCGCAAGAAGATAGTCATCAAGCTGTAGCTTCATCGCGATAAAAAAAATGATGATTCATAAAATGCAGTACTGGACTATCAAAAAGAAAGATATGAAAAACTTCCTCAAATTGGAGGATGTAGCAGTTGATGACGGCAGACGCAGACCATTTAAGACTTTTACAATCGGCAACCTTGAAGAAATAGACAGGGTGGCGGAAGAGTTCATCCGCTTTATTTCTGAGTCCGACCTCCAGAGCAACATCTTTGCCTTCTACGGCAAGATGGGAGCCGGTAAGACCACCTTCATCAAAGCCATCTGCAAAGCCCTGGGAGTCAATGATATCGTAAATAGCCCAACATTCACCATCATCAACGAATACAGAAGCAGCAGAGGCTTCCCCATCTATCACTTTGACTTCTACCGCATCAACAAGCTGCAGGAAGCCTTTGACATCGGCACGGAAGACTACTTTGCCGGCAGCGGCCTCTGCCTTATCGAATGGCCGGAAAAAATCGCTGAGATACTTCCGGAAGACTGCATCAAAGTTTCCATCACCACCAACCCCGACCTCAGCCGCACCATAGAGATTTCATAGCCGAAAATGTGATTTTCGACCCTAAATAAGCTCCGAAAATGTGATTTTTTGCTTATTTTTATAGCCGAAAATGTGATAAAAACCATGCAACTTCTTAAAAGAAAGGTAGATAGCTTTTTAGCCGGCTGGAACGGCAAATTCTTCACCTTCCCTTATTTCCTCGCCTTCCTGCTGAAGCGGTTCCTGCAAGATCCCAAACGGAAGATATAGATACCTTGGTGGCATTTTCACAAATTTTGCAGAAACGGCTGAACCTCAGAAAAGCAAAATAAATTTGCAATTCTCTCAACCTGCATGTAAATTTGCATTGCCGTTGACGATTTTTCGCAAATTTTGTCAACGCCGCTGCAAAATTTAACAGCTTTATGTACCATAGAATATTCGATATAGAGAACCGCCTTGATGAAGGAATGTTCCTCTTTGGCGGACGCCAGGTGGGAAAATCCACCCTCTTAAGGGAACGTTTCCCAAAAGCGATATACGTTGACCTCCTTGACCCGGATACCCGGAAGCGCTTCAAGCGCCGTGCGATGGATTTCTACGAGATGCTGGTGAAGTATCCTCCGAAGACGCTGGTCATCGTAGATGAAATCCAGAAACTCCCTGAGATTCTGGATTTGGTTCACAAACTGATGGTAGAGAATGGCCTGTACTTCATCTTGAGCGGCTCCAGCGCCAGGAAGATCAAGAAAGCCGGAGTTAATCAGTTGGGGGGAAGGGCTAATGAGGAGCACCTGTATCCTCTCGTTTCTGCTGAGATTCCTGATTACGACTTCAGCCTGGCCATCCAGAACGGAATGATTCCCCGGCACTATATGGTGAAGGATGCAAGGGTGCGCCTCAAGAACTATGTAAACCTTTACCTCAAGGAGGAAATCGAAGAGGAAGCTCTGGTTCAGAATATCGACACATTCGAACGTTTCCTCGAAGTAGCGGCCATAACAAATACGGAAATTCTGAATTACAACAATATGGCCTCAGATTGCGGTGTGTCCGTCAATACAGCCAAGGCTTATTTCAAAATTCTCTACGACACGCTCCTTGCCTTCGAGGTAAAACCATACAGAAAGGTGATTAAACGTAAACTGTACCAGACCTCAAAGTTTTATTTCTTCGATGTCGGAATCCCCAACTACCTGCTCCACCGTTACCACCTGATGCCGGGGACACCTGAATATGGCCACGCCTTTGAGAGCATCGTGATGCAGGAAATCCGTGCGTACCTTGGATATACCGGCAGTGAAGAGGAACTGACATACTGGCATACTTACAGCAATGATGAAGTTGATGCCGTGATTGGTGATGCCCGCATTGCCATTGAGATCAAGTCAACGGATCACGTGGAGACCGAGCACAAAAAGGGATTGAAGAGATTTGTTGAAGAGCACCCTGAAGCGAAACAGATTATTGTATCACGCGATTTTCTGACAAGGAGGTCTGAAGATATTGACCTCTACTACGTGACCGACTTCTTCAAAGCCCTCTGGGCCGGTGAGATAATCTGATTCACCTATGCTTGATTGCTGGGTATTCGGCAAAGAGTGCATCTATCTTGGCCTTCATGTCATTATGAGGGGAAATGATGTCGCGGAAGTATTTGATGATGCAGAGGCTGAAATAGGCTTCCGATGCAGGAGCGATAAATGAGATTAATTCATGGTGCTTAAAACACACAAATTCTCTTATACCAAAGCTTTTTGAGGATCTGTCCGCTGACGATATGATGGTCCTTTTGAATGCCTTGTACTTTAAGAGCATGTGGGCCACACCATTCCAGAAGCAGAATACGACTAACCGCGTTTTCTATCTTGAAAACGAAGCAGGCAAGAAGAGTCTTCCAATGATGGCTCAAGTGGAAAAAAACTTGCCTTATTTTGAGAATGAAACTTTCAGTACTATTTCCAAAGCTTACGGAAACAATGCTTTTCAAATATTCATTCTGCTCCCTAAGGAGGGCAAGACGGTTTCAGATGTAATAAGTTTACTTAAAAATACAGGGTGGAAACCATATTTAAATTCATTCAAGGGAAGTTATGATGTGGACCTGTGGTTGCCAAAATTCGAAATTAAATTCGACATATCGTTAAAAGGAATTTTATCCGCGATGGGAATGCCCGATGCCTTTGACCCTGAAAAGGCAGACTTCCGCTCAATGTCAGAGTCCGCTACATTCTTGGGTGTAGTAAAACAAGCAGCTTCCATTAAGGTTGATGAAGAAGGCACCGTTGTGGCGGTGGCGTCGGGGGGAAAGTTGATCAGTATGGACGCGCTTAAAGAACAAGCCGTTTTTCATGCAGACCATCCTTTCGTATATCTGATAGCAGAGCGCAGCTCCCAGGCAATTCTGTTTGCCGGAAAATATATGGGCAATTAAGGGTTGCCCGCAGACCCACACATAGCGTAAACGTAAAAACTTTGGGGCGGACAGCGTCAATTGTACGCATTGGCATTGCTGATCCAGATTGCAGATGTATCATTGCTATCCATAAACGGGATTAAATGCAATGATATGTTGTGCAAAGTTTATTGTGCGTGCTGTAACGGGCTGGAAGTTACAACGGTAACGGTAGAGGTAAATGTTACTGACGGCATTCAGTTCCATCTGGTGGGGCTTCCGGACAGCGCCGTAAAGGAGAGCCAGCAGAGAATAGAAAGCGCCCTGTCGAGCAACGGCTTCAGGTTTCCGGGAAAAAGGATTACCATAAATCTTGCGCCCGCAAATATCCGCAAGGAGGGGTCTTCGTTTGATGTTCCTCTGGCTATAGGCATATTGTGCGCCTCCGGACAGCTGGGCGATGAAGTCACTGCCAGGCTGAAGGATTTTCTGATACTGGGAGAATTGGCTCTGGACGGAACTCTGAGAGAAATTCCAGGAGCACTGCCCATAATAATACATGCCAAGCAGCAGGGTTTCAAAGGATGTGTACTCCCTTCTTCCTCAGCGATAGAAGGAGCTGAAATAGACGGCGTTACGATATACGCTGCGGACAGTTTCAAGGATGTCATAGAGATTCTGGGGTCCGATATTTATGCAAGTTCAAAGATTGTAACAGCAGCCAACATAGGAGAGTTGGAGGAAGAGGCCGGAGAAGAATGTCCAGACTACGATTTTTCTCAGGTCAAAGGGCAGGCCTTTGCCAAGCGAGGAATGGAGATTGCCGCGGCCGGAGGGCACAACATCCTGCTTTCCGGTTCTCCGGGCAGCGGCAAAACTTTTCTGGCAAAATGCCTCAGGGGAATTCTTCCGCCAATGACCAAAGAAGAAGCCATACAGACCAGCAATATCTACTCAATAGCAGGGCTGCTGGCTGCGGAGTCCGGCAAAGAACATCATCGCGGAGGATTGCTCAGAAACAGACCGTTCAGAAGCCCGCACCACACCATTACCGTGCCGGCCCTCATCGGAGGAGGCAGCAGGGGTCTTCCAGGGGAAATATCACTTGCCCACAACGGAGTGCTGTTCTGCGACGAGTTTGCTGAATACGACCGCCGTTCCATAGAAGTGCTGCGTCAGCCGCTGGAAGACGGAGTGGTACAGATAAGCCGGGTAAAGGGCAAACACTTCTATCCTGCGCGGTTTATGCTGGTTGCAGCCATGAATCCTTGCCCTTGCGGACATCTTCTGGAGGGCTGGGGCAGGTGTAAATGTTCCTCGTCGGCCATACTCAAATACCGCAGCAAGATTTCCGGACCCGTAATGGACCGGATAGACATACAGATAAACGTAAGGCCGGTAGAAGCTCAGGATCTGGTATTCTCTTCTGCGGGTAAGGAAGAAACGAGTGCCGCCGTAGCCGAAAGAGTCAGAAGAGCCCGCCAGATTCAATACCGCCGCTATATGTCCGCAGGCGAGAAGTTCTTTACCAATGCCGCAATAACTCCGGCAAAAATAGACACTTACTGCAAGTTGCCCTTTGGCCAGAATGCCGTAATGAAAGCCCTTGTACAGAAAAAAGGCATAAGCGCCAGAGGCTATACACGCATCCTTAAGATTGCCAGAACCATTGCAGACCTTGAGGGTTCGGAATCTGTTGCAATGGCCCATATCGCTGAGGCCCTTAATCTACGCTGCCCGGACAAGGACGAGATTGTCTGAAAAAATTGCCTTATATTTGAGGCCGGAAAAATCAAAATAAACCCATTTATATGAAACTTAAAATGATAATACCTATCCTTTGCTTTGCAGCGGCAGGCTGCACGGGAGGTAAACTGACTTCCGGCCTGAACCTGGCAAATATGAACGATTCCATTGCTCCTGGAGAAGATTTTTACGAATATGCTTCCGGCGGATGGATGAAGGCCAATCCTCTCAAACCGGAATATTCAAGCTTCGGACAGTTCGACGTTCTCAGCGATAACAACATACTCCAGCTCAAGGAGATGTTTGAGGAATATGCCAACACTGAGCAGGAACATGGAACCCTTGGGCAGAAAATCGGAAGCATCTACCGCATGGCCATGGATTCCGTAAAGAGAAACGAAGACGGCTACAAGCCCATAATGAAAGATCTGGAATATGTACGCAATATAGCCTCGCGTGAAGAGTTCCAGCTTGCCAATGCCGTTTTGGGCAAGAAGGGCGTGGACATTGCAATGTTCGGCATCTACTGCGATGCAGACCTTTCAGATGCCTCCAAGAACCTTGTACAGACATATCAGGGCGGTCTCGGACTCGGAAACAAAGACTACTACATGAACGAGGACGAAGCCTCCAAGAAGATTATGGAAGCCTACAAAACCCTTATCTGCAAGCTCTTTACAATGATAGGCCATACGGAAAAGGAAGCTGCGGCAAAGATGGAAAACATACTGTCCATAGAGTACCGCATAGCAAGGGCCTCCAAGAGCAGAACCGAACTCCGCGATGTTCCCAACAACTTCCACAAGATGAGCTATGCCGACCTCAAGACAGACTTCCCCGGCATTATGTGGGACGAAATTCTCAGCGGCCTAGGATATCCCGAGATAGACAGCGTTTCCGTAGGTCAGCCGGAACAGCTGCATGAGGTAGAGAGAATTTTTAAAGAAGTTCCTCTGCAGGCCCTCAAGGACTATGCCGAATTCGGAGTAATTTATGGTGCAACCAGTATGCTCAGCGATGACTTCCGTGCAGTTGCCTTTGAATTCAGCCAAGTCCTCAGCGGAGCTCAGGAAGACAAGCCAAGATGGAAGAGAGCCGTTGGTGCAGTTAACGGTGTACTTGGAATGCCGGTTGGAAAACTCTATGTAGAAAAATACTTCCCCGAGAGCAGCAAACAGCGTATGCTCAAACTTGTAAATAACCTCAAAGACGCTCTCCGTCAGAGGATTGAACAACTTACCTGGATGAGCGACTCTACCAAGGCTCAGGCATACGACAAACTTTCCAACTTCATTGTCAAGATTGGATATCCGGACACCTGGAGAGATTATTCAAAGCTCATGATAGACGATACTCTTTCCTACTATGAGAACATGTGCAACGCTTCCGAGTTCTATCTTGCAGACATGATTGACCGCAAGGTCGGAAAGCCCGTAGATAAGACCGAGTGGCTCATGACTCCTCAGACCATAAACGCATATTACAACCCTACCACCAACGAAATCTGCTTCCCGGCCGGTATCCTCCAGCCACCGTTCTTCAATCCTGAGGCAGACGATGCCGCCAACTACGGTGCCATTGGTGTTGTAATCGGCCACGAGATGAGCCACGGATTTGATGATCAGGGCTGCCTGTTTGACAAAAACGGCAACATGCACAATTGGTGGACCGCAGAAGACAAGGCCAAGTTCGACGAGCGTACGGCAGTTCTGGCAGACTTCTTCTCAACTCAGGAAGTGCTTCCCGGAGTATTCATCAACGGAAAACTCACCCTCGGAGAAAATATCGGCGACAACGGCGGTCTGAACATAGCCTATCAGGCCTTCCTCAATGCCATGGAACAGAACCCCCTGGGAGAGAAAGACGGATTCACACCCCAGCAGAGATTCTTCATCTCCTACGGCTTCATCTGGGCAACCAACTTCAGAGATGAATATGCCCGCAACCAGGTTCTGAACGATCCTCACTCAAACGCAAGGTTCAGAGTAAATGCTGCCCTGCCTCAGATTGACGCATGGTACGAGGCCTTTGGAATCAAAGAAGGCGACAAACTTTATATTGCTCCCGAAAAGCGGGCCCGCATCTGGTAGCCTTCCTATGACATAAGAAGCAAGCTATTTCTTGAGCCAGTTCTCGGGATTTTGCTTCTGGGTTCCCATCCACAGCTCAAAGTGTATCTCCGGGCTGTCCTGATTGGAATCTACAGTGCCCAGCAGTGTGCCCTGCGCCACTTTCTGTCCGTTCTTTACGCTGACTTTTCCGAGTTTGCAGTAGAATGTAAAGAACTTGCCGTGCTCAATCAGTATGCAGTTGCTGTAGCCCGGAATGACAAGTATTTGTTTAACCATGCCTTCAAATACGCTGAATACCTGGCTGCCTTTGGGAGTGGCAATGTTGACGCCGTTGTTGAACGGCAGCATCACGCCTTTGATTGTAGGGTGAGGGTGGGAGCCGAAGCCCTCCGTAATCATACCCTTCTTGACCGGCCAGGGAATATTGCCCTTGTTGCTCTCAAATGAGCCGCTGAGCTTTGCGCTCTCCGGCGTTTCTGCGTATGTCTTTGAAGCAGCGGTTTTTGACGTTCCGCCTGAGGATGCAGATGAAGCCTTCTTTTTTTCGGACTCCAGAGCCTGGGATATCAGGCGCTCTATTTCCTTGTTGAGCCTGGCGGCCTGCTGCTGTTTCTGTTTCAGCTCCTGGGTATATCTGTTCTGCTGCCTTGCCAGGGAGTTGGCATAGGCCTTGCTTCTGTTCTGATCTTTTTTGAGTTCGTTGTACTCTTTGGCGGTGGCTTTCTGGTCCTTGATTTTTTCGGCCTGAAGATGAGACAGCTGGCTGCGTTCTCCCTCTATTTTTTCAGTATCTTCCTTAATCTGTCTTGCCATTGCCGAAAGAGAGGATGAATACCTTTTCAGATATACCCATCGGCGATATCCTTGTTCTACATTGTCGCTTGCAATGATATACATGAACCACTTGCGTGAATCGCGGTTGCGGTAGGCCTTGAGTATCATTTTCTTATAGGCAGTCTTTAGGCTGTCAAGCCTTTGGTTCATGACTTCCAGAGCCTTTGTCTTGCCGGAAATTTCATCGCTCTGGCGTCTGATGTCCTCTTCCAGACGGTCTATGAGCTTTTTTCTGGTGTCAACCTTCTTGTTCAGGAGTTTGAGCTCAGCCATAGTGTTCTGCCTCTGCTTTCTGGTATCCGAAATCTGCTTGTCCAGAAACTCTATGTCTTTCTGGAGTTTGCCGGCCTCTTGTTTTTTCTGTTCGATGTTTTTGTTTTGGGCAAATGTGCTATTTGGAACAGCCAGCATCATGGCTGCTGCAATTGTTGTAAGTATGCGGCTGTAAAGCAGTTTCATGGCCTTATTCGGATACGGTTGTCTGACTGGCTGCTTCAATCAGCTTTCCAAGCGATTCGAGCCTTGCGGTAATCTTGTCAACTTCTGCCTGGTCGGCGTTTTCGGTAGCCTTGATGAGGGCTTTTTTGTAATAAATCAGTGCAAGGTCATACTCCTTCAAGTATGTGAGTATGTCTGCATATCTGTTGAGGATGCCTGAATCTTCGCTTCCTCCGTAGGCCACGGCCTGGCCCATGATTCTTTTTGCTTCTGCAAAATCTCCGTTCAAAAACAGCACCCATGCGTAGGTGTCAAGGTTGTGATACTCTCCTGAAGTATTTTCCACGGCCTTTTTTGCCATGGCCACGGCTTTCTGCAGGTCTTTCTTGTCAGGCAGCTCACCGATTTTTGAAGTGGCTATGTACCAGGCGTAATTGTTCAGTACGGAAGCGTCTTCAGGATCCAGTTTCAGGGCTTTGTCATAGTATTTGAACGCTGTCTTGTTATCCTGCTTGTTGTGGTACATATCTCCTACGGTTGCATATATCTGAATGAGCATGAGGGTGTCTTTCCTTTTCCTGAAATACTTTTCCTGCCCCATAAATGTCTGGATAGCTTCGTCGTATTTATTGAGTTTGTACTGCGAAAGCCCCTTGAACTGGAAAATTTCCGGAGCCTTGTCCGGGAACAGGGCAAGGGATGTATCTACAAAACCCTCAAGCCTTTCCCAATTCTCAGTGCTGTAGAGGAAGGACATCATGTTGCCTCTGATATATTGATCTTCCGGATAATACTTTAGGATTCCGTCCAGCACCCTCCCTGCCTGCTCAGCCTGTCCGTACCTTGCCAGCATTATGGCGCTGGAAATGGCAACGGAACTGTCCGAAGGAGCTGAGCGCGCAAACTCCTCTATGCAGCCGGCCATTTCATTTCTGTAATCGCGGTAGAGTATCGGATCCTTCAAAAGTTCTTCAAGCTGGGCTTTCTTGATAGAAGGATTGGTCTGACGGTTTGCCATGAAACTTTTCAGATATACCAGATACAGCGGATAGTTTTTGTAGCGCTTGAAGACCTCCATCTTGCCGTACAGGGCCGGAATGTAGTCCGGAGCTTTTTCCAGTGCCTTGCTGTAGTAAACAAGGGCAGACGAATCCTTTCCAAGACCGGCGTACAGATCTGCTATGTAGGTTTCGTACATTTCGTTTGGCGTTACCTGATCTGCCCTGAGGAGTTCATCCAAAGCCTTCTGATGCTCTCTGGCGGCCGAATACAGGCGGAACCTGGTCATGGTGGACTGCTCGTTGGGGCCTATGTTCTTTTCCATCCTGTCTGCAAGTTCAAAAGCCTTTTCTGCCTGCCCCCTTGGAATGTAAAGGTCTATGAGCGGCATGTAGGACTCGGTCTTTGAAGGGAATCTGTTTATCAGCCACTCGTAAAGCTTTATGGCCGAAACAAAGTCGTTGTTCTGAACCAGTACCGCTCCCAGAGTTGCGGAGTAATAGTAGTTGGACGAATCTATTCCAACGGCTTTGCGCAGGGCATTTTCCGCCGCCTGATTGTCTCCTTCCATCAGATAAATCTTGGAGAGCATATAATAGGCGGCATCGTTGCTTTTGTTGTACTCGATTGCCTGATTGCACAGAAGCTTGACCTTTTCTGCCTCCTGGTTGTTGAACGCCAGACTGGCCTCAATCATGCACGAATCGCTTTTGGCGGTCAGATATTCCGGTGACTGGGCCAAAAGTGTTCCGGAAGCAAACATCAGACACAATGCCGTGTATATTTTTATTGCAGAAAATTTCTTCATACGTGAAGAACAAAATTAGCAAATAATGTGCTAATGCTCTCCGGTTATGCCCCAGATTCATTAAATTTGTACTGCTTTTGCAACTTTTGAAGCCTAAACTGCATCTTAATGTCAGACGAAAAAAAGACACGGGAACTGCCGGACCCTTATTCAGGACTGATTGAGAAATGTCTCAAGCATGACCGGAGGGCACAGAGGGAGCTTTATGAAAAGCTTTCTCAGAGGATGTTCCCCGTCTGTCTGCGTTATATGGGAGAGCGGGAAAAGGCCAAAGATGTTCTTCACGACGGCTTCATAACCCTGTTCTCAAAGTTGGGCGATTATCGGGGAGAAGGAGTGTTTGAAGGCTGGGCCAGAAGGATATTTGTAACGGCCTGCCTGATGCAGATCAGAAAAACCGATATTCTCAGTAAGGCGGTGCAGATAGACGGAGAAACTGTTCCGGCAACGGAGTTCTTGGAAATAACTCCTCAGGAAACGGCACAGCTTGATGCCGACAGACTCATGGAACTGATAGTTTCCATGCCTGACGGATTCAGGACGGTGTTTAACCTTTATGCTATAGAAGGTTATTCACACAAGGAGATATCCAAGATGCTGAACCTCAGCGAGGGCGGATGCCGGTCGCAGCTTAGCAGGGCCAGGACATGGTTGCAGGAGAAGCTAAAAAAGAGTGATGTGTCTAAAAAGTAAAGGTTTGATGAAAAATTTGAAAGACATATTGGAAAAAGGCCTGAGCAGCAAATGGTCTCTGACGCAGAGCGAGTCAGATTCTGTGTGGGAGAGCATTTCCGGCTCGTTGCCCTCGGCAAAGCCAAGCCGCATATATTGGTATTGGGCAGGAGCCGCCGTTGCAGCAGCCGCAGCCGTTGTTGCGGGCATTTTCCTTTTAAAATCACCTTCTTCTGACCAAACCCCTTTCCGGCCTGAAATCACACCTATTGAAAAAACTACAGTTCTGGCAGATGGGGCTGGGGAGTCGCAGACAGATCAGACTATGCAGGAGAAGGCTACTCAGAATCCTGTGCTGGCCTATGCAGCTCCATCGGTTGCAGACGGCCGGCAAGGGCTTTCTGTAGAAAAGCCTGGAACAGAAGCAATTGCAGGGCGGGACGTAACGGAAAATGAGAGTCCTGCAGACATCTCTGCATCAGAGCCTGAGGCAGAAACTCAGGCAAATGTCCAGGCAGAAACCCAGGCAAATGTTCAGGCAGAAACCCAGACAGTTTCTCCGGCAAATACCGAATCGCCGAGTAAAGGCTTTCTGAAGAACAACAACCGCAGCCGGAAGAAGGAACAAAAAGAATATTACCGGAATCCTGCGTTCGGAAAGAGGCTTTCGCTCACAGCTTCATCCAACTTTTCGGGCCGCGGAAAAGTAGATGGGCCGTCCGGCAGTTTCATCAAGGCCGCTGCTGCAAACTTTGGATATGTGGCTTATTCCGCCGCTCCTGAAATTCAGAACATTTCTCAGACAACCTATTCGCTTCCGCTGAACTTTGCTGTTGGAGTAAACTACAAGGTCAGCAACCTTCTGTCTGTGGGAACCGGAGTCAGCTACTCATATCTTCACAGCAAATACAACGGACTTATCAACGGCCAGTATTTCAACATAAAGCAGGGGGTTCACTACATTGGCATACCTGTTAACCTTTATTTCAATCTGGGCCAGACCAACAATCTTGATTTCTACGCATCAACCGGCGGAAGCATAGAAAAGGGCGTAAACGTAACCTATCAGATGAGCGCTTCCGGAGTGCAGAAGAAATCCAGTTCTTCACACGTGGAAGGTGTACAGTTCTCGGTAAAGGCCGCAGCCGGAATGGAATACCGCTTTGGCAAGGGCAAGAATGTGGGAATCTATGTAGAACCGGGCATGACCTATTACTTTGATTCCAAGCTTCCGGCAAGCATACGCACAGATCAGCCCCTTCAGTTTGAAGCCCAGGCCGGTCTGCGATTCCACCTGAAATAAATCCAGAACGTTTTCAGCGGGCGTTTTTCTTGAGCTGGCGTGCCAGATTGTTGGCAAAGACAAAGTCGTTCAGGCTTTGGCAGTCTGTATCCATAATTTCTCTGTTGCTACCCTCCCATTCCAGACGGCCCTTGTGAATGAAACCTATGTGGTCTCCGATTTCCATAACGGAATTCATATCGTGGGTATTGATTACCGTAGTAATCTGATATTCCTGTGTAATTTCCTGAATCAGACGGTCTATCACGATTGAAGTAGTAGGGTCCAGGCCGGAGTTGGGCTCATCGCAGAACAGGTATTTTGGATTCATGGATATGGCCCTTGCTATGCCTACCCTCTTTTGCATACCGCCAGAGATCTGCGACGGATATAGATGATTTACGTTTTCAAGATTCACTCTTTTGAGGCAGAAGTTCACCCGTTCCAGTTTTTCCTCGTATGTCCAGTCTGTGAAAAAATCCATCTGGAACATTACATTCTCCTCTATGGTTGCAAAATCGAACAGTGCTCCTCCCTGGAAAAGGACTCCCATTTCTTTGCGGAATTTCTTCTTTTCGGCCAAAGCCAGATTGGCAAAGTTGACTCCCCCATACAGGATTTTTCCTTTGGACGGGCTGTAGAGTCCTATGAGGTTCTTCAGCATGACGGTCTTGCCGCTGCCGCTGGCTCCTATTATCAGCGAACACTCCCCCGGCTTGAATTTTATGTTTATGTCTTCAAGCACCGTCCTGCCGTCGAATTCTTTATATAGCCCCTTGACTTCTATCATTGCCTATATGAGGAGTTTGGTTAATATGAGGTCAAAAATGAGAATCAGAGTACTGCTTACTACTATTGCCTGAGTGGAACTCCGCCCCACGCCCAAAGCACCGCCTTTTGCATTATAGCCGTAGTAAGAGGCAATGGAAGTAATGATGAAGCAGAATACGGCCATCTTTATCATGGAGTAAAAGATATACCACTCGTTAAAGGCAAACTGAAGACCGTCTGTATATTGGGCAAGTGTAATTATTCCGGTAAGTGCCACAACAATGCCTCCGCCCAAAAGTCCGAGTATAAAACTCAGGAGCATCAGCCCCGGGGAGAACAGGGTAGCGGAACAGATCTTAGGCAAAATCAGATAGTTGGCAGAATTTACGCCCATTACCTCAATGGCATCTATCTGTTCGGTAATTCTCATACTCCCGATTTCAGATGCTATGTTGGAACCCATCTTTCCGGCAAGGATGAGGGCTATCATAGTTGAACAGAATTCCAGAACAAGGCTTTCTCTGGCCATTACTCCAACATAATATTTTGGAATGAACGGATTTTCCAGATTGTTGGCCGTCTGAAGGACTATGACCCCTCCAACCGCCAGCGAAATTACTATGAGAAGAGGAATGGAACCTATGATAAGTTTCTGAGATTCAATCCAAAACTGCTTCCAGAAGACGCTCTTTTTTTCTGGCTTCTTAAAAACCATGAGCATCAACTGCCAATATTCTCCGGTTATTTGAAACAGCTTTTTCATAGGCGCTCTGACACAGACTTCAGAGTGCAATTTACATAAAATCGGCAAAAAAGATTAACTTTGAGGCAATGTTCTGACAACCAACAGAATTTTAAGCGCAAATTCAGATGAATTTTTTATACAACTTTTTTATTTGGATTATCCAGCCTGGTATTTGGTTTGCCTCGCTTTTCAGCCGTAAGACAAAGCTTTATTACGAGGGGCACAAGCATTTGACAAAGAAGATAGAAGAAACTTTTGCCAATGAAAACTCGGATGTAATCTGGTTTCACTGTTCGTCCGTAGGAGAGTTTGAACAGGCCCGCCCGCTGATAGAATGGTACAAGGGCAACCGCCCCGATTTCAAAATCCTTCTGACATTCTTTTCGCCTAGCGGATATGAACTCAGAAAAAACTACAACCTTGCCGACTGGGTGTTCTATCTCCCGAACGATACCCGCTCAAATGCTCGCAGAGTGGTTGCTGCTGTAAAGCCCAAGAAGCTGATATTCACCAAATACGACCTTTGGAACAATTATATTGTTCAAGCTCGCAAATCCGGTTGCAAACTCTATCTCGTGTCCGCTATTTTCCGCCGTGAGCAGCCTTACTTCAAGTGGTGGGGCGGTTTCTTCAGAAAAATGCTGAAACAGTTCTCGGCGATTTTTGTTCAGGATGCCCTGTCGCTGAAGAACCTTGAGAGCATAGGGATAACACAGAATGTCACCGTGGCCGGAGATACCCGTTTTGACAGAGTTGAGAAAGTTGCATCGCTGAGTAAGGATTTTCCTGTGATTGAGGCTTTTGCCAAAGGCTCCTTTACAATTGTGGCAGGCAGCAGCTGGCTTCCGGACGATGAGATTATTGCGGATGTTATGAAGAATTTCTCCAAGGTCAATCTGATAGTAGCTCCTCATGAAATTCACAAGGGGCGGCTGGAGCAGGTTCAGGACGTTTACCGGCAATACGGAACCATCAGATATTCGGAAATAGAAGAGGATGCGCTTCTGGAAACCGTAGGCGAAACGGCCCCTTCGTTTGCTCATGGAAAGAGAGTCTTGATAATAGACTGCATAGGCATATTGTCGGGGCTGTACAGATATGCAGACTTTGCCTATATCGGAGGAGGTTTCGGGGCCGGCATACACAATACCTTGGAGGCTGCGGTCTATGGCGTTCCGCTGGCCTTTGGCCCCAAGTACAAAAAATTCCAGGAAGCCATAGATCTCATAGACTGCGGTGGGGCCTCCAGCGTAAGCAACGCCTCCGAACTTTATCAGATTCTGGATAACTGTATAAAAGACAATGAACTGCATAGCCTGAAAGGCCGTAGTTGCCGCTCTTATGTGGAGAATCATCTTGGGGCAACGCACAAGATTGTTTCCGTTATAGAAGGCCTTTAATCTCAAAAAACAAATTGTAATGAACCGTCATTTTTCCTTCAGAAACATTTTTTCTCCGGCAACAGTTCTGGCCGCAGTCCTTTTTTCTTCGTGCGGAGCAAGCGATACCGCCAGATCTGGCTTGAGGGGGGCCGAAAGAGACCCTGTCAGAGCAGATTATATCTGGACTTACGACGGCAATATTCAGCCCGGGGCGGCATCGTTGGAAGAATACCTTCCGCTTCTGGAAGGAAAACGGGTATGCCTGCTTTCGAACCAGACCGGCCTTATACTCAAAGACGGAAAGAAGCTGCCCTTGGAGCTGCTTGTCAGCGACGGAATGGATGCTATGGAAAAGATGCCGGCGGAGCTTTATACCCACGTGCTTGACACCCTTTTGACGCTGGGTGTGGATGTGGAATGTCTGATGAGTCCGGAGCACGGATTCAGGGGTACTGCCGATGCCGGCGAGCATGTATCTTCCGGTGTGGATATCCGTACAGGAATACCCATCCGTTCGCTCTACGGCACAAAAATGACAGATCAGGAACTTATGGAAGGCTTTGACATAATGCTCTTTGACCTTCAGGATGTGGGAGTGAGGTTCTACACCTATTATGTCACTATGATAAAGATGATGGAAAAGTGTGCGAGGTTCAATATTCCGTTCATTGTTCTGGACAGGCCAAACCCCATAGGTTTTCTCTGCGATGGCCCCATGCTCGACCGCAGCCTCAAGAGCGGAGTAGGAGGACTTCCGATACCGGTGGCCCATGGTATGACTATGGGAGAACTGGCCTATATGGCAAACGAGAAGGGCTGGCTGAGCTTTCCGTCCAAAGATACATGGGAAGCCGACAAGTCCGTAAAATGCAGCCTGACGGTCATAAAGTGCCGCAACTATAACCATAAATCGCACTACCGCCTTCCTGTAAAGCCATCGCCCAACCTTCCCAATATGAGGAGCGTATATCTTTATCCTTCAACCTGTTACTTTGAAGGAACCCGCATAAGTCTGGGCAGGGGAACGGCAATTCCATTCCAGATTTACGGAGCTCCGGACATGAGCACTACCGCTATTGAAGGGCGGAACCCATACGGAACTCCCTCCAGAGTGGCAGCTTCTTACAGCTTTACTCCGCGGAGTGTGGCCGGAGCCAAGAATCCGCCGCTGCTGGACAGAGAATGTAAGGGAGTAAGCCTTACAGACATTCCAATAAACAGAATCGCCGAGGATAAGGTAAACCTGACCTATGTCATAGATGCATACATAGGTTGCGGCAGTACCGGCGACGAATTCTTCAACCGGATGTTTGAACTTGAAACAGGGCAGAACTGGTGCCGCAACTTCATAAAGGAAAAAGCCACAGACCAAAACTGCAATGCCGGTAAACTTGCCGGGCAAATGCAGGATGTATGGCAGAAGGAAGTGCGCACATTCAAAAAAGAACGTGCCCCATATCTCCTCTACAAATAACGGCTCTCATCTGACAGTTAAACTTACTCCAGGGAATTTATGAAAAGGATTATAATTCTGCTGTTTGCGTTGTCTTGCGGGCTTGTAGATGCCTTTGCCCAGCAATATGTAGAGGGAGTGACCATTGAATCCCATAAGTTTTCTGTAAGGCCATGTGGCTTAAGATCGGTGAGGTTTTACCTGTATGCTCAGGTAAACAATGAAAACGATTCTCTGCTCATCAAATGCCAGAATATTTCTCTGCGCAAAAACGGCGAGCCTTTTGCCAGCGGCACATGCCCTAAGATAACCCTTCTGGCAGGGCGGCATGAATATAATATCAAGGCTACTGTGTATTTGTCGGAGGGCGTTTCTATCTGGAACGCCATGATGGCAGCTCTGTTCTTTGATGCTAAAGACTACAGCGTAGATTTTTCGGCAGATGTGTTTACTGCCGACGGTGAAACCCGGAATATTGTCCGGAAGGAAATTCCTTTGACAAAGTATCTCAGCAATTAACTTCCAGAAGCAAAATCCGGAGAATCGGCTCAAGAAGCAGCTACTCTGAAAACAGTCCGCCGAGTTCTGCCTGAATGGCGTCTATTATGGAACTGAGGTCCTTGGGATTATTCTGGAAATCAAGCTTATCTACATCTATGACGAGCAACTTTCCGTCTTTGTAGGTTTCGGCCCACTCTTCGTAAAGATCGTTCAGGCCCTTAAGGTAATCCAGACGGATGCCTTCCTCGTACTTTCTTCCCCTTTTCTGGATATTGGAAACCAGATGCTCTATGGAGGAACGCAGGTATATCATAAGATCCGGCGGCTGCACCAGAGAAATCATCAGCGAGAACAGATCCTTGTAGTTCTGATAGTCTCTTTCGGGCATGAGCCCCATCTTGTAGAGGTTGGGGGCAAATACGCAGGAGTCTTCATAGATGGTCCTGTCCTGTATTACATTGTCAGACGAGTTGCGGATGTTGACCACTTCCTGGAATCTCTTGTTCAGAAAATAAATCTGAAGGTTGAAGGACCAACGAGGCATATCGTTGTAAAAGTCCTCCAGATAAGGATTGTTGTCAACCGGTTCATACTTTGGGGTCCAACCCAGATTCTTTGCCAGCAGCCCAGTAAGAGTTGTTTTTCCGCTGCCTATGTTTCCTGCTATTCCGATATGCATAACTGTAGAATGAAGTTTAAGCAAATTTAACAATAATATCCAAGAATCTGATTTGATTTGCCTGAAATTTTAACCGGCGGGAGTTTTACGCCTGGTCTGACATCAACATATTTGTAGTAAATTTGCCCAAACGATGAAAGAGAACAAAGACACATTGCTGCAGAAGGGAAGAAGAAGGCTTCTTGTTGAACAACTGGAGGCTATGGGCCTGTTTTCGGACAAGGTGCTGAAGGCTCTGGGGGCAGTTCCACGGCATCTGTTCGTACAGGAGGGCCTTGAGGATATGGCCTACAAAGACATTCCTGTTGCCATAGATGCCGGCCAGACCATTTCTCAGCCTTCTACGGTAGCCCTTCAGACCGAGCTTCTGGATGTCAAGCCGGGCAATAAGGTTCTGGAAATAGGAACCGGCTGCGGCTACCAGACTGCCGTGCTTTTTTACCTTGGAGCAGAGGTGTACACCATTGAACGTCAGGAAGAACTCTTCCATAAAGCGGCAGAGAATCTTTCAAGGGCCGGATACTTTTTTGCGGAATATGACGCAGGTGCTTCAAGGATAGATTCCGGCAAACTCCATCTTTTCCTCGGCGATGGTTTTGCTGGCCTTGAGGACGAGGCTCCTTTTGACGCTATAGTGGTAACCTGCGGAGCCCCCAGCGTGCCAGTTGAACTCCTCCATCAGCTATCCGGAAACGGAAAGCTGGTAATTCCGGTTGACATTGAAGACCAGGAAGATCAGACAAAGAAAAAACAGATACTCAAATTGATTGTAAAAACGCCTGACGGAAGGTTCAAAGCCAGAAATATATCCAAGATGAGCTTTGTTCCCATGCTGGAAGGCGTAGAACGGAAAAAATAAGACCATGATAAAGGTAAAGCAATTTTATCTGAACGAACTAAGAGAATGTTGTTACATACTCAGCGATGAAAGCGGGGAATGTGTGATTGTAGATCCCGGCATCAGCACCCTGAGCGAACAGAACAGGATAACAAAATACATCGCTGAGGAAAAACTGACTCCGGTAAAGCTTCTGTGCACTCACGGACACTTTGACCATGTCATGGGGAACCGCTTCATAACAGACACTTACAACATCCCAACCTACATTCATCCGGAGGACAGGCCCCTGCTGAAGGTGGCTAAAAACACCTGCCGGCTCTTCCAGATAGACATAGAAGAACCGCTGGGCAACACCATAGACCTGAAAGACGGAGATAAGGTCTGCTTCGGAAAATCCAGCCTCAATGTAATTCACACGCCAGGCCATACATGGGGCTGCGTGATATTCTACAGCCCTGAAGACAAAATCTGCCTTACCGGCGACACCGTTTTTGCCGGAAACTGCGGAAGGACAGACCTTCCGGAAGGAGACAACAGGGCAATGATGGAATCGCTGACCGAAAAAGTTGCAAAGCTGCCTGCAGACACAGATATATTTCCGGGGCACGGCCCGTCTTCTAGCATGAAAGAAGAACTTCTTCACAATCCGTATCTGAAACGGGAAACCTGGATGAGATTCAACATAGGACTTTGATGGACAGCATACAGGTAACAGGGGCAAGAGAGCACAACCTCCGGGGAATAGATGTTGAGATTCCCAGGGGGCAGTTTGTAGTCATTACCGGAACCAGTGGGAGCGGTAAGTCTTCCTTGGCCTTTGACACCATATATGCCGAGGGCCAAAGACGCTATATGGAAACCCTGTCGGCTTATGCAAGACAGTTTATAGGTATTCTGGAACGGCCTAAGGTAGAAAGCATTACAGGCTTGAGCCCCATCATAGCCATAGAACAGAAGACTACCGGCAACAATCCCCGTTCAACCGTAGGAACAATAACGGAAATCTATGACTTCCTCAGGCTGCTGTACGCAAGAGCCTCAGATGCCTATTCTCCGGCAACGGGCAAGAAACTGGTCAAATACACGTCTGAACAGATTACCGAACTGATTCTGGAGGATTACCAAAAACAGAAATGCTATCTGCTGGCTCCTCTGGTAATAGGCCGCAAGGGCCATTACAAAGAACTGTTCGACAGCCTTCTGAAAAAAGGCTATTCCCAGATAAGGATAGACGGGCAACTTTGCCTTCTGGCCGATGTCAAGCCTCTGGACCGCTACAAGATACATTTCATAGAACTTGTGGTTGACAGAATTATCCCTTCAAGAGAAGACTACAAGAGAATATATGATTCTGTAAACACCGCCCTTGAAAGAGGAAAGGGAACGGTTGCCATAATCCGTCAGGGAAAGGAAGACGAACCTCTCAGATTCTTTTCCAAGCATCTCATGGACGCAGATACCGGCGAATCGCTTCCGGAACCGGCCCCGTTCACCTTCTCATTCAACTCGCCCCAGGGAGCCTGTCCTAAATGCAAGGGCCTGGGGTTCATTACCCGTATAGATATGGAAAGAATCATTCCGGATATGGGCAAGAGCATAAACGGCGGCGGAATTGTTCCAATAGGAAAATACAAAGACTCCGACACCTTCAGAATTCTGGAGGCAATGGCAAAAAAGTACGGCTTTTCTTTGAACGCCCCTATCAGGGATCTGCCTGAAGATGTGATGAATATGGTGCTCTACGGTACGCAGGAACTGTTCCGCGTAAATCTTGCAGACGGAACCCTTCTGGCCTCGTTTCCGGGAGCCGTGGCAAAAATGAGTCATAACGAAGAAGACGAAGACTCTTCCTTAAAGAAAAAAGATTCCGTAAAAGAAAGGTTCATAGAAGAACTTCCCTGTCCTGAGTGTGGCGGAACAAGGCTCAGAAAAGAAGCCCTGTACTTCAAGATTGCCGGCAAAGACATAGCCCAGGTTGCCGCTATGGACATATCTGCCCTGAAAGAATGGATAGAAGGTCTGAGCGGGAAACTGGACAGCCGCCAGAACCAGATTGCAAGAGACATAATAAAGGAGCTCAAAGACCGCATAGGCTTCCTCAGCGCCGTGGGGCTCAACTACCTTTCGCTGGACAGGGGCACACAAACCCTCAGCGGAGGCGAAAGCCAGCGAATCAGGCTGGCTACCCAGATTGGCAGCCGCCTTGTGAACGTACTCTACATTCTGGACGAGCCCAGCATAGGCCTCCACCAGAGAGACAACATAAAGCTTATAAATTCTCTCAGGAAACTCCGCGATGAAGGCAACTCCGTGATGGTGGTTGAGCACGACTTGGAAACGATGCTCAGCGCCGACCGCATAATAGACTTGGGGCCGGGAGCGGGAACAAAGGGAGGGCGTCTGCTGTTCAACCTCACACCCAAGCAGATAGAAGAAATGTCCACAGCAAAGATCAGAAAACTCGGAAGTCTTACCGCCGAATATCTGAGAGGGCTCAGAAAGATAGAAGTTCCTTCCGAAAGGCGGAAAGGCAACGGCAAGTTCTTGGTCTTGAAAGGAGCTACGGGCAACAATCTCAAGAATGTGGATCTGAGGATTCCGCTGGGCTGCCTGGTGGGAGTCAGCGGAGTGAGCGGAAGCGGAAAATCATCGCTGATTAACCAGACTCTGAAGCCGGCTCTTACAAATCATTTTTACCGGTCGGCCGAGAGGGCGCTGCCTTACAGGACGCTTCAGGGGGTTGAGAACATAGACAAAGTGATAGTTGTGGATCAGGCTCCTATCGGCCGCACCCCGCGTTCCAATCCTGCAACCTATGTCAATGTTTTTTCAGACATAAGAAAACTGTTCGAAAAAACTCCTGATGCCCAAATCAGAGGGTTCAAGTCCGGAAGATTCTCCTTCAACATCAAGGGCGGAAGATGCGAACAGTGCAAGGGCGCCGGAGTTGAAACCATAGAAATGCATTACCTGCCGAGCGTCTATGTAACCTGCAAGGAGTGCGGCGGCAAACGCTACAATCAGGAAACGCTGGAGGTAAGGTACAAGGGCAAAAACATCTACGATGTCCTTGAAATGACCATAAGCGAAGCCGCACAATTCTTTGCCTCAATCCCGTCCATTTACCCAAAACTCAAGGCCCTGGAAGATGTGGGGCTGGGCTATGTAAAACTCGGACAGCCTTCTACCACCCTCAGCGGCGGAGAAAGCCAGAGAGTCAAACTCGCAGCCGAACTTTCCAGGAAAGAAACCGGAAATTCCCTCTTCCTTCTGGACGAGCCCACCACCGGCCTGCATTTTGAAGACATCAAAGTACTGCTTACGGTTCTTCAGAAGATTGTAGATAAAGGAAACTCCATAGTAATCATAGAACATAATCTGGATATCATAAAAAGCGTTGATTACTTGATAGACATGGGCCCCGAGGGCGGAAAGGACGGAGGGCTGATCATTGCAGAAGGAACGCCTGAGGAAATTTCTGGCAACAAGCTCAGCGCTACCGGAAAATACCTGAAACAACATTTGAGAAAAATTTGACGATATGGAAAAGATAAGAGTTTACTGCACCAACAACAGACAGTATTATGAACTTGAGCCGCGAACCACTCTCAAGCAGCTTCTGGACATCATGGACTATGACTGGAAAGGCATGACGCCTCTGGCCGCCTACGTAAACCATGACCTCAAGGAACTGGGTTTTGACCTTTATTTTGCGGCAACCGTAACCTTCCTCACATACGAAGACGAAGACGGCCGGAGATGCTACTTCCGCTCCGTGGATTTTCTTTGCCAGAAAGCTGTTCACGAACTCTTTCCGGACCGCATTCTGTGTTTTGACTACCATCTTCCGAACGGCCAGTACGGAGAACTCAGGAAAAGAGAAGATTTTTCCCAGACCGTTCCCATGACCGAAAAAGAGCTCGGGGCCCTGAAGAAGAGAATGTGGGAACTGGTAAAACAGGACATCCCCTTTGTAAAGACAAAAACGACCAATGCCGAGGCCGTGAAACTTTTCCTTTCACATGGTCAGACATCCAAGGCCAAGCTTGCCGAAACCGTGGGCAACTTCTTTGTAACTCTTTACTATCTTGATGGTTATGGCGACTATTTCTACGGCCCTCTGGTTGCGTCCACAGGCTACCTTGACAGATGGAGGATAGCCCTTTACAGCGAGGGATTCTGCCTCCAGTCGCCGGAGCCGGTCCGCCCGTTCAATATCCCCGAACAGAAATACCAGAAAAAGCTGGCGGAGATTTTTGAAGAGAACAGCAACTGGTGCAACATCATAGGAGCAAGAGATATAGCTACTATAAACGAAGCCATCAACAAGGGCTATGGCAACATGGTAATATCGCTTGCCGAGGCTCTGCATGAAAAGAAATATTCCATCATCGCCGATAAAATAGGAGAGAGAAGAAAAGATGTCAAACTCGTTCTGATAGCAGGCCCTTCGTCCAGCGGAAAAACCACAACCTCCAAGAGGATTGCCTTGCAGATGAAAGTTCTGGGGCTCAACCCTATACTTATGGGAATGGACGATTATTTCGTGGACCGCGAACAAACTCCCAAAGACGAAAACGGAGACTATGATTTTGAAAGCGTACATGCACTCAACCTGGATATGCTCAACGAGCATCTGGGCAAGCTGTTTGCCGGAGAAGAGGTAACTCTTCCAAAGTTTGACTTCACCACCGGAAAAGGCTCGCTGACAGGACCCACAATCCGCCTCAACAAAGACGATGTGCTGGTTATGGAAGGCATTCATGCACTCAACCCCCTGCTTACGGAAAGGCTTGAAGCAGACTGCAAGTTCAAGGTGTTTGTTTCTGCCTTGACTTCGCTCTCCATAGACGAAAACAGCTACATTTCCACCACAGACAACCGCAAGCTCAGAAGAATGGTAAGAGACTTCAATTTCAGGGGTTACAGTGCGGAGGAAACCATAGGCCGATGGCCCAGCGTAGTAAGGGGCGAAAAGCGGAACATCTTTCCACATCAGGAAAATGCAGACATCATGTTCAATTCCTTCCTGCTGTACGAGTTTCCGCTGCTCAAATACTATGCAGAGCCGCTGCTCAGAAGAATTTCTCCTATGAGCCCGGTCTATGCGGAAAGCCTGAGGCTGATAAACTTCCTCAGCCGCATAGTTTCACTCAATCCGGAAGAACAGAAGGCCATTCCGCCCACTTCCGTAATGAGAGAATTCATCGGCAACAGCACATTTACCTATTAGGCTATCTGCCGGTGTCCTTTATCAACTTAGCTATAAGAGTGTTCAGAGAGTCTGCCCCGAGCAGGCTCTCGAGGTTTACATGAATGCGGTAATTCCAGAGTGGGACTTTTCCGTTTCCGTTTTGCAAAGTTTCGGAATAAGGAAAACGGCTGCGGAGCCTATTGCTGAGGCTGAGCCAATCCTGAAGGGGCAAGATGGCAAACATTCCACCTTCTTCCAAAGTGCCTTCTGCCTCGGCGATACATTCCTCAACGGTAGCATCGAAATATGTCCGCTTTTTGTCTTCCGACTTGAAAACCAGTGTTTTGTTTCTTTCGCCGAGCCACATTCTGAGGGTGCTTAAAACCGGATTGCTGGAGCGTACCACACTCAGATAAGGAGCCTCTGTGCCCTCCTGGCGGTAAAAATCCGGAAGCAGCCTCAGGCTCTCCCAGCCTGAGGCCCAGACCATCATGTTTGAAGCAGCCAGAATCTGAGGTATCATCTTACGGTATAACGGCTCGTCCTCCGGCATGTAGGGAACCTCTTTGGAAATGCTGTAGATATCAAGATACCAGCTCATTACCCTTATCCTCTTCTTCCACCACATAAAGCTTTCGGCATCCAAGGCCTTCCAGTCATAGGCGGCAAAACCGTCTGGGTCAACTCCCTTGAAAAGATGCGGAAACTTCCAGCAATCTACACTGAAAGGAACAACCTTCATCTGAAGTTCGCCTTTTAGGGCTATGCCTTTGCCATGAGCATACTTCATGACTTGGTCCAGCTGACGGAAAAGATGGAACTGAAGCCAGATATGGAACTGGGTCTTATTATGAATGATTTGAACGGTCTCCCAGCTGAGTTTGCCCAACACGGAATGGGCTGCGGCAAAAGTCCGGCTGAGACGGCGGTTGCCGAACGCCACGCTCAAATCTTCTGAGTAAGTGCCGAAAGCCTCCCACTTGCTGAAATCGGCCGTTTTGTACAGGTCTCTAAGGGCACAGAACAGTGCATAGGCATATACCCAGTCTCTGTGTTCGTTGAGGAAAGTGTAATAGTCTGGATGGGCCTCGTCTTTCTTGCCCCTTTCCAGAAACAGGGCCTCCAAGTATTTTTTCTTGAAATAGTAGAGGTCTTCATAGTCAACCGTAGCACGGCGGTTCAGAGATTTGATTTCCCTCTGCGCCTCCTTTTCTTTCTGAGGATCGGCAAGCGGACCTATTTCTCTCAGCGATAGCAGCAACGGATTGATACCCAGCGAACTGACTGCTCTGTACGGAGAGGAGTCCCTGCCGGTAAAGGTCTGAGCCGTTTCGTTGAGAGGAAATATTTCCACAACCTTCATTCCGGTTTTTTCGGCCCAATCTACAAGCAGTTTCAAATCCAGAATTTCGCCGCAACCGCCGCTCTGGCTGCTCCTCAGGGCGGAAACCGGAATGCCGCATCCGGCAAATTTTCTGAATACCGGAGGAAACTTCACCTGCGAATGTTCCTTTATGAATGTTTCGTTGCGGCCTATTTCCGGAATTGCCAGCTCTCTTGCAGCATCATCCGACAGAGTTTCAAAAACATATTCGCCGGTAACATCGTTGACCATGGCAAACTTGTACTTCCAGACCTGCCCCTTACATTCCAGGGTAGAAAAACTGGCTATCCACTTCAAGCCTTTAAGCCGGGCCATCTTTACACCGTGTTCGGGTTTCCACGAACCCAGCCTCTTGCCTTCTCCGCAGAGCACTATTCTGCAATCTCTCGGAACGTTAGGCACCACCGCCCTGATTATCAGTTCGTTGTTTTCGTTATGGATTTGGGTGTAAGGAGCGTATGAAGTGCCGTAGAGGACATGGGCAAACGGGTCAGTCAGAAACGGGGCTTCCTCCGTATATTCCTGCCAATGATCCACGCTTTCTATTTTTGTGGTGGCGGAGTTCAGGGCAATTCTCCTTCCACCTCCGACCTCGTAGGTAAGGGTTCCGTCCTGGCTCTTTACAAAATACTTATAACGCAGCACCCTCTCTTTCAGGGAGTCAAACTGGAGCCTTGCTTCCCAAAGGGTTTCGCCCGCCGCATTGCAGCCTGCGCTGCTCATTCTAAAGGCCTTGTCCGGATAATAATTCCCCAGGACGCTGGAGGCGCCGGTAATGTAAACCTCGTCTCCGGCTTTTGTATTTACCCTTACCCTGAAATAGATGTTCATGGCTCAGCGAGTTTTCTTTTTTTGAATGTATAGACCACCAGCGACACGGCCCCTGTCAGAATCATTATGGCAGCCTGAGACTCGTGGCTGATTGTAGCAAAGACAACACCGTCGTTCCAGTCAACGGCGTAAATCTGCGAAGCAGCCAGTGCCATGATGAAATGGTAGGCTCCTATGCCGCCCTGCACCGGAACCACCCATCCCAGACTGCCTACCACCATCAGGAACAAGGCGTCCTTCCACCCCAGGCCGGCAAGAACCGGAAAGGCTTTTATGGTAAAGAGGCTGGTGGCAAAAAAACTCCCCCACAAAAGAACCGTAAGCAGCAGAAACAGCCATTTGCGCTTCATCTTGAGGGCTGCCTTCATCCCATGCCACATGTTTGAAAGAAAGCCTACAATCTTGCCTCCGGCCTTGGTCTTTGAAAGTCTTTTACGGAAAACAAATATCAAGATTGCCGCCACAACTACTGCCGCAATAATGGCAAGAAAGACAAGCATGGAAGAAGAGTTCACCTTACCGCTTGCCGGGTCTATCATGTTGTTCTTGAAGAATTCTCCGAAATCGTTCCAGCAGACGGCTGCAAAGACTATCGTGATAAAAATAAGACATATAAGGTCCCAGGCCCTTTCGGCCACTACGGTTCCCACGGCTCCCTCAAAAGTTGTGTCTTTCTTGAGGGTCGAAACCACTCCGCAGCGCACAATTTCGCCAATTCTCGGAAATGCAAAGTTTGCAAGATTCCCTATTGTAACTCCATGATAGGAAACTCCTACAGAAGACTGGGGGTCTATCTGTGAAAGCATCATCTTCCACCGTGCGCCCCTGATCAGAAACTCCGCCACGCCTACCGCCATGGCCATAATTATCCATATCCAGCGGCACTGGCCCAGAGACTGGATGAACTCCTTCCAGCTCAGACCCCTGAAGCTGTAGTACAGAAGCACCAGAGCCAGCGCCAGCATAAGTATATACTGTATTATGTTTTTGGCAGAAAACCTTTTTTGTCTTTGGGCCTGCATAAACTCTTTTTTTGGAGGAGAACAAATTTACGCAAAATAAATGATACCTTTGTAAACGAGCAAATTTTGAAAGACCATCATCAATGAAATCTCTGATAGGAATAGGAAATGCACTAACCGACATACTGGTTGTTGTAGATGACGCTTCTATTTTGAAACAATACCGCCTGCCGGAAGGCAGCATGAACTGGGTGGATGCCCAAACCGCTGCCGACATCTGGAATCAGATAAAGGACATGAAACTTCACATAGCTCCGGGGGGCAGTACCGCCAACACCATAAAAGGGGCTGCAAAACTTGGACTGAAAACCTCCTTTGTAGGAATGGTAGGCGATGACCAGCTGGGCAATATATTCAACGATGCACAGAAAGCCTGCGGAATAAAGCCGCAACTCCTCACGGGCAGTCAGACCAGCGGCCGCTCCATGGTTTTTGTAACCCCGCCCTCCGGAGAACGCACTTTTGCCAACTTCATGGGAGCAACTCTGGAACTGGGAGCCCATGACATCAAGGAAAGCTTCTTCAAAGACTACGACATCCTTCATATTGAGGGTTATCTGGTTCAGAATCACGACCTTGTAAGAAAGGTAGCTCAGGTGGGCAAAAAACTCGGAAAGACAATTTCCATAGATTTGGCCAGCTACAATGTTGTTGAAAGCAATTATGGTTTCCTCCACGAAATCGTAGAAAATTATGTAGATATAGTTTTTGCCAACGAACACGAAGCCAAGGCATTTACGGGCAAGGCTCCCCGCGAGGCACTGGAAAGCATTGCCAAGATATGCGAAGTTGCCGTAGTCAAAGTAGGCGCAAAAGGTTCTCTGATTAAAAGCGGCAACACGGTCTGCGAGGTAGAACCGGTAAAAGCCCACGCCATAGACACTACCGGCGCCGGGGATATGTATGCGGCAGGCTTCCTGTACGGCTATGCCAATGGTTTTCCTCTTGAGATATGCGGAAAGACCGGCTCCATAGTTTCTTCTGAAGTTGTCCGTATTCTGGGTACCGACATACAGGAAGAAGTCTGGGCTCAGATCAGAGAAACCGTTTCCGGAATGAGCCCCAAGAACTGATTTTTGGATGAAGAATTATCTGAAAATATTGGCTGTCATTGCCGCAGTTGCCCTTCTTCCGTTGCAGTATGTCCTGCTTGTCAGGGTTTACAACTCCATGGAAAAGAACCTTCATGCAACCGTGGATGAATGTTTCCGCGATGCAGTTGAGCAGGAGGCAATGATGCGCTTCCATGCCTTGATGGACACTTCCTCCACCTATTCGTTCACCTATTCCGGAGGCAGCGTACTTTTGGGAATCGGCGATATCTTGGAACGTGAAGGCAGCCATACAGACTTTGACACCCTGAGAAACCTGTTTGCCCTCAACCTTGCCGAAAAGGAACTCCAAGGCCTGAGTTTCAGTTTCCGGCAAACCCAGAACGATACCTCCGTATTTCATACAGCAGATGATTTCCTGAACGATCCGCTTGCAGAAAAGGCCTCTTTTTCAAGACTTTCTACACACATCGTTCCAACATCCTCAGATTTGACCGAGGGAGTGGTTGCCATAATAACCAACCCCTACAGCGCCATACTTCCTAACCTGAAGATGCTAATCATCTTTTCCTTCCTGATAGCCTTGTTTGTAATTTTCTGTCTTTGGATGATGATCCGCACCCTGAGCAAGGTGAACTTCATCAACAACCTCAGGAAAGACCATACATACGCCATGATTCACGACATGAAGACACCTCTGTCTTCAATAATGATAATCGCTGAGGATTTCAAAGACAACCCAAAGATAAATTCAGACGAGGAACTGGCTGTACAGCTGAAAATTCTGGATGAGGAGTGCAGCCATCTGAACCGCATCTGCGACAAGGTCATAAATGTTGCCAAGGTGGAAAACAAAAAACTCAGGTTCGTTTATGAAAAAATAGACCTTGAAAAGTTCTTCAGCGATGTAAAAGTCCGCCTACAAGCACTTTATCCGGATGAGGCACAAGACGTTCCTTCCAAAAAGACGGTGGCTTTCAGCTACGACCTCTCCCAGGAAAAGACTCTGATAGCAGACCGCCTGTACCTGACGGAAATCATAGACAACCTGATAGACAATTCCATAAAGTATTCGGGGCCGGCGGTGCAGATAGATGTCAGAAGCGTTCAGAAAGGCAAGATTACAGAACTCAGGCTGAAAGACAATGGCTCCGGCTTTTCAAAGGAGGCCTCAAAACGCCTGTTCAAAAAGTTTGAACGAGGAGAGAACACCGTAGGCATTTCCGGCCACGGAATAGGTCTGAACTATGTATATAGGCTCATGAAATTCTTTGGCGGCTATGTAAGGATAGAAAGCCGTGAAGGCTTGTTTACGGAGGTCATTCTGGGCTTCCCGTCTAAAAGGCAATACGATATTTAAGGTAACTGAATTTTGGAATATGATAAGACTGCTCATAGTTGAAGACGATACTAATCTGAGCTTCTTGATAAAGAAGAAGTTGGAACGCCAGGGCGATTATGTTGTAGAAACGGCGTCTGACGGACAGCAAGGGCTCAGGGCCCTGGCATCTTTCAGACCGGACATCCTGGTTTCCGACCTGGAAATGGGCGACGGCATGGACGGCAATACCATGATAGAAAAAATCCGGGCAACAAAAAACGATATTCCCATTATCGTACTTACAGGCAAAATGGAATTTCTCAAGCAGAGCGGAGCCGACATGTATCTCAAGAAGCCTTTCAACACGCAGCAGTTAGACCTGAACATCAAGTCTATGCTCCGGCAAAGAGGCATAGGTACAGAATCCGAAAACACTTACAAGATAGGCAGCCTTACCTTTGACACATCCTCCAGAAGGCTTCTGACAGACGGCCAGGAAATAAGAATCACCCCTACCGGAGCAAAGGTTCTGGAAATTCTCTGCCGCCAGATGGGCGAATGTGTAGAACGTAAGAAGATTCAGGCTACCATCTGGGGCGACTACAACAACGACAGCATTTCCCACAATCTGGACGTCCAGATAGACAAGCTCCGCAATGCCCTCAAGGCAGACCCCGGAGTATCCATCGAGATAATAAAGAAAACCGGCATCATCCTCAGAGGGTAATGCCGGTTCTGCTTCAAAGACAGCCGCTACTTGCTCATGTCAAAGCCAAGGCGGACTCCGTCGTAATTCTTGGAAAGTTCACCTATTGTCTCAAGGCTTGAGTTTCCGCTCAGCGAACTTACTGCCTGAAGAAGGGTGAGCAGTTTCTTGGACTCAAAGTTGAGAGACAGGCCCTTTGTGGTGCGGGTGATGAACGCCGTAGAACTCAACAGAAGACTCTTCATCTTGAGGGTTCCGCTGGCGGCATCGTAAGTATAAGTTCCGTTCCAGGGAATTCCGTTTATCTTAGCCTGGAAGTTACCGTCTTGAGTAAAAGTGAAATAGGTGTTGGAAGAGTTGATGCCAACCTGCTTGTAGGTAGGCTCCAGCTTTGTCTTTATCTGCGCCGCAACTGCCGCACCGCCAGCCTTGGCAAGAAGATTTTCGCTGGTGAAGGCACAGCCTGGTGCTGCATACTTCCATGTTCCCACAAGCTGACTCTGGTCTATCTTTATGGCACCAATTACAAGGTCCGCCACAGATGTAACCGTATTTTCGTTACCCAGAGCGCCGAGTATTGAACCTAAGACGTTGCTCCCCTGAGAACCGCCCATGGAGCCGCATCCGGGAAGAACAGAAGAAGCCAGTGCAAGAAGAACCACTGCTGAAACAAAAAACTTTTTCATATAACTGTTCAGGAATTTGAATTAAACTTCTATTTGCTTGATGAGTATTCCGCCGCAAGCTTTATAAGATGCTGGAACAGCGGCAAAAACTTGTAGTTACCGGAATATACGAACCCTTCCGGATGGAACTGTACTCCAAACGACTTGCCGTCTGCGCTCTCAATGGCTTCTACAACTCCGTCCGGAGCAGTTGCCGTTACCTTATAGCCGGGGGCTATCTTTCCACAGGCCTGATGGTGGAAAGAGTTTACGGCTATATTGTCAACACCCAAAAGCTTATGCAGCAAGGAGCCTTTGACTATGTTTATCGTATGGCTGCCGTAAGATCTCGGGGCGTTCTGCCTATGCTGTATGGCTCCGGTAACTTCAGATGGAATATCCTGTATGAGATCGCCGCCCATGGCAATGTTCAGGCTCTGCTCTCCCCTGCAGATTCCAAGTATGGGAATACCTCTTTTGACGGCTTTGCGTATCAGGGTAATGTCATAGATATCTCTGTCGGGCACAACTTCGCCCAGGAAACGGCTCGGCTCCTGACCGAACAGCAGAGGACTCACATCCTCGCCGCCTGTCATCACAAGGCCGTCTATATGATCAAGGTACTCGTCTATCTCCGCTTCGGAAGTTGCCAGTGGAATAACAAAAGGAATTCCTCCGGCATTTCTTACGCTCTTGATGTAGGTCATTCCCACTTCTACTGTACTTCCGTCTATGGAACATGACACGCCTATTACGGGCTTTTGGGTCTGAGAGGCAGCCGGAAGGCAAAGCAGCAAGGCTGCCATCAGAACTGTTGTCTTGAAAAGTGTTTTCATATCTGTATCTGATTTTATTTTCTTGTCCAGCCTCCGAAGGTTCTTTCTTCTCTTTCTCCAAACTGCTGATCCAGACCCACAACTTTGCCGTCTTGAACCTTAAACGTTACATCAAATCCCCTTCCGTCCGAACGGAAGTTGTACGTGTTGCCGCTCTTGTGCTTGAGCGGTTTCTTCCACTGGGGGTTGTCCAGATATTTGGACGGCTGCCAGAATAGTTTTCCGTCTTGGCATGTTATTACAATATCGTAGAAGGGCCGTTCCTTGACATACGTTCCGGCAAAAATGCTGTTGTCTTCTACCTCAGGAACAAATTCTGGTTTAGGCTTTGCATTTTCCTCAGCAATAGCCTTTTCTCTTGACTTGGTATAATCGTTCCAGTATTCTGTGTTGTAGTCTCTGAGAGGTTCGGCTGCTCCGCGTACCAGGTCTATTACCCGGCGCATTATAGCATAACGCGGCAGCGAGCCTACTTCGCAGTTGAAGAGGCAGCAACCCGCCAGCTTGAGTTCCGGAACATAGTAGCAGATGGCTGTTATTCCCCATGAAGTTCCTGTATGGAAATACAGTTTGTAATCGTGGTTCTGCTCTATGAACCAGCACATTCCGTAAAGCCTCATCATAGAGGAATCCTGGCTTACAACCGTGTAGCCGCGGTGCAGCGGAAGCATTGCCCTGCGTGGCATAATGAATGTGGTGTCCTTGACATTGCCTTTTTTGTTGCGGTTAACTATGTAGCCGTTGTTGCAGTGGAACTGGGCATATCTTACAAGGTCCTCCACATTTGAAACTATGCTTCCGGCAGGACCTATGACCGTCAGCCAGTTCAGAGCCTGCTCATCGCCGTAGAGCGGAAGGGTGGCAGCCTTTCCGCCGCCTATGTATGTGTAGTCGTGTGGAGTTACCACATTCTTGCACGATGCAAATCCGTCTGCATTCATTGTGGAAGAGGTCATTCCTATGGGTTTGAACACCCTTTCACGGACATTTTCCTCCCAGCTCTTGCCGGTAAATTTTTCTATGAGTTTTGAACACACCACAAAGGTTATGTTGTTGTAATCATAGCCCGAACGGAAACTGAACCCGGGTTTCAGAAGCCCCAGAAGACTGTAGGTTTCGTCTCGGTCGTAGCCCAGGCATCCGAAATATGTCCCGGCCTCATCTACAAGCCCTGTAGCATGGAGCAGAGCATCTCTTACCAGCATGTTCTCCGTAACATAAGGATTGTCTTTGAACATTTGAAAATCCGGCAGGAGCTTCTTTACGGTATCGGTCCACCTGAAATTACCCTCTTCTACCAGCTGCGCCATAACCGTTGCCGTAAACGACTTGCTTACAGACGCTATCTGGAACATAGTCTTTGTGTCTATGGGTTCCCCCGGCTTGTTTACAACTGGCACCACACCGGCCTGGGTCATCTTACACTCATCAAACCTCACACCGGCAAAGCCCACACCGTCTGCCGGGCGGAGTTCCTTAACTCCATAAGCCTTCTTGAAGATAATCTGGTTGTCCAGACTTACAGCCATTGCAAACCCCGGAAGCTGCCATGTATCCTTAACCTGAAGGGCATATTCGTCAATCTTCCTTACAAGGTCTTCATTCTGTGCAAAAAGCGGTGCCGCAAGGCCGAGGGCCAAAACCGCTGAAAAAAGAAAACGTTTCATAACCATAAGCAAATAAACATTTTGGACAAAACAGCCGATAATCCATGGCTGTTGCCTCTTACAAATATAACATATTTTCGGGCAGACAGGCAAAATTGCACTATCTTTAACTCCGCATTTAAAACAAAAGATATGGCAAAAGTCAAGAAAGCGTTTTTCTGCTCAAACTGCGGTTATGAGAGTCCTAAATGGATGGGGCAGTGCCCCTCCTGTGGGCAATGGAACACTATGGTGGAAGAAGTAGTCAGCAGGGAGGGTTCCACTTCCAACAGTTTCTCTTCCTCGGCAACAAGTGCCCGGCCGCTGAAACTTTCCCAGATAGATTCCAGCGGAAAGGAGGAAAGGCTGAGGCTCTCTTCGCTAACGGATGAGAAAAGCAACCTGAGCGAACTTGACCGGATATTGGGAGGCGGCATGGTCAAGGGTTCTCTGGTGCTTATCGGAGGAGAACCCGGCATAGGAAAATCCACCCTCAGCCTCCAGATTCCGCTTTCTGACTCAAGTCTTAAAACTCTCTATGTATCAGGTGAAGAGAGCGCCCGCCAGATTAAGATGAGAGCTGAGAGGCTGGGCGGCATACATGACGGTTGCTTCATACTTCCGGAAACATCTCTTGACAACATCCTGGAGCAAGCAAAATCCATACAGCCAGACCTGATGATTATAGACTCCGTCCAGACCATATTCTCCACAGCCGTAGAATCTTCTGCCGGAAGCGTATCGCAGGTCAAGGAATGTGCCGTTTCTCTTCTGAGGTTTGCAAAAGAAACCAACACCCCCGTAATCGTTATCGGACACATTACAAAAGACGGCACCATAGCCGGTCCAAAGGTCCTGGAGCACATCGTGGATGTAGTGCTTCAGTTTGAGGGCGACACAAGACATTCCTTCCGCATCCTAAGGAGCATCAAGAACCGCTTTGGAGCATCCGGAGAACTGGCTGTGTATGAGATGACCGGAACCGGACTCAGAGAAGTCCTCAACCCCAGTGAAATGTTCATTTCCACCCACGAAGAATCGCTCAGCGGCAGCACCGTTGCAGCAACACTCGACGGAACTCGCCCACTGCTGATTGAAGTGCAGGCTCTGGTGTCAACCGCCGCCTACGGAACTCCTCAGAGATCAGCCACCGGCTTCGACGTAAGAAGGCTGAACATGCTGCTTGCCGTCCTTGAAAAGAGAGTGGGCTTCAAGATAGGTGCAAAGGATGTGTTCCTGAACATCGCCGGAGGAATTAAAGTAGCCGATCCGGCGTGCGACCTTGCCATCATCATGAGCATCCTTTCATCCAACTTTGACGTTTCCGTAAACCAGAAATACGCTTTTGCCGCAGAAGTCGGCCTGAGTGGAGAAATCCGCCCTGTTTCACAGGTGGAAAGAAGAATCGCTGAGGCAGAAAAACTTGGCTTTGAGAGAATCTACATCTCCGCCTACAGCCAAAAGGAAGAAAAGCAGCACCGCAAGATCAAGGTCATCCGTGCCGCTTCCATTCCCCAGATAGTCAAAGACATCTTCCAGGAATAAACAAATACAGACTTCTCCACTGAAATTAAAAGAACAACTATATATGGATAAACATAAAGAACCAAACGAGAGAACTATGACAAAATCAAGCAATCTACAGCCGGCTCTCATTACGGAAGTGAACAACAGTATAGTCACTATACGTGAGACACCTGTCATCAGTGATGCCGATGTGGCTTTTCTCTATGGTGTTGAGACCCGCAGGGTAAATGAAGCCGTAAAGAACAATCCCGAGAAATTCCCGGAAGACTATATGTTTGCCATCTCTCAAGAGGAAAAGGCCGATTTGCGGTCGAAAATTTCGACTACAAAAGTTTCCAACAAGAGCAGGGCGCAGACGAAGGTGTTTACCGAAAAAGGGCTTTATATGTTGGCAACAGTGCTGAAAAGCAGTAGAGCCGTAGATGTGACCTTTGCCATCATTGAGACCTTTGCAAAGGTAAGAACACTGAAACGCGAACTCAAGGAACTGCATAAGGAGACCGACAAAAAACTTCAGAACAGCAAGATGCAGCATTTCGGCGAAGTGCTTTCTGATATTGTCATGCCAGATTTGGAAACATCGGAAACGGAGTCAACACTTGAACTGAACTTCCTGATAGGAAAGATAAAGCATACGGTAAAGCGGGTCAAGAAAAATGCAAACGTCTAAAGTATAACGCCTAAAAAACATGGATAAACTGAACATGCAGACCACGAACATCGTGGATGAAAATATCAAGCACATTGGGGAACACATATTCGAAGAGGGCGTACTTGAGCGTGAACTGGTTGTTCGGAAATTCCGAACAACTGCCGCAGACGGCAAGTTGTACCTGACGACTTTCTATAGGTAGGTTCTATTTTTTGTTAGTTTTATTTCCTTCCCGTCCGTCTCGAACCTGTTTTTCAGGACGGGAAGCTTTTTTGCCGGATCTGTATGAACCGGAACACGTTGTACACCAGGCAGGTCATCGCCACGTTGGCTTTCGCCCTTGTCAGTCCTATCGACCGCACCACCAGTCCGCCCATCGCCCCCTCCATGAAGCTGGACTCTTACTTTATTACTCTGACCTAAGGTCTCAGTCTCTTCACTTGCTTTCTTTCAATAACATCCACCTACCTGCACTTGTGTTACCTGTACGGCAAAGAATGCCCTTTTTCTGCAAGTCAGCGAGATTACGTTCCAATGTGCGTTTAGCTACTGCCAAACTACCGCCACTACCGCCATCACTGTCATTATTTACATTTTTATTCTCATCGGAATTATATTGGTATTTCTCAGCTGATGCATTAATGCGACCTCCTGTTATGCCACCACGCACAGCGTTACGGATACGCTTCTCGCTAAGGTCGGCAATTGTAATATTTCTTGCTAACACCAAGTTATTGACTATTGGTTGGGAAGGTTTTGCTTAACAGTGAGGAATCTTTGCCTACCTGCAAGGTCTTTTGAGAAATGTATGGATTTGAACCCCTCTTCCTCAAGCAAGGTCTTTAGACCTTCAGCAAACAGAGGGTTGATTTCAAAGTATAGAAGACCGCCCGGCCTGAGAAGTTCCTTGGCCATGCCGGCAATTCTTTCATAGAAAACAAGAGGATTGTCATCAGGAACAAAGAGGGCCTCTGCAGGTTCAAAATCAAGCACATTTCTGTGCATCTGTTCCTTTTCTTTCTCAGCGATGTAAGGAGGGTTGGAGACTATTACATCCAGCTTTCCGATAAAGGATTTGAGCATGTTAAGATCTCCGTTCAGGACGTCATATTTCAAGAACATGGGAAACCGGCTCGTGTGGGGCATAAGGTTGTTTGTGCCAATACCTTGGTGTCTTGCATATCTGACGGCCTCTTCAGAAATGTCGCACCCGTAGGTTTCAACCTCTGTCTGTTTTGATAATCTGTCCTGCAAGGTCCAGGCAATGCAGCCGCTGCCGGTGCAGACGTCAAATATCTTGTAAGGATTTATGCCATGCCGCTCTTTCAGGCCGTCCAAATCGCTGAGTATGAGATTGACCAGTTCCTCTGTTTCCGGTCTTGGAATCAGGACTCCAGGGCCCACCCTGAACTTGCTCCCGCAGAAATACTCGAAACCGGCAATGTACTGCACGGGTTCTCCTGAGCAGAGGCGGTCAATAACCTGCTCCGGAGTTATTGACAAATCGGGAACGTAGTTCGGGCCGATGGGGTAATTCGGATATGTGAGCTGCTTTGTTCTGGAGATGTTGAAGATATCTTCAAGGGCACGGGATGCAAGAGAGGCCGCTTCCTTTTCGTCGTAGAGCGGAAGCAGCCTTTTCCTGCAATCTTCTATGAACTCCCTTACCGTCATCCGAGCCTCTTGAGCTGAACGGTGAAGTGGCGCATCAGGGGTGCTTCCCATTCTATGGCCACTCCGCGGGTTATGCTGTTGCGGCGGTCGTAAACATTCTTTAGGGCAGCGGCTATGACCTTCATGTGGTTGTCGGTATATACCCTTCTGGGGATGGCCAGCCTCAGCAGGTCCAGGCCTCCGAAGCGGTTCTCCCTTGTAACAGGGTCTCTGTCTGCCAGCATGTAACCGATTTCACAGGCACGGATGCCGGCCTCAAGATAGAGTTCGCAGGTCAGAGTCTGAGCCGGAAACTCTTCCTTAGGAATTTCCGTAAGCACCTTGTCTGCATCTACAAATATGGCATGTCCGCCGGCCGGCCTCTGGTAAGGAATTCCATATCCGTCCAGCAGGCTTGCCAGATACTGAACCTGACGGATTCTGGTGTCGAGCATGTCAAACTCAGTGTTTTCCATAAGGCCCTGCGCCAAAGCGTTCAGGTCTCTGCCGTTCATACCTCCGTAAGTTACATAACCTTCAAACGGAATGCAATACAGCTTTGCTCCCTCAAACCATTCCTTGCGGTTGGTTGCTATGAATCCGCCCATGTTCACAAGACCGTCTTTCTTTGCCGACATGGTCATGGCGTCGGCCTCGGAGTACATTTCAAGGGCTATCTCCTTTATGGTCTTGTCCTGATAGCCGTCTTCGCGGGTCTTGATGAAATAGGCGTTCTCGGCAAAGCGCGCGCTGTCAACCACTACCGGCACTCCGTATCTGTGGCAAAGAGCGCAGGTTTCCTTGATGTTCTTCATGGACACAGGCTGGCCGCCAACGGTGTTGTTTGTTACGGTCAGCACCATGAACGGCACATTGCCTTTGTTTTCTGCCAGCACTTTCTCCAGTTTTTCCAAAGATACATTGCCCTTGAAAGGCACCTCTTTCTGGGTATCCTTGGCTTCGTCTGTTGTAACGTCTATGGCCTTGGCATGGCGGCTTTCAATATGGCCCTTTGTGGTATCAAAATGGGCATTGCCCGGAACCACGTTGCCTTCCTTGACAAGATAGGAGAAGAGTACGTTTTCGGCGGCTCTACCCTGATGTGTGGGAATCACATAGTTCATCCCGAATATCTTCTTTACCACAGCCTCAAACTTGTAGAAAGAAGAGGCTCCGGCATAACTCTCGTCGCCGAGCATGAGTTCCGCCCACTGACGGTCGCTCATGGCTCCGGTTCCGCTGTCGGTGAGAAGGTCTATATAGACTTGTTCGGCCTTGAGTTGAAATACATTGTAATGAGCCTCTTCCAGCCACTTCTTCCTTTCCTCAAAAGTGGAGCGGCGCATAGGCTCAACCATTTTTATTTTCCAAGATTCTGCAAAAGGTAGTTCCATATTGTTGTTCTGATTCGTTAGTAATTTATCTTTTTACAAAAGATTCTTCTATGAGGCTGGTTATAAAATCTTTGATGCCAATTCCGGCAGCCAAGAGCATTTTAGGAACCAGGCTCATTTCTGTCATGCCGGGAACTGTGTTTACCTCAAGGAAATAAATATCTTCGTTTTCTGTTACTATGTAATCCATGCGGACTATTCCCCTGCAACCCATGTAGGAGTATATCCGTTCACTCAGATTCTGGATTTTTGCACTCAGGGCGGGCGTTATCTCCGCCGGGCAGATTTCCTGGCTTTCTCCAAGGTACTTGGCCTGATAGTCAAAGAACTCACGGCCTGTAACTATCTCCGTTACAGGAAGTGCGCAGATTCTTCCCTGGAATTTGTAAACGCCGCAGGTCATCTCCCTTCCGCTTATGGCCTCTTCCGCCAGGATGGTACCGCACTCACAGAAAGCATTGTCTATGGCCTGCTGGAGAGCCCCCTCATCCTTTACCTTTGTTACCCCGAAACTGCTGCCGCCTACGGTTGGCTTGACAAACATCGGAAGGCCTACCTGACGTATGATTTCTCTCAGCGAATAAGGCCTGTTGCGGCTGATGAAAACATCGTTAGCCATCTTTACGCCGGCAAAGTCAAGGAACCTCTTGCAGGAATGTTTGTCAAAGGTTATAGCCGAAACAAAAGACGAACAGGTGGTAAAGGGAACGCCCTGCATCTCAAGATAGCCCTGCAACAGCCCGTTTTCGCCCGGAGTTCCGTGAATCATAATGAGGGCTGCGTCAAACTTTTCCTCCTTGCCCTGCTCTTGGCAGAAAAAGGAAAAACTGTTTTTATCTACAAGGCTGGCATTTTGATGCTCAAGAACTTTGGCGGGCGTGGAGGCATCGGATGAAACCACAAACCATTTTGTGCCTTCCAAAAAAACCAGACGTGGATTGAACTTGTTGCGGTCTATGTTAAGAAGTACATTCAATGCGGAATTTATACTCACTTCTCGCTCGGAGGAATCTCCTCCGCAAACCACTGCTATGTTTTTCATCTGTTCTTGACTTTGGATATGACTTTTCAGTTTTCTTCTATGAAGTTGTCGTCAGGATATTCTTCGGTGGCTGTGGTATTTACGCAATCCATACTGTAGCCGCTGGGCTTTGCAAAACTATCGTTAACCGATATTCCGGTAGAAGGGTCGGCCAGAACTTTCTTCATAAAGATAGCCCATATAGGCAGGGCCACGCTTGCGCCCTGACCCTGGCCGGTCCAACGGAAATGAACCTGACGGTCTTCGGCCCCTACCCATACGCCAACCGTAAGCCTTGGCACATAGCCTATGAACCAACCGTCAGAGTTGTCGTTAGTGGTTCCGGTCTTGCCCGCAATCTCTCCACCGGTTATGTAACGCCTTACCCTGGAGCCGGTTCCGCCATCTACAACTCCCCTCATCATCTGAACCATGGTGTAGGCCGTGTTTTCGCCTATGGCCTCTCTCTTGCGCGAAGCAAAATTGGTCAATACCCTTCCGTTCTTGTCCTCTATCCTGATAACAAACTGTGGCTCCACGAACACTCCTTTGCTGGGGAAGGTATTGTAAGCGCTTACCATCTGATACACCGGAACATCTGCGCTGCCCACACAAAGAGAATATACGGGTTCAAGATAACATTTCAGACCCATGTTGTGAGCCATGCGTACCAGAGCCTCAGGCCCGAACTGCCTCATCAGATAGGCCGACACATTGTTATTGGATGTCATGAGGCCCCATCTGAGGGTAACTGTAGCTCCGTTGCCTCCGCCTTTGGGAGTCCAGACATTGTTGCCTATGACAAAGGACTGAGGCTGATTTACGGTAACGTCGCACGGAGTGTAGCCCTCCTGCATTGCCAGAGTGTAAAGGAAAGGTTTGAAGGTACTTCCAACCTGCCTCTGGCCCTGCATAACCTGATCATACTTGAAGTAATTGTAGTTGGCTCCTCCCACATAGGCTCTCACATAGCCGGTCTCAGGCTCTATGGCCATAAGCCCCGTCCTCAGGAAAGACTTGAAGTATTTTATGGAATCGTCCGGAGTCATGGTAGTGTCTATGTAACCCTTTGAATTCCATGAAAATACTCTCATCTTTGTCTTAACATCAAAACTGGCGTCTATTTCGCTGTCGCTGAACCCTGCCTCCTTCATGTTCTTGTACCGGTCAGACCAGCGGCGGGCTCTTTTCATCAGCGATTCTATTACGTTTTCGGGTGTGCCGTCTGCAAAGGGGTAATGACGGCGGTACTTGAGGTCTTCGTTGAACTGAGGCTGGAGATATTTCAGATGCTCCACAGCAGCCTGCTCGGCATAGCGCTGCATCTTTCCGTTCAGCGGAGTATATATTTTCAGGCCGTCCTTTTCCAGTTCGTATTTGCTGCCGTCCGGCTTGAAATTCTTGTTCAGCCAACCGTACAGAGGGTTGTCGTGCCACGAGGCAGAATCCTGGCTGTATTGGTTCATGTCCGTATATTTGGACCGGACGGGCTTGTTTGCACTCATGAGCCTCTTGAGCATGTCTCTGAAATAAGGAGCCTGACCGTTTGACACGTCAACATCGCCCTTGGATGCCAGTACAATAGGAAGCTTCACTATGGAATCATACTGAGCGTCTGTCAGATAGCCGTACTTGTTCATCTGCTTGAGAACATGGTTGCGCCTCTGCAGCGACTGTTCCGGATTGCGTACGGGGTTATACTTTGTGGGCTTGTTTACCATACCCACAAGCAGGGCGGCTTCTTCTACATTGAGGTCTTTGGGCAGTTTGCCGAAGAAGGTAGAAGATGCACTCTTTATTCCGTATGCGTTTCTTCCAAAGAAGACGGCATCCAGATACATGCTCATGATTTCTTCCTTGGTATAGCTTCTTTCAAGTTTTATGGCAGTAATCCACTCCTTGAACTTTGTCAGGATGAGCTTGATTTTGCCGGCGCCCTGGTCTCTGGGGAAAAGGCTTTTTGCAAGCTGCTGGCTGAGTGTACTTCCGCCTCCGCCGCTGGCCCGGTTCCCCATGGCAATACTCTTTACGGCAACTCTGACAAGGCTCTTTCCGTCCACACCGCTGTGCTGGTAGAATCTGGCGTCTTCAGTTGCAACCAGCGCATCTTTCAGGTTCTGCGACAGCTCCTCGTAGTTGGAATATGAACGGTTCTCAATGTGGTAGGTATTCAGAAGAGTTCCGTCCTCAGCGATGATCTGGGTTGCAAGGTTGCTCTGAGGATCCTCCAATTCCTCAAAAGACGGGATATCGGCGAATATCCAAACCATAAAGAGGGTCAGGAGCACCAATATGACAGGACTGAACACGATGAGCCACAGCCACTTTACAAAACGTTTCCTATTTTTTATTTTCATAATTTCATCTCTTGGAAAAACAAAAATACAAATAAAAATTTGGAATAAATGGGAGTTAATGATTTACTTTGCACCGCTTTTGAAACAAAAGGAGAAATATGGGAGAGAAATTAGTCATAGTAGAGTCTCCGGCCAAGGCCAAGACCATAGAAAAGTTCCTGGGCAAAGGATATACCGTAAAATCGAGTTTCGGTCACATCTGTGACCTGCCAAAGACTTCGCTGGGTATCGACATAGAAAACGGCTTCAAGCCAAAGTATCAGGTTCCCGCCGAAAAGAAAAAAGTTGTAAGCGAACTCAAGGCTCTGGCCGCAAAAGCCGAAACCGTATATCTTGCATCTGATGAAGACCGTGAAGGAGAGGCCATTGCATGGCATCTCCAGCACAATCTGGGTCTGAAAGACGAAAACACTCAAAGGATTGTATTCCACGAAATTACAAAAGACGCTATATTGAACGCCGTGCAGCATCCCAGAAAGGTTGACCTCAACCTTGTAAGCGCCCAGCAGGCAAGAAGGGTATTGGACAGAATCGTAGGCTTTGAACTTTCTCCGGTACTTTGGAGGAAGGTGGGCAAAGGTCTGTCTGCCGGAAGGGTTCAGTCTGTGGCCGTAAGGCTGATTGTTGACCGCGAAAGAGAAATCCAGCAGTTCAACCCGTCGCCATATTTCAGCGTCAGGGGTCTGTTCCATCCGGTTGGGCAAAAGGGCAATGTGAACCTGAACGCCACCTTGGAAAAGAGGCCGGCAGATGTTGACAATGCTGCCTTGTTCCTCCAAAAATGCAACAGTGGATGCACCTTCAGCATATCTTCGGTTGAAGAAAAGGAAGCCGTCAGATATCCGGCTCCGCCGTTTACCACTTCGGCCCTGCAGCAGGAGGCGGCACGCAAGCTCGGGTTCTCGGTTTCGCAGACGATGAGAGTGGCCCAGAGCCTTTACGAAAACGGTCTGATTACCTACATGAGAACAGATTCCACCAACCTGTCTTCTCTGGCAATTAACACCATAAAGCAGGCTATCATAGATAATTACGGAGCACAGTATTCCAAGGTCAGACAGTTCCATACGCACAGCAAGGGAGCCCAGGAAGCCCACGAGGCCATACGTCCTACCTACGCCTCAAACAAAACCATAAACGGCACCGCTGCAGAAAAGAAACTCTATGAACTCATCTGGAAACGTGCCGTAGCCTCTCAGATGGCCGACGCCAAAGTGGAAAAGACAACCGTTTCCATTTCGGCCGACAAGTTTCAGGAAAAGTTCATCTGCGAAGGCGAAAAGATTCTCTTTGACGGGTTCCTGAAACTTTACATCGAAGGCCGTGACGACGAGCCTGAAGACGAATCTGCTGCTCAGATTCTGCCCAACCTGAAGACGGGTCAGATTCTCCAGGCCTCCGAAATTGAAGCCGTACAGAAGTTCACCCCAAAGCCGCCACGCTATTCCGAAGCATCATTGGTAAAGAAGATGGAGGAACTCGGAATAGGAAGGCCGAGCACCTATGCCCCTACGATTACAACCATCACCAGCAAGAGGGGATATGTGGTCAAGGACTCCAGACCCGGAACAAAACGCAGCGTAATAAAACTCACCCTGAGCAATCCCACATCCAATGCCGGAGAAGGAAAAATTTCTCAGTCCACCGTTTCCGAAACCTCCGGCGCAGAAAAGAACAAACTCTTTCCGCAGGATATGGGTACCGTTGTAACCCATTATCTTGAAGAGAATTTCGGCGATATTATGGACTACGGCTTTACGGCCAGGATAGAAGAAGACTTTGACCGTATAGCGGAAGGCAAGCTGCCCTGGACCGAGCTCATGGCATCGTTCTACTCGCCCTTCCACAAGACTGTGGAGCAGCAGAATCAGGAACGCACTCATGTAAACAGCGAAAGGGAACTGGGAACAGATCCGAAAGACGGAAAGACCATATATGTCAGACTCGGCAAATTCGGTCCCCTGGCCCAGAAAGGAGCTTCGGACGACCCTCAGAAAATGTTTGCATCGCTGAGGAAAGACCAGTCCATAGAAACCATCACCCTGGAGGAAGCCATTAAGCTCTTTGACCTCCCAAGAGTGGTAGGAACCCTTGAAGGAAAGGAAGTTACAAGTGCCATAGGAAGGTTTGGGGCCTACATTAAATACGACGGCAAATTCTTTTCGCTCTCCAAAGGCCAGGACCCTTATACCATAAACCTGACTCAGGCAGAAGAACTCATAAAGGCAAAGGAGCTGGCGGCGGAAAAAAGCGTAATAAAGGAATTTGCCCCACAAGACATCCAGATTATCAACGGAAGGTACGGCCCATACCTCAAACATGCCGGCGGCAACTACAAGATACCGCGCGGACGGGGAGCAAAGGCCGCTTCAGACCTTACGCTGGAAGACTGCATGAACATAATCTCCAACACCGAAGCCACAAATACTAAAAAGAGCCCCGCAAAACGCAGCTCCAAAGCCAGATAAAAGACACCGTCATGGAAAATCTGAAGGTAAAAGACGCCTACGGGGCACTCTACCCCGTCTCCAAGGGAATGGAAAAGACAACGGTCTGCACCCTTGAAGAATACATCTCAAAACCAAAGAAGCCGAAGGGGCGCAAAACCTCTCAGGAAGAGGTGGATGTGGTCTTCTGCGGAGAAGATTTTCCGGATCTGGAAACCTTGCATCTGACAAGGAGCATGCCCAGTGCGCTGATTTCTTCCGGAAATCCCATACCTTCCGGACTGATAGAAAAAATCAGGAAGCAGAAGACATTCTCAATCATAGGAGTTCAGAAGTACCTCTTCTTTCCGGAAATGGAAACGGCGCTCAACAGCTGCGGATTTGAAACCTTACATCTTGGTTCGCTCAGAGACGACATGAGCGTTAGCGAGCCCCTGCTCAGAAACGTCAAGTATGTATTTGTTGATATGACCAGCGTAAAGCATGCAGACTATCCCTGGAGCCGGAATGTCAACCCCAACGGTTTATTTTCCAACGAGATATGCCAGATTGCCAGATATATCGGATTTTCCTGCAACCTAAAGGCCGTGTTCATTTACGGAATTCCGGCAAAGTCTGCGCCGGAGGTTTGCATCAATCTGGCAGCACAGACGGCCTGGCACATAGCAGACGCCGTGGCCAACAACATTAAGGAAGACCCCCAGACAGCCCGCCGGAAAGGAAGGCTCGGCAGCCAGTTCGAGCATAAGATTGTAGATTTTTCCACCCACGGCGATACACTTACATTCATAATGAGCGCCGCAACCGGCCGCTGGTGGATGGAAATACCTCTGATCAAGAAAAACTCAACCGAGCTAGTAGCCTGTACTGTAGCCGATTACAACACCGCCTGCGACGGTCAGGTTCCGCTGCGGTGGCTGTATTACTACAACCGGCTGAACTCGATTTAGCCTCTTAGGGCCAAAACTCCTAACATTTTTTAATATATTTTGATACAAAGGTTATTTTTTTATATTTTTGTGGTGTAGGAAAGAATAACCCTAAAATCAGTCTATATGGCAAAATATCAAATCGACGAGACCGACCAGAAAATTCTGTCAGCCCTGGTCAAAAATGCCAGAACCCCATTCTTGGAAATTGCCCGTGAATGTGGAGTTTCCGGAGCGGCTATTCATCAGAGATTCAAAAAGATGGAGTCTCTTGGAATCATAACCGGATCGCGCCTGCTGGTAAAACCGGCAACTCTGGGTCTGGATGTTTGCGCTTTTGTGGAGGTAAACCTTTCTCCTGTTAACAAGTATCCGGAAGTCATAGAAGCCCTCAGAAAAATTCCTGAGGTTGTGGAGTGTCATTTTGTAACCGGAAGACATACTCTCCTCCTGAAGATGTACTGCTTCAACCACGATCACCTTCTGGACATCCTGATCAACACAATCCAGAACATTCCAAGTGTACAGGACACAGAAACCCTCGTATCTCTGGATCAGGCTATTGAAAGACAGGTCTGGGTAAAGGACCATCCGGAGGAAAAAGGATATCACAGAAAAGAGAAGAAAGGTTCCAGGAAAAAGAACTAAAACTCTCTCAGCAGGAGGTTGGCAAACTTGAGGTCATCCCTGGTGGTTATCTTGAGGTTGAACTTGCTGCCTTCTATGATGTCGAATTTATAGCCGCTGCTCTCCATTACGGTTGCATCATCCGTAAAGTTTGGAGAGTACGGTTTTTTATACGCAAGCTTAAGGCGGGTTGAGTCAAATACCTGCGGAGTCTGCACAAGCAGATAGTCTTCTCTGGTAACCGGCCGAGTTCCGGTCTGCACCCCGTTTGCATCCACCGTTTTCTGCCGCATAGACTCCACTACCGGAACCGCAGGAATTACGCCCGCGCAGTCCTGACTGAGGGGATAGGTAAAGAGTTCCGTTATAAGGCTCTGCGGAACTATAGGCCTGACGCCGTCGTGTACGGCCACAACCGCTCCGTCCGGAATAATGTCCAGCGCAGCCCTTACGGAGTGGAAACGGGTTATTCCACCGGTGACTATCGTGTGAGGAAAAATGAGGCCGTGGCGGTTGTAATAGTCTTTCCAGATTTCCACATGGCCGGGAGGAAGGACAAGAACTATTTCAACATCCATATCCAAATTCGTAAACAGTTCTATTGTCCTGAGCAATATCGGTTTTCCGTCAAGGTCAAGAAACTGCTTAGGAGTTTTGGACTTCATCCTCTTTCCCACACCCCCTGCGGTTATTACGGCGTAATATTTCATTTGTCATTTTTTAGCAGTACAAAATTATAAAATATTTGTCCTTTTTGCTTAAATTTGTGGTTGGTCAAAAAGTATTGTCGTGAAGCAGATTAAAAGAGCACTGATATCGGTTTTTCATAAAGACGGAATACTTGATATAGCCAAAAAACTACTCCTCAGCGATGTAGAGATCATTTCCACCGGTGGCACCGCCGCTTTCCTGAAGGAAAACGGAATAAAGGTCACCGCCGTTGAAGACCTTACAGGCTATCCGTCCATACTGGGAGGCAGGGTCAAAACCTTGCACCCGGCCATATTCGGCGGTATCCTGGGCCGCAGGGGCAATCCTGCGGATATGGAAGAGTTCGGCAGATGGTCCATCTATCCCATAGACCTTGTGGTGGTTGACCTCTATCCCTTTGAGGAATATGTTGCAAAGGGGGCCTCAAGGCAGGAAATAATAGAAAAGATAGACATAGGCGGAATATCTCTGATACGAGCCGCCGCCAAAAATTATCAGGACGTGGCCATAGTTTCCTCCAAAGACCAGTACGGCTTTCTGCTTTCGGCTCTGGAAGAAAACGGATGTGCAACCAGCCTCAGTCAGCGCCAATATCTTGCAACGCTTGCCTTCGAAGTTTCTTCTGCATACGACAGCGCAATATTCAACTGGCTGAACGGCAATGTCCAGGCCGCGGCTTTCGGAGTTTTCCACAACAGGGCAAAGGTCCTCCGATATGGCGAAAACCCCCACCAGAAGGGTTGCTATTTTGGTAACTCAGAGTCTCTTCCTACCCAGATTCACGGCAAGGAACTTTCTCACAACAACCTGCTTGACGTAGAGGCGGCCATAGAACTCATCAGCGATTTTTCTGCCCCTGCGGTGGCCATCATAAAGCACAACAACGCCTGCGGCTGCGCAACGGACGAAAACATCTTGCAGGCTTGGGACAAGGCTTTGGCCGGAGATCCGGTATCGGCTTTCGGCGGAATAATAGCCTGCAACCGGAGCGTGGAAAAAGAGCTGGCGGAAAAGATGGGCGGCCTCTTCTTTGAAGTCTGCATAGCCCCATCCTACTCAGAAGAAGCCCTGGAGGTTCTCCGGGTCAAAAAGAACCGCATACTGCTGGTCAACGGCAATTCCACCCTTCCGGCCCTGAAATTCAGGTCTTTGCTCGGCGGAGTATTGGTTCAGGAAAGAGACTGCAAGACAGAAACGGAGGAAGACCTTACCGTCTGCACCCAAACCCCCGTACGCAAAGAAGACATAGAAGACCTTCTGATTGCCAACAAACTGGTCAAGCACTCCAAGTCCAATGCCATTGTTCTTGTAAAAGACCGTCAACTGATAGGCAGCGGCGTAGGCCAGACTTCCAGAGTGGATGCTCTCAGGCAGGCCATAGCCAAGGCCCACAGCTTCGGCTTCAGCACAGACGGTGCGGTCATGGCATCAGATGCCTTCTTCCCCTTCGGCGACTGCGTAAAGATTGCCTTTGAAAACGGCATAATGGCAGTTATCCAGCCGGGTGGCTCCATCCGCGACAAGGAAAGCATAGACTTCTGCAACCAACACAACATGGCAATGGTAATGACGGGAACAAGACACTTTAAACACTGAAAACAGACTTTTAGCAATATGGCATTTTCATTTTTAACCCAAGAACTAGCAATCGACCTCGGAACGGCCAATACCGTTATCTTCCAGAAAGACAAGATCGTGGTCGATGAACCTTCTATCATAGCGATAGATGTCAACACCAAAAAGCCTATGGCCATAGGCAAGGAGGCTTCTTTGTGGCAGGGAAAGACCAACCCCAACATCAAGACTATCAGGCCAATGAAAGACGGAGTAATTGCAGACTTCCAGGCCGCGGAACACATGATCAGGGGTTTCATCAAAATGATAAACAGCAAGAGAGCTTCTCTGTTCTCCCCCAACCTGAAGATTGTGATAGCAATTCCGAGCGGCAGTACCGAAGTGGAAACCAGGGCTGTAAGGGATGCTGCCGAACATTCCGGAGGCAGAGATGTTTACATAATTCTGGAACCTATGGCAGCAGCCATCGGAATAGGACTCAATGTAGAAGAACCGTCCGGCCACATGGTTGTAGATATAGGCGGCGGCACTACCGAATGTGCTGTAATTTCTCTGGGCGGCATAGTATGGAACGAGAGCCTGAAAGTTGCCGGAGATGTATTCACCTCTGATATACAGCAATATCTGCGTCAGCAGTACAACATAAAAATCGGCGAAAGTACTGCAGAAAAGATAAAGATTGCCGTGGGCGCAGCCATTCCGGACCTTGAAACACCGCCGGAGCCATATATTGCCAAAGGTCCTAACCTGATGACTGCCTATCCGGTAGAAGTGCCCGTATCTTCAATGGAGATAGCACATTGCCTTGATAAATCCATTGCAAAAATAGAAACCACAATCATCAATGTGCTGGAGCAGACTCCGCCTGAGCTTTATGCCGACATCGTCAAGGAAGGCATCTACCTCAGCGGCGGCGGAGCCCTTATCAGGGGTTTGGACAAGAGGCTCAGCGATAAGCTCAAGATACCTTTCCATGTAGCGGAGGATCCGCTCAGAGCTGTAGCCCGCGGTACAAACACCGCCCTCAAGAATCTGAGTAAGAGGCACTCTCTCCCATACCTGATGAGGTAATCCGCAGATGAAACTTCCTCCGCTGATTTACAACTCAATAGGAAAATTCCTGGTGTTCGCCGCCCTGGAAACCGTTTGTATGTTGCTGATTGTAAACAACAGCACAATACAGAAGGGCAGGGTCATGGAGGGAGTACGCTCTGTCCAGTCGTTCTTCTGGGAAAAGAGCACGGCCATAAAAAACTATACCGGCCTTACTGGCAGCAACAGAAAACTGGAGGAAGAAAACCAGAGGCTTCTGGAGCAGAATCTGATCTACCGCAACTTTATAATCCGGAACCTGGGGCAGGAAAAGCTCAACGAACTTTCTGTGCAGATTAAAAACAATGTAGGGGATTCTTCTCTGACAGGTTTTTCTTTCACCCTGGCAAAGGTTATCAAGAACACAGTTAACACCACACACAACTATCTTGTCCTGGACAAGGGACTGAAAGACGGAATCACCGAAGACCTTGGAGTTGTTACCCCAAGCGGAGTGGTGGGTATAGTCAGGGGCGTGGGCAAAAACTTCTGCTATGTACACTCGCTGCTCAATATGAATCAGACCATAAGCGCCAGAATCGGGCAAAGCCAGATTCCCGGAAGCCTCAAGTGGGACGGCAAAAGCATCTACCGCGCCTCCCTTTCGGAAATTCCTATCAACATGGAAGTTACAAAGGGCGACACTGTCTATACCAGCGGCAGCTCCTCGTTCTTTCCTCCGGACATTCCCATTGCCACGGCCCTGTCCTACTCCATTGAGAACGGAGCCAGCAAAAAAGTTGAAGTGGAACTTCTTCAGGATTTTTCCAAGCTGGACTATGTGATAATACTCAACAACCAATACAAGAACGAGATTGACTCCCTTTCTTCTCTCAAACCTGAGGCAGCTAAAAAGTAATGGATTGGGTCAAGTACATATACGGGTTCATAGTCATATTGATTCTCCAGCTGCTGTGCTGTGAATTCATATCGGTATGGCCCGTTCTGTACATTGCTGTAATTCCGCTTATTGTGGTGATACTGCCCTCTTCCGTAAGCACTTACATTGTCATGCTCCTGGGGTTTGCCATAGGGCTGCTGACCGATGCCCTTTCTGACGGAGTACTGGGCCTGAACGCTGCAAGCTGCACTTTGGCCGGAGCCTTCAAGAACATGATAACGGAGCCCATGAGAAGGTACGACATCCAGTCCGACGAGTTCAACATGAACAGCGGAGAATTCCGCAGCGGAAAGCTTGTGGTGCTTCTTGCCCTGTGCTACCTTCTGTTCTTTACGGCTTATGTCCTGATAGACGGAGCCGGAGTTGCCGGCTGGCTCTACATCCTGCTCCGTATTGTTCTGAATGTTATTGTAAACACCGCCATTGCCTATCTGCTCATAAAGCTATGGATAAGAAGATTCTTCTGACGGCCGGCATCATAATTGCCGCCCTGTGCCTTGCCTTCAGACTCTTCTGGCTCCAGATTATAGACGAGCACTACAAGGTGAGTGCAGACAACAACGCCCTCCTGTACCAGACTCAGTATCCGGCCAGAGGAGAAATCAAAGACCGCAACGGAAACACCCTGGTTGGCAACAAGACCACATACGACATCATGGTCACCCCCATAGACCTCAAGGAATTTGACACGGTAGATTTCTGCAACATCTTCCACCTGGACATGAACGATGTAAGGAAAAAGCTCAGCTACTACCGCGAAAACCGCCGGCGGATAGGATATCAGACCTTCACCTTTGTAAAACAGGTATCCGGCTCATCCTACAGTCATTATGCGGAAAAGGCCTATAAGTTTCCGGGGTTCTATGCCATAAGCAGAACCGCAAGGATATATCCTTATGAAGCCGGAGCAAGTCTTTACGGCTACATCAACGAAGCCGACTCCGCCTACCTTGCAAACAATCCCGAATATCGCAGAGGAGACTATGTGGGCATTACCGGCATAGAACGCTCCTACGAGGATGTGCTCAGAGGCAAAAAGGGTTACAATATTATGGTCCGCGATGTGCACAACCGCATCCGCCAAAGCTTTAGAAACGGCGAATACGATGTGGCCGCAGAGCCTGGCAAAGACCTCATAGCCAGCATAGACGGCCCCCTCCAGCAATATGGTGAAGCCCTGATGCAAAACAAGGTAGGAAGCATAGTTGCAATAGAGCCGGCAACCGGAGAGATTCTGGCCATAGTATCGGCCCCGTCGCTGACCGTAAACGACCTTTCCAACATAAGGAAAGAATATTCCAGACTGCTTGCAGACCCATACAAACCAATGTTCAACAGGGCGGTCATGAGCGCCTATCCTCCAGGCAGCGTCTTCAAGACCGCAAATGCCCTCATAGCCCAGCAGAACGGCATAATAAATTCCGAAACCAGGTTTTCCTGCTCCAGGGGCTTCTACTACTCCGGCGGCAAAATGGGGTGCCACGGGCACCGCAGCCCGCTGAACCTCAAGGAGTCTATTATGATGAGCTGCAACGCCTACTATGCCAATGTCTTCAGGGGTATAATGAGAGACCCCAACCACCAACCCATAGGAGAGGCTTTTGACCATTGGAAGAGTCAGGTCAACAAGTTCGGATTCGGAGTAAAACTCGGCAGCGATTTTCCGGCCGAACTGCAGGGCAACCTCCCTACCACAAAGACCTACGACAAGATTCACGGAAAAGGCAAATGGAGCGCCTTCAACATCTTGTCTCTGGCCATAGGGCAGGGAGAGGTGGGAGCCACTCCAATGCAAATTGCAAATCTGGCTGCAATTATTGCAAACAGAGGCTATTACATAATACCTCACCTGATAAAGAACGCACCCGATTCGCTGAGAAAGATAAAATACACCACAAAACACTGGGTTGATATAGACCGCCAGTATTTTGATCCTGTGGTAGAAGGTATGTATCTTTCTGTCAATGCTCCAGCCGGAACGGGAGGAACATCCCACAGGGCCAGAATAGATGACATTGTAGTTTGCGGAAAAACCGGAACCGCCCAGAATCCGCACGGAAGAGACAATTCTGTCTTCATGTGTTTTGCACCAAAGGAAAACCCAAAGATTGCAGTGTGCGTCTATCTGGAAAATTCCGGAGCCGGCGGAACTTGGGCGGCGCCCGTAGCCTCTCTGATTGTTGAAAAATACCTCAAGGGAGAGGTTCAGCGGAAAGAAATGGAGCAGATGGTTCTTGGAGCCAACCTCAAGCAGTATGTACCCGTAAGAACCAAAAGAAGATGATAGCAAGTCCCTCATATTCAGATAAGCCCAAGGGGCGCAAGGTAGATTTGGGACTGCTGTTCTCCTACCTCGTTCTGATCATATTCGGATGGCTGAACATCTATTCCGCCGTTTACTCGGAAGAACATACCTTCATCCTTGATTTCAGCCAAAGATATGGTCTGCAGTTCATTTGGGTGTGCGGCTCCTTGATTGTGGCCTTTATCCTGCTCTATATCAGAAATCCCAAAAACCTTCAGCCCCTGAGCGTACTGCTGTATCTTGCAATGCTGGTTCTGCTGCTGGCGGTAACCTTTATCGGAAGAGAAGTCAACGGCTCCAGAAGCTGGTTTTTCATAGGCTCGTTCGGTCTGCAGCCGGCTGAATTCTCAAAGATAACCACGGCCCTGCTGCTTTCTTATGTGATGAGCCAATACGGATTTTCGCTTTTTAACAGAAAGGATGCCATAAGGAGCGCACTGGTGGTGCTCGTTCCCATTCTTCTGATTCTGATGGAAAAAGAAACCGGCAGCGCACTTGTCTATATGGGGCTGATACTGGTTTTCTATATGGAGGGGCTGGCCGGATGGGTAATCCTTCTGGGAATAGGTCTGATAGGCATCTTTGTTGTAACTCTTGCCCTGTCGCCGCTTACGGCCATAGTAATAGCCTTCAGCATCTGCTGCGTAATCCAGTTTTTCATGAACCGCAACCTTGTATGGCTGCTTACGGCGGTACTGACCGTGGTTCTGATGAGCTATATTCCAAAACTCGCTCAGACTCAGACCTTCTCCTTCCTGCAAAATCTGAAAAGCGAGGTCTGGGCTCTTATTCTGACAGTTCCGCATATAGCGTTCTGGATCAAGGACCTTCTGACCGGAAGGGTGGGCAGACCCGGAAAATATCTGCTGATTAGCCTTGCGGCGGCCATAATAATGGTGTTTTCTGTAAACATCATATTTGACAAGGTGTTGCAGCCGCACCAGAAGGCAAGGATAGAAAATCTTTTGGGTATCACTCAGGATTTGCAAGGCATAGGCTACAATGTCCATCAGTCCAAGATAGCCATCGGAAGCGGCGGCCTGAGCGGCAAGGGCTTCCTGAACGGAACACAGACAAAATACAACTTTGTACCCGAACAGAGCACAGACTTCATCTTCTGCACGGTGGGCGAAGAATGGGGTCTGATTGGCAGCCTGCTTCTGCTGTTTGTCTATATCTTCTTGATTCTTAGAATCATACATCTGGCATCAAAGAACAGCGATGCCTTTACCCGAATATATGGCTATTGCGTTGCCTCCATCTTTCTGATGCATGTGTTCATAAACATGGGAATGACCATGGGAATACTGCCCGTCATAGGCATACCCCTCCCCTTCCTCAGCTACGGAGGATCCAGTATGATGAGTTTCACCATACTGCTGTTTATCTTTATAAGACTTGATATGGAGCGTCAGAATAAGGACGCCGACTTTTAATCCTCCACCTTGGCCAGTATCATTGTACTGTTGTGGCCTCCGAATCCAAAGGTGTTGCTCAGTGCAACCCTGACATCCCTCTTCTGCAATTTATTGAAGGTCAGGTTCAGCTTAGGATCTATCTCCGGATCGTCTGTAAAGTGGTTGATTGTAGGAGGAACGGTTCCGCTGTTAATTGCATGGACGCAAGCCATCAGCTCCACGGCACCGGCTGCTCCCAAAAGGTGCCCGGTCATGGATTTGGTTGAAGAAATGTTGATGCCGTAAACCGACTCTCCGAACACTTCTTTTATGGCAATAAGCTCAGCGATGTCTCCCAGGTGGGTTGATGTTCCGTGAACATTTATGTAATCTACCTCTTCGGGAGCTACACCTGCCCTCCTGAGGGCTATGCTCATGGCTGCCTTTGCTCCTAGCCCTTCCGGATGCGGAGCTGTGATATGATGGGCATCGGCACTCATGCCGCAACCTTTGAGCTCGGCATAAATCTTTGCGCCTCTTGCCTTTGCATGCTCATATTCTTCCAGAACCAGAATGCCAGAACCTTCACCCAGAACAAAGCCGTCGCGGTCTTTGTCAAACGGACGCGATGCTGTCTGAGGGTCATCGTTTCTGGTGGAAAGGGCCTTTGCAGAGTTGAACCCGCCGACTCCGGGTATCGTAATTGCAGCCTCGGCTCCACCGGTAATTATCATGTCTGCCTCGTCCAGAAGGATGAGATCATACGCACAGTGGATTGCGTGCGAAGAAGATGCACATGCAGAAACGGTTGCAAAATTAGGCCCCATGAAGCCGTACTTGATAGATACAAAGCCGGATGCTATGTCGGCTATCATTTTGGGAATGAGGAAGGGAGTGAATCTTGGATGTCTTCCGTTAACGGTAAAATCCATCATGTTTTCGGTCATGGTTTCTATACCGCCCACTCCGGAACCAATGATTACACCTACTCTTGACTTGTCTGTCTTTTCAAGGTCTATTGCCGCATCGCTTACGGCCTGGTCTGCAGCAACTACTGCAAACTGGCAATAGCGGTCCATCTTACGGGCCTCTTTACGGTCTATGAACTGAAGCGGATCAAAACCCTTGACCTCGCAGGCAAATCTTGTGGTAAATTCCGTTGCATCAAACCTCGTGATAGGACCGGCACCGCTGACTCCGGCGTCCAAAGCCTTGAAATACTCTTCAACGGTATTGCCAAGCGGGTTGACTGTACCCAAACCGGTTATTACCACTCTCCTCTTTTCCATATTAGCTGTTATGTGTTAGATTTCAAAAAAATAGGGAAACCCTGGCTGAAGGCTCCGGGCTTCCCCTTTAAGGACTATTGGAGCTTAGTTTTTCTGAGCCTCAATATATTTCACTGCATCACCTACAGTAGCAATTTTCTGTGCCTCTTCTTCGGGAATCTGAATTTCAAAAGCCTTCTCAAATTCCATAATCAACTCAACTGTGTCAAGAGAGTCAGCGCCAAGGTCTTTTGTAAAGTTGGCTTCAGGAGTAATTTCAGCCTCATCAACACCCAACTTTTCAACGATGATCTCCTTTACCTTTGAAGTAATGTCTGCCATGATCAAAAAATTTAGTTAATACAATAAGTTTATAATTTTAGTAGGCTGCAAATATAAACATTTTTTTTAAATGAGTATATTTGTCCATAGCAAGCCGTTACGGACGGTTTGCCAAGCAAATCAAATGCCAGACTGAAAAACTGTAAGATATTACCCCTAAACTACTGAGAAATGTATAGCATAACTGTATTTGCATCGGGTAACGGAAGCAATGCGGAAAATCTTATCCGGTGGTTCAACATCAGAAATAGCACAGGCAAGGCAAGAATTTCGCTGGTTGTCTGCAACAAAGAAGACGCATTTGTCCTCAAGCGGGCCGAAAATCTGAAAGTACCTTCTATCGTAATGAAAAAGAGTCAGTTATGTCTTACAGACAGCTCCGCCTCTCCAAACATCGCTGATGTTTTGAAAGATAACAAGATAGACTTCATAGTACTTGCCGGTTACCTTCTGCAGGTTCCGAAAGAAATTACGGAACTGTATAAAGGAAGGATTATCAACATCCATCCGGCACTCCTTCCATCTTACGGCGGAAAGGGAATGTACGGAGAAAGGGTTCACAAGGCCGTCCTGAGCGATATGCAAGAATACATCGCTGAGCATTCAGTGGAAAACAAGGATTTCTACAGCGGAATAACCATACATCTTGTGGACGAAGAAATGGACCACGGAAAGATTCTGTTCCAGTCTTCTTTCCGTCTGAATCCGGACGAAACCCTGGAATCGCTTGAGGAAAAAATACATATCCGCGAACAGGCTGACTATCCGCGGATTGTTGAAGCTTACCTCAACTCCCTGTAGGAATCAAGACCTTTGCGTAGGAAGTCCAGGTAATTATCTACATTAAGATTATAGCCCATAGGGCCTGAAAGTATGCCGCCTTCTGAATCCAAAACCAGATAGAACGGCTGGGCGTTTGCCTGAAACTTTTCAAACACAAACCTGGAATTTATTTTTCCCATTCCCTTCAGAACGGTTCCGTCGGCAAGGGTCTTGTAGTCTTCGGGCAGAACCTCCATTTTATCGTCGCCGTAGAGGGAACAGATAACAAAATCGTTTCGGAGCATCTCCAGTACCTTTGGACTGCTCCATACGCGGGCCTCCATTTCGCGGCAGTTTACGCAGCCGTGCCCTGTAAAATCAAAGAATATGGGCTTGTCCTGTTCCTTTGATGCCCGCAGCGCCTCGTCAAAGGTAAAGTAGCCAATCAGGCCGTGCGGCAGATGGAGTTTGTCTGAATACTTGCGCTCAGGAACGTTCATCGCTGAAGAAACTGATGTGCCTGCTGCCTGATATGTTCCAACAGCTGAGCCGCTTGTATAAGGCACTACAAAGTCCTGTGTCTGAATCGGAGGCAGGTAGCCGCTCAAAGCCTTGAGGGGTGCGCCCCACATTCCTGGAATCATGTAAACCATAAACGCAAAGCAGATGATTGAAAGTATCAGCCGCCCAACTCCCACATGGTCAGACTTAGAATCATACTTGAACCGGATCTTCCCCAAAAGATACATACCCAGAAGACCAGCTATAACAATCCAGAATGCCAGATAAACCTCGCGGTCCAAAATTCCCCAATGATAGGTCTGGTCGGCCACAGACAGGAACTTCATACCCAGTGCAAGTTCCACAAAGCCAAGCACAACCTTAACCGTATTGAGCCATCCGCCGCTCTTGGGCAGTTTCTTCAGAAGGCTCGGGGCAAAAGCAAATATGGTGAACGGTATGGCAAACACTATGGAGAACACCAACATCACAATTATTGGTGTAATTATTTCTCCCTGCATACTTTTGATTATGGCAGAGCCAACTATCGGGCCCGTGCAGGAAAACGACACCAGCACCAAGGTAAGGGCCATGAAGAACACTCCCAATATTCCTCCGCGATTTGATTTGCTGTCTGTCTTGTTTACAACCGAGCTGGGAAGCACAAGCTCGAATGCTCCGAAGAAACTCAGGGCAAACACCACGAAAATCAAGAAGAACAAAACATTGATCCAGCTGGTAGCCAGCCAGTTGAATATATCAGCGGCAAAATTCTGCCCTCCTATGATATAGGTCAGCAATATTATTACCGCTATAGGTATCGTGTAGATAAGCACAATGCATATTCCGTACAGGATTGCCATGAACCGCCCCTTGGCAGGATTCTTTTCGTTCTGCTTCAAAAAGAACGAAACCGTCATTGGAATCATTGGAAAAACACATGGAGTAAGCAAGGCTACCAGACCCCAGGCAATGGCTTCCAGAATAAAGCCCCAAAGAGAACCTGAATCACCCTTCTTTTCTGCTGAAATGCTTCCGGAGGCAGCGTCTGACGGAATGTTCAATGTCAGTTCCACTTCTTCCGGTGCCATACAGGAACCCTGGGTACAGGCCTGATATTCCACCACGGCCTTAATTGGTCCGGAGGCATCGGATGCAAACCTTACCTTTTGGGCTATTATGTCTCCGTCTTCCAAAAGCTCTATCTCCATTCCAAAGACATCGTCCATAACCTTGCGGCCGCCCTGTTTTATGTAGGGTTCTCCTACCAGCTCCACTCCCTGACCGCTGACAGTCAGCACGGTAGGATTAGGGCCTCCGTCATAGGGACCCAGCCCGTATGTGTGCCACAAGCCGTCCATACTTGCCGTAACAAGTATCTCATATATACCCTGCTCAGCCGGCTCAATCCGGGCATTCCATTTTATAGGAGCATCTATGTCAAACTGAGCAAAAGAATTGACAGAAACCGCTAAAAGCAGGCTGATGGCAAAAAATATCTTTCTCATATCAATAAATCAGGTCAGACAAAGATAAAAAAACGGGAGTTACCAAAGCAACTCCCGCAACAACTAATCGAAAAAAAAACGAATCTATGAACACTTGTGACTAGTTGTTTATTTCTGCGATTAGACTGAGCTGCAGCCAAAATGTAAAATAGAAGGGTAAACTTTTTAACGTGTATATTTTGTGCCCGGTCAAATTTGCGGTTAATATATTTTTCTTACCTTTAAGACATAATGGCCCCCTAAAACTGGTATACTATGAAACGATGCTCCATTTTACACAGATTGTCTGTTGTATTGTTGATGACTGCCATGGCACATCAAATCAACGCTCAGTCTTCCTTCAAGTTCTACGACGACATCTCTCTCCCTCAGACAGACGCCTGGAACTTCGTAAAGCAGGGAGAGGTTTCACCTTCAATGTACACTGGAACCATCAACCTCTCCGTTCCCATCTACGAATACAAAGACAAGGACTTCACCATACCTATTACCGCAACCTATTCCTCCAACG
>ERZ842401.287-NODE-287-length-70533-cov-5.568291_pt1 | contig 70533 bp, 85 predicted proteins | sample MGYA00521270_ERZ842401 | MGnify/ENA primary metagenome ERZ842401 (study PRJEB31892, sample SAMEA3878208) | bioreactor metagenome | biome: Moose rumen | place: Sweden | collected 2011-10 | study: EMG produced TPA metagenomics assembly of the PRJEB12797 data set...
GTTTGATCCTGCTCTTCAGCTGGAGAAGTACCGAACGGTTGGGGGTGACATCGTGTGCTCCCACGGATATCAAGCCTTCTTGGGCATGTACTTCTCGATGTACTTACGGCTGATCCTTGTGATCTGGTCGAGATCGAGAGCGGTGAACAGTTCCCAACCGAGGTCCAGTGTCTCCTCGATGGAACGGTCCTCCTCGGGTCCCTGCCTGACGAAGCGGTCCTCAAAGAGGTCTGCGAAGTCGAGCAGCTTCCTGTCCTTTGCGGACAGGGATTCCTTTCCGACGATTGCGACCAGTCCACGGAGATCCTTACCCTCTGCGTATGCCGCATAGAGCTGGTCGGACACTCCCTTGTGGTCCTCACGGGTCCTGCCCTCTCCGGTTCCTCCTCCCATCAGACGGCTGAGGGATGATGAAACGTTGACAGGCGGGTAGATACCGTTCCTGTGCAGGTCCATGGACAGAACGATCTGTCCCTCTGTGATGTATCCTGACAGGTCGGGGATCGGGTGGGTGATGTCTCCTCCGGGCATGGACAGGATGGGGATCTGAGTGATGGATCCCTTCTTTCCCTTGATCCTTCCGGCACGCTCGTACAGCTGTGCCAGATCGGTGTACATGTAACCGGGGTATCCACGCCTTCCGGGCACCTCTTCACGAGCTGCTCCAATCTGACGCAGTGCCTCACAGTAGTTGGTGATGTCGGTCATGATGACCAGCACCTGCATACCGAGGTCGAATGCCATGTACTCGGCGGTGGTGAGTCCCAGACGGGGTGTCAGGGTACGCTCCACAGCAGGGTCGTCGGCCAGGTTGAGGAACACGACAGCGTTCTTCAGTGCACCTGTCCTCTCGAACTCCTTCATGAACATCTGCTTCTCTTCGTTGGTGATACCCATTGCGATGAACACGACGGCGAACTCCTCGTTCTCTCCGCGTACCTTTGCCTGACGAGCGATCTGAAGAGCGATCTCGTTGTGGGGAAGTCCCGACGCGGAGAAGATAGGCAGCTTCTGACCCCTGACCAGGGTGTTCATTCCGTCGATGGTGGAGATACCTGTCTGGATGAAATCCGAAGGTGAGTCCCTTGCCCACGGGTTGATAGCGGCTCCGTTGATCTCGAGCTCTTTCTCGGGAACGATGGGTGCTCCTCCGTCCAGGGGCTGTCCGGATCCGGAGAGGATCCTTCCGAGCATGTCCTTGGACACGGGCATCTTCATTGTCTCGCCGAGGAACCTGACGGATGCATCCCTGTCGATACCGGATGTTCCCTCGAACACCTGAACGACGACGACCTCATCCGAGGAATCGAGGACCTGTCCCCTCCTGGTGGTTCCGTCTGTAAGCCTGATGTTGACCATTTCCTTGTATCCGACGGGCTCTGTCTTCTTGACGTAGATAAGAGGTCCGGCGATCTGGGATACGGTCTTGTACTCTTTGCTTATCTGTGCTGTCTTTGCCATTGGAATCACGCTCCGAGCTCCGCGAACTGCTGGTCCATGTCCTTGTCGACTGCCTCGAGTTCCTCATCGACCTTGGGCTCGTACTTGGACTGGTTGAACCTTGTCCTCACGGGGAGGTATGCGATCTTGTCGACGGGTGCTCCTGCCTGAAGTGCCTTCTCGGAGAGATCGGAGTACTTCTTGATCAGTGTGAGCATCTTGTACTGCCTGCTGAGAGGGCAGTAACAGTCGACGGGGTCGTATGCGTTCTGCTGCAGGAAGATCTCACGGATCATCTTGGCGACCTCGAGTGTGATCTTCTGCTCGTCGGGCAGTGAATCGGATCCGACCATCTGGACGACATCCTGAAGTTCGGCCTCCTTCTGGAGGGTCTTCATTGCCCAGGCCTTCAGTGCGGGATAGTCCTCTGCGACGTTGGCCTTGAACCAGTCGAGCAGCTGCTTGTCGTACATAGTGTACGATGTCAGCCAGTTGATTGTGGGGAAGTGCCTCCTCTCACGCAGTTTGGTATCGAGTGCCCAGAAGACACGGACGATACGGAGTGTGTTCTGCGTAACAGGCTCGGACAGGTCTCCTCCGGGAGGAGAAACTGCTCCGATAACGGAGACGGATCCGTCACCGCCGCTGAGCACCTTGGCCCTTGCGGCACGCTCGTAGAACTCGGAGAGACGTCCTGCAAGGTATGCGGGGTATCCCTCTTCTCCGGGCATCTCTTCCAACCTGGACGAGATCTCACGCATGGCCTCTGCCCACCTGGAGGTGGAGTCTGCCATGAGTGCGACGTTATATCCCATGTCACGGAAGTACTCCGCGATGGTCATTCCAGTGTAAACGGAAGCCTCTCTTGCCGCCACAGGCATATTGGATGTGTTGGCGATGAGGACGGTCCTCTTCATGAGCTTCATTCCGGTCCTGGGGTCCTCCAGTTCGGGGAACTCCGTAAGAACCTCGGTCATCTCGTTTCCACGCTCTCCGCATCCGATGTAGACGACGATCTCTGCATCGGAGTACTTAGCGAGCGACTGCTGTGTGACGGTCTTTCCGGTTCCGAAAGCTCCGGGGATAGCGGCTGCTCCTCCCTTTGCGAGGGGGAACATGGTATCAAGGACACGGAGTCCTGTGACGAGGGGGATATCGGGCTGATACTTCTCCTCGACGGGCCTGGGGTTACGTACAGGCCAGTACTGGACCATGCATACATCCGTTCCGTCGATGACGGCGACTGTCTCATCGATCGTGTAGCTGCCTGCCTTGATCGAGTCGACCTTTCCGTTGAGTCCGATGGGGACCATGATCTTGTGCTCCATGGGTCCTTCCTGGACGATACCGATGATCTGTCCCTGGGAGACTGTGTCGCCCTCTTTCACTGTGGGCTCGAAGTCCCACTTCTTCTCGTGATCCAATCCAGGTGCTGAGACTCCACGGTAGATGAAGTCTCCCATCTTGTCCCTCAGAACGGGGAGAGGCCTCTGGATTCCGTCGTAAACGGATTCCAAGAGTCCGGGACCGAGCTCAACTGACAGGGGCTTTCCTGTGTTTGTGACAGGCTCTCCCGGCTTGACGTTGTCTGTGTCCTCATAGACCTGGATGATGGAGTACTCGCCGACGATTTTGATGACCTCTCCCATCAGCTTCTCGTTTCCAACGTGCACGACATCGTACATCTTGGGCGAGATACCTGTGGCGGTCACGACAGGTCCGGCGACCCTGTAAATTACACCTTCAGTGCTCATTCAATCATCCTCATTCTTGTATAAATCTACGCCAATCGCCCTCTTGACCTTCTCACGGAGGTCTCCGTCGGATCCGCCTACCGCTACTACGACGGGCTGGATCGACTCCGTCACCTTGTGCCTGGTGGCGGCGGGGAGGTTGTCGAGGTCCTTCGCATCCACTGCGAGGATACCGATTGTTGGCTGGGAAATTGCTTCCAGCATCTTTTCTTGATAGTTTTCTGGGGTCGCTACGAATACGCGCCTGATTCCGGCAAGCCTGAATCCGAGTGTGAACTCCTCACTTCCCAATACTGCGATTTCCATCAGATCACCAGCAATTGTTTGACAGTTTCCTTGTCAAGGCCGCTCTCGAGTCCCCTCGCGATGGTCCTGATGTTCCTGGTCTCGATCTCCATGCTCATCATGTAGTCGATTACAGGAAGTACGGACAAGGGGTACTCTGACGAGAATTTCTTAGCCTGCTCCCTCTGGTACTTCCTCGTTTCGATCGAGGCCTCCAGGGGGTTGCCGCCGTTGTCGATGATCTCTTTGACGGATTCGTAGAAATCGAGCTGTGTGATATCGGGATAGGTGTCGGTGATCTTCTCGTAGTCCGCCAACTGTTTGGCGAACTTGGCGTCGATCTGCTTTCCACCGGGGATTATGTATTCCAGTACCTTGTCGCCGTAGATCCCTTCGGACTTCAGTTTCATGATTGTCTCGAAATTCCTCACGTCGATGTCCCTCCTGATGTAATCGAGGAACATACGGGAAGCGACTGTGTCAGCGCTGACGATCTTGATCAGTCTGGTGTACCTGAACTTGTCCAGGTAGTCCTCAATCTGACCGAGGTTTCCGTCGGCCTTGTACTGGGTCATTATCTCTGCGGGGATGGTAATCGATTCGTCCTTGCAGTATGCTGCGATGATCTCATCGAGAGATTCCATCCCGATCAGTCTTTCTAGCTCTTCGGAGCTCAGATTTCCGGCGGGGACAAGGTCATCCCTGATGTCGTCCGCCGACAGACCGTACGATTTCCCACGAAGGATAACTTTGATGTTCCAGTTGTCCCACTTCTCCAGGTATGCGGCGAGGAGGGTGTGAAGCTCTCCCTGGGATCCGTTCAAGAGAGTCTTGAAGGAGTCCGCCATGTGCCTGTAGGTTGCGCGCTCTACGAGATCCATTCCCTCCATCTTGTTTCCGAGGTCGATCATCTCCTTGGAGTATCCCGAATCGGAAATGAAGCGGGCGATCTCAGCAGTGCTCATCTGGAGCATCTTGTTGTAATCCTCTTCCTTGAGCAGAAGCGACTTCTTCGCTTTAGCCCTGGTCGTGGTGTATGCGTAGTTGCCCTTTTTGTTACTGAACCCGAACATTTTCTTCACCCGAAGAGAATGTCGGAGACGTCCTTGATGCCGCGGTCCCATACGGTGCGGAGAAGGGCAGAGTACTGCATGTCAATCTCGATCTGACCATCTTCGCTCTGGATGATGAGTCCTCCCTTGATCTTAGCGTCCCTCTTGACCTCTGCGACCTCCAGCTGCTTCGCTGTGAACTTGTCGTCCTTCGACATGATCACAGTGGGCTCTGGAATGATCGTCTTCGCGTACGCTACCATCTTTACGTAGTGCTTGAGTTTGTCCTTAGGATCGGCGTCCTCAAGCTCTTTGAGCGTCTCGTCGAAGACGTTGGAGAGGATCTCCTTCTTCTTCGCAAGGACGATCTTCTTGCTCTCCAGCTCTGAGCTGGAGGCCTCCTGACGGTCCATGCGGGCGATGGCATCCGCTAGCCTCTTGTCTTCGCTTTCTTTTAACCCGGCGATCTTCGCCTCTGTCTCGGACTGGATGCGTGCGATCTCCTGTGCCGTCTCGGCCTCGATCGCCTTCACATCGTTCTCCGCCAGAGTCTTGATCTCCGCGGTTACGTCGTTCAATGCCATGAGATTACCTCATTTCGGTAGGGAAACTCACATACCGGGGAGCACGAAACACGCGAGAATTGCGATGACCAGTCCGAAGATAACGATAGTCTCAGGCAGCACCATGAACATCAGTGCCTTTCCCAGCATCTTGGAGTCCTCTGTGATTGCTCCGACTGCTGCTGCTCCGATGTCCTTCTGTGCCAGTCCGGTTCCGAGTCCGGCGAGTCCGACTGCGAGTCCTGCTCCAATTGCGATAAATCCTAATCCTGTGTCGACCATTTTTATGCCTCTTTTGTAGATATATCTGAAATCGTTTTGATATGTTTGAATCTGAGGGGCGTGAACATTGTTCCCTCTCCCTCATAGAACTTGATCATGAACTCGACGAGCTGCAACCTTAATGCATGCAGTCCACCCGAAAGGATGGCCAGAGTCCAAATCATGAGATGCAGGAATGCGAATATCAGCAATCCGATGATTACCATGATAACCGATACCTCTCCTGCCTGTGCCGGATCAGGGTTGATTCCGGCAATCATTCCGAGCGCGATATAGTTGAATGCCAATGCCATTCCAGCCTTGGACATACCGATCGCGACCAGACGAGTGTATGAAAGAATGTTTCCGAAAGCATCGACCGTTTCGATGAGGATGGACATCGCACCCTCCGTCTTCATGACCAAAATGGCTCCGATAACGATCAGTACGATACCGACTCCCATGATGGGAATCATGTCCTCTCCGGACAATGTCTTCATAATCATATTGAAACCGAGCGCGTATCCAACAAGCACGACACCGCAGAAGATGAGGAACGGTCCTCCCTTCTCCTTGAATCCGTGCGCGAATCCGTGCTGAACGGTCTTGTTGTAGATTGCTACGAGATATCCGATAGCAAGGTGCACGACACCGACGTAGACAGAAAGCCTAAGCAACATTCCCACGTACTCGGAGTCAATCTTACCTACTCCGTGACCATTGATAAGGAAGGCTCCGAAGAAGTTCTCAAGGTTGTCCAAGTGCAACAGGTATGCCCATGTGTACGTGACCGATTCGCCCTGCGGTCCTACAAAGTGCATTCCCAAGGCCTCTCCGAAGAAGAAGAAACCGAAGATGAATGCCCAGATTCCTCCGAAGAACAGGACTGTCGCGATTGCGCGCCAGTCAGGGTTCTTGGCGAACTTCAGACCGTATGCTCCGAGGATGATGAAGGGTATCGCATAACCGCAGTCTCCCACCATGAATCCGAAGAACAATGGAAGGAAGATGGAGATCAACACCGTAGGGTCGACCTCGTTATACTTGGGTACCGACATCATCAATGTCGGATATTCGAACAATTTAGTGACTTTGCCGTGCTTCATCTTAGTGGGCACGGTCTGGAATCTCTCTTCCTGCTTCTCTGATTCCTCAACTGTCCTTCCACGGTTCTCCTCGATGCTGACGTAGACCTTGCCTACCTTCGACTCGATGGTGTTCTTAATGTCGCCGGCCTCGTAGGTGGGTACCCACGCGTCCATGACGAACGTGTATTTCGTGGAAGCGATCCTGACGGGCAATGTACCCTTCTCAGAATCCACTGTCAATTCCTCATCGCAAGCTCTAAGGAAGTGTTTGTGTTTCTCAAAAAGAACCTCTATTTCCTTCTCGACTGCTTCGATCTCCTTAGCTACGACCTCCAGTTCCCCGGTGATGATAGCCAGGTTCGACTGCACAGTTCCCGAGCCCTCAGGCACGGTGATCTCTGTGAATCCGTGTTCGGACAAGATGTTCTGGGCCTTCGTCCTGTCCTCATTCTTAACGAACAAAGCCACGACGCTACCGTTCTTCTTGTCCATGGAGACGAACAACTCACCCATATCGGCCACGGCCGCTGTGGGGTCGCTCTCCACGGTACCGATCAACGCCACAATACTCTTGTAACCGGAGTACTGGTCGATGTCGATAGGCAGTCTTGCAAGGAGCTCGAGATTCTTCTTCTTTGCGTTTAATTCGGTGATTCTCTGATTGAGATCATTCCTCTTATCGATGACGGCTTTTACCTCGTCCTCGATAGATTCGACGCTGTCAGATGATATCTGGCTCCTGATTTCACTCTCTAAAATCTGCTGGGTCTTGGTATGCTTGTTGATACCGAGATCCTTCTCCATCCCACGCACCTTCAACAACCTCTCGGCCGTCTTGGGCGAGTACGGACGGGGCGTTCCGAGGGTGAAACCCTCATCCGCGTCAACGGTATGATCGATCAGGTGGACATTCTCGATGCTGTACAAGACCTCGATGGTCTCATCGATGCATGAGTTAGCGCCCACGATCACAATCCTACTCATCGACTCAGGAAGAAACATTCAAAATCCTCTCAACTTCTTTTGTAAGGTATTTCTTTGCTTCCCCCTTCTTTGCCTCGGATCCGGAACTGATCTTCTCAGCTTCGGCCTTGCCTCCAGCAATCTTGCTTTCATGCTCTTTGGCAAGTTTGTCCTTTTCCGCGGCAACGGCGGACTCGTAAGAGCTACGCATCTGAGCTTCAGCGTCCTGAATTTTCTTCACAGAATCTCTGCGAGCTTCCGCGAGAGCTGTTTTCTGCACGTCCTTGGCCTTGACGACCACGGCGTCAGCTTCCGCTTCCGCTAGTTTTATCTCCGTAAGTATATCAGTCCGGCTCAAATTTACACTCCCCGACTTGAGTCTTGTATCCCCTAATTATTACTTAAAGGGTGCCTTACTAATTTATAAAAGAAGGAGGTTAGTTGGATGGGTCATCAGGACTCCGTGTTTAGCCCATTTTTTTGTTCAGAGTTTCTTTACGGGCACATATTCCCTGATCTCGATCCCAGCTTCCTCGAGGAGGTCCTTGGAGAGATCGTCGGCATAACCCTCGCTATAGATGATCTCCTTGATACCCGCGTTGATGAGGATCTTGGCACACATCGAACAGGGGTACGTTGTGGTATATATGGTGGCACCATCGACACTGACACCGAAATAGGCTGCCTGGGTCACTGCATTTTGCTCTGCGTGTACGCCTCTACAGAGCTCGTGCCTCGTACCGGAAGGGACATTGAGTTTCACACGTATACAGCCCAATTCTTCGCAGTGCTTTGTGCCCTTGGGAGACCCGTTGTAACCAGTGGAAAGGACCCTCTTCTCCTTGACGATGACAGCGCCTACTCTCCTCCTGAGACAGGTGGAACGCGAGGATACCAATTGTGCCATCTCCATGAAGTATTCGTCATTGCTGGGTCTATCCATCTTCTATCCTTCCGTGAGAATGTTAAGGGCGTTACTGACATCCACTATTATAATTTTATAGTGACTCGTCATTTCAGTGTCCCGTGAAGAGAGGAAGCAAGTTTCTCATCGCCGTCTGCGGCTTTCTTGTGATCTGTATCATCGGCGGATACGTCGGTATACATGCCGCTTCCGGTCTGGATTCCCCTCTGAGCGTCATCATGTCATCCAGTATGCAGCATGATAACCATCAATCCGCAATCGGTGTGATCGATACCGGAGACGTTATGGTAGTGCAGGATCCCAACAAGGCGAACATTCAAAGCTACATCGAGGGTCTGACCACCGGACACAAGACATTCGGCGATTACGGATCCGTTCTGATCTATGACCGCGGAGATGATGTCAATCCCTGTATCCACAGAGCTATTGTCTGGTTGGATTACAACGGCAACGGTACATGGAGAGCCCCGTCTCTTCAGACCTATACCGCATGGACATGCACGGGTTCGACCGATTTCCGTTCCCTGTCTGGAACATTGACCTTCACCGACATCACACAATCGCATAAGGAGGTCAGCATCAACCTCGACAATCTTGGGAAACAGAGCGGATATCTTACCATGGGCGACAACCCTGAATCCAACAGATACTTCGATCAGGCGGTCGGAATAATCTCGCATCCTGTCGGGACCGATGACATAAGATCCGTCGCCCTCTATGAACTTCCCTGGTTGGGAGTCATCAAGGTATACATGACACCAAGCAAGAAAGCATATCTCGACCACGTCCCCAATTCCATCTACAGCATGATAGCGCTATTCATAATGGTCTTCGCCATAATCTACTGTTGCGACATATTCTATCAGAAGAAGGAACTCAAGCAGAAACAGAAAGAATTAGAAAGACTGAGAGAACTCTGACCCTACAGGACAAGAGACCCCCACCCCTCCATTTCCACTGGAAATTCTGAAAGGGAATATTCGTGTTTCCGATCAAATCAGAGTGGTCTGTTTCGGAGACTTGTAATTGTCGATATTCTTGAAGATATTATCTGATTTCAGAAGATTCAAGAGGAATTCCTGAGATACGCTGAGTTCGATTTCTTTGGTACGTCCTGCCCTTCCGAAGGATTTCACTCTTGCATGAACGATACCGAGCATATCCAATTCAGAGATGAGATCAGCAACTCTCCTTTGAGTAATCATGGGAGTGCCAGTTATGTCACAGAGATACTTGTAAGTGGAGAACACATCTCCGGTGATCATGACATTCTTCCCTTCTTCGGAATTCTTGATTATGCTCATAAGGACCATTTTCGATTGAAGATTAAGAGTTTTAACGACTTCAGCCACAGCATCCATCTCGACATTGTCTTTAGCGGATTTGACATGTGCTTCGGAGATGACTTTGTCTCCATTCCTCTCTGCGATCTCAGCAGACATCCGGAGAAGATCCAACGCCCTTCTAGCATCTCCTCCTTCCTGAGCGGTTAAAGCCGCACAGTAAGGAATGACACCTTCAGAAAGGATACCTTCATCGAAAGCATCCTTAGCTCTATCATAAAGGATATCCTGCAGCTGCTCGACAGAATAAGGAGGAAAGACAATCTTCATCTCTCCCAATCTGCTCTTGATCCTTGTACTGAGAAGATCGGTGAATTTTGTATTATTCGTGATTCCGATGATGGAGATCATCGAATTCTTCAGACCACTGTTTATCGAAGTGAGATAATAGAAGATGTCATCACCGTTCTTCATGAATGTTCTGTCTATTTCATCAAGAGTTACGATGAAGATCTTGTTGTTCTCGTCGATGTAGTTAGTAAGTTCCGTAAGGATCTTATCTACACTCCATCCGGTGAATGGAATCTTCCTTGAAGGGTCCGAGATTATCTGATTTGCGATGTTGTAGAGGATTCCGTAAGGAGTATCGACTATCTCGCAGTTAATGTAGATGAACGAACAGCTACTCTCTTCCGGATCTGCTTTCTTAAGCTCTTTTCCGATATAATTAATCACAGCTGTCTTACCGGTTCCTGTTTTTCCGATTATCAGTATGTTCGAGGGTTTGTTTTTAGAGAGTGCAGGTGACAGAATCTCTGCTATCTGAGAGATCAATTCATCCCTGTGAGGAAGATTATCTGGAACATATGTCGTCTGAAGAATTTTCTTATTCTTCACTAACGTGTTCTTTCTCTCGATGTACTGAGTAAAAATATTCGGTTCCGTCATCTTCTCTTATCTCCAATCGCTCATACCGGTTCGAGTATTTATTTCCACTGTATAGATGACTTTACGAACTCCTTTTCTTCTTCGGTTTTTCTTTCTTTTTTTTCAGAAGGATGAATGATTTTCGAATGATTCATCCATCTTAGGATCATCTTTCCAGTTGTCACAATATTTTATATCGTTTCGACGATAAGGAGTTCATATCAAGAGGTAACTCTCATGAAAGGTTGGATAACGATCGGACTCTGCATCGCCGGAATTCTCGCATTCATCGGACTGCTCGTCCTCATAAACGCATTGTGCTGAAACAAGGGTACACACCCTTCTTCTTTTTCCAGTGGAAATGGAGGGGTGGGGGTCTATGCAGCATTGACCGCAATATCAATCTTTTTAATTCATATTCTGAAATCTTCAGTTCCGGGTGTTCCCGATCAAAAGGTATTCGTTAATAGCTATCGCGGTTGTATCGTTCATCCTCCTGTTCGCTTACTATTCCGATGAGAGAAATGCGGGATATCAGTTCACAGGCGTAGTTCATGATGTGAAATCTAGTACCAATGGATACATCTTCTTCATTGATACCTCAGAGGATACGATACGCTGCTTCTCATCGGACCAACCTGAGGATCTGGGTCTTTATTCGTTCAGAGGAAGTTTCTCTGATGATAGGGGCATATTCTTCGTCGAGAGATGGTTAGATATCGATAATTACCAGAATAATGATTGAGTGTCTATGTTCGTAGCTGTTGATGATACCGATTCCATGAAAGGGAATTGTACGACGTTCTTGGCTACGGAGATAATCAGGGAATTTCATGATCTCGATCTTATCGGGAATCCGAGATTGGTACGTCTTAATCCGGCGACGCCCTGGAAGACCAGAGGGAATGGTTCCCTTGTGATGAGATTCGGGAAAGGTGTCGGTAAGAGACGTTTCATCGGGATGATCAGCGACAGGGAGATCTACTGTTACGACAGATGCACCTCATTTGAACCTGATCCGGAGATGATGAAGAAGAGGATAATCCCTCACATCGAGGCTCATCATGAGAATGATGCCGACCCCGGATTGCTGATCTCAAAGGTCAAACCCTCTCAAAGCTTCTATTGGAGAGGTGTCAGGACCATCATGGACCGCAAGGTCATCAATGAGGAGATCGAAAGGATCGGTGCAACGACGTTTGAGATCGGTTGCGGAAGGGGACTCATCGGCTGCACATGTGGCATGGCATGGAGACCAAGGGATACTACATTCGAACTGTTATCCTACAGACCTTCCAACAGATGGGGTACGGAACGTATCTTCGATCCTATTACGATAAGGAATGTCGAACACGGTTATCCCACAACATTCAACAGTTGGGAGGACCGCATGCAGAAGGTTGCTATGGTACCGGCTACACCGTGTCCTGTCATGTACGGATTGAGAGGCGACGATGAGAAGGATCTCATCAAGGCCTCCAAGGAGATATCCACCGAACCCATCGAGAGATGGATGGTTTTCCTTACGAATCAGGGAACGGACGATCATCTCATCAGGGATCCGAAGGAACTGATCCCGAATCAGTCATACATACTCAAGGGAACTATTGCATCGCAGCCCAGGCACATCTCCGGAGGACATGTCTTCATCGATATTGAGACAAGGTTCGGGACCGTCACTTGCGGTGCTTACGAACCCTCCAAGGAGTTCCGCCATACGGTCGACTGGCTCATTCCCGGAGACGAGGTCGAGATGGTCGGGGAACTAAGGGACGAACCCCGTACCTTGAACATCGAGAAGATTCACGTGATCTCTTCTGCAGAGGAATACAGAAAGGTATCGAATCCCGTATGCCCGAAGTGTGGCAGGACCATGAAATCCAAGGGTGTGGGTCAGCCCTACAAATGCAAGAAATGTCATACCTCATCCACAGAACCAATCTTAGAAGAGATGACGAGGTGGATCGTTCCTGGCTGGTACGAGCCTCCGACGGCTGCGAGGAGACATCTTTCAAAACCCCTGAAGAGGATGGATCAGATCCAACCCGTAGAATTCATCAACGGCCGTTCTTGATAACAATAAGATATTTGAATTCGTCAATCAACGTAGTCAAATAACGTCAATATTTAATACTGTATACATATCAATCGTCCATAGGAAAGATACCATGGACGAAGTCGTGATTCTCAGTGCAGTAAGAACGCCCATAGGAAAATACGGAAAGACACTCACAGGCATCAAGGCCACGGATCTCGGTGCCAAGGTCGTGAAGGAGGCGGTCAGCAGGGCCGGTCTCCAGCCCATAGACATCGAGGAATGCATCATGGGTAACGTCATCAGTGCAGGACTCGGACAGAACCCCGCGAGGCAGGCGGCCATCGGAGCAGGCCTTCCCGAGGAGATCGGATCGTTCACAGTCAACGCAGTGTGCGGATCCGGAATGAAGGCAGCGATGCTCGCAGCCGATGCCATCAAGGCAGGCGAATACAACGTCCTCGCAGTCGGAGGAATGGAGAGCATGTCGAACGCACCCTACATCATGAACGGTGCGAGATGGGGATACAGGATGAACGACCAGAAGGTCGTCGATGCCATGGTCCACGACGGACTCTGGGACATCTTCAACGACCAGCACATGGGATTCACCGGGGAGATCGTCGCCGAGAGGTTCAACGTCACAAGGGAGGATGCCGACCAGCTTTCGGTCGAATCCCACCAGAAGGCCGCCAAGGCCATAAAGGAGGGTAAGTTCAAGAAGGAGATCCTTCCCATAACCATCCCCAACAAGAAGGGTGACATCATCTTCGACACCGATGAGGGAGTCAGGGAGGATTCCAGCATGGAAACCCTCGGAAAGCTCAAACCTGTGTTCAAGAAGGACGGAATCGTCACAGCAGGTAACTCCTCGCAGCTCAGCGACGGAGCATCATCCCTCGTAGTCGCATCGAGGAAATGGGCGGAGGAGCACGGATGCAAGCCTCTCGCTACCATCGAAGCGTACGGAGAGAGGGGAGTCAAGCCCGAGTACATCATGGAGGCACCCATCCCTACCACAAGGCACGTCCTCAAGAAGGTCGGAATGACGATCGACGATATCGACCTCTTCGAGCACAACGAGGCCTTCGCCAGCGCATCCTGCGCGGTCAAGAAGGAGCTCAACGTACCTGACGAGATCTTCAATGTCAACGGAGGAGCTGTCGCTCTGGGTCATCCGATTGGATGCTCCGGTGCACGTGTCCTCACGACACTGCTCTACGCACTTCAGGATCGCAACAAGGATGTCGGTCTCGGTACACTCTGCCTCGGTGGAGGAAACGCGGTGACGATGATCATCCGCAGGTGCTGATCAAAAACATTTCAGGGCCTCCGGGCCCATCTTCTATTCATCATACCAGGATATGGACGTCGCGATAGACCTTCCCTTCTCCGTTGTATTTCAGCGAGACATCGTCCACTCCCGATCCGGACGGGATTTGGAAGACCTCGTAGAACACTGTCTTACCGCCTATCTGGATGATCCTCGGTTCCTGATAGTTACTGTAATCCTTCGTCTTTGGATCGACAGGATACCAATTGTTACTGCTGCAGAGTGAGAACTCCCACACGAGGATGTCGCTGCTGACACCGGAGGTGACATCGTCGTTGACTATGAGAATATTCATGATCACGAACTGCATCCCTTCGTCTGGAGGCTCGTATCCCGTATCGGTCGGGAGATAGGAAGTAGTATACAGGGAATAGTTGTAACGGATGTCTGGGTCATTGTCGACAATATATCCCTGAGCTACCACGAAGACCATGGCTACGATGATCGCTCCTATAATCACCACAGGGAGGATGACATGCTGTCTCCTGTATTTCGGAGGAGGCGATCTGAGGTAGGCCGTCTCATCCTTGTTCGATATGGTACGACCGTCGCTCTCGTATCTTTCCGTGCCGGAAGTGAATGCTGCACCGCAGAACGGACAGGATTCGGCCCCGTCCTCATGGTACTTCCCGCATTTCCAGCACATCTTCGCCATGACGGCCGGTAGGTCGTAGGGATTAATGATGTTTTGTTTCAGACACTAGCATCGACGTCTATCAAGAGATCGAGCCCTATGGAATGGCTTGGGGATCTGATACTTGCTTCCAGATCATTGAGATCCACGGTATTGAGGATACTGTAAACAAAGTACTGGACCCCATATTCACTCGGGTTGAATTCGGCTGGCGATTTGTAATCTGCATGATTGGTAGTTTCGCTGTAGAGCATCATGTAGACAGTATCGCTATCAGAGAGGCTTGTCTCCCAAGACGCTAAAAGATTGTTGATGGTACCGGATTCCATACAGTTGAGGAATTTGAGTTTCAACATGATCCTCGGACAGTACGAAGGCTGCGATGGCAACTATGGCGACGATGAAGATCACGGCCGGTATGACGAAGTGGAAATTGATCCTGATCTTCTCATCCTCTTGGAATGTGAACAATCCTATGAGATTGTCCATCAGATTCTTGTTCCCGCCTTCAAGAGATGCACCGCAGAACGGACAGTGAACAGCATTGTTCGGGTGATATTCACCGCAGTTCCAGCACACCTTGGCCATACGTCTGTATCGAAATTCGGATAAATACTGTTTTGCGAGTTACAATACGAGAGTAATACCGTTTGGGTTATTATCATGGACATGTAATACTCATCCACACAGGAGCCGTCCTAAATGAGCGCCATAACCTACAGATACGGATCGCGTTACTACATCAACATGACCAACAGGTGTCCGTGCAGATGTATCTTCTGCGTCAGGGACCAGACCCCGACGCTCGGTGACGCGGACAGTCTGTGGCTCGACAGGGAACCCACCGTACAGGAGGTGAAAGATGCATTGCTGGCACTTGATCTCTCATCCACTGAGGAGATCGTCTTCTGCGGGTACGGGGAACCTACGGAGAGGTTCGACGACCTCAAGGAGATAGCGGCTTTCATCCACTCCGATCTCCATAAGAGGGTCCGCTTGGACACCAACGGATTGGGAAGCCTGATCAACGGCAGGGACATTGTCCCGGAACTGAAGGGTCTGGTGGATTCCGTATCGATCAGTCTCAACGCCAAGGATGCGGACGAGTATCTCGAGGTCACCTGCAGCAGGTTCGGTCCCGGATCCTATCAGGCTGTCCTGGTCTTCATCACCGAATGCAGGAGCACCGTCGACGGCGTGACCGTCTCCATAGTGGGAGGTTCCATCCCCCAGGAATCGGAGGACGAATGCGCCCGCATCGCCCAGAGGATGAACGTCGCATTCAGGGTCAGATGATCAGAAGTCGTCCATCGAGATCCTGATACCGATCTCCGGTCCCTCGAAGTATTCCTTCATCCAGGTTATCTCGCACATCACGTGCTTCCCCGCATCCATCAGGTTGGATATCACTTCGTTCTTGCTTCTGGGAACGTATCCGATGTGCATGCCGTCTGGGTTCAGCACCTTAATCGCACGGGTATCGTACCTGTTCTCCGGTTCGCGGACGAGTTTCAGGGCATCCCCTTCTTTCAGGCCTGCGGTCAGTTCGAATGGGTCCCCTCTGAAGCAGGTGCCGACTATGATGGTATCCGCCAGAGGCATCCTGAAAGAGGATGGATTGATCGGCGGCAGGGTGCTCGGGTCTATCAGATCGTATTGATCGGGATTTATCGCAGGTACGGTCATTGCATCAACTCCTTGATCACCTTGTTGACGGTCTGAAGCTCCTCGGTGACGAAATCCATCAGCTGGTTGAGCTCCTCGGTCCTTCTGCGGACGGCTTCCCTATCCTTCATGAAGGAGACCTTGTTGAACGGGTACGAGGACCTTATGGCCTCTATCTGCTCCTGGACCTCGGTGATCTTAGCTTTCAAATCCTCTACGTAGATGGCATCGGCCTTGTCGGGATCCATGGTGTAGTAGAGAGCGCGGATCATGTCCAGGTTCCCGGTCTTGTAGGCGTTCACGGCCTTCTCGAACATCAGTATGTCCTCGTCGGTCGCATCGGGGTTGACATCCGGGTGCAGCTTCTTCACTATTTTCGTGTAGAGGCCCCTGAGCTCCTCGGTATCCTCCTGGGAGAGGCATTCCGATTCCATGTAGTCCATGAGTGCCTTGATGGCATCGTTCCTTTCCTCGAGTTCGGCCATCATCTCCTCGTACTCATATTCTATCTGAGCTTCGATCTGTGCGATGTCTGGCTCATCTTCCCTGTTGAGGTATGAACGGATGAGGTTGAGCCTCCTTTTCGCCATGGATAGTTCCAGCCTCTTCTTCCAGACCAGGTTCTCGAGGGCACCTACCTTCATCATGTACTCCGCCCTGAGATCGGGGGCCACATGGTATACGAGGTCATCCCTCTCGATTATGAGACGGGTGAGCCTATCCATGGAGTCCTCGTGCTTCAGAAGGGACGGTTTGACCATCGCATTCTCGGTTATCATGATACTTACATGGTCGCATGAGTATAATAACGGCTGGTTGTTATCTTTGTTATTCTTTTGATCCGCCGATACATGGACCCCAATGTCGCTCCCGGACTCACTTTTCTTATAGTCCTCTGCCAATCAAATCACGATGAGAGGAGAACTGTCAGACGGATTCGTGATCGTTAGGGACCAGACGGACGGCAACCACCTATACGGCAAGGGCAACTACGGTTATCCGCGCAGCGGAGGCGGTGTGGATCTGGATCTCCTAGAGGCATGTCTCCTCACCGAACTGGGGAAGTTGGATGTCTTCGACGGGAAGAAGAAGCTCTCGTTCGAGAACATGTTCAGATTATCCTCGGAGCTCATCGACGGTTTCGATATCATCTACATCGTCTACAGGGACATCCGTCTCGGAAGGGGTCTCGTCGTTAAACAGGAAACCGGGAACTACGACCTTTCCGTGTTCGGAGCGGGCAAGAGGCAGTCCAATTCCCGTCCAGCATACATGCTCAGGGCCGTATCCGAAAGGAGCCTCCTCGACGCTTCCGAATCCCTCGAAGGGACCAAGGAGACCAACGAGAGGAGGAAGAACCTGCTCTACGGTGTCGTCGATGAGGAAGGCGACGTCACATACTACAAGCTGCATGTGAAGGATCCCGCAGGGAAGGTGTTCCCCACGGATGTCAAGGGACATGCGGACGGAGTACTGGTAAGTGACCGTGTATTCATATTCGATCAGTCTCAGAGCGGATTCCTGCACGATTACGGATTCTTCGGGAAGCTCATCAACGGAATCTATCAGCTGTCATTGGTCGAGGCCTGCTATCTCATCGGAAAGGGAAAGCTGACCGTGAAGGACATGGACGGCAAGGAACTGGACTACGACGATCTGTTCGAGTACGGTTTCAACGAGCAGGACGAGTTCGAGGACCGTCTGAAGGTGTACACCGATCTGAGGGAGAGAGGACTGGTCATAAAGGCCGGTTTCAAGTTCGGTACCCATTTCAGGGTTTATCAGGACGATCCGGACTACTGTCATGCAAGATTCCTGGTGCATGCGGTGCCCTATGAGATAACCAAGATGTGGCCTGACATCTCGAGGACAGTCAGACTGTCGGGCGGAGTCAAGAAGGAGATCCTCTTCGCCATGGTCAAAGGGAACTCCATACAGTACCTGGAGTTCGAATGGTACAAGCCTGGTCTTATCCCTGGAAAGTGAATACTAATAACACTTTTTAAAAATTCATGTTACTAATAATCCAACAGTGCCAGATCATTCATCTTCTGGTCCATCGAACCCGTAACGGAGGAGCTCATTGTACTTTGCGTTGGCCTCTTCGCTACGCTTCTTGTACCTCCACGTATCGATCTCCGCGCGTATTGCGAGCATCTCGTCGACGATGGTCTCCGGATCCCGCGGTCTTGCCTGAAGCAGATAGGATCTCATGCGGTCCATCGCTTTCGGTGCACCGAGGCCCTTGGCGATTTCATAACCGAACTCTTCGGGGAATCCTAGGTCGAATATAGTCCTCACCAATCTGTCCTTGGTAGAGTTCCAAATCTCCTGGGATTCCGTAGTCATGGTCATCGTTGTGAATATCGATAGAGCCGTATTACAGAATATCGATGATGTGACGAAAATGAGGGGTAAGTGGTTTCTTCAATGCGACCCGGGGGAGCCGTATTCTATCTTCACTCGATGGCACCGGCAGGGCACTCGTCGATGCATGCTCCGCACTCTGTGCAGACGCTAGCGTCGATTACAGCGATATCGCCGATGGTGATTGCTCCGGAGGGGCATGCGTCTGAGCATGCTCCGCATGCGACGCACTCAGATTCGATGACTTTAGGCATTTAATTAACCTCGTTAATTCACATTTCTTACCGAATATTTAATATATGTCCTGATAAGAAAAGCTAAATTCCTTTAGCCATGACTAAAAGTAGTGTTGTTCTCTGAATATTATAAGGTGTGGGGGTGTTGGCCCCCAGGTTTCACATTCACTCCTTCTTCTCTTCTTCGGCTAAAGCTTCCTTTGCCTTGCTGAGGGTCTTGGAGATCCAGTACGTCATGATGACGGCCAGGATTGTCACGATGATCGCGTACACGAGGTTACCCCAGATTGTATCATCTTCGTTGGGGAAGATCAATGCAACCAGGTCCTTGATGGTCTCGTTCCATGCCAGAGCGGCGACGAGTCCGAACGCGGCGGTGATCAGGGCGGCGAATGTCTCAAGTAGCTGAACTTTGAGTGCTCCTGCCATGTTTTCGCAATCACTGTGTCAGTTATTTAAAATGTGACGAAATTGCCGCTCAATTCTTTGGATCCTGCTCGTAAGGCTAGCGTAATCAGGGATAGATGAAATCAGTGATTTAAGGATCAGAGAAGTTCGAAAATAGAAGGGCCGTGAGGCCCTTAAATTGTTATCAGAGCTGGATCTCGATACCGAGTTTCTCGGTGAGTTCCTTGTACCTGTTCCTGATGGTGACCTCGGTCACTCCGGCGACATCGGCGACCTCTCTCTGAGTCCTGCGCTCGTTGCACATGATCGACGAGATGTAGATCGCTGCTGCGGCCACACCAGTGGGTCCCCTTCCAGAGGTGAGTTCCTTCTCGGATGCGTCCTTGAGGATTTCGGCGGCCTTGGTCTGGACCTCTCCGCTCAATTTGAGTTCGGAGCAGAACCTCTGGACGTAGTCCTGGGGCTTGGTGGGCATCAGCTTCAGCTTCAGCTCGCGGGTCATGAACCTGTAGGTCCTTCCGATCTCCTTCCTTCCGACACGGCTGCTGTTCCCGATCTCGTCGAGAGTCCTGGGCACTCCGCACTGCCTGCACGCAGCGTAAAGGGATGCCGCTACGACTCCCTCGATGGACCTTCCTCTGATCAGGTTCTTGTTGACCGCTTTCCTGTAGATCATGGCAGCGGTCTCCCTGACGTTCCTGGGAAGCCCCATTGCGGATGCCATCCTGTCGAGTTCCGAAAGGGCGAATGCCAGGTTCCTCTCGGTCGCATTGGATACACGGATTCTTCTCTGCCATTTCCTCAGCCTGTAAAGCTGGGCTCTGTTCCTGGTGGGGATGCTCTTACCGTAAGAGTCCTTGTTCTTCCACGAGATCTCGGTGGATAGTCCCTTGTCGTGGATGGTATATGTCATAGGCGCACCGGTACGTGCCCTCTTCTCTCCCTGTTCCACATCGAAGGCCCTCCACTCGGGTCCCTGATCGATGAATTGATCATCGAGGACCAGTCCGCAATCCTCGCACAGGAGCTCTCCCCTTTCGTAGTCACGAACAAGGTGATGGCTGCCGCACTCTGGACATACCTCGACTTCTTCTGCTCCTTCCTTTGTCTTTACCATGTTTGTTTCCCCCTCTGGTATAAAGGTCGGTTCCTATTATCCCGTCAGTAGCCACAGTTTTGATCTCTATCGATGCATAAGGTCCAGAAACTGGTCCGAACACTCTCTTTATGATGCCGATCTTGTTCTGATTGGCATCGAATACAGGCTCTCCGATATCCGGGGCTTCGGGGCACTGGACGATCAATCTGCCGTCCGTTGTAATCTCCTTCACATTTCCCAGAAAATCCATGAGCCTATTCCGCCACTGTGGGTACTGAACCCAATGGTTGTTCATTATACTCACCTATTATTTAAAAGATTGGCTACACTTTATATGGTAGCACGAATTTTCTACTTATTTTAATATTTAAATAATGGTCACTATTTCCTAACTGCTGGATGGATAATCGTTGGTTGTTAGTTGGCCTTGCTTTCCAAAGGAAACCGAGGTGTCCGTGGAACGGTTCTGCAACCGCCGAGTAACGGCCGGATCCGCGTGGATATTTTCGTATGTCCAGCGTCTCGATTTAATAATTAATAAATAGATGGCAGTTTCTTCAAGTAGTAGTTTATCCCGTCTGACGGGACTAAAAACGGAGTGAAAACATGGCACTAGAAATCTGGTCGGTCGAGTTCTTAAGTCTCGTCATACTGGCATTCGGCATTGTCATGCTTCTCGCTGGAGCCCTTGCTGCCGGTTTCGGACACGGCAAGGCCAAAGGATACGGCGGTCTGATGTGCGTCATCGGAGTCGTCCTTATCGGTATCCTCATCTGGCTCTGTGGCTACAGCGACATATCGGCCTTCAACGCAGTTTCGTTGTGGGACGTGTTCATGGACGGAATCATCAACTTGCTTGGTATCCTCGTCGGAGCATTGATTGCTGTCGGTATCTTCCTCGTGGTCGTTCTCAAGAGCTGATCGGGGGAAATATCCAAAACACCTTTCATCAACCCTCTTCCTTTTGATAATCATTGCAAGATCCGTACTGCTGGCTATGTTTATCCCAAGAGTGTAGCGGTCGTAAGGAAAAGAGAGAAGATGAGAGCCTGACCACCCTCGATATGCGATCAGCACATCTGCTACTGCTTCAGGTTGAACGTGCAGCATTGAACCTTGGAGGACACGATGACGCCGTTCTCCCAAAGGCGCATGAGCAGAGGTTTGACCGAAGCTATGTATTCCAGATATGTCGGATTGTCCTTGAACTCCTCGGGACAGAGTTTCTTGATGATAGCACGGGTGCAGATCATCGGATTCTCGCGTACGACTCCGAGCAGCTCTTCCTCGGTAATCTGTTGCATGAGGAAATCAGCTGATTGCTAGTTTAAAATGAGGTAGGAAAAAGAAGGGTTTGGGGTTGGCAGAGAGGATCAATCAGTTGCCCTGACTGATCATCTCAAGCTGGCTCATGACCTGATAGATCAACGTCCTTCCGTGCATGGGGATGTTGGGGTCGTTCGCCAGGTCGTCAAGGATGACGATCGCACCGGTAGCGCGGACATCCATGGGTTCCTTCGTGTCGAGGAGCCTGGTCTTTGCGTCGGTTGCGCCCTTCCTGATGTTTCTGGGGATGGATGTGTCTTCTGCGAGCATATCGAGAACGTCTGTTATTTGTTTGACTTTGTCGGCCATGTTAACCACCGTTAGTATCAGAAGGTCTCGAACTCTTCCTGCAGATCCTGGACCATCTGGTCGAGGACTTCCTCGAAGTTCATCGATTTGTATTCTCTGACGCCGCCGAGATCGCTCTGGATCCTTACGACAAAATCATTGTTCTCTTTCACAAGTTCTACGTTGCACAGAATCTCTTCCATTGCCATTACCCCCGTAGGATTAGATGTGGCGTAAAAATATTACATATATATCGTTGGCGGTCGAATCTTAGATTCATTCCCGGTGTGAGGAGGAAAATGTTCCAGACGGATGACCGGAGTTCTGGAACATCATCTGTCTAGCCCCGGATCGTTGTTCTCGTCCGCATGATAGATGATGTATGGTCTTCCGCTGACCTCCGTCACATCGGTATCCATGCCGTATACGTTCCTGATGTTCTCCTCGGTTATGACCTCTGCAGCCTTGCTGTCGGCACCGATGACTCCCTTAGATAGGAGTATCAGACGATCTGCGAACCTCGAGGTGATGTTCAGGTCGTGGCAGATGACAAGGATGACCTTCATTCCAGGCCTCACAGCGTCATCCGGGATGACCTGGGGCCCGCCGTGCACGCGGCCGATCTTGCCGATCCAGACCTCATGGCCGTAGATCTGGCGGCCGTATCTCCTGAATGTCTCTGGATCCATCGCCATATCGTTATTACTTTTTATAAATTCGTAATACTACTGCGTCTATATTATAGTGATGCCAGCAGAATTAAATGTTGAATAATTTTTAAATATGGTAACACGAATCTTAAAATAGTATTACTAAGGTTTATGGACGATGAGCGGAGAAGGTCTTGAGCAGAGATCGGATTTCGAGTCCGAATACCGTAGGATGACCGCCAAAAGATTGGGATTCATTGCGATCTGCGTGGTGGCATGCCTCCTGCTGACGATATATGCGGCCACGGTGGGCTCATACCCGCTGACCGCCGAAGAGGTGTTCGACAGCATATTGGACGCGATCCTCATGAGGACGCCTGCCGATGACAGCATCTATCATATCGTGGTAAATCTGAGGATGCCTGCCATCGTCACCGCCCTGATATGCGGATTCGGCCTCGCCATCTGCGGCGTGTGCATGCAGAGCATGCTGAAGAACCCGCTCGCCGACCCGTACACGATGGGGATATCGTCAGGTGCGGGATTCGGTGCGGCGCTGGCCATAATCCTGGGGATCGAGATAATCGGAGGCGCCGGCATCGTCACCAACGCATTCGTGTTCTCGCTTCTGCCGGCCCTTGTCATCCTGTTCCTCAGCAAATTCCGCAACGCCACCCCGACGATGATGATCCTGTGTGGTATCGCACTGATGTACCTTTTCAACGCGGCCACGCAGCTGTTCATGCTCATCGCCGATCCGGAGGACCTGTCGGCCGTCTACAAATGGATGATCGGATCGGTCGACGGGACGGACATGGGAGAGGCCGCCGTGGTGCTGGCCGTGACCGTACTCGGCACGATTTATGTGCAGATAATGTCCAACCAGCTCAACCTTATGGGGCTCGGGGACGAGAGCGCGAAGACCCTCGGCGTCGATGTCGAGAGGAAAAGGCTGATGATGCTCATCGTAGTCACACTGGTGGCCGCCACCGTCGTCAGCTTCACCGGTATCATCGGATTCATAGGACTGGTCGCCCCCCACATGGTGAGGGCCATAATCGGTACCGACAACAGATATCTGATACCGGCGTCGGGATTCTTCGGAGCGCTGTTGCTTCTGCTTTCCCATCTGGTGGCCATGACGATAGCTCAGCCCACGATCCTTCCGGTCGGAGTGATAACGTCATGCATCGGCGGGCCGCTGTTCCTGTTCCTCATCCTGCGCAACTCGAAGGAGGTGTGGTCATGACCGACGATTCCGACAAGATCTCTCTTCTGCTGCAGCCCCGCCAGAACTGCGAGGAGCCCATCAGCGTCAGGATCGAGGACATGACCTTCGGATACGACGAGAACAACATCCTCGAGCATATCGACCTCGCCGTGGACCGTCCGGGGCTCCTATGCATCCTGGGTCCGAACGGGGTGGGGAAGACGACCATCGTCAAATGCATCAACAAGCTGCTCAAACCCAAGAGCGGGACCGTCTTCGTCAACGGGAAGGATGTGCGCACCATGGGGCTCCTGGACATAGCCAGGATCATTGCCTTCGTCCCCAATTCGCAGTCCTCCGTCTTCTCGATGACGGTCCCGGAGGCCATACTGATGGGAAGGCATCCCCGTGCGGGATGGACCACATCGGAACGCGACATCAAGGTGGTCGATGCGGCAATAGACCTGCTGGGTCTACAGGAGTTCTCCAAAAGGGACGTCAGGCAGCTGAGCGCCGGACAAACCCAGAGGGTCCTGATTGCCCGCGGGCTGGTGCAGGAGCCCGACATACTGATACTCGACGAACCCACATCCAAGCTGGATATCAAGTACCAGATGGATGTGATGAGGTTCCTGAAGGCATACGCGCGCGACAGGGGCATAATTGTGATAATGGTCTGCCATGACCTCAACATAACCGCCGCCTATGCGGACCGCGTGGTGCTGATGTACGGGAAGAGGGTGTTCGCCGACGGCTCCCCCCTGGAGGTGCTGACGTCGGAGAACATAAAAACGGTTTACAATGTGGATGCCGAGATCTCCGTCAGGGACGGCATCCCTCGGATCCATCTGATACCCAGATACGATTGAGTGATTCCAATGGCACTGAACAAGAATGTGATAATCGCGATCGCGGTCGTAGCCGTCATAGCCATTGCCGCTGTGGCCGCCTTCGCCCTCCTGAACGGAGGAGGAAGCAACGACAGCGCCGAAGAGGGCGCAAGAGTTGGGAACACCATATCCCAGTCGGATTTCCCGGATTCCGATTCCAGACTGTGGGTCTACGGGAACGCCAACGAGGACGACAGGATCGACTCGGAGGACGTGACTGCGCTGGAGAGCATGATCAAAGGGACCCTTCCGAAGACGCAGCTGGCGGATGCCAATGCCGACGGGACCGTCGACAGCAAGGACGTCGACCACCTGAAGAAGATGATATCCGCGGACTCGTCCACGAAGATGAACGTCTACTACATAGACAACTACTTCAAGGTCGCCAAGGTGTCCTGGCCGGTGAAAACCATAGCCACGAGCTACTGCAGCGGACTCTACACCGCGGAGGCGACCGGCCTTACCCCCAAGCTCGTCGCGGTGGACGACACCATAGCCACGTACTGGGCGAAGCTGAACAGCTATGCGGCAAAGGCCCGCAGCTTCGGAAGCACCGAGACCCCGAACTACGAGATTCTAATCGAGAGCAAGGTCGATGTGTACATCCCAGGATACTGCGATTCCAAGGCCGATGTGGAATCGCCGGGCAAGCTCAACCCCGCAGGGATAGACGTCATGTACATGAACACCTGTGACAACAGCGGAGTAGACATCCCGAACGAATACATCGACCGCTCGATCGTGATGTTCGGATACCTCCTTCAGGGGGACATGAAGCTCACCTACGAGTACCTCGGATGGCATGACAAAGCCCTGAACGCCGCGAAGGAAGCCGCATCCAAGATCAAGGAGACGGACAAGGGAGCGCTCATAATGTCGAGGAACGCCCCGTCCTACATCGACACCGGGACGTACAGCCTCACTGGGAAGGGGAACACCAACATGATCCATGCCGATTGGGCGGGATGCTACGTCATCGCCGACCACAGCTCCTGGCTCCCCCTGAACTACAACAGCCTCAAGACGGAGAACATCCTGACCATTCTCAAGGAGACCAAGGATTCGGGCCACTCTATTGTCTATTGGATCGATAACGAGCACGACGGACTCCGCGGGCAGAGGGACCTCGATGTCACTGTGGCATCCTGGGCCAAGGAGCTACAGACCTCGGTCACCGAGAACCACTATCTCGGAATGGCCCGCGAGGCGGGTAACAGCCCCCTGTACGTGATCGAGATGCTGTTCTACCTCAACGTGATGCACCCCGGGCTCCTGAGCCTGGATTTCGAGGAGGAGTTCGAATACTTCATCGACCATTTCACCCTGGAGAAGGAGAAGTACAGGAACGAGATGGACATCGACAACTTCTTCAAGGACTACGGCACGCTGTGAAACACTATTTAAGAGGGGGACGACCTCCCCCTCAATCGTTGAAATGAGCGGAGACAGACAATCGCAGATACTTCTGGGGGTCCTACTGACGGTGATCCTGATCGGTACGACCCTTGTATCAGTCTTCATGTTCTCGCAGATGGGGGATCCGGACGCCCAGTACAAGCAGTCTTACACCTACGACGTCTCCGGCACGGTCAACGGCTCCGAGGCCATCGGCGAGGGCGTATCCGAGTACAAATTCGAACCGTCCGGGTTCGTATACATGGTGACCACCACGTACTCCTATCCGGGTTCGGAGAAGGAGCAGACATCTTTCTCGGTCATCTGCTCCTCCAAGGAAGGCCCGGCCACGGAAGTGTACAAGCGCCTCGGCGATTCCACCGTAGATGGCGTGCCCTGCACGCTGTGGACCTACGACGTCGAAGGTTCGACGGTCGAGTTCAGTATCGATGCGGACCTGGTGGTCCACAGCTACACCATTACCCATGACGGATTCCATCTGAAGGGCAGCCTCGTAGGTCCGAAGGACAAGGGCCAATGACAGGCATCCCTGCATGATATCATGAAGACCGGCGTAATCATCATCGGGATGGATTCGGAAGAGGAGGGGCTGCACCCGTTCGCCGAAAGGTGCGCGCAATTCCTGAAGGACAGGGGAAGGAAGGACGTTCGCATATCCTACTATTACGGAGGGCCCGTCCCGGAGATGTAATGGAGGCCATGCATGATGAAGGGGTCGATACATTCTGCATCATCCCCCTGACCGTTTCGGAAGGACGGCATACGGTGTGGCTTATGCCCGGGAGCGTTTCTCTGCCGGATAATTTCGGATTGTGGACCTACGTGCACGGCAAGGATGTGGCCACACGCTTCGCCACGGCCCTGGGCTCTGATGCGCGCATAGCAGGGTCGCTCGTCGATAGGGAAGAGGCGCCGGATCCCGGGGCCGCCATCCTGCTGGCTATGCCTGAATTCTATCAATTTCCGTATAACTTAGCTATATATAAATTATAGTAAAAGTTAAATATTAGAATGTACACAATTGAAATTACGATACGAGAGAATCAGTGCTTGAAACAAAAGAAAGAATCAGTCCCTAGCCGGAACAATCGGGATACAAAACACAGTCTCCAAAATGAGAAAGGTTTATAATGGACCCTTTAATAGAGGGTTCTGTTCTGTGTTGTTATCGCTTCAGCGAAAGCAAGCACGGAAAAATCGGTCGCGAACCGATGGAGAACGATTCAAATGACAGATGCAGAAGAGTCAACGTACGAAGAGCTTCAGGACGAGTTCGAGTTTAAGGCACGCGGATTCGGAAAGGGAAAGTACGGAAGGATCATGAAGATGGCACGCACGCCCAGCAGGGACGAATACAGGAAGACGGTATACATCACCGCCATCGGTATCATCCTCATCGGAGCCGTCGGATTCGCCATCTGGTGGCTTATGACTATCCTGCCGGGATACTTCTGAAGGAGGCCGGAAACTTATGATGTTGACTGGTGACAACAATCTAAAGAAGGTTGCAGCCAGCGGTATCGTCAACTGGACATTCCAGCTCAATTCGGGTGCCGATAAAGCGAAACTCTCGTTCTCAGTCGTAGCAGGACCCGATGCGGAGAATGCACCCGAGTGGACGGTCAGTCTTCTGGACGCCACCGAGGGCGAGATCTGGACCAACGATACAAGCAAGACAGAGATCACTGTCCCTCTTCCGGGCAAGAACGCAAAGGAGCTCAAGCTCCAAGTCATATGCCCTAACGGAGCAAGATACGGCGACTCCGTTACAACGACAGTTACCGCGGATGCAGACGACGGAGTCGCATCCATGGTATTCGAGGCCGTAGCACAACAGTCCATAATGGTCCTTAAGACCCAGATCGACCAGGAGAAGACCGTCGCGAACGAGTTGGCATCCAAGGCGAACAAGGGAACCGACAAGGACATATATGCGATCCTGAGCCCTGCCGGACTCAGAGGATACGTGTTCGTGGAAGGCATGAACACCGATCGCGTCCGCGAGAAGTCCAAGGACATCAAGAAGGCCAGGAACTTCATCGAGGGAGAGGCGGATATCAGCGAGATTAGCCCCTATCTCACACCCGTATCCGCAGTCGTAGGAATCGTGGAGGGAGACTTAGTCGAACTCATCAACGGTCCCTTCAAGGGTGAGAAAGCAAGGGTGCAGCAGATTGATCAGGCCAAGGAGGAGATCACAGTCGAGCTCACCGAGGCCATGGTCCCCATTCCTGTCACTGTCAAAGGAGACAGTGTCAGGTTAGTCGATATAAAGGAGAAATGAGCAATGGTAGATACTGTTGAGGCATTGGTGGATGGAGGACGCGCTTCCGCAGGTCCACCGCTCGGTCCCGCACTGGGCCCGAAAGGAGTGAACATCGGTCAGGTCATCGCTAAGATCAACGAGAAGACCAAGGCATTCGACGGAATGAAGGTTCCCGTCAAGATCCTGATCAACGACGACAAGACATTCGACGTCAAGGTCGGAACACCTCCCGTGTCCGCACTGATCAAGGGCGAGCTCGGAGTAGAGTCCGGAGCCCACAACGCCAGGACCGAGAAGGTCGGAAACCTGACCCTCGACCAGGCAAAGAAGATCGCCGAGATGAAGGGAGACGACCTCCTCGGAGCAACACTGAAGGCAAAGGTCCTGGAAGTAGCAGGTGCCTGTGTCGCTATCGGTGTCACGATCGACGGAAAGGGGCCCAAGGACTTCACCAAGGCCGTCAAGGCCGGTGAGTACGACTCCCAGTTCTGAGTCTAAACTTCACAAGGGGAGAAATCCCCTTTTATCCATTTCTTCGTAACTCTTGTTGTTTCTCGATTGAGTTAAATCACGGTATTGATATGTGATTCCCATGTGCGGTTATCAGCCAAAGTTTTCCGTAACTGCCAGAAGTATCAATCTGGTCTCTGAGATATCGTCCCTGGTAACCGAGATAGGTCACACTTCATTGTCAAGGGATCCTTACCTTAGAAGAAAGAACAGGGTAAAGTCGATCCAATCTTCTCTTCAGATCGAGGCCAATACATTGACCTTGGAACAGGTGTCTGCGATTTTCGATGGTAAACGTGTTGTCGGACCTCAGAAGGATATTAAAGAGGTCGCCAATGCTATCAGGGCCTATGACATGATCCCCCAGCTCAATCCATATTCCATAGGGGATCTGCTGAAGCTACACGGTGTGATGATGGATGAGTTGACCGAGCAATCAGGCATGTTCAGGACGGTCGGTGTGAATGTTGTCAACAGCAGGACTGGAGAGGTAATCCATTATGCTCCAGATCCCAGTTTCGTTCCAAGGTTCATCGGTGAGCTGATGGATTGGGCATCTTCTGCAGAGGATCATCCTTTGATCGTCAGTTCTGTTTTCCATCATGAGTTCGAGTATATACACCCGTTCACCGATGGGAACGGAAGAACGGGACGCCTGTGGCAGACTTTGATTCTGTCCAAGTGGAATCCAATCTTCGAATGGATCCCCATAGAATCTATCATCAGGGATAGACAGTCGGATTATTACAGGTGCATCAGAGAGGCCACCGATAATGACGATAACTCGGTTTTTATAGAGTTTATATTGGAAGCTATCCGGGATGTCCTGGTCGATTTGGAGGGCACTAGGATTTCGGGTTGTGAAGAATTGGTCCTCGGATTAATCGCTGACGGCGGATATACCAACGCGGTCGATGCCGCAGAAAGGTTGGGTGTATCGGAGAGAACAATAAGGCGTGCACTGGCTCTGTTGAAGGACCAAGGGTCTATCAAGAGAGAAGGATCCGATAAGAACGGTAAGTGGGTAATAGTCCGTTGAGTCATGTCCGTGTAAATGTCCGTGTAAATCATATTTCTAATCGTTATCTTTGCTTTTTGGCAGGTTCTCGTGATCCCCGTCCGCTTAGAACAAAGTTATTAATCTTTATATATAAGCTGTAGATTACGAACAATTACTTGTAGGAGAGCCGCAAGGCTCGCAAGCACTACAGGAGGAATTGTATTGGCAGAAAAACCAACCGTAATGGCCGTGCAGAAAGCACTCGAGAGTGCAAAGAAGCGCAACTTTACTGAGACGGTTGAGTTGGCCATCAATCTCACAGATGTCGATCTGACAATCCCTAAGAACCGTATCCAGGAGGATATCATTCTCCCGAACGGAAGGGGAAAGTCAGTGAAGATCTGCGTCATTGGTGGTGGCGAACTAGCCTTGAAAGCCAAGGACGTGGCCGATCTCGTGATCACCCCCGAGGAACTCGGAGCGATCGCAGACGACAAGAAGCAGGCAAAGAAGATCGCGAACAGTACCACATACTTCATCGCAGAAGCACCTCTGATGGCTCAGGTCGGTAAGAGGCTGGGTACCGTTTTGGGACCTCGCGGAAAGATGCCGAAACCAATCGCTCCGGGAGCAGATCCCGCCCCGATGATCGACGGTCTCCGCAAGTCTGTGTCCATCAGAACGAAAGACAGAAAGACATTCCACGCACCCGTTGGATCCGCCGACATGGATGCAGAGGCAATCGCCGACAACATCGACCTTGTCCTCAAGCGTGTAGAGGCCCACCTCGAAAAGGGAAGGCACAATATCGCATCCGCATATGTCAAGACCACAATGGGTCCCTCGGAGAAGATTCTGTAAGGAGGTATGAAGGATGGCACACGTCGCAACTTGGAAGAAGGACCTGGTGAGTGAGCTGGTACAGGATATGCGCGAGGCTCCCGTCGTCGCAGTCGTCGACATGGAGAACATCCCCGGACAGCAGATCCAGTCCATGAGGGCAGGACTCAGGGCCCACGCCAAACTCAAGATGACCAAGAACAAACTCATGCTCTTGGCCCTCGATGAGGTTGCCGCGGACAAACCCGGAATCGAAGCACTCAAGGACGCAATCGATGGACAGTGTGCGATCGTCACAACTGACATGGATCCCTTCAAACTGTTCGCACAGTTGAAGAAGACAATGTCTCCCGCTCCCGCTAAACCGGGACAGATCGCACCCTTCGACATCGTTGTACCTAAGGGACCGACACCCTTCGGACCCGGACCAATCATCGGTGAACTTCAGAAGATAGGCCTCCCCGCAGCTATCGAGGGAGGAAAGATAGGAATCAAGAAGGACACGACGCTCGTGAAGGAGGGTGAGCCCATCCCCGCGAACGTAGCAGCAATGCTGCCCAAGCTCGAGATCCTTCCGATGATCGTGGGACTGGACCTCAGGGCCGCCTACGAGGACGGAACGGTCTACCACAAGGACGTCTTGGACATTCCCGAAGATTACTACGCTAACATGTTCGCTACGGCAGCACACAACGCCCTGGCACTCGGTGTGGAGATCGCGTACCCCGCAAAGGAGACGCTCCCGCTGTTGATTGCAAAGGCGTACAGAGAGACTGTTGCAGTCTCTGTTGAAGCCGCGATACCCAACGAAGGAAGTATCAAGACACTCGTCGCAAAGGCAGACGCACAGATGTTATCCGTTGCATCCGCAGCAGGATACCAGAGCGATTCTGTCTCCGCTAGGGCAGGAGCAGTAGCCGCCGCAGCACCCGTTGCAGCAGCCGCAGCAGCGCCCGCAGCCGAGAGTGTGAAAGAGGATGAGCCCGAGGAAGTAAGCGAGGAGGATGCAGCAGCAGGCCTCTCGGCACTCTTCGGATGAAATTAAAGGAGTTGAATTAAATGGAGTATATCTACAGCGCAATGGTGCTCTACTCTGCTGGCAAAGACATCACCGAGGACGCAGTCAAGGCAGTTCTCACAGCCGCCGGAGTCGACGCTGACGCAGCAAAGATCAAAGCATTGGTTGCATCTCTCGAGGGAGTCAACATCGCAGATGCTATCGCGAACGCCGCAGTCGCAGCGCCCGCAGCAGCACCCGCAGCTGGAGCCGCCCCCGCAGCCGCAGACGCACCCGCAAAGGCCGAGGAACCCGAGGTCGAGCAGGTCAGCGAAGAGGATGCAGCAGCAGGTCTCTCTGCACTCTTCGGATGAACGTTAGTTGATCTTTAGAGTCAATACAAACCACTTACCACAACCTTTGTGGTCTTTTTCTCATCATTAATTTCCACCGTTCCTTTTATCAAACGTAGCTCATATGGTGCACCATGGAAGAGGATGTCGCGGTCATCGTATGCGGAGGTGCAGCAAAGAATGCCTTCGACATCATAGACTCCAAGGACAGGAATCCTTGGGATCAGTACGAGGAGGCCAAGAACGAGTTCGGCCATCATTTCGACGTCCTCTCCGATAAGTTCTCCACGATCCCCAAGGACGACATCAAAGAGATAGAGTACGCCCTCGAGGGCAAGCGTATCGTCGTACCTTTCCTGATCCTCGGAGGCGAGATGGGGACCGGTATAATCAGGGACGTCATCAGATGTGCCAGGAATAAGAATTGCAACGTGGTCTCCGTGTTCGGTATCCCCATGGGATTCGAGGCGGAGCGCCGCGAGAGGGCGTTCAAGAACCTCTCCGAGGTAGTCGCCCTGTCGGACTGCAGTCTCGTTGTCGATATGCAGAAACTGATGGATGTCAACATGGAACTGAACAAGGACAAGCTGTGGACGACGTTCCTCAAGATGAGCGACCGTATGATCAGGAGTTCCATCAGATCCATCGTCGAGTTCATGCAGGGACCTTTCTTCTCGGTATTCACCGACAGGATGTACGCATTCGTTCCTTCCACCGATGTGCTTCCGGTGAATGCGGTCATAAGATCGTGGGACCATCTGATGTTCGATATAGAACGTGCAACGGACAGATCGGTGATCATGCTGGGATCCAACGTGAGGTCATCCGAGATAGACGAAATCAAGAACAGAGTAGCTATGCTCTGCGGTACGATCCCGGAGATAGTTATCCGCAGCGATTCCGACGATTCCAAAGTGATAATCTTCAGAGCTGTCAGATCATTCTGACTTGTCCTTCTTCCACGGTTTTCCGTACTTCAGATACTTGGATGCATCCCCAAAGACACCCATTATCGTGTTGTACTCGTATTTCGTGGGTATCGCACGGCCCATCATTCTTCTGAACATGACAGCCGTGTTGGGACGCCTCTCCTTGGGATAATCGATGGCATCCAGAAGATCCCCGAAGTACGCGAACATCAGCTCCTTCTCCCTCTTATCCGCAGGCTCAGGCCTCCTGGGCTCGGTGTGCATGGCGGTGAAGAACTCGTAGAGCACAGTGTGCGTCGCATGAGAGAGGTTCAGGATAGGGTATTCTTCGCTGGCCGGGATGGTGATGAGGACATCGCAGTAGTTCAGCTCCTCCTGCAGAAGTCCGATATCCTCCCTTCCGAAGACCACGGCGATCTTCTCCGTGTATCCTCTGCAGTGCTCCGCGAACTCCCTCACGGGCATGGGGACACGTGTGTAGTTGCTGTCGCCCTTGGTGACGACACCGCTGGTACCGACAACGAGGAAACAGTCCTGGGTGGCCTCCTCCAGTGTGGTGCACATGACCGCTGAATCGAGGATATCCGCTCCGTGCTTGGATCTGCGATATGCATCGTCCCCCAGTTCACAGGGGTTCACTAGATAGAGCTCCTTCATGTCGAAGTTGGCCATCGATCTTGCTATCGCTCCGACGTTCCCTTCGTACTTGGGACCGACTATCACCACACGGATTTCGGGCATGACCATGGAGAGGAGCATCGGTTACATAACATGTTCGACATCCTTCCCAAAAGGGCCGTCTAGGATGCACTTATCTATCTGGTACCGTTATGGATGGGGCAGTACACTACGGGGACAATCCAATGGAAATACCGAAGGACCATCCAAGATACAAATCGTTGATGACAAGGGAACGTCTGGCTCATATGGTGGAAGAGGGTCTCGTGACCCCTACCGGCCTCATATCTCACGGAAGGGGAGAGGCCTACGACTACCTCATGGGCGAGAAGAGCATCCCTCCCGCGTTGGAGGCCGAGAAGGTCGCCGCTGCCTATCTCCTCAGGGCAAAGAACCCTGTCGTATGCGTCAACGGCAATGCCGCCGCTCTCGATCCGGAGAACCTCATTGCTTTGGCGAAGGCCGTTCCGGCCAAGATGGAGGTCAACCTGTTCCACAGGACCCCCGAGAGGATGGAAGGATTGATCTCATATCTGGAATCCAAGGGTGCAGAACACGTTCTGGGACGCGAACCGGACTGCAGGATCCAAGGACTGAACCATGACCGTGCCCTCTGCACCAAGGAAGGCATCTTCGACAGCGATGTCATTGTCGTTCCGATAGAGGACGGGGACCGTGCCGAGGCATTGGTCTCCATGGGCAAGGTTGTCATCTCCATCGACCTCAACCCGTTATCCCGTACGTCATGTAAGGCCACCGTACCGATCTCGGACGAGATGACCCGTGCATTGGAGAACATAATCCGTTTCATCGGGGAACTCAGGGGACACGATGAGATAATCCTTAAAGTGATTGAGCAATACAATAGCTCAGAGAACCGTCGCGAGACCGTCAAGTGCATCTGTGAATCACTGATGTCCGGTTTCGAATCGGGAGATGATTGAATGGAAGACCTTCTCAAACAGGGATCCCTGAAGCTGCACTGGGTGGAGACCCACATGCCCGTGCTCCAAGAGATCAGAAAGAAATTCATCAAGGAACAGCCCCTCGCGGGTTTCAAGATCGGAATGGCCCTCCACACGGAGGCGAAGACAGGTATGCTGGCTATCACACTCGCCGATGCCGGAGCGAACATCCGTCTCGCAAGTTGCAACCCTCTTTCCACCGACGATTCCGTCGCACATGCGTTGCGTGACGAGTACGGATTGGATGTCTACGCGAAGAAGTGGGAGACGCAGGACGAGTATTATGCGAACCTGAACACGGTGCTCAACATGAACCCGGACCTCATCATCGATGACGGTGCGGACCTCATCACCATGGCACACACAACCCGCAGGGAGGTGTTGCCCAACATCAAAGCAGCCAACGAGGAGACAACCACCGGTGTCACACGCCTCAAGGCGATGGCAGCCGACGGAACGCTCAGCTTCCCTGTATTGGATGTCAACGACGCCAAGATGAAATTCCTGTTCGACAACAGATACGGAACGGGACAGTCTGCCTTCGACGGATGGATGAACTCCACCAACCTGCTCGTTGCCGGTAAGACGGTCGTCGTCGCCGGATACGGCTGGTGCGGTAAGGGTATCGCCATGAGGGCCAAGGGATTCGGAGCATGCGTCATTGTCACAGAAGTAGATCCCGTCAAGGCCATCGAGGCAAAGATGGACGGATTCCAGGTCATGAGGATGATCGACGCCGTCAAGGTCGCCGACATGGTGTTCACAGTCACCGGATGCAAGGACATCCTCACCCTTGAGCACTTCCAGGTCATGAAGGACGGATGTGTCGTCGGTAACGTTGGTCACTTCGACAACGAGATCAACAAGGAGCATCTGTATGCGCTCTCAGAGTCACGCACCCGTGTCCGCGAGTTCATCGACGAGTACAAGATGAAGGACGGACGTCGCATCTACCTGATCGGAGAGGGACGTCTCATGAACCTCGCAGCAGGACAGGGACACCCCGCAGAGATCATGGATATGAGCTTCGCTACCCAGGCGCTCGGTATCGAGTACATGAGCAAGAACTACAAGGACATGAGTCCCCAGGTCTACAGGGTCCCTGAGGAAATAGATTCCAGGATCGCATGCATCAAGCTGGAATCGATGGGCGTTCTCATCGACAAACTCAGCGACGACCAGATAAGATACACCACGGGATGGAAGGAAGGCACATGAGCCAGCCTTTCCTGTCCGTCTATGGTCACGTCACCGTCGATCAGATCCTCACAGTCAGGAAGTTCCCCGCGGACAACACCACCGAGGACATCGTCACCAAGATGACGACCCTCGGAGGTACCGGTACCAACATCGCCGTGGCTGCGGCGAAGCTGGGATGCCCCACGGCGCTTTGCGCCTTCGTAGGCAACGACTTCCCGGGAATGTACGAGAGGCAGATCGAGGAGTCCGGTCTGATACTGGACGAGTTCCTTCATGTCGACAAGTTCGAGACATCGGGAGCTGTCGTGGTCAACGATCCCAACATGGTCCAGAAGGTGGTGTTCTACCAGGGACCTCAGGGTTTCGCGGACGAGACAGGGATAAGGCTCACATCCAACGCGAAGAAATCTAAATTCACTCACTTCTGCACGGGTCAGCCGTCCTATTACATTAGCATCATGGACGACATCGCATCTAACACCAAGATCGCCATAGACCCGGCACAGGAATCCCACAGGATCTGGAACGGGCAGAACTTCCCTGAGGCCCTGAAGAGGTCCGACGCCCTGTTCTGCAACAACTTCGAGGCGGAGTCGCTGAGGAAGTACATCGGAGCGGACGACATCATGGATGCACCGGTCGATATGGTCGTCTGCACCCACGGGGCCGAGGGCAGCAAGGCGAAGGTCGGAGGGGAGATCATCTCTATCCCCACGGTCAAGGCCGACAGGATAGCCGATCCCACCGGATGCGGGGACACGTACAGGGCAGGATTCTATACGGCACTGTACAATGGATACGATGTGCCAGAAGCTCTCACTATAGCTTCCGCCGTCGCATCGTTCGTCATCGAGGAGACGGGCGCTTTGACTCATATCCCCACATGGGATGCGGTGATGGAGAGGGCGGAACCCTATCTCAGAGAGATCGCATGACCCTTTATGCCCTCACCGGCACCCCCGGTACGGGGAAGACCTCACTTTCCAAGGAGCTCCGCAGCAGGGGTTACAACGTCATCGATGGCAAGGAGCACATCAAAGCCAACGGACTGCTGGGGGAACTCGATGTTGAGAGGGACACCCACGAGGTGGACCTGGATCTCCTGAACGATTCCCTTCAAACATATCGCGACAGTCCCGATCTGTATCTCATCGACAGCCACCTGTCCCATTTCATGGACTGCAGCGGGATAATCGTCCTCAGATGCCATCCCGATATACTCGTCGAAAGGCTCAGGGCACGCGGATACGGCGAGAACAAGGTATGCGAGAACGTCCAATCCGAGGTGTTGGATGTGATCCTCTGCGAGGCGACCGAATCGGACATCCCTGTCTGGGAGGTCGACTGTTCCCACGATGACATTTTTGTTTCAGCTGATTCCATAGAAGAAATACTAAAAGGGAAGTCCGACGATTACGTACCTGGAAAGACCGATTGGTCGCAGGAGATGGACAAATGGTTCTAGACGGGCAGAGAGCGAGGGTCGACTTCCTATTGGCCCCCGTTGCAAGGAAATTTATCAACGTCAACCCGAACATCGTGTCGTGGATCGGACTCATCATCGCTGTACTGAGCGGTGTCGTGTTCTACCTCAGCGGAGATGCGGACAGGGAATGGCTCCTGCTCGTTGGTGCGGCCCTCGTGATAGTCTCCGGGTACTTCGATGCCCTTGACGGTAAGATCGCGAAGCTCGGCAACAAATGCAGTGCGAAAGGGGACTATCTCGATCACGTCTTCGACAGATATGCGGATATCTTCATGATCGGAGGTGTGGCGTGCTGCGGATACTGGTGCAACCCCTATCTCGGAATGGTCGCTCTCGTAGGAGTATTGCTGACCTCATACATGGGTACCCAGGCTCAGGCCATAGGTGCTCCCCGTCTGTATGCGGGATTCCTCGGACGTGCGGACAGGGTCGTTCTCTCGACGCTGTTCCCCATAATCCAAGTGGTCGCTTCAGCATTAGGATTCGGATGGTTCGACATCGAGATCGGATCCTGGGCATTCACCATCAATTGGCTCGAGATCATGATCCTCTGGTTCGCGATCGTCGGAAACCTCACCGCCATCCAGAGAGCGATAATCACCTGGAAGAATCTCGAGAAGATGGAACAGGAGAAGAAGGAATGATCACTGGGGGTCTGCCGGACTCCCCGGTGGCCTCTGGGCATCCTTATCTTTGTCCTTCACTTTGGTTCTGTAATATTTGAGCGGGTGGGTCATCCATTCCTGCTCGCACAGTTTGTCGGGATTGTAGCAGAGACCGTTGGTCTTCATGGTCTTGCATTCCGGAGGCGAATAACCGTCCCCCCCGCTCAGTTCTCCCATGATGTGCTTGATCTGATATTCCGACTTGGATTCATCGAAATCCGGGGATTCGGCGAACACCTTGATGATGTCCTCATAGCTGAGTCCCAACGCCTTCAGGAATGTCACCACGGCAAATCTGGCACTGTGCGGAAGGTTCAGTCCGTTCCTAGACATCTCCAAGATGTGGACAAGGCAGGGAGGGAGGTATTCGGGCTTCATTCCCTCTCCGTTCGTGGGGCTCATCTTCATCTTCGTATCCGCCAAGGCCATGGTCACCGCTGTGATGTCCCCCGCCAGGTATCCCTTGTACTCCTCAGGTGTCATCAGAGGCAGTTCGGACTCGATCTTGTCCTGTAGCGCATTCTGCATGAGACGGCTGAACTTGTCCTGCGGGAGATAGACCACTCCGTGATGGATGTCGCTGTTGATCAGCTTCCATTCCACGCTGTTCAGCCTGCTAGCGAGTCTGAGGAAATCGGGGAAGTTCATGTGTATGGTACCGTCGCGTGCTACGGCTGATGATACTCCAAGCTCCTCGGACACCATGAGAACGGTCTCCCTGTCCTCCTTGTTCAGGAGTCCGTTCATCCTGACTGCTTCCGCCAGGGCGTACCTTTTGGTGAGGAAACGGTCCCCGATCTGAGATACGAGCATTCTTGCATAAGGGTAGGACATGACCTCGATGAGCCTGTCATAATCGGTCATGAGCTCCACATAGGACACCTCGTAGTTCTCCAATGCCTGGAGCACTCTCTCCCTGCCCCTGACGCGTGCGGGAGCGTAGGATTCTGACGTGAGCAGGGATTCCAGGTCCGCAGAGTTCTTCTCCGCGAACTCGGCCGATTCCTTCAAGAAAGGATATCTTGCAGCACGTTTGGTGTCCATATTCGAATGACGAACGTACTGATAGATAACACTTGAGTTGCGTCGCAACAATATCCGTCGCAGTCGTTGTAATCGATGAGGAAAAGCAGGCAGGGCGGTCGACCCTACCTTTGTATGATAGTTTCACTCCTGTTTCTCGGGAGGTTCTGGTCTGATCCTGATGAATCTCTCGACCGGAGTTACCATGAGACGTCCGTCCCCGGGTCTTCCCGTTTGTGCAGCCTTGACTATGGCATCTATCGCAGGATCCACTTGTGAATCATCCTCGACCACGATCTCGATCTTGGTCTTCTCAAGCTCGTCTATGGTGATCTCCCCTGCCCTTGTGGTGAACTTCACCCCACCCTGTCTTCCTCTGCCGTAGACATGGGTTATCGTCATACCGTTGATACCGAGATCCTTGAGAGCATCCTTCACTGCCTGGCACTTCTCCGGACGTATCACTGCTGTGATTAGTTTCATTCCTCTCACCTTCACATGTAAGCGTTCTCACCGTGCTCGATTATGTCCTGTCCGATGAGCATCTCCTCCTCGGTCACGCGAACTCTCATGAATTTGGAGATCACGAATATGATGCAGTAGGAGACGGCGAAGCAGAATACGAGGGTGGTGATTACCGCTAAGATCTGTCCTATGAACAGGTCCGCTGAGCCGTATATCAGACCGGCGACACCTCCTGTGTAGTCTGGGTTGGCGAGTATTCCGGTAGCAATGGCTCCCCAGATACCTCCGACACCGTGGACAGCGAAGACGTCCAGGGCATCATCCAGCTTCTCCCTTCCCTTGGTGTATCTGACCGCGAAGAAGCACAGTACCCCGGTGACGGCACCGATGAGCATCGCTTCAGGTACCCCAACATAGCCGGCAGCAGGGGTTATACCGACGAGTCCTGCTATCGAACCCGCTATCATTCCCAGTACACCTACGCGTCCTACCATGTAGTATTGGACCGCGAACCAGGCGATCATACCGCATGCCGCGGATGTCATCGTCACCAGTATCACGCGTACCGCTTCCCCGTTCGCGGAGAGTCCGGATCCTCCGTTGAATCCGATCCATCCGAACCACAGAAGGGCGCATCCGAGGAACGCTAGAGGGATGTTGTGGGCTCTCGAGTTGCGGACCATATCGCTTCTCTTACCGGCGAAGAGGACCAGTGCGATACCAGTGATACCGGCGCAGATGTGCACCACCGTACCTCCTGCATAATCGAGTACCGTCAGATACTGATCGAACAGTCCCCCTCCCCACACCCAGTGGGCCATTGGAGCATATACTATGACGGACCAGATCGCAAGGAACCAGACCATCGCTGTGTATCTGATACGTTCGGCGCATGCACCGAGTACGATAGCTGCTGTCACCATTGCGAACATCCCTTGGAATATGGCGAACTCCATCTCCGAGATCCCTGTAGGGGCGTTCTCGGTCACACCGTTCAGGAACATGTGCTCCAGGTCGCCTATGATGGTACCTTCCCCACTGAACGACAGCGAATATCCCACCACTACCCACGAGACTGTCATGACACCAATGGCTATGAGCGTCTGGGTTATCATCGACGACATGCTCTGTTTCCTCAGCATGCCCCCGTAGAAGAACGCGATCCCCGGTGACATTATGAACACCAGTGCGGAGCATACCAGTATCCAGGTGATGCTTCCGGTATCCTCGGTCTGTTCCTCGGTCCCGGCGTCGGAACCCTGAATATTATAGATCATTATTGTGGCGCACAGTACAAGGGCCACCGCTGCAAACATTGCTATTCTTTTTTTCGTTCCCATCCGATTCCTCCTGTCGGTTCACGGACGGTGATAATGGATTTGCATTCCGTATTTGAAACAGTATCCTTCGTTCTGACATGGAGAAAAATGAAGTGTGTGGCTCCTGACTTTTTAGGGCATACGGGTCAGAATATGTCTGATATTGGACAGAATTGTATGATTTGTACTTTGGTTTACAATATTGGACCGAAATCCGTCCGATGTCACACAATCGGAAGGCGTTGTCCTCCGCAGTATAGGGTCAGTAGGACAAGGAATCCCCTAATTTCTATATCGGACGACCAGTTACCCCGTCCCATGGCATCGCACTCCGCACCCAGAGGTAACATATCCGCACAGGAAGCATTGAACAGGCTCAGGGAGGGCAATTCCCTGTTCGTCAAACATGTAGAGTATTGCGGGGATATAACCGAGGAGAGGGTCAAGGATGCAGCAATCAACGGTCAGCACCCTTACGCGGCCATCGTCAGCTGTTCCGATTCCCGTGTGATACCCGAGGTGATATTCTCCGCAGGTATCGGAGAGCTCTTTGTGATTAGGACCGCAGGGAATGTCGTCGACGATATCAACACCATGGGCAGCCTGGAATACGCGGTCGACCATCTCGGATGCAATCTCATTGTCGTCATGGGCCATACGAAGTGCGGGGCCGTCGCCGAGGCCCTAAACGGATTCCATGAGGAGCATGCTATCCGTATCATCAAGGAGATCGCAGACGGTATCGGTGACGAGAGGGATCCCACGAAGGCATCCATATTGAACATAAAGAACAGCGTCCGTCTGATAAAGGAGGACATGGACCATAGGAACGGTCTCAGGATAATCGGCGCTCTCTACGACATCGAGACAGGTGGCGTTGAATTCATCGATTGATCAGCCGAGGACGATCATATCCTTCAGTTTCTCGACCACCGACGGGTCCTCTATCACGGCTGCAAGCTCCTCCATACTGGAGAACGGCCTCTCCATCACGAGCTTGCTGGCTCTTTTCTTTCCGATCCCGGGGAGTCCCGCAAGGGATGACATGGGCATGTGATTGATGTCGAAGGGATACGTTATCCCGGTGATGGAACGGAATCCCCATTCGGTCACGAAGACGTCGTAGAACTCATCCGTATCCACCTTGTAAGGGATTCCGACGAGCAGCGGGTATGAACCGATCTGCCTACCGAATGTGGTGTTACCGTCGTTCAGCTCCATGTAGACGTCCTTGAGGATGGTACCGTAAGGTACGATGCGCTCGAGCATGACGCGGTCGATATCCTCCCTGACCTCTTCCTTGAACTTCTTGAATCTGTGCTGGTCGACCTTGACCTCGAAAGGCCTTCTCACAGGAAGGACCTGACGGATGTTGATACGGCGGATCATCAGGTCCTCGTCCTTCATCCTGTTCAGGATCTCCTTGTCCATCTCGTAGGTCTGCTTCGTCTCGCCGTCGAGTCCGCAGATGATGTTGATTCCGGGAAGGAGTTTCGGCATTCCGCGTTCTCCCCTCTCCGAACCCACCTTGTTGATGAGTCTGACCGCGTCCATGACCTGGTCGGGCATGCTGTTGAGATTGTTCTCGGTGATCACGAACGGATCGGCGGTCTCCATACCAAGTGCCAGCACGTTCCCGTCGGTACAGTTGTCGGCTATGATGCGGAGGATCTCCTCGGCCTCTTCCGGATATGTCGCGATGATCGCAGGGTTGGCGTTGTCCACATGGATAGTGTCGAATCCCATTGCCTTGAGACCCTCGAAAAGCTCCCTCACGGCGGACGGATTCGGACGCGGTGTCTCGGAGTCGTCCTCTGATCCGAAGGATACGATGCATGTCTGCCCGCCTATCCTTATGTTCCTCACGCCGAGGTCCCTCAGTCTCTGGGCTTCCGCAAGGATATCGTCGGGGGATCTCATCAACGGTTTCCCTTTCATCGGTTCTATGCAGTAGGAGCATCCTCCTGACTTGTAGCGGTGGCATCCCCTGTATGATTCTATCTCAGCGACCAATGGTTCTGGGAAGTCCTGATGCTGTGTCACGATGTCGGCACCTAGCATCATCCACCTGTTCCATTCATCCAGGGTCCTGTATCTCTCCAGGACCTCCTTACCGGATATACCGTCATAGAGCGAAGCTGCAGGATCCTGTTTGATAATGAAATCGAAGGCCTCGGCCTCCTTGGAGTCCGCAGCCGATCCGCTGATCATCTTCCATCCCTTCAGTTTCGGGGTGATCTCCGAGAGCTCCTTGAGGGACATGGGCATGGTTCTCAGATACTTACCTGGCACAGTGTTTCCCGATAGTACAACGGTCACTGCCGCATCCGGTATCCTCCTGCCCTTGCGGATCATGTCTATGGAGATGTATTCCACCCTGTCTGCACCCGCATCCAATGCGGCCCCGGCTATGGAGCGGATCATCGGGGAGATGTACGGAGGTACACCTAGGGCAGCGGGATCGTCGATGTATCCGTCGATCAGGGCTATTACAATCTCCTTTACCATCTGAGGTATCAACGGACTACTCCTATTTGTTAATGAGTCGTCACTTGAACAGGAAGAACAACGGTATAGCTAAGATGAATCCGCTCAGACAGCACGGGAAACAGCAGTCGTCGGTGCAGTCCATCAGCATGCTGCCGAAGGTCCCGGAGGGATCGCCGGAGAAGGTGTTCTCCGTCCATCCGTCATTCGATTGGAGAAGATATTTGGTTAGCATGGAGTCGATCGGTTCCATGCAATCACATGCCCCTGAGTTCCTTCATCTCTTTCCTGAGGGATTCGACCTCTGTCTGGAGGTCGGAGATCTGCTTGTGCAGCCTATCGAGCATATCCATCTCGACGTAATGCGCATGGAACATGTTGTATTCGAAGCGTTCTCCTCCTTTGACCTGGGCGTATGTCTTGTTGAAGTAATCCCTTGCGATCTGTTGTGTCGATTTTCCATAGTTGTCGTCCGTGAACCATCCCATGGTATCATCTGAGAAGGGCCCCGGTGCGAGAATATTTCAATGATTGCCGTGTCAAGTCAGATTCTCTGTCAAGGATATCAGTTGTACCGACAATGAGTAAGATCGATATCGGCTCTTTTTCAACTCTTACTACGGTTTTATAAGTATAAGTATAAGTTCAAGTATAAGTATAAGTCAAAGTGTAAGTGTTGTTGTTAGTATGTCATTACCGGTGAACATTGAGAACATAGTGTACGGAAAGAGGATAGAGAGCAGCCGTGTCGAATACAAATCCGGCTGGAATCCCACGAAGATCCTGCATACGGTATGCGCCTTCGCCAACGATATAGAGGAGGTCGGAGGAGGATATATCCTGGTAGGCATCTCCGAAGAGGATGGCCTGAATGTCATCGGTCTCACCGACAGTGAATTGAAGAAGATCGAGAACGAGCTCTTCAGCATCTGCAATCTCATCACACCCCATTACATCCCCGGTTTCTCCGTGGAAGAGATTGACGGAAAGAAGATAGCCGTCATCTGGGCCGTATCGGATGTCAACAGGCCGTTCCGTTGCCCGGTATCCATCGGGAAGAAGAGCGAGATATCAAATTCCGAACGTGCATGCTTCATCAGGAAGATGTCCCACACCATCAGGGCATCCCAGGAGGAGGAGCTCAATCTCCTCATCAGAAGGGAGAACCCGTCGTTCGACAGTCTGATGAACGTAGGTGCCTCTGTCGAGGATATCCACATGAACCTTGTGAACGAATACCTGATCAGGGTGGGCAGCAAGCTCCACCTGAAGGAATACGACAGGAACACGCTTCTCAGGATGATGAACCTGATCAAAGGCCCCGAGGAAGTCGTGAAGCCGATAAACGTCGCTCTGATGATGTTCAACTCTCATCCCGAGGATTTCTTCCCGTATGCCAGGATCGATGTCGTATTCAAGAAGGATCCAACAGGGTCCGAAATGACGGAGTACACTTTCGACGGACCCTTGGATTCCCAGATAAGGGGCGCATTGCAGCTCCTGAAAGAGCAGGCCATAAGCACCAAGATAATCAAGGTGGAAGGGCAGGCCGAGGCGCTGAGACTGAAGAGCTACCCATTCGGGGCGTTGGAGGAGGCCGTTGTTAACGCGGTGTACCACAAGAGCTACAGTCAGAATGAGCCAGTAACCATAACCGTGAACCAGGATTCGATCGATATCCTCAATCTTCCCGGGCCCGACCCGAGCATATCGGACGAGAGCATCAGGGAGCACAGGATGATTTCCACCCATTACAGGAACAAGCGTCTCGGCGACTTCCTGAAGGAACTCGGATTGGCCGAAGGCCGCAATACCGGTATCCCGAAGATCATCAAGGAGATGGAGGACAACGGATCCGAACCTCCCGTTTTCATGACCGACGAGGGACGCAGCTACATGAGGGTGGTCCTTCCGATCCACAGCGCATTCAGGACATCAGAGCAATCGATTCGGAAAGAAGATGGAAGGAGGGATCCGGCGGATATGGAATCCGACATCCTGGAGATACTCAGGAGGGAAGGATGCCTAACGACCAGGGACATCTCAGAGAGGCTCGGATATCCCACGATTCCGAGCAACCTGAGGAAGAGATTGAATTCCATGCTGGCCGAAGGCAAGATATCGTACCTCTACCCGGAATCACCGAAGTCATCCAAGCAGAGGCTGTGCCTGAAGAGTCATTGATAGGTTGGAAACCTTTCGATCCGCGGTCACTTATTCTTAAATATATAGCATCGGAATGAGGGTCATTACCGACAACGGCTGGCGATGGGTATCAGCACGTATCGAGGTGAATTGAAATGGCAAACGACCAGGAAATATCCGTAGAAGAGCGTCTGGCCAAGGCGAAGAAGCCAGGACAGGACGCAATGAAGATGCACCCCTACTACGGGGGGAAGATCGAGGTCGTCCCGAAGGCATGTGTAAGGTCCTTCGACGACTTCTCCGTTTGGTACTCCCCGGGAGTGGCGGAGCCTTGTAAGGACATCGCAGCTAATCCCGATAAGGTATACGAGCACACATGGAAATGGAACACCGTTGCCGTGGTGTCGGACGGAACACGTGTCCTCGGTCTCGGAGATATCGGACCCGAAGCCGCCATGCCAGTCATGGAGGGAAAGGGAATGCTGTTCAAGTACCTCGGCGGAGTGGACTGCGTCCCCATCTGTCTGGATACCAAGGATCCCGATAAGATCATCGAGACCGTCAGGCTCATCGCGCCCTCGTTCGGAGGAATCAACCTCGAGGATATCTCGAATCCCAAGTGCTTCGACATCCTTGATGAGCTCAGGAGGGACTGCAAGATCCCCGTATGGCACGACGATCAACAGGGAACCGCAACAGTCGAGGTCGCAGGTGCGATCAACGCGATGAAGCTCGTCGGAAAGAAGCTCGAGGATGCTAACATCACCGTCATCGGTGCGGGAGCCGCATCCATTGCCATCGCGAGACTCCTCCTCGCCACCGGATTCAAGCCCGAGCACATGTGCATGTGCGACTCGAAGGGAATCCTCAACCAGTCCAGGTCGGACGTGGAGAAGGATTTCAAGCAGAAGTGGGAGATCTGTAAGAAGACCAACGGAGCCGGCAAGACCGGCGGAATGAAGGAGGCCTTCGAGGGAGCGGACATAGTCATCGCCGCATCCAAGCCCGGACCGGGGACCATCCCTCCGGAGTACGTCGACCTCATGGCCGATGACCCCGTCATCTTCGCCACCGCCAACCCGATCCCCGAGATCTGGCCCTGGGAGGCGAAGGAGCACGGATGTAAGATCTTCGCCACCGGCAGGTCCGACTTCCCCAACCAGGTCAACAACTCGATGGGATTCCCCGCTATCTTCCGCGGAGTCCTCGATGTGAGGGCCAAGACCATCACCGACGAGATGTGCATCGCAGCGGCCAAGTCCCTTGCGGCATCCGCCGAGAAGAAGGGAATCACCCCCGAGTACATCGTCCCGACCATGTCGGAGACCGAGGTCTTCATCGACGAGGCCGTCGCAGTAGGAGCGAAGGCACAGGAGCAGGGCGTCGCCAGGCTCAAGCTCTCCAAGCAGGAGATGCACGACAGGGCAGAGTTCATGATCAACAGATCCAGGAACCTCACCGCCCAGATGATGAAGGAAGGCTTCATCAAAGAATACGTCGAGTGATTCTAAACATTTCAGGGCTTTCGGGCCCATCTTTCCATTGATGTTGACAAGTGGGTGCTGTATTCAAATACTTGTTATTATATGGAGTAATTATGATATATACGGGAGAGATGATTCTCGATGGTTATTCATTCGAGGAGAAGCCGTATTCGAACCCACGTATGAAGTTGAGCAGAGAGGTCAAGGCAGGCAAGTACATGAGGATCAAGAGAGATATGTACGTGACCGACAGAGACATACCTAAGACCGCTCTGGCACAGGCGATTTACGGGCCCTCCTATATATCATTCGATTACGCATTGTCATACTACGGGGTGATTCCGGAATTCGCGCACAACGTCACATGCGCAACATTCGGAAAGCATAAGGATAAGGCATTCGAGACCGATATTTGCAACTATTATTATACAGATGTACCAACGAAAGTATTCCCAATAGGTATCGAATGCAAGAGGATTTACGATTATGCATATCATATCGCGACAATAGAGAAGGCGCTATGTGACAAGCTTTACAAGATTCCGCCGGTGACCAATCGTAACGAGTTCGAGGAGTTACTGTTCGACGACATCAGATTCGACGAGATAGCAATAACAAATCTGGATAACCAATTGATATCAGAACTGAGCGACTCATACAGATGCAGGAACGTGACGATGCTGAATCGTTATCTGAAATCATTGGAAGGATTAGCATGAGCATACTTTCTACAATCGAGAAAGAGCCGACTACAGAGCCGGATGTAGCTCTGAATACCGCAAGGGAGATCATACAGGAGGCCATCCTATCGGGTCTGTCCCGTAGCAATTTCTTCGGTCACGCAGCACTCCAGGGAGGTACCTCACTCAGGATCTTCCACGGACTGGATAGATTCTCGGAGGATCTGGATTTCTGTGTGGTGGAAGACGGGTATGAGGTGGATTTCGACCAGATGTCCGATTACATAAGCAACGAGCTGAGGTCCCTGGGACTTGAATACCATCTGGACAAGGTCAAGAGGAGCGACGGCAACATCACCGGATGTTTCATTGAAGGTAATGCAGTGGAGACGCTGTCCCTGATGGGATATCAGGAGAAGTTGCTGAAGCAGGTGCATTCGAACACCTTGCTGAAGGTCAAGATCGATATAGACAAAGAGATACCCGGAGGATTCGGTCTGGAACATATCTACAAGGCCTACCCATTCAATTACGGGGCCACACTCTTGGATCTCCCGAGTCTGTATGCCGGGAAGACATCCGCAGTGATCACACGTCATTGGGGGAACAGGGTCAAGGGCCGTGACCTGTACGATTTCGAATGGTACGTGAACAGGGAGGCCGTACTGAACACACGCTTCCTTGAGAACAACCTGATCTGGGAAGGACTGGTCAAGGAATCGGAATTGAACAGGGATCTGCTGCTCTCCATACTCGAGGAGCGTTTCAACAAGATCGACTTCGACAGCGCTCTCAGCGATCTGAGGGCATTCGTTCCGTCGTCCAAGGTGCCGACCGATTGGAACGCAGAACACTTCATTGAGGTGTCCAAAAGACTGATCATGAAGTGACCTTCCCAGCGACAACGGTAAAACCATAGATGATCATCCCTGTTCCATGAAGTCCCTCGAGGCCGTCCTCAAAGAAGTCGAATCCATGGAACAGGAGATCATCGAAACCACTATGGAGATGATCAGGATCCCTGCTCTGGCACCTATCAACGGCGGTGACGGAGAATCGAGGAAAGCGGATTATCTGATGACCAGGACCGAGGGTTTCGACCAGGTCAGGAGGTTCGACGTACCCGATACGGTGGATCCCAACGTAAAGAGGTCCAACATCGTTGCTGTGAAGAAGGGGAAGAGGAAGGAGACCTTGTGGTTCGTCTCCCACATGGATGTGGTCCCTACGGGCGATCCGGAGCTTTGGGATACGCCACCGTTCGAGCCTGTCCTCAAGGACGGCAAGATATACGGAAGGGGCACGGAGGATGACGGTCAATCAGTGATATCGACCATGTTCGCATCAAGACCTTTCCTCGACCAGGAATTCGGGAGGATGTCCCTTGGGATCGCATGGGTCGCCGATGAGGAGACCAACAGCACCTGCGGTATACAGTACCTCCTCGAGCAGGGTGTGTTCCAGCCCGGCGATATTATCATGGTGCCGGATCACTGCTCTCCCGACGGAAGCACCATCGCAATGGCCGAGAAGCACATCATCTGGCTCAAGTTCTGTATCGAAGGGAAGACCACGCACGCTTCCACACCTAGTCTCGGTATAAACGCCTACAAGGTCTCCACCATGCTCCTCATGGATCTGATAGAGTCTTTCGACGGCAGGTTCGGGGACAGGGACAGCAAGTATCGTCCCAGCAACTCCACGTTCGAGCCGACGAAGAGCATAGCTACGGTCGAGAACGTGAACACGATCCCGGGATACGACGAGTTCTGCATGGACATACGTCTCAATCCCTCTTACGATCCCGAGCTGGTCATAAGGATGGCCCAGGAGATCGCAGACATCTATTCTGAATCCACAGGGGCGAAGATCACCGTCGAGATCCTTCAGAAGGCCATCGCCGGCAGACCATCGTCGTTGGAGTCGATAGGATACAGAGCGCTCTGCGATTCCATAGAAGAGGTCATGGGAAGGTCCCCCGAACCCATAGGGATAGCCGGAGGTACCTGTGCCAATTTCTTCAGGCTCAAAGGATTCGATGCATATGCATGGCAGACCGGGGACGGTGCTCTGCACGCACCGAACGAGTACATGCTGGTGAAGAACGTGATGAACGATACGAAGGTCTTCGCCACACTCATACACAAGCTGTGTATGTGATCACTCGAACATCCTCTCGATCATCCACTCGGTGTTGAACTTGACGATGTCGTCGTATTCCTGACCGTTGCAGACGAATGCGATGGGTTTGCCGATGGTGTGGGCGATCGATAATGCCGCTCCGCCCTTGGCGTCCGTGTCGATCTTCGTGAGGATCACTGCATCGATTCCCACAGCGTCATCGAATACCTTGGCCTGCTCGATTGCGTTGTTGCCTGCGAGGGAGTCGCCGACGAAGACCTTGAGGTCAGGCTTGGCGACCCTCACAATCTTCTTCATCTCTTCGATGAGGTTGCTGTTGGTCTGCATACGTCCCGCGGTGTCGACGAGAACGACGTCCTTGAACTTGGACCTGGCATGCTCCACCGCATCGAAAGCGACCGCAGCGGGGTCAGCGTCCTGGTTCTGCTTGACAATCTTGCATCCGAGTTTCTCTGCGTGGATGCTCAGCTGTTCGATGGCTCCTGCCCTGAAAGTGTCGCAGGCAGCCATGACGACGGTCTTCTCCTGGTCCTGGAGACGCTTTGCGATCTTGGCGATCGCCGTGGTCTTTCCGGTACCGTTGATACCGACGAACATGATGACGGTGGGCCTCTTCTGCTGCGAGATCCACTGGTCGAAGTCGAACTCGTTGATCTTCAGGACATTCCTGACGGCATCCTTGACGGACATCTCGACGACCTGCTCGAGCGAGTATGAGCGGTCGTACTTCTTTCCGAGGAGGTTCTGCCTCACGCCCTCTTTGATCTCGTCCGCCACAGGAAGGGCGACATCGGCCTCCAAGAGTGTGAAGTAGAGCTCGTCGAGGATCTCGTCCAGAGCGGAATCCTTGATCTTCTTTCCGCTGTCCGAGACGATCTCGGAGGTCTTCGGGGCAGCAGGGGCCGTGGCCTTCTGTTGCTTTTGGAGCTTCAGCATCTCCTTCCTGGAGAGCTTGGGTTGCTCCGGTTCCGGCTGGGGAGCCGGGATAGAAGGTTCTTGAATGGGTTTGTCTGGAGTCACGGATGGGGACTGTTCCTCCTCCTTTCCGAATATCTGTTCCTTGTCCAGCTCCTTATCGGCCTTGCTGAACAATCCTTTCAGTTTGGATTTGAGAGAATCGAACATCCCGCACCACTCACTGCATCGAGGCCTGCTGCCTGTTCATGTATTCGACTTGAACGGCCTCGGATACCGTCGAAAGGGCCTGCTGGACCTCCTGAAGGGCGTCCACGGTCTTCTTCAGTGCTTCCGAGAGTTCGGCAGCGTTCGCTTCCATGTACTTGTTCGCATCCTCGGGGGTCTTCTCGACGGATATTCCGGATCCGACTCCGACGACGATGTTCTTGTTGGAAGTGACCTTGACGTTCATGAAGGACGAAGCTCCGATAGGGACCATGATCTCATCTCCCTCTTTCGCAGCCATCAGGGCCTTGATCGATTCGTTGGCCATGTTGACCTCGTCGAGGGTAGAGCGCAGGACAGTGACCTGACGCGAGAGTGCTTCGGTCCTGTTCTTGTAGCTCTCCATCAGAGCTAGCATCTGACGGAGTTCGTCGTCGTTCATGTTCACTCACCGATCTGGTATTTCACGACGTGGTTGGTGACTTCTTCTGCGGAGAGCTCCTTGACCTCGGCGATGTTGATCTGCCATCTCTTCAGCTTGTGCTTGCTTCCGATGGTCGAGAGTGCCTTCTCCTTGACTGCCGCCTCATCAGCAGCTGCCATCTCTACAGCGAAAGGCTGCTGCTTCTGCCTGGGGTCGGCATATGTTCCTGATATGAGGAATGCTTTCATTTTATTACCTGAGACACGTGATAAAGGTCTTATTAATAAAGGTTACGCGTTAATTTAGAGGGTGAAGAACGGTTTTAAGCACAGGATTTCGGATGATTTCCACATGTGCCAGTCAGAACAGTTTTTCCTTTTTGCTCTCTTCCGACGCGAATCCGTAACTGGCGTATTTCCTTCCGATCAGGAATATGGCGGCGTATTCGGGTGCGGTGGTCTCCCCGCTGAGCTCGAAGTGCTGTCCCTTCATGTCGAGGGACATGTCCTTCCTCATGGTGATCTTCACCTCTTCGTCGCTGTATTCGTCCGGTACGGCCATCTGCAGGGGATCGAAATCCGTAAGTTGGGCACGTGTGATGGGTGTGACCCTAAGACCGCTCTTCCCGTGTATGGATCCAGGGAGACGTATCAGCCTCTTGATGTCCGCGGTGACGGGTTCATCGACCTCTCCGGACAGGCGGGGCGCCATGTCCTCCTTCATCACCTTCACGAGCAGATTCTGGGTCGACTGGTTCAGCATCGCCATTGTGTTTTTCTCGAACAGGAGCCCCCTTGTCTTCTTGAGCTCCTCCTGTGCCTTGTAGATCGTGGTCGACTGGCTGCCTTTGATGCTCGGATATTCCTTCTTGAAATCCTTCACATCTCCGTCGCAGAGGTCGTTGACGACGTCCATGAGAGAGTTCCTCATCATCAGTTTCCATCCTCCCGAGTCCGCGGAGGGTATGAGGCGGTCCTTCGCTATGTTGGTGCGGACCCCGTTGCCCGTGGCGACCTGGGATGTGGCTACTCTGTTGTAGGGGAAGACCCAGTCTATGTTGAGACCGGAACCCGTGATGAAGTCCACGAGCTCCCTCCTCTCCGGTGAACCCAATCCCATGATGTCCGGTGTCCTCACGTGCGCGTGGTAACCCCTTCCTCCGGAGAACGTGATGTGGATCTGGTCCTCTTGGAATCCCAGGTTGTCCATCAGGAACCTGTCCACCAGGCGCATCATCTGCGAGCGGATCTCGATGAGCATCTCCGCATAGGTCATGTTCCCTGCACCCTCAAGGTGGTCGGCGTCGAGATCGAAGATGAGCTCCGCCCCCATCCAGCCCTTCTCGTCCATGGTGGGCGCATCGGGTTTGCGGTAGTACGATGTGGAATAGTAGCTGTGCGAAGGTACCTGTCCCGCCATGAATCTGTGCAACTCCGCAGAGTTGCTGAAGGCCATGTGCCTCTGGACATAGGTCTTGTCGAAGAACATGAATCCGAACTCCCTGCGGGTGAACCTGTCCGGCAATGACGGCGTGTTCGCCTTGTAGTATTTCCTGAACGCCTTCAGGAGGAAGCGTTGGTTCGAATCCATCGCGACGACAATCTACGATTGTTTTCTTTAATGTATTGTTGACCCGCAGCATGCGAAGAATTGTCTATATATTGTGTGAAGTATGGATGATTGATAACAGATGTCGCGCTCGAAGAGGCAGGAGGCTTATCTTGATTTCATTATTAGGGAGTATGGTTTCGAGACCGATTTCAGGGACGAACCGCTTCCTGAGGAAGCGGGAAAGCTAAAGGATTCGTTCTTAAAAGACCCATACCGTTCACTTTTTGAACTAGGATTTACGGAAAAGAAGGACTGGTTCTCGCCCAGCCTCGGTTATCTGTATAAGGTCTCCAACGAGTTCCTTGCTGCATTGACACACATACCGGATTTGGAGATTTCTAGGCAGAATGCCCAGATCGATTATTCGGCGGACCTTTCGCATCTTGTCCGTTCTGTCCCGTTCATCCCTGGTTCAGATTTGGTTACCCGCCAATGGATTTTCTTGATATGGGAGAGGCTTATGAACATCTTCAGGATGGACATAACGTCATTCGATGGTACTGTAGAACTCTATTTCGCTTCACGCAGTAATGACATACACGCTCCTGGAAGGATCTTCTTCCATCTGGTCGAGAATACGAAGCCGAATCTGCCATATCCGTTCGCCTTCATGGCTACATACTCTCCCGATTCGGATGATGGAAAGCCAAAACCCCATCTCCCGTTGAGACACGCTCTCGATGAATACAAAGGGGACAATCGCAGGATGTTGGACTTATTGTCAAGCCTTACCAAAGCATCTGAAAGGAGCGACTTCATCTCGGAACTGATGGAATCGGGAGAATTGTTCCATCCTCTGGGATTCAATTCCGAGGAAGCATACAGGTTCCTCAACGAAGTGCCAGTTTATGAGGAATGCGGTATTCTTTGCAGGATTCCCAATTGGTGGAAACGCCGTCGTTCTACGTCACTTTCGATTCAGATCGATCCAGGGACGTCCTTCATGGGCACGGACTCGATCCTCAGTTGTGTACCGACCATGTATGTCGACGGCGTGCCTATGACAGAGGAGGAAATACGCCGTCTGCTGGAAGAGACCGAAGGTCTCGCTCTCCTAAAGGGTAGATGGGTTGAAGTGAATCATGATTATCTGCGCAGAATGTTGGATAATATTGAGGAGATACGGCAGCAGTATGGTGACGGTATTTCCTTTTCAGACGCTTTCAAACTCTCTCTTGGACTAGACGCGCGCGGAGACGAGAATCTGGATATCGGAATATCCAACTCACAATGGATTTCACAGGCCTTCTCGGCGGCCCGTGAACGTTCCGTGGAAGAGTTTGAGATATCGCAGGATTTTCAGGGGACGCTCAGACCATATCAGGATTCGGGCGTAAGGTGGCTCTCACAGCTGTCGGATCTGGGTTTCGGAGCATGTCTGGCTGATGATATGGGATTGGGGAAATCTGCGCAGATGCTAGCGTATCTGGAATCTACAAGGGAATCCGGTGACCGCTATCTTTTGGTGGTTCCAGCGTCCCTTATCGGAAATTGGCAGAGAGAGATCTCCAAATTCACGCCCGATCTTGATTATTGCGTTTTTTCCAAAAAAGGGGACAGTATAGGAAGCAATACACTCACAATCACGACCTATGGGATGGTATCGAGGCATATAGACGAGATGAAATCCGTAGGATGGAAGTCCATCATCCTTGACGAGGCACAAGCCATCAAGAACTCCGGTACCAAACAATCCAAAGCCATACGCACTCTGAATGCGGATTTCAAGGTGGCCATGACCGGAACGCCGGTGGAGAACAGGTTAGAGGATCTGTGGTCGTTGTTCGATTTCGTCAATCCAGGACTTCTGGGGACTATGTCCGAGTTCAAGGAATTCACCGACAAGATGTTGGACACTGGAGGCTATTCTAGGCTCAGAAGCATGACATCGCCCTTCGTTCTCAGGAGACTGAAGACTGATAAGTCCATTATAGACGACCTCCCGGATAAACTCGAGACTGTGGAGATGATCTCTCTGTCCAAGAAGCAACGCGTACTCTATACAGAGGTCCTGGAGGAGTTCGCGAATGCAGTTGAGAACAGCGAGAACAGGGCAGGTCTGATCTTCTCGGTCATCACCAAATTCAAGCAGATATGTAATCACCCTGATCAGTACTTGGGCCAAAAGGTCTTTGACGAGAAGGAGAGCGGAAAGTTCGCGATGCTCAGGGAGATATGTGAGGCAATCTGTGAACAGAGGGAGAAGGTGCTCGTGTTCACGCAATACAAGGAGATGACGGGACCATTGAGCGATTTCTTATCCGAGGTATTCGGCCGTAAAGGATTGGTGTTCCATGGAGGAATGACAAAGAAGGCGAGGGATGAGGCAGTGGTGAGATTCAATGCGGAGAACGAGTACATCCCGTACATGGTGATTTCTATCAAGGCAGGCGGGACCGGGCTCAATCTGACTTCGGCCAACCATGTGATACATTTCGACAGATGGTGGAATCCTGCGGTGGAGAATCAGGCGACCGATAGAGCATTCCGTATAGGACAGACCAAGGATGTGTTGGTCCACAAGTTTGTATGCGAAGGTACGTTGGAAGAGAAGATAGATGCCATGATCCAATCCAAGAAGAAGCTGGCCGAGGATGTGATTGGTGAGGGCGAGTCATGGATATCGAGCATGAATAACGAAGAACTCATGAAGTTGTTCAGGTTGGAATGATAGCATGGATGTCGATCTTATACCAAAAGGGAGGAGAATCGCGGAAAGATGGTGGGGGAAATCCTGGGTAACGAATCTGGAGAGTTATGCGGACTACTCCAACCGCTTGCCTAGGGGCAAGAGCTATCTCCGCAACGGTGCAGTAAGGTCCATGGACATCGACAAAGGTTCCATCAAGGCATCCGTTCAGGGATCCAAGGCCAAGCCATACAAGGTGTCCGTTAGCATACAGCCATTGCTAGATGGGGAGAAGATGAAGCTCACGGAGCGTTGCGGTAACAGGATACAGAGTCTGGATTCTCTGATCGATGGGGACATTCCTCAGGACATCGCAGATATCTTTGTTTCCAGGAACGGTCTTTTCCCTTCACCTAGGGAGATCAGCTTCAAGTGTACCTGTCCAGATTATGCATATATGTGCAAACACGTCGCCGCAACGCTATATGGCGTTGGGGTGCTGTTCGACAGGGAACCTTTGCTGTTCTTCAGACTAAGAGGGATTGACGTGGACACCCTGGTTAAGAAATCCGTGGAGAGCAGATTCGAATCGATGATGAGGAATGCGGATAACAGGACGTCCCGTATGTTGGATGATGACGATATCGATATCTTCGGTGTTCTTGACTGAAGTGGGGATTTGAAGGATGACCGTATGCGTCCCATAGCGATTGTGTCTTCCAGAATCTGCTGTATTCGCTGCAATAGTCCTCTACCCAATCCGGAGCTCCTGGTGTATCGCAGACGTCATCCATAAGCCACATGACACGGGCCACCGATTCGAAAGTGTCCCTGGATCTCTTGCCGAATTCCAGCATGCGTTTGCAAATCTCTGCCGTGGCCGTCACATCTCCGGTGTCAAGAAGCACCTCGGCCAGTTGGAACAGACCGTCGATATCATCATCCATGAGTCCGTCGATTGTCCTGTAACCATCTGAAAGTATGAGGTCGGATACTTCACTGTGCATTCCATTCCTGGCGAAGAACAGTAGTTTCTGTGGATTGTTGTAAGATTTCGGGTCCCACACCATAGAGATCAATTCTTTGACAGTGATCTCCGGATGCTGTGCGAGAGCTTCCTCCAACCTATGTGCGCTCGGTTCCTGGACGAACGCATCTATGTATAAGCCATCATCATCAGGGATTCCTAGATGGGTCTGTAGTCTGGCCATCTCGAGAGGGTGGTCGAGGGATATCTTCATCTGACTGAGAGCACGGGCGAGAAGAGAGGCTGTTTCTTTTCTACCTCTTTCTACCATCCTTCTGATGGAGTAGTTCGCTTCGTTGAAGGAATCGAACAGTCCGAGCAAATACCTATGGTCGATATCCTGCATAGCATCCGGCAGGGCCTCGTCCATGGCCTGCAGTGAACGGTATCCTATCGAGTCCATCGTTATGGCCGAACTCATGGCATCGCACAACGTACTTTTTGGGATGCAGTCCTTAAGCCATGGGGCGGGGATGCGACCATCCAATCCTATTAGGGCGTTGAGTGCTTCTGTACATGATAGGGACCATTCCTTCCCAAGGATGAGTTCCTTCAGAAGCTTTGCGCCTATGGACATGTCGAATCTGTCGAATTCCAGACATGCTTCATGACCGCATACTAGAATGTCCAGGGCTTGATAGTCATCCATACCCTCAGTAGATTTCATTAGTTCGTCTATGGAATCTCTGTAGCATTGCAGATTGTCTCCGCGCCATGGTTCGTGCTCTAATTCTTCGTCAAAATCCGGATGGTTCATTATAATGAACGGAAGATCGTAGCCAGAGACATAGTCATTGGTTTCGTAGGAGTCGGTGATTTCGATTACCTCCTCATCATCCGAGTCGCATTCAATGAATACCCTGGTAACGTTACCCCGTTCATTCAAGATCAATACGGCCTCCCTGCTGCCATAATACGAAGATATTCTATAACGCCTGATGTATTGGCCGGATAGTATCCTTGAATCTGTTTCTTTCTGGATCACGTTCATGACTGGTACACTTTGTATTGAGTATTATGTCAGGAGTATACAATGTTTACCGTAAGCAGTCCTTGAAGACCGATCGTCCATAGCTACATGGAGGATGTATAGATCCTCTACAGAGAACAGCCATGTTTCTGATGTCCAGTCAATGCTCAATCGGTTCTCTGTAGGTCTGTAACAAGTTCAGGTCTAGATTCCACTCAGTCAATAGATAGTACGATGTACTACACCATAAGTTTCTCACGAAGTCTGTGCTTAGTACACAGGCTTTGCAAGTCTGCCCGAACCTATGGAGCACTGTCCCTACGTCTGACAACACTTTATAATCGATTGACCCGTTTAGTCACACATGTCTACTGAAAGCGAACCTAAGAACAATAACAGAATCATCCTGTTCGCGTTGATCCTGGGAACTTTCATGACCGCATTGGATGCCACGATCGTATCGGTCGCCCTCCCTACCATGGCGGAGGAACTGCTCCAGGCCGGACATGACACGTCCAACATCTCATGGGTTCTGCTGGTGTACACCCTCATGCTCTGCTGTTTCATCCTGCTTTGGTCCAAGCTGGGATCCAACATAGGGTACAAGAAGGTCTTCGTGGTAGGGATATCTATCTTCACGGTCACATCCCTCCTCATAGGACTCTGCGGGTTCATCGAGCAGCTCGGATTGACCGCGATAATCATCCTCCGTGCGGTCCAGGGTATCGGTGCCGGTATGGCAACGGCCATGTCCCTCGCAATGGTATCCGCCTACCTCCCCAAGGAGATCAGGGGATCGTCCATCGGTGCGGTCACACTTGCCGCATCCGCGGGAACGGCGTTCGGACCTGCGATAGGAGGTATCCTCACCACGTTCCACTGGTCGTACATATTCTTCATCAACGTCCCCATTGGACTCATCTGCGTGTTCCTCTGTCTGAAGTATATGAATGTGCCCGAGAAGCTGGACGCTGCCAAGAAGAAGCTGGATTACGTCGGCGCGGCATTCCTCTTCGTGATGATATTCGCTCTGATATACTATCTGAACGAAGGTGCCGATCTCGGATGGACGTCCGACATCGGTATCGCACTGATATTCGTGATGATGATCTTCGCAGGACTGATATTCTGGTGGGAACAGAAGGTGGATGACCCCCTCATATCCTTGGATATGCTCAGGAACACCAACATAAGGCGCAGCTGTCTTGTGGGGATGCTGCTGTTCATGGCGATGGCCGGAAGCTATCTGCTCTTGCCCTATTACCTGCAGTTCGTGCAGGGATACGAGACGATCGAGTACGGATTCATCCTCATCGCCAACTCGATGGGCATGATGGTTGCTGGACCCATAGTCGGGAAGGTAGCGGACCGTACCGGTAAGAACAAGATGTTCGTCGTCGCCGGAGCGCTGATATGCGCAGTCGGATTCTTCATGTTGATGGGATTCGGGAACGGCACGGGACTCACGTACATCCTGATATCGCTGTTCGTGATGGGTGCCGGAATCGGAATGGCGCTCGTAGCGTCCACCAACCTCAGCTTCGAATACATCCAAGAAGGGGAGGATGGACAGCTCTCGGGTATCACCAATACATTCAGGCAGGCCGGGAGCTCTGCTGGAGTGGCCATCCTCAACGCCGTATTCATGGCATTCCTGATCGGACCCCCTGCAGTGGACCTCATACCTGGATTCAGACACGCGTTCTTCATAGCGATGATCATCGCCCTAATCGGATTCGTGATTGCGATGGGTCTGAAGGACAAGGGAAGGTCCGTCGAGGCCTGAAACTTCTCAAAGCCGGCGGGAGACCGTCGGCTACTTCAATATCGACCAGATAGGAGCTTAGTGACCAGCTTGTTGGTGATATGGTGGTCGCATCGATATCGCTGTACTGCAATCCCTTTGCAAATATAGTAAAGGCTGATCCGGAGAGTTCATAGGTACCAGCACAGGATCCAACCGCATGGGCAAAATCATCGTTATGGTCACCTCTCAAGCAAGATCGGTACCAATACGCTGGTCACTAAGCTCAACCAGATAAGAACCGGATGAAGGTTATTGGGTATGGCCGGGGAGATTCAATGGGTGACGCTCTCCCCGGCCTACCCAAGTGGATAATGGATGGCGATTCTTTAGCGTGACCCCTTACGTCCGGAGTGTTCGGACATGAGTTCAATTCCCGTCTCGCATCCAAAGTATAAGAACGGTCACCCGGGTGTATCGGAGATGTGGGAAACTGTTTCCACAATCACTGACAATCCTTTCAGCCTCCCTCTTCCAGTTAAATGTGTGAAATGGGCAAATCAGATTTTCAGTAGGTATGATGCGGAAGACATCTTCGAGATATAACGGACAGAGGATCTGAGATAGAGTGCAGAGCCATCTTCTTATTGCAAACATCAGGGGGTGGCCTGCATACATATCAAGCAGACTAGGATAGATAAGGGTCAGGGTAATAGAGCACAGGCTGAAGGTGTCGGCATATCGGTCCCGTTCCGTGTATAGTGAATCCGGAATCGATCGACTGATTCCGAACTCGCGGGATCCGAACTCTTTCAGGAGATAGGTCTTGCCGCATTGGCGGACCCCTTCCAGGAGCAGAGGTTTGCGATCCGCTGAATTATTCCATTCCAGCAGGTTGTCGTAGATCAGTCTTCTCATAGGCTGTCGTATGTTTGCATGTTTTTATATGAACCGTTTTTTAGGATCTTGTTGATCTCCAGCTGGCGGAGGTCGACTTGAGCGAAATTCCTATAATCGCCGACCTCAAACCTCATAGGCGACATACCCCGTGTTGAATGCCTCGTGGACAAGGGACGTCTCATCATCGATATCCTGGCCGAACTCCTCCGGTGTGACGACGAAGATGTCCCTGTCGACATTTATCTTCCTTTTGATCAAAGCACGCTGGATAGGAAAAGAACGTTCGACGAATCTCCTGTCCGTATCCATAACGACCATCACATCGATATCGCTGGTATCGGTTGCGCAGCCTTTGGCGACGGAACCGAATATGACGATCATCCTCGGATTGAGGTCGGCAACGATGGCTTCGACGACCTCGTTGACGACGGAGTAATCGAACATATTGCATAATCATGATGATGTCGTATATATCTTGTTGAAAGATGTCCGTCACTGAAATCACAATATGGTTACAGGAAGGAGGAGAATCTCATCAATATGTGCCTCTTCCGTAAAGGCAATCTCAGGATAACCATCTGACCGAAGGTAGTGATATCCTACCGAGGAGGACGTAGTCCGACGGGTATCGCTGTCGAAGACAGCGGTGAGCGAAGCGAACAGAGATTGTTCGATAACCATTTTCCTTTTCGATTTGCGTGCAATTGCTGCGGCGATTGCACTCGCGTAAAGATATACTCACCAGCTTTAGACCTTATAGAATCATAAAAAACTTGGAACGGACCGTTTTCTTATGATTACGATACAATGAGGTCGTGCCCATGTATCTGTTGCCTTATCTTATCGACAATCGATGACTGCACTTCAGAAATTCTCACTTCCGCTCGGTATCTCCCCGGCTGATATCGAACTACCTACCAGCTTCAGATTTGCAAGAGCTTGGTTTTATCGTTGTTCCTCCATACACCTATGGATCAAGATGCTGTACATAGTGCGCCACGGGCAGACGGATCTCAACAGCAGGAAGGTACTGCAGGGTCGCAGCGACCACCCTCTCAATGCTATCGGGGAGGAGCAGGCCAGAGAGATCGGGGATATCCTTTCCGATGTAAGGTTCGACCGTGTGTTCTCGAGTCCGCTGAAGCGCGCTCTACGCACAGCGGAGATTATAGCCCCTTATGCGACGATATCCACCGACCAGCGTCTTATTGAGATGGAATACGGCCCCTACGAAGGATTGGGGTTGGATTCCCTTCCTCCGGAGGTATTGGAGTTCTTCAGCGATTTCGTCAACAACAGCGCACCGCAGGGAATGGAACCGCTGCCGGAGATCGTATCCCGCGCAGGTTCGTTCTTAGAGTCCGAATGCAGGACCGACGGTGACATCCTGATCTCCACCCACGCCATAGCGATGAAGGGTATCCTGGAATACCTGACTCCCGGCTCCAACGGGAGCTACTGGCCCAAGTATATCGGGAACTGTTCGGTGTACACCTCGGAGTACAGGGACGGCGGTTTCACGGTGCCGAAGGAACTTCTGCGCTAATGCGATCATACAGTCATCGTTCCTCGTTACCGTGTTCGAGATCGGCCATCATTTCGATCATTTTTTGAGAGTTATAATCAAGCGGATTCAACACGGATGTGTTAAGTACGTAAATCTCACCATCCTTCTTTAGAATCTCCCTTTGACGGGCCAGTATTTCTGTAAGGTCCAATAATTCATATTCCTCCGGACTCGGCAATTCAGATTTGGAACAGAGGATGTTAATGGACTTTCTCAGATTCAGTGAAATGATCATTAAGTACGTATCCTTCGTATATTTGCTTAGGTACTTGATATCGGTGTACGCTTCCCTATCGACTATTGTCTTTAGCTTTCATTCCTAAGATAATCTATCGATATTCTGCGGCTGATATATTCTGGATCGAATGGTTCCTTCAGGTGTTTGTATGATTCCAACATGGGGTAGTTCAGGTAAAGTTTCCCGTATGTTGTTGAATCTGTGAAGTGTTCCATGGCCCTGCGAAGGTTGTTATCATCGTATATCGGGTCTTGCGGATCCATATCAAATATTAGGAACACGTCTGAATAATCTATGGTAAAGGATATCCCTGTCTGGCTCGTTACAGGATTCTCTAAGGACTGCTAGAAGGTCCAGATCCTCTAGGTTCCCCTCTTTGGATAGACGGTTGAGTAGGTTGTGGATTGAGCCACCGTATGTGAATATGTTCTCAGGTTTGGATCCCAGTACACTCACATGAAGGTTCTTCAGGAATCTGGACTCGGCTTTTTCACCCTCGACGATGAATAGTACTCTGCGTTCACTCATCGAATTCTCCGCCACGATATAGGTTCTGAAGGCTGTTGCCCTCTCTTATCTCCCTGTCGGTACCTTCCGAGAAAGAGGTGATCCTTCCTTTATCCAGATTGAAACAGCAATCCGGACGGATCATCTTATTGTCAAGAAGTGTGGTGTTATGTGATGTGAATATGCACTGGACTTCTTTCGATGAGCTCATCATTCTGACTACGTTCTCGGCCAGCTCATAGTGGTAGAATGCATCGAATTCATCGATGTACATGAACCCGACATCGCCCATGTGCTTGATCCAGTAAAAGAACAGCATAGCAGCTCTGGTACCGCTGGATGCTATCGGCAGGAACGGTATGGGCCCGCGTATCGATTCTTGAACGAGTATCTCATTCTCTCCAACGCTTCTCTTGCCTAATCTGATGTCTAGAGAAGCTTCTTTCTTCATGAATTCCTCGAATTCATCGATGAGGTTGTTATTCATCAGATATTTGTCTAGTTGTTCCGTGCCTCTTGTGACCCCTATGTATGAATTGTCCTGAAGCGATCTGAAATATAGCATATGGTTGGCGAATTCCATGATGGCCTTGACGGGAGAGTTCTCCGACTGGATCGTGTTGTTGGCGATGTAACGCAATAGCGAAAGATCCTCACCCAGGCCTTCCAATCTGATATTGGATGCGTTTATGAGGCCCAGGTTTTCATATTTCGGATTTGGTCCCCGTTCGAATATGATGGTGCCGTTTGTCGTAAGGCGTTCATAGACTATGGCCATTGGTGCGGTTTTCTGATACGAGTATCCGATGATCGAATCCCCGGATAAGAACTCGTACTCGAATGTACTGGAAGGAGCATCGTTATCAGCATTGAGGAAGGCTTCTTTCAGATTCTGGAGCCCTTCTGTCTGCTTGTCTGTAAGTGTCGGTACAAGATCGAACAGTGCAAGACCCAGATTGGTCTTTCCTGAACCATTTTTACCAACGATTATGCCAGTTTTCACTGTATTATCGGTGATCGATTGTCTATTGAAATTGTAGTGACGGACTTTTGTGAGGTCGAATTCAATACGGTCCCTGAATCCTTTGTAATTGCTGACCGCGAACTTTCTCAATAGTATCATACAGTGCCGTAAACTTTTTACGGATTTAAATTCTATTCCTGAAGATCTTTTAAAATGGACACAGAAGGTGGATTCCCTATCATATCACCATACATTGTTAGAGCTTCCAGCAAGCCCCCATTATATATTCGAAGAATCCCATCCTATCCATATGGCAGATAAATTCGATCAGCTGGTCATCAAGGCATCCGACGGGGATGCAGAGGCTCAATGCGAGCTTGCAAACTACTATTATGACATCTTCGATGAGCGCTTCGATCCGGAACTCGCCGCGAAATGGTATCTGAAATCTGCCGAGCAGGGCAATGCAGAAGCAGAGTTCTGCATCGCAAGGATGTACTCATGGGGAGACGGTCTGGAAGCATCCTCCGATAAGGCTGTGGAGTGGTTCAAGAAGGCCGCGAAACAGGGACATACCGATGCTATGTGCGACCTTGCGAGCATGTACCTTTACGATCCCGAGGTCAGGAAGTCCAAGAAGAAGGCCATTCAGCTCTACGAGAAGGCCGCGGACCTCGGCAACTCCAACGCCCAGTATTACCTTGGTCTCCTCTATCTCGACGGGGAGTTCGTGGAGCAGTCGGACGAGACTGCGATGAAGTTCTTCAAGAAGGCCGCGGAGCAGGACAACCCGTACGCACAGTTCGACCTCGGTGAGATGTACTTCACCGGAATCGGAGCGAAGAAATCCAAGAAGACCGCATTCAAGTGGTACCTCAAGGCGGCCAAGGCGGATCATGCGCTGGCACAGTACGCTGTTGCCACCATGTACCTCGAAGGCAAGGGCACCAAGCAGGATTACAAAGAGGCCTTCAAGTGGATGAAGGAGGCCGCGGAGCAGGGAGTCACCAGTGCGATGTACGACCTCGCTCTGATGTACCACTACGGTACCGGAGTGAAGAAGTCCAACAAGGAAGCCTTCAAGTGGATGAGGTTCGTTGCGGACGACCTCTTCGAGGCAGAGGACGAATTCGAGTTCGATGAGGGCTTCGACGAGGCCCTTGATGAGATCGAGGTCGAGCCTGAGGACGAATGATCACATTCCCGGGGCACCGCCCCGGATCCGAACACCTTATCGATATTTCTCAGAGTTTCAAACGCAGGATCTTGGCCGAACCGAATCTGTCCGCCCATGCCATCGAGATACGGGTGATCAGATGGGCCTTCCTCCACAGCTTCTTGCGGGCATCCGTGAAGAACGGGATGCATTCCAAGAGTTCCGTTCTCGATCTGTCGGCGAAGTCCTTCGCATCATCGACTCCGAAATATATGGCCGCCGATTGATTGCCTGTCTTCCTGACGTATCTGTTCGTATAGTTGAGACCTTTCGTGTTCGTGGCGTCGAATACCAGTTCGGCACCGGGGAACCTCTTCTTCATCTTGCCGATGGCCTCGAGGATCTTCTCCTCACGGAAGTATTGGAAGACCCCGAGCACCACTATCATGACAGGATAATCATCGGGTATGGATTCCGCCCACTTCATGTCGAACAGGTCGCCGGGGATCAGCGTCTCGTTCTTCTGTTCCTGCAACATTCTTCTCCGGAGCTCTATGATCTCCGGGAGGTCCATGCTATAGAAGTGCGTGTTAAGGGATGAAAGGCGGAAGTTGGCGGTTTCAAGACCAACTCCGAGATGGACTATGCTGCTCTTCCCGTTCCTTCTTACGAAATCCCTCTCCATCCTGTCGGTATTGTAGTATCTGGCCACCGAGGCCAGGGTAGTGTATTCGGATGAGTCGTCTATGATGCTTTGCGGGATATCATACTTGAACTTCAGGGATGCCATGTCCACGAAGTATTCCGGGAAGACCTCTGTAGAATAGATCTTGGCCTCCAACGGGATGTAGAGTGTATCCGGGACTCCGTCGGTCACTGGTCTCCACCTTTGAACTTGACCTCTGCGAAAGTCATCGAACCGGTCCTCAGGCACCTGTTGAAGAACCACCTGTACAGTCCTGGGATGCACGAGTATTCCGGAGGGAGCTCCCGCAGTACCGAAACGGATTCCACGGTGTCGGAGAACGCCTTGATCTCCTTCTCCCCGTCCTCCATGCTGAACGGCATGTATGCACCCTTGTTACCGGTCTTCCTGACGCTCCTGTTGGATCTCGCCAGCATCTTCGCGTTCTCGTAATCGAAGCACATGGCCGCTCCCGGGAAGCGGTGCCCTATGGCATCGATGAGATTCCTGACATCCTCCCTTTGGAAGTAGAACAGCACTCCGCAGGACATGACGAAGACGTCGTCGCCGGGATTGTATCCGATCATGTCCATCCATGCATGGTTGTTGGCGTCCAATCCGATGTTGATCTCCCTATTCCTTGGTTCGAAAAGGGTCGTCCTGAACTCGATCACCTCGGGGAAGTCTATGTTGACGAATCTGCATGTGCCAGTATCGATGTGGTCGAATATCGTATCGAGTCCGCATCCGATGCTGATTACGATCGCGTCAGGATGGGATGCCAGGAATCTCTTCGCGGTCCTCTCCACGATGTCCTGCCTCATCCCGTAAACGATCTGCGGTATCTTCCCCATGTCAGCCTGCTCGATATCATAGTCTATGCGATCGATGATCTTCTTAGCTGTGGTATCCCTGAACAGTTCTGGGTATCTCTGGTTAGCCTTATATCTCCCATAGAGGGGGAGCATCAAGGTTTCCTGCACACTTCCCTTCTTGATGGTGACCTTCTCTTTCATGATGTGGTTGAATCAACTATGCTACTATTATAATTTAGGTATGCCTAACAATGTCGGGGAGACAGAATGAGCGGGGTCGTCAGCGAATGAATGTCATCATTGGATCCCGTTCTTGTACAATAGCCAATCAATCACATTGACTATCTTGATCCCATTATCGTTACCCAGGCCGAACCTGTCCATCGTCAGAATGGTCTTATCGTAATTGTCATCTACAGATCTTAGAGGCCTGATCTCTCTGTCATACGTATTGTCATCCAACACGGATTTGGATACCTGGTAGTATTTCACTTCATCTCCTTTGATTGCCGTGAAGTCTATTTCCTGATCGCGGAAGCTTCCGACGAATACTCTATACCCTCTGCGGAGCAGCTCGAAATAGACAGCGTTCTCCAGCGGAGCGCTGATATCCCTCAATTCGCTCGCATTTACGAGAATGTTCCTCATACCAAGGTCGGTCGCATAGTACTTTCCCTTGGTCTTGAACACCTTCTTTCCGACCACATCGTATCTGTACGCATGATAGAACAGGTGTGCCTCCATGATCGATTCGAGATACCGGTGAACGGTATCATTGGACATACCCAGTGCGACGGATATTCTTTCCACGTTCGTGATGTTGCGAATGTTCGAATATAGGAATCTGCTGATGGAAAACAATGTGTCAGATCTTCCTGAAATACGGGAGATAACATCCTTCATCATAACCGTGTTGAATACTCCTTCCGATTGGGCACGGCAGACCGCATCGCCCCTGTCCGGCTCTATCGATGGGAGGGGGCCGTAGTGGAGGAACTGTTCGAATCTCTCTTCTTCATTTCCTCCGTGAAGTTCCATATATTCTTTGAAGGACAGGGGGAGTATCTCGATCTCCATGTATCTGCCGGATAGTCTTGTGGATAATTCCGACGACAGCATCCCGGAGTTGGAACCGGTTATGTATATGTCGCAGTCCTTACGTGCGATGAGCATGGAGATCACATACTCCCATTCCTCGACATTTTGAATCTCATCTATCAGTATGTAGTGAATGCCTTCGTGGTTCAAACAGGGATCCAGCATTTCGCGCAGTTCTTCCGAGGTCACCTTCCTGCCGAGGAGATCCAGATCGATGTAGCAAATGGACCCTTCAGGAATGCCTTCGGAGCGGAGATCGCACAGATGTTGTAGCATGACCGTAGTCTTACCGGTCCTTCTCATACCGGTGATGACCTTGACTAGGTCTGTTTTACCCTGGGAATCCTTGAGGACCTGCAGATAGTCATTCCTTCTTATCTCCATAAGTTTGGTTAGGATTCTTATCGATATATAATTTCTCCAGAAAACTGGAGAGAATTTGTAATGAATGAATATTTATCAGGAAGATTAGAGAATTCATCAATACACCCGTGGTCTGATAAATGTGTACATATCGATGATCGGTCAAAGCCAGTATACCGATTTCGGTAACCATCATATATGGCCTGGCTATCCGACGGTCATGGTCTCGAAGAGGCGCGATGAGGAAGCACGTATGCTGCTGGAGTCCGAGAAGGCAATGTCGAACATCATTCAGGACGACCGTACCGACAGGGTCTGTCCAAGATGCGCGATCGCTACTTCTTTGAAGATATGCCGCAAATGCGGTGGAGAGACCTTCCCGATGGAATGATCTCATAGGTAGATCCTGCGGTATCTTCCGGGATGGAGGATTATCGTCGGCCTGCAGCTGTTCAAGACCTCGCTCATTCTCATGTCCATCTCTGAACTGTAACAATGTGTGGGGCATCCTTTGCATCTGGTGCGGCAACCGTTGTTCCTGCAGTCGTCTATGCGTCCGAAGGCGTAGTCGCGCAGTTCCCTGCATTCTCCGCATAAATCGGTACGGCCGTGATTCTTCCTGCAGTAGACCGAGATGATCGATTCCGTCGAACTCTTGCGTTCGGAGATGTACTGTTCGGTGTCCGAGGTCATGTGCCAGCATTCTGTTACTATCTTCGTGGAAAAATAGTAAGTAAATCCATTTTCTTACGATTCGACAGTAACGATGGTATGATACTTGCTGATCAATAATCATGCTCCTCGATGATCCTCAGGAAGTTCTGGAATATCTCCACACCGTGCTCGGTGTTCTCCACTTCCGGATGGAACTGTACTCCCCAGATCGGTCTGTCCTTGCAGCGGACAGCCTCATGGGGACATCCTTCGGAATGAGCGATGACCTCGAATCCTTCCGGTACGACCTTGACCTCGTCGTTGTGGGATGCCCATACAGTGAACTCATCGGGAAGGTCCCTGAAGAGATCGTCATGGTTGGTCACTTTCAGTGGGACGGCTCCGAATTCGGGAGTGGATCCAGGGCCGAGGGTCCCTCCGAAGTGTTCGGAGAGGAACTGCATACCGGCGCATACGCCGAGGATAGGGAAGTACGCCTTGTCGAGGTATTCCCCGTTGTTGCCCATCGCTGCCCCTTCGGTCGCGACATTGGGTGCTCCGCCGGACAGTACGAGTCCGTCCACATCCTTGATCTCGTCGAAAGGTGTGGTGTTGGGGACGATCTTGGTGTCCACCTTCAGATATCTGAGGACGCGCCACTCGCGGTGGGTCCATTGGCTTCCGTTATCGATGACGTATACCTTCATCGCAACAAAGGATGCTGGGATACGGTAAAAACGTATCTCTGGTACGGGATATCGATCAGAGGTCGGTATAGAAGAGGAATGGCCCCCGAAGGGACCGTGAGTTTCATTCCCACTCGATGGTCGCGGGAGGTTTGTTGGTGATGTCGTACACGACACGGTTGACGGATTGCTTCATCGTGTTCGTGATGCGCTGGCTCATTGCATCAAGTACATCGAGGGGTATCTTGGCATAAGTTGCCGTCATACCATCTATGGATGCCACGGCACGGATGGCTATCGTCCTTCCGTACGCTCTCCTGTCACCTTGTACGCCGACTGATTTGGAAGGCAGCAGGACTGCGAAGTACTGCCACGGGAGCTCCATCTTTCCCGATACGGCCGCATTCCTGATTTCATCCTCCACGATGTAGCATGCTTCGCGGACGATCTCTATGTTCTCCGGTGTCACTTCATCGAGACACCTCACCGCAAGTGCGGGTCCCGGGAAGGGCTGTCTCTCGCTGGCTGCGACGTTCAGCATCCTTGCCAGATCCCTTACTTCGTCCTTGTAGAGGTCCCTGAGGGGTTCGTAGAGCGACATGCCCATCTCCTTGGGGAGTCCTCCGACGTTGTGGTGGGACTTGATGGTATCCCTAACACCGTCCCCGGATTCGATCCAATCGGGTGCGATGGTACCCTGGATGAGGAACTCGGCCCCGTACTCCTTCGCTCTCCTCTCGAAGACGCGTATGAACTTCTCACCGATGATCTTCCTTTTCTGTTCAGGGTCGGTGACGCCCTTTAGGGCGGAGAAGAACTCCTCCGAGGCATCCTCGATGACGTAGTTGAATCCCATGGATTTGAACATCTGTTCGACCTCCTCGGTCTCCCCTTTCCTCATCAGTCCGTTGTCCACATAGACTGCGAGCAGTCTGTCGCCTATCGCTCTGTGAACCAGAGCCGCGGCGACCATGGAATCCACTCCTCCGGAGCAGGCAATTATCGCTTTGCCGGTGATCTTGGATTTGGTGTCCTCGATCGTATCGTTGATGAAATCCTCAGCACCCAACATCTTCTCTTACCTTCTTGCAATCGGAGACGACCTTGTCGGCCTGCTCCTGTCTGTGATCCTTTAGTTTCTGTCTCAGTCCCTCGTCCTTTATCGAGAGCATCTCCACCGCCAATATGGCAGCGTTGTCCCCGCGGTCCAATCCCACTGCCGCAACGGGGATCCCGGGAGGCATCTGCACGATCGACAGGATCGCGTCGTAGCTCAGCGTTCCGCTCACGGGTACGCCGATGACGGGTTTCGTGGTGAACGATGCGACCACTCCGGGCAGTGCGGCGGAGAGTCCTGCGATGGTGATGAAGACGTCTGCGTCGCTCTCGGTGACTATCTTCTCTACTAAGTGAGGGGTCCTGTGCGCCGATGAGACGTGGATGTCGAACGGGACACCGAACTTCTTCAGATTGTCAATGGCCTTCTGCGCGACCGGAAGGTCGCTCTTGCTTCCCATTATGATGGAGACTTTGGACATTGTTCCTCCTTATCTAATAAGAAAATAAAAAACAGTAGAGTGAGAGGTGGGAATAGGTCCCAGCGCCGGCCTGATTAGATTTTATGCTCAAAATACTCCAGTA